>Ga0310345_10003915_pt1 | contig 13813 bp, 9 predicted proteins | sample HC15DNA20500_MG_FD_204667 | JGI IMG/M metagenome (GOLD analysis project Ga0310345, IMG submission 204667) | Marine microbial communities from station ALOHA, North Pacific Subtropical Gyre - HC15-DNA-20-500_MG | ecosystem: Environmental > Aquatic > Marine > Oceanic | place: Pacific Ocean: North... | reverse complement strand
GACCCCCGCATGCTCCCGCCCCACATCGGTGACCATGGCCCACGACGCCGGGCTGGCCGAATCCGAACAGCAGGCCGCCACGGCAATGATCGCCACCGCCACGTAGGGGTTCTCGACCCGCGCCGCCACCAAAAACAGGATCCCGCAACAGGTCTTGCCCACCAGCCAGATCCCCTTGCGACTCCACCGCAGGCTGCCGGTCATCGCCAGGATCCGATCCAGCAACTGGCCGCCGATCGCCGAACCCACCCAGCCACCCACGTGCGGCAGCACGGTCAACAGCCCCGCCTCGGCCAGGTTGAACCCATACTGTTCGCGGAGATACGTCGGGAACCAGGTGATGTACAGGTAGTAACCCATCGCTCCGAACACCTGGCCCAGGCTCATGCCCCACATGTTGGCACTGGTCGCCAGCGTCTTCGCGCTCAGCCGCCCGACAGCCTCGTGTCCGGACCCGGTGGTCATTCCGTCGTTGATCAACTCGACTTCCGGCTGGTTGACACTCCGATGCTCGGACGGGGAATCGCGGAAATACGAAACGAACACGACGGCCCAGATCACGCCCATGCCGCCGCAGATCAGGAACGTCTGCTGCCAGCCCAGCCAGAGAATCACCGGCGCCGCCAGCATGGCCATGATCGCGCCCAGCCGCGTCGAGGACACGACCATTCCCTGCGCCGTCCCCCGCCCCTGGACGGGAAACCACCGACGGATCGCCGGAACCGTCAGCGGAAACACGCCGGCCTGGGCGAAACCGAACGCGAACCGCACCAGGCACAACGCCAACAGCGAACTCACCACTGTGGTCAGCCCCGTCAGCAGGCTCCACATCACCACGATGCCGGGCAGGATGAACCGCAATCCCACCCGGTCGCCAAGCCGCCCCATCGGGATCTGCATCATCGAGTAGCCCAGCACGAAGCTGGCCAGCACCCAGCCCGCCTCGCGGTCGCTGATCCCGATCTCGCTCTGCAGCTCCTTGACCACGTTGGAAATCACCACGCGGTCGAGGTAGGCGATCGCCGCGGCGGCCGAGAGCAGTACGGCCACGACCCAGCGGACACGTGTCGGTCGTTGGGTCGCTGGAGGAGTGTGTTGAGATGTCACCGGTCGCTCGATGTCAAAATTCGGCGCTTTTCGGCGTTCGCGGGAACGGGATGCAGTCACGGATGTTGGTCATGCCGGTGATCAACTGCACCATCCGCTCGAAGCCCAGGCCGAAACCGCTGTGCGGAACACTGCCGTAGCGACGCAGGTCGACGTACCACCAGTAGTCTTCGGGATCCATCCCGCACTCGGTGATCCGCTCCAGCAACACCTCCAACCGGTCCTCGCGCTGGCTGCCGCCGATGATCTCGCCCACGCGTGGCACCAGCACGTCCATCGCCCGGACCGTCTTCCCGTCGTCGTTGCACCGCATGTAAAACGGCTTGATCGTCCGGGGATAGTCGAACAGGATCACCGGCTGTCCGAAGTGCTCTTCGGTCAGGAACCGCTCGTGCTCACTCTGCAGGTCCCGCCCCCACTCGACCGGGTACTCCCACTCACGGCCCGCGCCCTCCAGAATCTCGACCGCCTCGGTGTAGGGCAGCCGGATGAACTCGTTGTCGGTGATGTTGGACAGCGTCGCCAGAACCGTGTCGTCGATCCGCTTGTTGAAGAACTCCATGTCCTCGCCACACCGCTCCAGCACCTCGCCCACGATCGAGCGAATGAACGATTCGGCCAGGTCCATGTTGTCGGGCAGTTCGTAGAACGGCATCTCCGGCTCGACCATCCAGAACTCGGCCAGGTGCCGCGACGTGTTCGAGTTTTCGGCCCGGAACGTCGGTCCGAAGGTGTAACAATCGCCCACGCTCGTCGCGTAGATCTCGGCCTCCAGTTGTCCACTGACAGTCAACAACGCCGGCCGGCCGAAGAAGTCCTGCCCGTAGTCGATCTCGGTCTGCACCTGAGCCAGCCGCTGAAGATTCAATGTCGTCACCTGGAACATCTCACCAGCCCCCTCGCAGTCGCTGGTGGTGATGATCGGCGTGTGGATGTAGACGAATCCCCGGTCCTGGAAGAACCGGTGGATGGCCGCCGACAGCGCATTGCGGACACGGGCGATCGCCCCGAACGTGTTCGTGCGGGGCCTGAGATGAGCGATTTCGCGGAGAAACTCGAAGCTGTGCCGCTTCTTCTGCAGCGGGTAGTTCTCGGCATCGGCCTCGCCGATCACCTCCAGCGACTCGACACCCAGTTCGACCCGCTGCCCCTTGCCCGGCGACTCCTTGAGTGTGCCCGAAACACGCAGGCTGGCACCGGTGGTCACACGGCCGACGGCATCGTCCCAGCCGTCCAGGTCGCCCGGGACGACCAGTTGCAGGCTCGAGAGGCAACTGCCGTCATTGAGTTCCACGAACGACAGGCCCGCCTTCGAATCACGGCGGGTCCGCACCCAGCCGCAGACCTCCTGCGACTCGCCGGGCTGCCCGTCGGCGAGAATCTGCACGATCCGTCGTGTCGCCATCTGGTCGATCCACAGTCTGGGCCGGCCGGCCGCCGATCACCCGGCGTCCCGGCGGCTGTCCGTGATCATCACGGTCGCCGTCCGACTCAACGCGGACTACCGGGGAAACGACTTCGGCGGCTTGATGTGCTGCCAGCCTTCACCCGAGAGTGCCTTGAGAAAGGCGACCAGGTCCTTCTTGTCCTGCTTGGTCAGCTTCAGCGGTTTCAGCCGACGATCGAGGTTGGGATTCTTGATCCCGCCCTTGTCGTAATGCTCGACCACCTGCTCGAGCGTCTTGAACCGACCGTCGTGCATGTACGGCCCGGTGTGCTCGATCTCGCGCAACGTCGGCGTCTTGAACGATGCCCTGTCCGAAGCCTTGCCGGTGACCACGAACCGCCCGAGGTCGGGCTTGGGCTTGTCCGTACCGATGCCGACGTTCTCGAACGAGCCGTCGGTGAAATTGAATCCCAGGTGACAGCTGTCGCAGGCTGCTCTCTTGAAGAAGATGTTGAAGCCACGAGCCTGGGACGCGTCGAGGGCCGTCTTGTCGCCGTTGACGTACCGATCGTAGGGCGCGTTGCCCGAGAGCACGGTGCGTTCGAAGGTGGCGATGGCCTTGCCGACGTGGTCGATCGTGAAGTCCTCGCTCCCGAAGACCTTGCCGAACCGCTTGCGGTAGCCGTCGATCTTCTTCAGGCGAGAGACGACCGCGCCGTGGGCCGCCTTCTCGCTCTTGAGATTGGTCATCTCGATCGGATTGGCGATCGGACCCACGGCCTGGGCTTCCAGCGAGGGAGCTCGGCCGTCCCAGAACTGGCGGGTCGAGTAGGCCCGGTTGATCACTGTCGGAGCACTGCGGCCGCCCTTTTGCCCGTTGATCCCGGTCGAGACCGGGGCACCGTCGGTGTAGCCCTTCGACGGAGCGTGGCACGTCGCACAGGCAACCGTGTTGTCGGTACTGAGCCGCTTGTCGAAATACAACAGGCGACCCAGTTCAACCTTCGCGGACGAGTACGGGTTGTCCTCGGGGAAAAACACCGGGGGCAACCCGAAGGGAACGTCCGGCTCCTCTTCGACCTCGGCCGCCACCGCCGGTTGCGGTACCGCATCCGGCACGATCAGCAACCCGGCGAACAACGCCACCAGGAACAACAGGGGAACGCCAACCGCGGTCATTCCCCGCGACGAGTTCTTCATCGCCCCAACCTCTCCGGATGACCGACCACAACGACCCCACCGCCGGCCGATGTTCTCGGGCCAACAGCGAAACACGCCTGAAGCCAATCAGGGGAAGACTACTTCTTCTTGACCGTACCCTGGACGAAGATGGCCTTCTGGCCCTCGACCTCCGAGTAAGTCCCGTTGACGCGGACGATGTGAGCCATGTGCTCGATCGCCTGCTTGCGGAAGGTCGTCAGCCCGTCACGACGCGAGTTGTGCTCTTCGTCGATCAGCAGGTAGATCGAACCATCCTTGGCCAGCAACCCGATCGGCTGACCGAGCGCGGCACACTTCTGGCCACAACCACGGTGCTTGTCGCCGTGTTTGCCAACCTGCATGTAGCAGGAGAAGTCGATGATCTCGCCGACAACAGACGCCGGCTTGCCCGAAAGCGTCTTGCCCAGGATCGAGCTCTGCACCGTCTCGACGCTCCAGGGACGCTTCTTGGTAACTTTCTTGCCGATATCGGCCGACGGCTTGTCGTAGCTGCCCTTGGTCGGTCCGGACCAGTCGGGGAACAGAATGCCCTTGCCCTTGGCCGCGGCCAGAGAGACGCCGACCAAAACAACGGCAGCGAGGGTGGTGTTGAGCAGGCGGGTGCGCCAGTGAACTGAACGTGTCATCGAAGTGTCTCCTACGGAAGCGTGGTCCAACCGGGGAACGCAATTTGTGTACGGAAAAGTGGGGGAGATGGACTCCCCCCGACCGCCACAATATACCCGTCTCTCAGGCGGACTCGCAAGCGGCCGCGACTCCTGCATCAGTCAACGCCACCTGCAACGGTTCGATTCCGACGAAGACCGTCCCGGCCATTCCTTGGCGACGGGCCGCCTCGACGTTCTCGGACAAATCGTCAATGAAAAAACACTCTTCCGCCGCACATCCGGCCGCCGCGACAGCCGCCCGGTAAATCTCCGGCCCGGGTTTCATCGCCCCGACTTCGAAGCTGAACACACAGGCATCGAACCGATCGAGCACGTCCCAGTGCCGGGTGATCCATTCGACGTGAGGCGGACAGGTGTTGGAGAGCACGATCAGGCGATAGCCGGCCTCCTTGAGCCGATCGATCAGCGGCAACAGGGGCTCATTGAGAGTGAAGATGTCCGAGGCGGCTCGCATCAGCGGTTCCTGGTCAATCGCGCGGCCAGCCTGACGCTCGAGTTCCCCCCGCACCGCTCCCGCATCGATCTCACCCCGCTCGAACCGCTGCTGCAGCCCCGAGTCCCACAGCCACTCCCGGATCTGCCCGCCCGTCGCACCGCAGACCTCGCCCATCGCCTCGAACATCCTGTCGTGCGAGAAGTGAACCAGGACCCTGCCCATGTCGAAAACGACACTGCGTATTGTCATCTGCCGTCTCGTTGGCGAATTGACACTCTCTTCTCAGCTATCCTAGAGTGTGAACCGCGGGGCGTCAGGCAAGCGACGGCCCGGTCGCGAGAGAGACACCGCGAGCCTCGGAGTCGTCAAGGAGAACCGGCAGTCGATGAGCGACGGAGGCGAGACGTACACCGACCCCGAAACGCTGCACGGTCGCGACTGGCCCTGCCTGCGGCAGTTCTGTGTCTTCATGGAGAACCGGGTCGGACGGCTGCACAACCTGATGCGGCGTCTGGAACGCGACGACCTGCGAATCATTGCCCTCTCGATCGACGACAGCGTCGATTGCGCCGTCGTGCGATTGATGTTCGACAACTTCGAACGCGCCCGTGAGCTGCTGCAGTTGGGCGGCTACTCGTTCATCGAGACCGACATCATCGGCGTCGAACTGCCCGAGGCCCCTCAACCGTTCCTGGCCGTCTGTTCGACCCTGCTGCAGGCCGAGATCAACATCTCCTACACCTACCCCTTGCTCTACCGTCGCAGCGGTCGTGGCGGCATCGCCCTGTACGTCGACGACATCGAGCGGGGTCTCGAACTGCTCGCCGACACCGGCCACCGCCTGATCAACGAAGACGACCTGCTCCGCGACGACGAGTTCTTCTAGACCCTGCCGATCTCGCCGCACTTTCCACCCAGGACCCGTTTTCGATGACAATCGACCACCACTCCGTCGGACTCCCGGCCGGTTACCACACCGCAGATGCCGACGTGGCCCCGGCCACCGCCGTCGCGTTCCTGGAAGGCCCGGCCTGCACCGTCGAAGGTGTCGTCTATTTCAGCGACATCGCCAACAACCGCATCCTGACGTACACGCCGGGTGTCGAGGGATTCGAGGTCTTCCGCGAACCGAGCGGCCGGGCCAACGGGTTGCTGCTGGACCCACAGGGACGTTTGCTCGCCTGCGAGGGCAACGAACACGGCGACGACGACGGCGGCCGGCGAATGACCCGCACCGACCTGGCCACCGGCGAGGTCGAGATCCTGGCCGACAGTTTCGACGGCAAGCGGTTCAACGCTCCCAACGACGTCGCCGCTCGCAGCAACGGACAGATCTTCTTCACCGATCCCTGTTACGGTGACCGGACGACGATGGAACTGGACCACGACAGCGTCTACCGCATCGACACCGACGGCTCGGTGACCCGCGTCCTGACACAACCTGAGATCCAGCGTCCCAACGGCATCCATCTCTCCCCCGACGAAAACACCCTCTACCTGGTCGACAGTTGCCCGGTGATCGACGGCAACCGCAAGATCTGGGCGTTCGACCTCTCCGAGGACGGCATGCCCTCAGGACAACGGGTCGTCTACGATTTCGCTCCCGGACGGGGTGGCGACGGAATGGCTGTCGACAGCCAGGGCAACCTCTACATCGCCGCCGGCATCAGCCGCTCGAGAGGTCCACACGAGACCGGAGACATCCCCCCGGGAATCTGGGTGATCACACCCGACGGCGACGTCAAGGGACGGATTCCGATCGTCGAGGATGTGCTGACCAACGTGACCTTCGGCGGAGACGACCTGAAGACGCTCTATGTCGCCTCCGGCAAGACGCTGTTCACCACTCGGGTCGAGATCCCCGGCTGGGTCGTGCATCGGCGGGCCGAATCATGAGCGGAACCGGCGAATCGAGCCACCGCGATCACGAACGGGCGTCGGCCGACATCGCCGCCATCGGATTCGCCATCATCACCCTCTCGGACACCCGCACCGAAGCGACCGACAAGAGCGGCGGGCTCCTGCGGGAGGCGATCACGTCAGCCGGGCACGGAGTGGCACGGTACGAGATCGTCAGCGACGATCCCGCGGCGATTTCCGCGGCACTGGACGCCGCGCTGTCAGATCCGGCCGTCGGCGTGGTGATCACCACCGGCGGCACGGGCATTTCGGCCCGAGATTCGGCCTACGAAACCATCTCGGCCCGGCTCGAAAAGCGGCTCGACGGCTTCGGTGAGCTGTTCCGGATGTTGAGCTTCGAGGAGATCGGAGCCGCGGCGATGCTCAGCCGTGCCGTTGGCGGCATCGCCGCCGGCCGTCCGCTTTTCGCCTTGCCCGGCTCGACCGCCGCGGTCCGGTTGGGCATCGAGCGGTTGATCCTGCCGCAGGTGGGTCACCTGCACCATGAACTGACTCGTCACTCGGACCGATCATGACGATCGAGACGGCCGCGACCGACTCGAGTCGGGCATGGACCTGGCGGCTGGTCCGATGGAGCCTGCTGGCAATCGTCCTGGTCGTGGTTGGTGAGCGGGCGTCGGAACTCTGGGAAGACGGCCGAACGCTGGACGGGGAGGTGCACTGGCAACCCGCATGGCTGGCGGCCGCGGCCGCAGCCTACCTGGTCGGTTGGCTGCCCAGTGCGTGGTTCTGGCGGAGCCTGTTGTTGAAGTCGGGACACGCGGTCGACTGGCCGACGCTGCTGCGGGCCTACTTCTGCGGCCACCTGGGGAAATACGTACCCGGCAAGGCCGGTGTGCTGGTGATCCGCGCGGGCCTGTTGAACTCTTCGGGCGTCCCGGCCACGACGGCGGCATGGACGGCCACGTGGGAAACCGTGCTGACGATGGGTGTCGGAGGTGTGCTGGGACTGGGACTGGCTCCCTGGCTGTTGACCGAGGACGTGCTGGCGACTCTGCCCGCTCCGCTGCGAACCGTCGGACGCCAGCCGTTGGCCACCTCGGCCGTGGTCGCCGTGTTGGCGCTGGGTGCCTTCCCCTGGCTGACCCGGCTGGTGACACGGATGACCCATCGCCTGACCGGTGACGACTCGACCGACGTGTCGGTCTCGACCGGCCAGGTGCTGTTCGGTTCGATGGCGATGGCCGTCGGCTGGACCTGCCACGGCCTGAGCCTCTGGTGGACTCTCGAGGGGCTGGGCGTCCCGCCGGTCTCGGATTGCCTCGGAACGACGCTGGCCGGCATGACAGCCGTGGCCGGACTGGCTACGGCACTGGGATTCGTGGCGTTCTTTGCTCCGGGCGGAGTCGGAGTTCGCGAGGGCGTGCTGATCGAAGGACTGTCCCGGTCGGGCATCCCGCTGCAGCCGGCTGTCCTGGGCTCGGTCGCCCTACGAGCCGTTTGGTTACTGGCTGAACTGGCCACCTCCGCCGCGCTATACTATGGTCACCGCCCCTCGCCACCGCCGACCCCCACTTCGGACTCCTCCGACTGATGCTCTCGATCGTCGTCCCGGTACTGAACGAGGAGGAGAGCCTGGGTGAACTGCGTGCCCAGATCGCCGCGACGTGTGACGACCGCGGGATCGACTGGGAACTGATCCTGGTCGACGACGGATCGACCGATCGATCGTGGAGGGTGATCTCTGAACTCTCTGCCGCCCACGAACGGGTCTCGGGGATCCGGCTGCGGCGGAATTTCGGCAAAGCGGCCGCTTTGACCGCCGGGATGAAGGCCGCCGGCGGCGAACTGGTGATGATGATGGATGCCGACCTGCAGGACGACCCCGCCGAGATCCCCGGGATGATCTCCCGGCTCGAGGAAGGCTACGACGTCGTCAACGGGTGGAAGAAGCACCGCCTGGACCCCTGGCACAAGGTCTTTCCCAGCAAGGTCTTCAATGGAATGGTCGGCCGCCTGACCGGCCTCAGGCTCAACGACCACAACTGCGGGCTGAAGCTGTTCCGGGCCGAGGTGACCCGGGACGTGAAGATCTACGGCGAACTGCACCGGTTCATCCCCGTGCTGGCTCACGCCAAGGGCTTCCGCGTGACCGAGCAGCCGGTGCACCACCGGTCCCGCCAACACGGGCACTCGAAATACGGTGCCCGCAGGTTCCGCCGTGGCTTCCTCGACCTCCTGACGGTGAAGTTCCTGACCGGCTACGGCCAGCGGCCCGGACACATGCTGGGATCCCTGGGGTTGTTCTTCCTGGGATTGGGGATGCTCGGATTGGGGTACCTGGCCGGGCTCTGGATCTATCTCAAGACGCAGGGCATCGATCCCGGGATCGGCAAGAACCACCTGCCGATGCTGATCTACTCGGCCGCGTCGCTGCTGCTGGGCGGCCAGGCGCTGTCCCTGGGACTGCTGGCCGAACTGCTGGTGTCGCGGACGGCCGATGCGGACGAGACCTACAGCGTGGCGGAACGCGTGTAGGCCGATTCAGTCGGTGAACGTCAGGCCGATCGTCGAGCGGTAGAACTCGAGTGTCACCTGCTGCTTGGCCCGGTTCGAAACAGCTCGCATCGCACTGACCGGCAGAGTGCTGGTCTCGGTGTGCGCGATCTTCCCCGTGCGAACATCCAGCACCAGCACGCCGTACTCGGTGCGGGGCCGTGGCTGCAGGATATTCTGCACGGGGCGATAAACCCGACTGGCAAACGCCAGCACCGGCAGGTGCCGCGGCTGGTCCAGTTCGATTGCCTGGTGCTCGATCTTCACCGGACCCCAGTCGGTCCGTGCAACCGGTTTCCCCTCGGAACGAGCCGATGTCGAAATCGCCCAAGCGGCCCCGTGAACGGTCATCGCCCGTGTCGAAGTGCCACGAACCCGGACGTTGGTCGGCCGGTTGACCATCACCACGTACCGTTGCGGAGTCTCGAGCACCATGAACGACTGCGGTGCTTTGGTGATCGAGGGGATCGAGGTGAGCTTGGCATCGACACGAACACGTCCGTTGACAGCACCGACAACGCGGAACCGGCCGTCCGGCTCGAGCAATCCCACTCCGTCGTGTCCGACGACGACCGGCTTCAGATCGCCGGCCAATTTGACTGCAAACACCGTTTTTCCCGTAACCATGTCAAAACCGGTGACCAGCTGAGACGTCCCGGTTTCCCGGCGACTGACAACACATCGGCCGATCCGGGCGATCAACTCGCCGGCAGCCGGCAGCGTTCGAGTCGCCACGGCGGTGCCATCGGCAGCATCCAGAACCAGCACCTCGTTGCGACCGTCCGGCTCGACACAGACGAACCTCTTGGTCCCGTAAATCCGGCACCCGCGCGGAACTCCTCCGCGACGCCACAACACCTGGCCGGTCACCGGATCGGCCGCTTCGATCGCGGTCCCGATCTGGTAGGTCAGCCGTTGCGACCCGAGTCGTCCGACATGTCCGATCGGGCGACCGGTCGAATCGGTGATCTTGAACCAACCCGGTCCGGCGCCGATCACCCCGGGCAACAACCGCACGATCCGGGCCTGCACTCCGCTCTTGTCCTCGAACAGGTTGCGGCACCACAGCACGTGGGGATGCCGATCGTCACCCAGGCCGTCGATGACGGCGAACCGGTTGCCCAGCACTACCAGCAGCAGGTGTCCGGCGGCCCGGACATAGTTCCCCTCGAACGCATACGGCACCCGCGCCTCTCCACCGGGAACGGCCAGGTCCCCGACGGTCGTCAACCGCCATCGTTCGCGACCGCGGTCATCGACACCGATCACGTACTGCCGCCGGTTGTCCAACCGGAAACTCCAGCCCCCCCACGGCAGGGGCCGATCGCCGTAGAAGGGGATCGGGTAGGTGTTGACACTGGTCTGCCGTTCCTCATTGACGCTCCGTTGGGCCACCACCTCACCGGATTTCCAGTCGGGCACGGCCTCGACCAGCGGCTTGCCGGCGGGGTCGGTCCGCCAGGCGGCGACGGTGTCCTTGCCGGTCCGGCCGGGAGCCAGTTCGACATCGGCAAACCGTCCCGATTCCAGTTCGTCCCGCAGGACCCGAATCGCCTCGGGCTTCTGCTGAGCCGACCACAGCAGGGCCAGGGCCACGGTGGCACGTGCGGCGGTCGCCGGATCGGTGTCCGATCTCAGGGCCAGCAGCAGTCGTTCCCGTTCGACTGCCGGGGCATTCTTTGAGAGCCGTTCGAGCAGTTTCACACGGGCCCGGTCGGCAATGGGGTGACGGTTGAAGAGCGTCACGAACTCGACCAGCGCCGTTGTCCCCGACGCACCGTTGGCCGCCACCGCCACATCGAACAGTCGCTTGCGGCGGGCCGCCAACGCCGTCTTCTTCTCGTCGCTCGCCCGGGCATCGACCTCGTTCAACCGCGAGGCGATCCACCGGGTTCGCCGCACCGACAGGTCCTCGTCGATCGCTTCCAGCCGACCCCGCTGGGCATTGTCGGCCTGCGGGTCCTTGGAGGCCACGGGATGCGGAGACCTGTCACCGGCCCGACGCAGCTTCAGGTATTCGTCAAACGCTTCGACCACCTGTCCGGTCCGTGACAGTCCAGCGGCCCGCAGCCGCCTGAAGGCCAGTTGTTCGTCCGGCGAGACCAACAGGCTCTCGAGCCGCGTGGCCTGGTCAGCGTAACGGGCGTAATTGAACCGCAGTCCATCGAGCAGCGCCTGCACCAGCAACCGGCGAACCCCGGGATCCGGACGAGCATCGAACGACGCCGCGAGATCGGCCACCGCCGGTTCGTACTCGCCCCGGTGCAACCGTCGCCGCCCACGCAGAGCCAGTGCCGCGGCGTCCTGCTTGTCGCGTCCCAATCGCTCGGCAATCCGGTTCTGCAACGCTCGGTCGGATTCGAAGGCAACCAGTTCGTTGTGCGAGAGGCCCAGGAGTCGGCCACCGGCCCCGACCAGATGCCCCACCAATCGTCCATCGGCCAGTTCGGTGCGAGCCAGCAGCCGACCGGTCTCGAGATCAATGGTAATGATGGCTCCCCGTCGTGCGGACGCCTGGGAGGAACCACCTGATGCGTCGCGAGATTCGACCGGCAGGTGATAGAGCCGCCCGACCCGCACACCGACACCGGTCGGCCTCGGGATCGGGGTGGGCATCGACCACGCCGACTGCCCGTCCTCGAGCCGGAACGCCTGCACGCGAGCCCGCTCGACGACCACCACGCGTCCCGAATGAACCGCCGCCACGAACTGGGCCTGTCCACGAGGTCGACTCCAACGTGGACGACCGTTCTCCAGTTCCAGGCAGTGCAGGTGATCCGAATCGCGGGGGGTGAGGATGACGGCGCCATCGGCGAGGATCGGGATCGGATCGAACCAGCCGTCGTTTCGCGACAACTGGGCGATCCGGTTGGACATCAGCACCCGACGCCTCGCCTGCTGGCGACCGTAGTTCAGTCGAGCGTGGGTCGGACGGTAGGAATAGGACCACAACAACTGGCGACGGGCCACGTCGACACCGACGACCAGCCCCGCCTCGGTCGGACAGACCAGCACGCCGTCGGAATAACTGGGACTGAGCCCGGCCAGCCGCCGACCGGGATGAGTCAGGACGTTGAACTCCGGCTGGGCAATGCCCTGGGACCACTCGGCACCTTCACCAGGCCGCAGCGGAACATCCACCGCCCCCGCCGTTTTCCCCGCCGGCCGGTTCGGGTCAATCGCCAACAGGCGGATCTCGCCGTCGCGCTCGCCCAGGCAGTAGAGCCGTCCACCCAGTGGCAGGGGAGGACCCAGGAAGAAGGTGCCATCAATCTCGTTGTCGCGTTCACCGCGCGGTCCCCCCAGTTCCCAGATCAGCATGCCCTCGCTGGCCAACTCGAAAGCCAACAACCGGTTGTGGTCTCGAGGAACCCACGGCGCGGACGTGTCGGGTCGTCCGAAACCACCGGGACCGGGGGAGAAGATCTGCAGTCCGAGCACTCCGACCCAATCCACCGCGTAAACGAATCGGCCGTCGGTCGAGAGGGACCCGATCGTGCGGTCGTACCACGCGCGTTGCGACAGGAACAACTGGGTGAGCGACTGCCGCATGCTGCGGCCGCCCACCGAATAGCTGGGAACGTTGCCATCCAGGATCCGCTCGAAGGCCGGGTCCACGGTGATGCTGTCCCACAGGTGACGGCCGGTGGGCAGGTGGACCGCCTTGATGTCGAACAGGCTGCGGAAGACTGCCACGTCACCGATGACCAGCGGATCAACGGCCGGCAACAGCAGTCCGTCCCGGGCCCGCTCGGTCGACTCCAGTTCGCCGAGTTCCCCGAGCACCTCCTGGATCCTGTCCTGTCGTTTCGGATCGTCGAGTTCACGTTGGAAGGTCGGGAATGACCACTCGGGAACGGCTGCAGGCACGGCCGGTGCCGCCGGAGACAACCGGTCGTGGCGGCCTCGCCAGGCCAGCCAGTTCCCCACAACCTGGCCGTCTCCGGTGATCGATTTCCCGGACAGTTCGGACAGTGACCGCACCACCCCGTCCCTGGTCTGTTGTGACAGTGCGGCTGCCAACGCGCCCCCGCGTGCGGCCAGTTTCCTGCGATCGGCCGGTGGCATCGCCAGCAGGACCTCCGCGGCACGGACCGGCTGGCCCAACCGTGCCCACGCCAACGTGGTGCGGATCGAAAGCAGCGGTTCCAGTTCGGTCGCACCGAACTTCCTGAGTTGCTCATACCTCATCGCCGCCATCAGCGTCTGACCGCGATCCAGCGACCGATTTCCCAGCGCGTAGGCGGCCTCGCGTCCGGCCCGAGAATGGAAGAACTTGCGGGCGACTTCCTCGAGCAGGTCGCTGCCCTCGCCGTCTCGGGCCTTCTCCAGCAGCCTGCGGGCCGTGACCCCGTACTCGAGTTCGTAGGCCTTGCGGCCCTCGGCACCGATCCGCCCGAGCATTTCCACTGCGGCCAGCTTGAGACTGCGGAAGGGGACGGCCGGATCGTCTTCTCCGTCGGGGCCCGTTTCGCGGAAGAACACGTCCTCGGGGTGAACGATCAGGCTCTGCAACAACCTCACCGTCGACTGCAACTGCTTCTGCTCCAGCAACTCACGGGCCTTCAGCAACCGCTG
>Ga0310345_10003914_pt1 | contig 13816 bp, 11 predicted proteins | sample HC15DNA20500_MG_FD_204667 | JGI IMG/M metagenome (GOLD analysis project Ga0310345, IMG submission 204667) | Marine microbial communities from station ALOHA, North Pacific Subtropical Gyre - HC15-DNA-20-500_MG | ecosystem: Environmental > Aquatic > Marine > Oceanic | place: Pacific Ocean: North... | reverse complement strand
TACCTTTATCATCAAAAATTGCACGTATTTTGCCGTACACCTCACCCATCACCACAATCTCACCTTGGTGCAGAGTGCCTGTTTGGACAAGAACAGTTGCTAAAGTGCCTCTGTTGCGTTCTAATCGCGCCTCTACTACTACACCTCTAGCATCTCTTTCTGGATTGGCTTTAAATTCGCTGATTTCAGCCACTAGGTGGATGTTTTCTATGAGTTCTGGTACCCCTTCACCTGAGAGTCCGGATAAAGGGACTGCTATTATGTCACCGCCCCAAGGTTCGACAAGCAGTTCATGCTCCGAAAGTTGTCTGTAGACATTGTCAATGTTGGCGCTTGGCAAATCGGTTTTAGTGACAGCTATGATGATTGGTACATTTGCAGCCCTAGCATGGTCTATTGCCTCTATCGTTTGAGGCATAACCCCGTCGTCGGCTGCCACAACAAGTATTGCTAGGTCTGTTACCTGGGCTCCTCTGGCTCTCATGGCGGTGAAAGCTTCGTGTCCTGGCGTGTCCAGAAACGTTATCAATCCCCCTTCACTTTCGATCTGATAAGCAGCGATATGCTGTGTGATACCACCTGCTTCTCCGTCCACAACATTAGTTTTTCGTATGCTATCTAATAAGGTGGTTTTTCCGTGATCCACATGCCCTAGGATAGTTACCACAGGGGGTCGGGTTTCTAAAAGGTCAGGATTTTCACTATTTTTATCAACTGTAAGCGACGCTGGACCAGAGATTTCATCCTCAATCTCATTTGCTTGAAACCCAAATAATTGCACCACGATGGATGCTATATCACGGTCGATTACATCGTTTACTGCAAACATATAACCGCCCCGCATTAGTCCTTTCACAACCTCGACGGGATTAACTTCCATGTTATCCGCCAGGTCACTAACTGAAATTACTGGAGGGATGTCGATCTTCTTTACTCTTCGAGTTGTTGTATTTTGACTATCGCTCGTCATATTTATCTGTATGAGTCCTTTTGGGTGTATATATACGTTTAGCTTGATTAATGTGTGTTTGTACCTGTATTAATCGTCAGATCATTTATTAGTTGTTTCTTTCGTGACCAATATACCGCCGAGCCCCTGCAGGGCCGATGCTGATCTGGGCATCGATCCGAAACGTCTGAACACTTTCAGTATTTTGGTGAAGCCATGGGCTTTTCAGAGGTTATCTGCGTCTTCTTGCTGGACGATTTCTACGGTTGTTTCTGTTAGCGCTCGATTGGTTTGAGCTCTTTCTCCCCTTTCTGGCAGTAATTCCCCCCCGTAGGTCTTCTATATCCTCTGCGAATCTGATTGCACCGACAGTCTGTTGACCGGAACCCGCTCGATGAATTGACCATATGTCTTCAGGCACTTCTCTCAAATCAGTTCCAAACTCTTCTTTTTCTTCGACATCATCAACTAGACTATCGTCCTCGAGCAAGAGGAGTTCTTCTTCTGCTGTTAAGGCTCCTTCTACTATAGGCGTTTCTTCTGCAGAAGAAGGATTTTCCGCTTTGACAGCTTCTTCCTCAGCGATCATTGCTGCGAGTAGTTCATCCTCGTCAGTTTCTGATTGACCTGCCTCATTTTGCTCATGAGGTTCTGTCACATCTGTTTCACTTTCTAATGTTGGCTCGGATACTATTTCAGAACGAGCAGCTTCAATAGAGGCGGTCAGCTTCTTAAGCAGCTCGCCATCAGATAGAGACTCTTCTTCAACAGCAGAAGGCGCCACCTGTTCAGGTTCTTTGGTGAGATCGACATCCAGATCACTTTTAATATCAACTTTCCAACCTGTAAGTTTTGCCGCCAGTCTGGCGTTTTGTCCTTCCTTGCCGATGGCGAGTGAAAGGTGCCGGTCAGGGACAATGGCAGTCGCGTTATCACTGGTAGTACTGAGTATCACGCGGTGTACTTGAGAGGGACTGAGAGCGTTTTGTATATATCGGTTAGGATCTTTGCTCCACTCTAGGATATCTATTTTCTCGCCTTGGAGTTCATTGACGATACTTTGAATGCGTACTCCTCTGAGGCCTACACACGAACCAACAGGATCGACACCATCCTGACGAGCTCTAACTGCAACTTTGCTTCTGGAACCACTTTCACGAGCGATACTTACAATTTCTACCGCTCCGCTATATATTTCGGGCACTTCCTGCTCGAAAAGACGTTTTAACAACAGTTCGTCGGTTCTAGAAACAATAAGTTCCGGTCCCCGCAGGGATTCTTTGTCGATCGCTTGGAGAAGAACCTTGATCATTGAACCTTGCCGGTACCTCTCTGAAGTAACCTGCTGGCTGATAGGAAGTATTGCTTCAGCCCTTCCCATATCTACTATGATTTTTGTAGGCTCAATTCTCTGGATTGTCGCGGTGATTATTTCCCCTTCTCTACCTTCAAACTCTGAAAGTATTATCTCTTTTTCAGCCTCTCTAAGTCTTTGAAGTACAACTTGTTTAGCTGTTTGTGCCGCTATCCTGCCGGCACTGTTAGGGAGGTTTTCTGTTGCTATGGTATCGCCAACATCAGCTGTTGCTTTATAAGCCTCTCGTGCTTCGGCGAGTGATATTTCTTGCAACGGGTCTTCAACTGTCTCTACCACAGTTTTTATAATGTCTACTTGGATATCACCTGATCCGGGGTCTAGCCTGACAGAGATATTTCTGCCCTCGGTTACGCTGTCTTTTTTGAATGCTGAAACAAGAGCGACCTCTATAGCGGACATAACCTTATCTCTCGGGAGACCTCGCTCAGCAGCAAGCTGGGTTAAAGCGACTAGAAAATCACTTTTCATTTTCCTTCACCTCCAGCAAGTAATTTGTCTATATAACAAAGAAAGAGGGGGCTACCCTCTTTCATAAAAAACATTCGTATATAAGCGTCTACAATCCGCTGGCCCATTATATCAAAATAGGGAGGCTAAAACAACTTACGGAATACAAGATAAAGGACGGCGTATTAGGTAGAATATAGAGGAGTTTAGTATTAGGAAATTGGGCATTGAGTTTTAGGGAGTAATATGCCGTTTTCATTCTCTGGAAAACACTTATTTGTCATCTTTAAACTTGTCAATTTAGCTATCTTTCTCCCTTTTGCCCTCATTACGGTTGTTTTCAGTTTTTCGTGCGCAAACCCTGAAACCCAAAGGATCATGGTTTTTTCTGCAGCAAGTCTTGTGGATGTGCTTCAGGAAACAGCCCCTGAATTTGAAAAACAAACTGGCACGAAATTAATTTTCAATTTCGCTGGCTCACAAACTTTGGCCGGGGAAATATCCAATGGTGGACCAGCAGATATCTTCATATCTGCTGGTCACAGCCCTGCTAGATTTTTGGTCGACCGTGGACATATAAAGGAGGAAAACATACTTGAATTAGTAGAGAATGTTTTGGTCGTGGCTACCTCCGATGACGGCGAATATGTCAATATCAGCGATATAGCCGAATTAGCAAATATGCATCGCATTGCGATAGCCGATCCAGATTTAGCGCCAGCAGGGGAATATGCTAAGGAAGCATTGCATAACATAGGTATCTGGTCTGAGATTTCTAGGAGGACCATATTAGCGGCAGACGTTCGTACCGCCTTAGCCTATGTGCAAACCGGTGATGTGGATGCAGCTGTGGTTTACATCACCGATGTATCAATAGCTAAGGGAGTGTCCACAAAATTGTTTATCAACGGGATGCACCATACCCCCATCGTGTATCCTGCGGCAGTTGTTGAGAATGCCAGAGAGCCAGTTTTAGGAAAGGAGTATTTGGACTTTCTAACTACCGCCTATGCTTCTTCTGTTTTTGAAAAATATGGATTTGCCTCCGTTAAAGAAAGGATAAATTAATGAAACGAAATGTTGACGTAACCCCGGACGTCAATTTTCTTAGCTAGTTTGTGACTGATATTTAATGCTAGAAATAACCTATATAACGCTTAAAGTGGCTATAGCGGCAACTCTTATAAATTTCCCCTTCGCACTTTATATAGGGTGGATTTTAGGTAGAAGAAATCCCAAAGGAAGATTGGTATTAGAAGTTTTTATTTCTCTTCCATTGGCTCTTCCGCCCGTTGTCACGGGCTATGCTCTACTAATAGCACTGGGCAGCCGAAGTCCCATAGGGAACTTTATACAGAACGTTTTGGGGATCGATATCATATTCACCTGGGTAGCTGCTTCGTTAGCCGCTGCCGTTGTGTCTTTTCCTTTGATGGTTCGTTCTATCATCGTCGCTATGTCTGCAGTGGACCCTCGGCTCGAGAGATCTGCTAGATCATTGGGTGCCGGCCCAATGAAAACCTTTTTTTCTATAACACTTCCGTTGTCATACCAGGGTGTTATAGCGGGTACATTGTTGGGATTTGTTCGTGCTTTAAGTGAGTTTGGGGCTACTATTATTGTAGCTGGGAACATACCAGGTGTTACACAGACGTTGCCGCTAGCAATCTTCGCTAGAGTTCAAACTGGTAGGACTTCAGATGCCTTTGAACTCGTGGCCGTGTCAGTTCTTTTAGCTGTCATTTCTCTTGGGGTTCATAACTGGTTGTTGTCTCGTTCAGGTAGCAAAGGTGGGATATGACTAAATCAGGTTGTGCAATCAGGCTGGGAGTCAAGAAGCGCCTCGGAGAATTCACCTTGGATTGTCAACTTGATATAGCAAACGGAATTACCGCAATATTTGGTCCTTCTGGTAGTGGCAAAACTACTCTTTTGGATTGCATTGCTGGTTTTCTTTCTCCAGATCAAGGTTGTATTTCTAAGTTTGGCAGAATTGTTTTTTCGAGTGAACGATCTATAAATGTTTCACCTAATAAGCGTGGGATAGGCTACGTAGTCCAAAATTCCGCCTTGTTTCCCCACCTCACTGTAAAAGAAAATATTAATTACGGGTTTTCCCTGACTTCGGAGCAAAAGAGAAAATATTCCTTAGAGACAGTAATGGAAATACTGGATATTGCATATTTGTCGGAAAGGGATACTAGAAATTTATCTGGAGGTGAACGGCAGAGAGTCGCTTTAGCCAGGTCTTTAGCTGCTTTTCCCGACATACTTCTTTTGGACGAACCATTAGCTTCTCTAGACGCTCCGTTTAGGGGCCTTATTATTCAAAAACTAAAGATCATTTTCAGAGAATTAGGAATACCAATGATATATGTGTCTCATTCGATTTCTGAGGTGATAGCTTTGGCACATCAGGTGGTTGTAATGTCAGAAGGAAGCGTACTAGGTAGCGGAAACGTCAGTATTTTGCTGAGGGACTCAAATGTAAAACGGGTAGCAGATTTTTCATCTTTTGAAAATCTTTTGCAGGGTTCCATTAGTCCTGTCGGTATTGATGGACAGAAATCTATTGCGTTAGGTGATACCAAACTAATCCTTCCCGTTGAGCGATCGGAAGGAGAAGAAAAAGAAGAGGTTTCTGCCATAGTGTCGATAAGGGCTTCCGATATCATTCTAAGCAAAATTAAACCGATTGGATTAAGTGCTCGCAACGTTATTTCAGCCCGAGTAAAGGAAGTGCATGGTACCGATAGTTCTGTGCTGGTTGAATGTGATATAGGTGAGCCAATTTATGTCGAAATCACTTCTCTGTCTCAATCAGAACTAGGTATTTATTCGGGCACTGAAGTGTTCTTAATAATTAAGGCGAGCAGTATTATGGTGTTGGGCAACTGATTTAAGACTTAGACGTCCCTCAATGACTTTATATTAAGAGCTGTCCTGACTCTTTTATGACGGTTCCCCTGGCCACTATGGTGTCGACGTTATGGAGAGCTTCTATTTTTACTGACGGGTCTCCATTAATAATTAAAACGTCGGCTGACTTCCCTGGCGTGATGGTTCCGATTTCGTTATCTCTTCCCAGACACTCAGACGATGTTTTTGTAGCGCAGGTTATTGCTTCCATGGGACTGATTCCCATACTGTTAACCATTACCTCAGGAATGTATGCGAAGTCGTCGAAATGGGCATTTGTCATTCCTGAGTCCATACCGGTGACAAATTTAACTCCTCTGTGCCACATATCTCTGAGAATTTCAAATCGCCTTTCTGGATCGGCCATGGCCCCTGAGTCTGGTGTCTTTACACGTCCACGAAGTTTGTTCAGGTGTGAAAGTGCCAACGTTGGGTCTACATATATACCTTTTTCCGCAATTTGATCCGCAACATCAGGGTCATAGTCGTATAACTCTTCAGGATTTTCTGATAACCAAGAGCAATGTACTAGGTTGTGTATGCCTGCTTTAACACAATTCCGTACACCTTCGGTCGCATGACAGTGGGCTGCCATTTTGAGACCTAATCTTTCTGCGTCTTTTACTGCGTCTCTTAGGGTGGTCCAGTCGTATTGAGGAGCCCGTACGTTAGTTCCTGGGGTAAACCCACCTCCAGTAGACATGATTTTTATATGGTCGGCCCCCAGTTTAAATTGATTCCTGATAGCTCTGACGACCTGCTCGCTAGAATCAGCCTCTGTCCCAAAAGTGTTGCAGTGGCCTCCAGTGGTTGTGATTGGAGTCCCAGCGACCAATAATCTTGGACCAGGTATGATTCCTTCCTCAATACTTTGTCTTAGAGGGAATACAACCTCATTCTTACTGCCGAGGTCCCTCATCGTCGTGACCCCAGAAGAAAGAGATGAACGGACGGCTTGGCTACCACGAAGTAGAAATGTTTCGTTCGTCTCTGTGGTTATGTGGGTGTATGCATCGGATTCTGCGCTACAGTGGATGTGGGAATGCATTTCTATGAAACCCGGCATTAAAGTTCCACCTGAACTATCTATAACTCGAGCCTCAGCTAGTTCGATTTCAGTTAGTTCAGATTGTGAGCAAACTTTAGATATAGTTTCTCCCTCAATAACAACGGCGGCATTTGGTATGACTTTTGAAGAAGAACCGTCTATTAATCGGTCAGCCTTTAGAACAAGTTTCATGTTGGGACTCCATAATGGAATTTGATTGAACAAGGAGAAATGAGGGCATTATATAGCAGTAGGAACCTCTAAAGATTGCCACTTGTTCAAACCACCAATATACTTCGCATCGGCTTTATCTGGAGGGATATTAATGACAGACCTAACTTGGGAAATGAACCCTTTTGGCGGAGCTCTTGTAGACCCAATATCGATTAATCCCGACCCAAAGGTGTTTTCTGGTCAATTGGACCGGGCACTTCAAACCTGGAAACTTGTTGACGTTAAAGTAGCATGGTTGGAAATCTTCCCAAATCGCTTGACAGCTATACCTGTTGCAGGAGAAAAAGGTTTCAACTTCCATCATGCTGACAATGATTCAGCAACTATGACGCTGGATGTTGATCCAGGAGCTTTTATACCTCCATATGCAACACATTACACAGGTGTTGGTGGCGTGGTTATAAACAAAGATAAAGAAATTTTAGTTGTTTCGGAGAAATATAGATCTAGGGATAGAGGTCCTTCTTATAAACTGCCTGGGGGAGCTTTGACCCAGGGAGAACATTTGGCATCGGCTGCTGTTAGGGAAGTGGAAGAAGAGACAGGTATTAAGACCGACTTCGAGGCTCTAGTATGTTTCAGACATTGGCACGGATATAGATATGGGAAATCTGACATATATTTTGTTGCTCGGCTCAAGCCACTGAGTGAGAATATTACTATGCAGGAAGAAGAAATTGCTGAATGTTTATGGATGCCAGTGGATGAATTTTTGGGTTCCGATAAAATTCATTTATTCAATAAAACAATTGTCAGAGCGGCTATTCAGAGCGAAGGAGTCTCGCTAGTGGAAATTCCAGGTTACGGTCCTTCCGATGATTTTGAGTTTTTTATGCCGTCTGGAGTTATGATCTAGATAGGCTTTATAGCGGTTCTTTCTACTTGTTCACTGGCTGACTTGGATTTTCTTATTAATTTTGTAAGTGGAGGTGTATTCCATGGCTGAGAAAAGCCTTAAACAACGTATTCGTGACGGTGAAAAATTGATAGGTGTTTCCGTTCCATTGAACGCTACCAAACTTGAGATGGACTCTATAATTCAAAAAGACGAATACGACTTCGTGTTTACTGACAGTCAACATGGCCCATTCAACGAGGAAACACTGGTTCAGTTTTGTGCTTATGCCTCTGATTTGGGCATTCCCTCACAGTTTCGTATAAAACATACGAGACATTCTTACCTTATCGGAAATATTCTCGATTTGGGACCTGTTGGCATAGAGGTTCCTCAAGTGGAAGATATAGAAACTGTCAAGGAAGCGGTTCATTACTTTTATTATCCCCACAAAGGGGGAAGGAGTGTGGGAGGAGCCGCTCGATATGGATTAGATGGGAGAGGGGAGAGGATAGAATACGCCGACTGGTGGAACTCCACAGGATTTCTGTCTATACAAATGGAGTCTCTTAGGGCTGTGACAACGGTAAAGAAACTTGCGATAGAGGGTGTGGACTGCCTCACATGGGGACCTAACGATCTATTATTTGATATCGAAAGCCATTCTAATCCTCTTCTGAGAACAGTCGACGATTGTGTTAAACACGCTCTGGATCAACTTGGTAATAGTCACACGAAGATTAGTTTCCGAAGCTATGATTATAAATTAAGGGATAAATATTTTGATATGGGTGTAACCGTACTTATGGAAAGCCCTAGACTCTGATTTTTAGTGATACATGTCTATATTGAGTGAAAAATTGTAAAGATTAAGTTGCATATGAAATTGACACCCTATTATCCCAAAAGTACAATTGATAGGTTATTTTGAGAGGCTAGGATATGCCCAAGAGAACCTACCAACCTAGAAAAAGAAGACGCGCTAGAGTTCACGGATTTCGATCACGAATGAGCTCAAAAGGCGGTCGTAATGTTTTAAAGCGACGTATGTTTAAAGGACGTCAGAGGCTTACTGTTTGAGGCTGTTAAGACGTCTGGTTGCACTATAGTGGCTTGGATAGGGTCGTTTAATTACTGACTCTTCCTAGAGTTTCGCCTTTCAACCATTACTTTAAACGCAAGATTTAGCTCCGATGGTTGTATAGTTTGTATATGCAAAAAGAAATGCGACTCACTTCTTCGTCGGACTTTGCTAACGTCCGTGTGCTGGGTAACAGCTGGGCAGATAATTTTTTTGTGCTGGCGGCATGTAGGAGAGTTCATTTCCCGAATAATGAAGATTACCAGTCAAGATTTGGATTCGTGGTCTCTAAAAAAATAGGCAATGCAGTGGTACGAAATAAATGCAAAAGACGGATGAGAGAATCTGCGAAATTGCTGAATGTAATAACCGGCTACGACATTGTATTTATAGCTCGCCGTAACGCCAGTGTTGCCTCTTTTCAGGAAGTATGTGGCTCCATGTCTAGACTTGTTGATAAGGCAGATCTTAGCCTAGTTGCATGAAATATCTGAGTGTTGTCGATTGGCTTTCAGTTGGAAAATATGATTAGCTACAAACTTAGTCGAAGTGCTATTTGGACGATAAATTTTTATAAGAGAGCCATATCCCCCTATCTTCCCGCAGCTTGCAGGCATCATCCAACATGCTCAATTTATGCGATGGAAGCCATTGATAAACATGGTTTGTGGAAGGGATCAGTCTTGGTAACCGGACGGATACTTAGATGCAACCCGCTAGGAACTAAAGGCTATGACCCGGTTCCTTGAAATAGGAAGTACTTTGGTTAAAAGTTTAGATCACCACCATATGTCGACTAAGTTCGGGACATTGGTATTTAACTCAGTTTTGACCATATTATTACTGGTTGTTTTTGTGGGTTGCTCTCGTGTTGGTACCGCTCAAGGATGGTCCGGCGGTGTGGTCGTAGATGAATCTCTCATTATCGGTAGTATGGACGGTCAACTACTGTCTATAAACATTGAAACCGGCAGGCATGATTGGGCCCCGACATTATTGCGGGTAGACGAGGATAAGGATGATAGGAGAGCCATATATGGAACTCCAGCAGTTTATAAGGGTGTTGCCTTTGTTGGGTCATATGATGGCAAGATGCACGCCTATGCACTGGACAACGGGGTTTTATTAGAAACAGAGCCAATTGCGGATGAGATTGTGGGTGGGGCCTTGATAGAGGACGGGGTTTTGTACGTTGGTTCAAGTGACGGCTTTATGCATGCCTATGATATTTCTATCCGTGGACAAGAAGTAACAATGGAAAGAAAGTGGCAATTTCAGACAGGATCCAGTATATGGTCCACCCCTCAGGTTTTTGAGAATCTCTTGATCTTTTCTTCGCTCGATCACAACATTTATGCTCTTGATCTAAGCTGCAACACATGTATTGAGGGCGGGGCGACAAAGTGGGTATATGAGACTGGTGCTGCTGTAGCCTCATCACCACTCGTTTCAGACGGAGAAGTTTATATCGGGTCCTTCGACGGGAACTTTTATTCATTGGATGCTACGTCAGGGGTTGAGAACTGGCGATTTACAGGTGCCTCCAATTGGTATTGGGGGAGAGCTGTTACGGACAGAACTGCCGTTTATGCCCCATCTTTGAATGGAAGTTTGTATGCACTTGACAAAAATGATGGAAATCTGAGATGGGAAAGTAAGACAAAAGGAGCTATTGTGGGCTCACCGGCAATTGTCTCCGACATGATTGTCTACGGCTCCAAAGGTGGGGATCTTTATATCTCAGAATTGTCCTCCGGGATAATTATGGGTACGTGTAGCACAGGGGAAAAAATTGAGGCGCCTATTACTTCTGATGGGAACTCCGTTTATTTTAGTGTGAGAGATCATTCGATCAGAGCAATTCAAATAAAGGGAAATGGAAATCCGGATGAAAAGTGGGATGCGCCGTATTTTTCAGACAAGGCGAAGGATGGAGAGATCCCGAATCCGAGTGATTGGGCCCCTTCCTGTTGATAGCATTTATTAGTCACATACATTTTATGAGTACTTGAAGGTTACCTAGTGGAATTATTTGGTCAAATATGGGGCACCGTCATCGTCCAGCCGATGATCAATTCGTTGATTTTTCTTTACAGCGTTGCGTTTAGTAATTTCGGAATTGCCATAGCGATATTTACCATAGCTATAAGAGGGGTAATGATGCCTCTCACTGTCAAGCAAAGTAAGCAAATGAAAGCTATGTCCGCTCTGCAGCCGAAAATAAAGGGGATTCAGTCTAAATATTCGAACGATAAAAAAAGACAATCCCAGGAAACCATGAAGCTCTATAAAGAACAGGGAGTAAATCCAATTGGTTGCCTTGGTCCAATGTTCATACAGATGCCCATATGGATCGGACTCTATCAAGCTATTATAAAAACCGTTCCGTCCACGCCTGAGAGTTTGGTTGGTTTGTCAACCAACTTATACTCCTGGATGCCTATGGTCAAAGATGTTATTCCCTTGGATAGTTCTTTCTTGTGGTTGAACTTGGCTCGTCCTGATACTTTGCCAGTTCTGCCAATTATGGTTGGCGTTTCGATGTTTCTCATGCAGAAAATGACTATGATGCCTGCGGCTGATGACAAACAGGCGTCAACCAATAAAATGATGCTGTGGATGATGCCTTTAATGTTTGGGTTTTTCTCGATGCAGTTTCCTAGCGGCCTAGCTCTGTATTGGGTTATTTCAAATATTGTGGGTATAGTTATTCAGGGCTTTATAACGGGATGGGATCCACTAGTAAACTTAGTAAATTTCAGGAGAACTGCACCGCCAGAGCCAGCCGTTTCAATGTCGGGCGCTTCAGCTTCTGCACTCGAGGAGAGTGAACAATATGAACTCAATACAGATGACGGGGAAAACAGTGGAAGACGCGATCGAGATCGCCATAAGAGAACTAGACGCAGAGCGAGACGAGGTAGAAATAGACGTCGTTAGTAGAGGAAAGTCTGGTGTTTTTGGTATAGGTAGTGAGCCTGCGAAAGTTGTTGTCACCCGGATCTCGAAAGGTGTTTTGGCTTCAGAAAATGTATTGGATGACTCTTCTTCTGAAGACGTCTCCATATCCCAGGGAGATGTAATTGAAAATGGGAGAGAAACCATCAATAAGTTGATTGAATTTATGGGAGTCGACGTTACTTCTAATTTACGTCGAGCTGATAACGAAGATGGTGGTGGTCCCTTGTTTGAGATCGAAGGGGACGACTCAGGTCTCTTAATCGGTCGAAAAGGTGAAACCCTCCGATCATTTCAATTTCTAGTCAGGTTCCTGGTTAGTCGAAATATGGGTCAAAGAACAAACGTATCGGTTGATGTGGAAGGATACGATGATCGAAGAAAGCAATCTCTTCACAATCTTGCAGAAAGAGTTTCACAGAGGGTTGTTAGGACGGGTCGGTCGATAGAGTTGGAACCGATGAACCCTCGCGAAAGACGTCTTGTGCATATGTTCTTGGCTGACGAAAGTGGTGTATATACAGAAAGCTCTGGTTCAGGAAGTGACCGCAAGATTGTGATCTTTCCCAGTTAGGTGGGGATTTGGAACGTAAGCCTGGATGATGTGCAATATTTGGCGGTGGGGCACATAGCTAAAGATATTTCTACTTTTGGATATGTTGCGGGGGGAGCTGTTTATTACGGGTCAGTTACAGCGGATAGGCTAGGATTTAAGCCAGGGATACTCACCTCTTACTCGCCAGATTTTAGTTTCCCAAGCGAGCTTGAAAACTGTCCGGTACGATACTCGGTTTCAAGGTTAACTACCACATTCGAGAATATATACAGCGGTGCCAGTGATCGAAGGAACAGAATCCAGTACGCCCATGATATTGCCGACCCTGTCTCTCTATCAGTGCTTCCAGAAGCTTGGACCCGGGTACCTATACTTCATCTTGCACCACTACTTGATGAAATCCCAATCCAGATAATTGACCTATTTCCAGACTCATTGATTGTGGCTTCTATTCAAGGCTGGACTAGGCGAGTAGGGGAAAACGGACGAGTCTATGCGAACAAATGGGATGGCGCGGAACTTTTGCCTAACATTGATGTCGCTATATGCTCCGAGCAGGATGCTTATGAACCAACTGATATTGCCAATTGGAGAAAACTTGCCAAGGTGTTGATTGTTACAAATGGAAAGTACGGCGCACGAGTTTATTCGGACGAATTCACCTTTAAGTCAGAATCAATAAATGTTGCAGAAATTGATCCAACAGGAGCGGGAGACGTGTTTGCTGCTGCTTTTGCAGTAAGATTCTTCGAGACTGAAGATTTGCGGGAGGCATCTGACTTTGCCTCAGTTGTGGCTGGACTCAGTGTTGAGTCTCAAGGGGTATCTACTATTCCTTGTCGAGGAGTAGTTAATAGTTTCAGAGAGGGATGATTTTAGGTTCATACCTGACTTCGCTACCGATTTGTCCAGTATTGTTGCTTAACCCATCGCTCTTTTACATAATTGGGTCTGTATAGGATGGAGTGCTTGATATTTCACAGTAAGCGTCACAGTTTTACTCCATATAAAGTTGGAGAGTTATGGGCCTATCACTAGAAAAGTCTGCCAAAATTGCGCTTTACATTTTTATAGCGGCGGTCGTTGTATTTGTTTTGTATCTCGTGAAAGGGGCTCTGTTTCCGTTTGTAATTGGCATTGTTTTGACCTACTTGCTTTACCCTATCGTAAGGATAGTAGAAAAGGTTTTACCCGGAAAAACTCTGTACCCAAAACTATCCAGGGGCATTTCTATAGCCATAGTTTATTTGCTGGCAATCATTTTGTTGATAGGAGCAATTTTGTTAATAGTTCCGCCTCTTTTCGCTCAATCAACAGAACTCATTAGTAAATTACCAGTGTTTGTTACCGAAGCTATAAACAGCGTGGAGGGTTGGAATAAAGAATACTCAAACAGCATTCCTGAGCCGCT
>Ga0310345_10003911_pt1 | contig 13823 bp, 13 predicted proteins | sample HC15DNA20500_MG_FD_204667 | JGI IMG/M metagenome (GOLD analysis project Ga0310345, IMG submission 204667) | Marine microbial communities from station ALOHA, North Pacific Subtropical Gyre - HC15-DNA-20-500_MG | ecosystem: Environmental > Aquatic > Marine > Oceanic | place: Pacific Ocean: North... | reverse complement strand
CGGAGCCAGCCTGCGGCGGCGTCGAGGAGCGCCTCGGCCACGGCGTAGTCGTCGACCGTGTCGAAGAAGCCGAAGAAGCCGTTCCCGTCGGCGTACTTGGCGAGGTGCTGCCCGTTCTCGATCGCTGCGACGCGGCCGACGACCTCGCCACCGCGCTCGGCGACGAACCGCTCGATGGTCCCGTGCTCGAAGAAGGGGTTCTTCTTCGGGTCGAGCACGTTCTTCTGGTCCATCCGGAGCGGCGGGACGAAGTGCCGCTCGTCGGCGTAGAGCCGGTACGGGACATCGAGGAACGCCTTCCGGTCGGCGGAAGAGCGGACGGGGCGGACGGTGACGTCGGGCATGGGGCAGGGGGGAGCCGCCCGAAGCTAGCGCCCGCGGCCCGCCGGCTCGTTCCGCCTCGGCGGCTCCCCTGAGCGAAGCCGAAGGGCCGAGGCGGGCGGGGCTACGCCCGCCCGTTCGCGCCGCGGCGCTCCATCGCCGGCCCAGGCTTGCCGCCCGGCGCGATGATCCCGTGCTTGAGCCCGACCGTCTCGAACGCGTCGAGGACCTGCTGGAGCTCGGCGTCGGTGTGGGTCGCCATGTAGCTCGTCCGCATGAGCGACTGGCCCTTTGGGACGGCCGGCGGGATGACGGCGTTCGCGAACACGCCCGCGTCGAGGAGGTCCTTCCAGAACTCGAAGCACCGGTACATCTCGCCGATGACGACCGGGATGATCGGCGTCTGCGAGGCCCACACGTCGAAGCCCAGCGCGCGGAACCCGTCGCGCATAAAGTCCGAGATCTCCTGGAGCCGGTCGAGCCGCTCGGGCTCCTGCTCGAGGATGTCGAGGCAGGCGAGGACCGTCGCCACGGCCGACGGGGGCATCGAGGCCGAGAAGATGTGGGTCGAGGCCGTGTGACGGACGTACTCGACCACGGTCTCGTCGCCGACGGCGAACCCGCCGAGCGACGAGAAGCTCTTCGAGAACGTCCCCGTCGTGAGGTCCACGCGGTCCTCCAGCCCGAACACGCTCGCCGAGCCGCGCCCGCCGTCGCCGACCACGCCGACGGCGTGGGCGTCGTCGAGCATCAGCGCCGCGCCGAACTCCTCGGCCAGCGCCACGAGTTCGGGCACCTTCGCGAGCGTCCCCGACATCGAGAACACGCCGTCGGTGACGATGAGCTTGCCCGCCTCGGGCCGCTCGTCGGAGGCCCGCTGGAGGAACGTCCGGAGGTGGTCGAGGTCGTTGTGCCGGTAGCGGACGGTCTCGGCGGCCGAGACCTGCTGGCCGGCCAGGATGCACGCGTGGTTGTCCTTGTCAGAGAAGATGATGTCGCCGCGCTGCGCCACGGACTGGAGCAGGCCCTGGTTCGTCATGTAGCCCGTCGAAAAGAGGACGCAGGCCTCCTTCCGCATGAACGCCGCGAGCCGCTCCTCGAGCTCGAGGTGGAGGTCGAGCGTGCCGTTGAGGAAGCGGCTGCCCGTGCAGCCGGTCCCGTACCGGTCGACGGCGTCCTTGGCCGCCTGCACCACGCGGGGGTCGCTGGTCAGGCCGAGGTAGTTGTTCGACCCGGCCATGATGGTCTCCCGGCCGTCCATCACGGCCCGGCTGCCCTCGTTGACCTCGATCGCCCGGAAGTACGGGTACAGGCCGGCCTCGTGGACCCTGGCGTAGTCGCCCTCCGGGTCAAAGAAGCGCGCGGCCTTGTCGAAGATCGAAGCCGAGGGCCGCGCCTCGGGGTCGGGCGTGGGGCCGGTCGGCTGCTGGCCGTGGAAGTCGGGGAGGGTCATGGGCAGAGGCCGGGGCGGCAACCGCCGAAGATACCTGCACCCCCCGCCGGGCCGCCGCAATACCCGGTGAAGGGGTGGGAGAGGAAGCGGGGAGGGGGCGGAGGCGGACGGGCCGGGAGGATCGGCTCGCCCTCGGACCCGACGAGCCTAGGCCGCCTCGGCAAGCGCCGGGAGCGCGACGGCGTGGGTCTTGAGGCCGAGCACGCGCTCGACGACGTCGGCAGCCTGCTCGCGGCCCACAGTCCCGCCGTCCGTCCCAGGCTGGCGGTACCGGTCGGCGCGGTCGAGGAAGCCGCGGAGAGCGTCGGCGGTGAGGGAGCCGAAGAGGGCCTCCCCGCGCCCCTGCTCCTGGAGGGCGAGCGCGTTCACGGCCTGTTCGAAGAACCCGGCGTTGGGGAGGGCGAGCACGGGCTTGCCGAGGTGGAGAGCCTCGGACAGCAGCGTGAACCCGGCTGTGGCAACGACCCCGCGGCACGCGGCGAGGTCGGCGAGGAAGCCGGCGCGGGACGGCGGGCGGAGACGGATGCCTGGTGGGGCGCCCAGCCCCGGGTCGAGTCCGTACACGTCTGCCGGCACGCCGACCTCGGCGAGCGCGTCGAGGAGCGGGGCCATCCCGTCGCCCTCGTTGACGTAGACGAGGAGTCGGGGACCCGCGAGCGCTTGGGCCGCCAGCACGTCGCTTCGAAGGATTGGCGGGACGAAGACGGCGTCGCTCCCCCGTCGGGGCGGTGGGAAGAAAAACGAGGGGACCACTTGGGCGTCGGGAGCTGGCGGGGCGAGGATGCCAATGCCGGCGGCCGTCCCGAGCGCAGCCAAGAGGTGACGGAGCGGCACACGAGGCCGGGCCTCCGTCAGCACGAGTTGGTGACTAAGGGCCACGACGGGAATGCCGACCCGTTTCGCGGCCCGCCCTACGAACGGCTCGTGGTCCGCGACGACGATGTCGGCTCCGGCGCGCTCGAGCCACCGCGCGGCGTCGGCGATGATCTCCGGGCTGCGCCACGTAAGGTCGAAGTTGGCGCGGGCCGTCGCGAGCATCCGCACGCGGTTCTCGCGGAGGACCTGGCGGAGACCGGGGACGCGGTACACCGAGCCGGCCTCCGAGAGCCGGTCGGCCGCCGGGGCGTCCGCGGCGAACGAGACGCGGTGGCCGCGCGGGCGGAGCGCCTCGGCCACGGCTCGCGCACGTGACGAATGCCCACGGCCGTGGCCGCAGAGCGCGTAGACGATGTGGGCCAGAGGGAGAGGGGAGGACGGGAGGGGCGCTGCGTGCGTCTACCGGACCCCGGGGGGCCCGTTCCGGCTCGGGGAGCGGGTTCGGGAATCTCCCCGGCTTGGCCGTTCACCCGCCCGAGGCGGAGAGGCGGCGTGACGCAGACGACGGCCTGTGTCGCTCGGAGGCCGTCTGGACCGCCTTTCGCGCGGGCCGGATCCCGTCCCCCGCTCCTCCTATGTCCGCCATCTCGATCCTCGGCGTCCGCTTTGACGCCCGCACGACTGGCCAGGCCGCCGACGAGGTCCTCGACTGGGCGCGTGCGGGCGAGGCCCGCTACGCCTGCTTCTCGAATGCCCACGGCGTCGTCGAGGCCCTCGACGACCGCTCGTTCACCGACGCGCTCAACGGGGCCGACCTCAACCTCCCCGACGGGATGAGCATCGTGCGCGAGATGCGCGCGCGGGGTGGGGACCAGGCCGACCGCGTCTACGGCCCCGACACCATGCTGGCCGTCGCGCAGCGCGCGGCGCGGGACGGCGTGCCAGTCGCGTTGTACGGCTCGTCCCCGGAGGTCCTCGACCGCCTCCGCCAGCGGCTTCCGCTGAGGGCGCCCGGGCTCCGCATCGTCGAGGCCATCTCGCCCCCGTTCCGCCCGCTCACGCCCGAGGAAGACGAAGCCGACGTTCAGCGCCTCCGCGCCTCCGGCGCTCGGATCGTGTTCGTGGGCCTGGGGTGCCCGCGGCAGGAGCGGTGGTGCGCCGAACACGCCGATCGCGTGGGGGCCGTGTGCCTCGGTGTCGGAGCGGCCTTCGACTTCCATGCCGGGCTGCTCCGGCAAGCGCCGGGCCTTCTCCAGCGGGCCGGGCTCGAGTGGGCGTTCCGGCTCGCGATGGAGCCCCGCCGACTCTGGCGCCGCTACAGCCGGGTCATTCCACGGTTTCTCATCCAGACAGCGCGCGAGCGGGTCGAGCGCCCGGGTCCATCGCTTGCCTAACCCGAGTCTCAGGTAGGGCGGCTTTGGAACAGTGCAGAAGTAATGGATGCAAGAGGCGTCCTGCTCTACCGGGCGTCGGAAAAGGGGCACGCAAGGGGACGGGGCGAATAGGGGGCGTGGGGGGGCGCATGGGAACCGGGAGCTATCATGGGTCACGGAAGCGACACGGACTTCCGCACTTCACACCACCCATCACCATGGCGAAAGCCCGCACATCCCGCAAGAGCACCCCGTTCGAGTTCGAGACGATCACGGCCAAGGAGGCCGTCGAGCGCCGGAGCGCGCGGGGCACGCGCCGCAGCAAGTACTCTCCCATCGGCGACCAGTTTAGGGAGCTCGGCAAGGACTCCGTCCTCGCGTTTCAGGCAAGCAAGAACGAGGTCCAGGGCGTCCGCAACTACATGCGGCGCAACTTCGAAGGCGAACACAAAGTCAACAGCCGGCGCGTCGGCGACGACACGTACGAGGTCCACATTTCTCGGGCCTAGCCGCGAGCGACCTCCAGCCGTCGGGGCCGTCCGGATCGACCGGGCGGCCCCGTTCCGTTCCGGATCGGGTGGGTCGTGTGGGAACGGTCGCGTTCGGTCTGAGGCGGGTGGAGCGCGCGAGGGACAGGTGGAACGGTCTTGGCCTGGGGGAGGGCGGTCTCTCTTCCGATCCCCATGCGCATCCTCCTCACGGGTCACGACGGTTACATCGGCACCGTCCTCGCTCCGATCCTTCGGGGCGCCGGCCACGAGGTCCGCGGGCTCGACACGCACCTGTTCTCGGCGTGCGCGTTCGGCCCGCAGCCCGAGCCCGTCCCTGGCGCCCGTCGAGACGTCCGCGATGCGACCCGGGCCGACCTCGAAGGGTTCGACGCCGTCGTGCACCTCGCCAACCTCTCGAACGACCCGCTCGGAAACCTCCAGCCGGGCCTCACGGAGGCCATCAACGCCGACGCCACCGTCCGCCTGGCTGCGCTGGCGCGCGAGGCCGGCGTGGCGCGGTTCGTGTTCGCGAGCTCGTGCAGCCTCTACGGCGCGGCCGGCCAGGACGCCGTGACCGAAACGGCCAGGTTCAACCCCGTGACGCCCTACGGCCGCGCCAAGGTCGACGCCGAGGCGGGCCTCCGGCCGCTCGCGAACGACGCGTTCTCGCCGGTCTACCTCCGCAACGCGACGGTCTACGGCGTGAGCCCGCGGCTCCGCTTCGACCTCGTCGTGAACAACTTGACGGCGTGGGCCGTCGCCACCGGCGCCATCCGGATGACGAGCGACGGGACGCCGTGGCGCCCGCTCGTCCACGTCGAGGACGTGAGCCGGGCCGTGCTCGCGGCGCTGGAGGCGCCCCGCGAGGCCGTCCACGACCAGGCGTTCAACGTCGGCCGTGAGGGCGAGAACTACCAGATCCGCGACGTGGCCGGGATCGTGGGGGAGGAGGTCCCCGGCTGCGAGGTCACGTTCGCCGACGGCGCCTCGCCCGACACGCGGAGCTACCGCGTCAGCTTCGCCAAGATCGCCGAGCGGCTGGACTGGCGTCCGACGTGGACCGTTCGCGACGGCGTCCGCCAGGTGCGCGACGCGCTCGCCGGGCTCGACCTCCCGCCGGAGGTGTTCGAGGGGCCGCGCTACTCCCGGATCGCCCACCTGAAGTCGCTCCTCGCCTCGGGTGCGCTCGCGCCCGACCTCCGCTGGGCCGTGTCGCCCGCCTCGGGCGACGGCGCGGCCACCTCGGCCGTCCTCGCCGACGTCTAGTTCGGCCCGCCCGCCCCGTCTCGCCCCCCTCGAGGGGGGACCCCTCGACTCGCGCCCTGTCCCCATGCAAGTCCTCGACTCCGCCCGCCCGCTCCCCGCCGAGGTCCCGGACCAAGGCTTCCCGTGCCGTTCGTGTGGAACGCCGCTCCGGTATTCCGTCGTCGACCTCGGATCGAGCCCGCCATGCCAGAACGTGGTGCGGCCCGAGGCGATGACGCAGGGCGAGACCTACTACCCGCTCCACGCCTTCGTCTGCCACGAGTGCTCGCTCGTCCAGATCGACGAGGTCGTCCCGCCGGAGGCCATCTTCGAGGGCGAGTACGCTTACTTCTCGTCGTACTCCGACTCGTGGGTCGCCCACGCGGAGCGCTACGTCGGGGCCGTGGCCTAGCGGTTCGGGCTGGGCGCGGACTCGCTGATGGTCGAGATCGCCTCGAACGACGGGTACCTCCTCCAGCACGCCGTCGCGCGCGGGATCCCGTGCCTCGGCGTCGAGCCGGCCGCCAACGTCGCCGAGGCGGCCCGAGCCAAGGGCGTGCCGACGCGCGTGGCCTTTTTCGGGGAGGACGAGGCGCGGGCCATGGTCGCCGACGGCCTCCGCGCCGACGTCATCGCGGCCAACAACGTGCTGGCCCACACGCCGCACCTCAACAGCTTCGTCGCTGGGCTCCAGGTGCTGCTGGCCGACGAGGGCGTCGCGACGGTCGAGTTCCCGCACCTGGTCCGGCTGATCGACGGGAACCAGTTCGACACGATCTACCACGAGCACTTTTCCTACTTCTCGTTCACGGCCGTCGAGCGCGTGTTCGAGCGGCACGGACTCGTCCTGTTCGACGTGGAGGAGTTGCCGACCCACGGCGGCTCGCTCCGTATCTACGCCCGCCACGCGGCGGACGTCTCGAAGCCCGTCACGGCCCGCGCGATCGAGCTGAAGGCCCGCGAGCAGGCCTGGGGCGTCGACGACCTCGCGACCTACGCCCGGTTCGCGGACCGCGTGCGGGAGACGAAGCGCGGCCTCCTCGACTTCCTGATCCGGGCGCGCCGCGAGGGCAAGGCCGTCGTCGGCTACGGGGCGCCGGGGAAGGGCAACACGCTCCTGAACTACTGCGGCATCCGGACCGACCTCCTGGACTACACCGTCGACCGGAACCCGTACAAGCAGGGGACCTACACGCCGGGCGCCCGCCTCCCGGTCCACCCGCCGGAGACCCTCTTCGAGACGCGGCCGGACTACGTGCTGATTCTGCCGTGGAACCTGCGTGATGAGATCTCGGCCCAGATGGCCGGCATCCGCGAGTGGGGCGGCCGGTTCGTCGTGCCGATCCCGGCGGTCGAGGTGTTTTAGCCCCGCGCGGGCCCTCGCCAACGAGCCCATGATTCTAGAGCCGACCGAGATCGATGGGTGCGTCGTCGTCCGCCCCGAGCGGCACGCCGACGAGCGCGGCCACTTTGCGCGGACCTGGGACGGCGCCGTGCTCGAGGCCGCCGGGCTCCACGGGGCCGTCGCCCAGTGCTCGATCTCGTACAACCACGAACGCGGGACGCTTCGTGGGATGCACTACCAAGCGGCGCCGCACGAGGAGGCCAAGCTCGTGCGCTGCACGCGGGGCGCGATCTACGACGTATGCCTCGACCTCCGCGAGGGCTCCCCGACGTTCCGCCGGTGGCACGCCGAGACGCTGACGGCCGAGAACGGGGTCGCCCTCTACGTGCCGGAGGGCTGCGCCCACGGCTTTCTCACGCTGGAGAGCGCGACGGAGGTGTTCTACATGATCTCAGCCCCGTACGCGCCCGACGCCGGCCGGGGCGTCCGCTGGGACGACCCCGCGTTCGGGATCCGGTGGCCGGGGGAAGTCCGCGTGATCCACCCCCGCGACGCGGGCTATCCGCTGGTCTGACACTTCCCGCCTCGGGGGGCGGCCGGGCGGGGGAGGCCCCGAGGTGGGGTCAGTCGTAGCCGCCCTGGTCGAGCATGTCGCGGGCGACGTCCTCGTTCCAGCCCTCCATCACTCGCGTCCCGACGGCCACCAGCGGGATCCCGCCGGTCCCGCCGCGGGCCTGGTACTCGCGCGCGCCGGCCTCGTCTTTCTCGATGTCGACGACCCGGTGCGGAATGTCCTCGGCGGCCATGTACTCGCGGGCCTGCTGGCAGTACGGGCACCACTCGGTCACGTAGAGCGTCACGGCGGCCTTGCCGTCGGCCGTCGTCGGGGGCGGGGGCGCGTCGGGCGGGGGCGCGGGCTGGGCGCCGGGCAGCGGAGGCCGGTCCGGCATTGGCGCGGCAGCCTCAGCGGTGGGCTCGGCGGCACCGACGGGCTGGCGGGGCTCGAGCTTGCAGCCGGCGAGCACCGCAAGGGCGAGAGCGAAAAGGAGGGGGGCGCGCATAACGTCGGGAGGGCGTCGGAGGAAAGGTATCGGCAGGAGCGGCGTCCGGTTGATCTCCGCCAGAGACGACGCGACCTCAACCTTTCGCACCTGCTCTCCGTGAAGCTCGGGGGATCCGTGCCGGAAGCGGCCCGTCGTAGGCGGCCCCGAGACCCCGACCGCATGTCCGCCGCCGACGCCCCCTCCGAGACCGCCCCCGTCGAGCACGCCGCGTTCGACTTTGTCCGGGCCGCCGGCGGCGTCGAGGAGTACCGCCACCAGAACGGGCTGACGGTCCTCCTGGCGCCCGAGGCCGCGGTGCCCGTCGTCGCGTTCCAGGTGACGTACCGCGTCGGGAGCCGGAACGAGGGGGCAGGGCTGACGGGCGCGACGCACCTCCTAGAGCACCTCATGTTCAAGGGCTCCGAGCGGTTCAACCGCGACCTCGGCACGAGCGTGTTCCAGGTTCTCCAGTCGCTCGGCGGCCAGATCAACGCGACGACGTGGTACGACCGGACCAACTACTACGCGCTCCTTCCGAGCGAGCACCTCGAGAAGGCCGTCGAGATCGAGGCCGACCGGATGCGCGGCGCGCGCGTCCGCGACGAGGACCTCGCGAGCGAGCGGACGGTCGTGCTCAACGAGCTCGACCGGGGCGAGAACGAGCCGCTCCGGAAGCTGCTCCACGCGACGTACGCGACGGCCTTCCACGCCCACCCGTACGGGCACCCCGTGATCGGCTGGCGGAGCGACGTCGAGACCGTGACCGCTGAGGGCCTCCGCCACTTCTACGACACGTACTACTGGCCGCAGAACGCGACGGCGACGGTCGCCGGCCAGTTCGACCGGGCCGAGGCCCTCGGCCTGCTCGACCGGCACTTCGGCCCCATCCCCGCCGGCCCCGAGGCGGCCGAGGACGCGCCCGAGCCGCTCGTCCACCGCCCGTTCGACGCGGCCGTGACGCGGGAGCCTGAGCAGCGCGGCGAGCGGCGCGTCGTGGTCCGCCAGGCTGGCGAACTCGGCGCTGTGCTCCTCGCCTACAAGGCCCCGGCCGGCCTCGACGAAGCGGCCGACGCGCTCGACGTGCTCGTCCAGGTGCTGGCGGCCGGCAAGAGCGGCCGGCTCTACCGCGCGCTCACCGACGCCGGGCTGGCGACGTCGTCCAGCGCGTACTACCCGCGCCTCCGCGACCCAGGCCTGTTCATCGCCTACGCGACGCTCGCGCCCGACGTGACCCACGACACGGCCGAGGCGGCCCTGAAGGCCGCGCTCCACGCCGTCGCCGACGACGGGATCACGGACGCCGAACTGGCCCGCGCCCGGCGCCAGGTCGTCGCCGACGAGGCGTTCGGGCGCGACGGGCCCTACGCCGTCGTCGCGCAGATCAACGAGGCCGTGGCTGTCGGCGACTGGACGCTCTTTGCCCACTTCCGGGACCGCGTCGAGGCCGTCTCGGCGGAGGACGTCCAGGCTGCCGCCGTCGATGTCCTCGACGACAACCGACTGACGGCCGCGTGGTACGTGCCGGACGAGTCCTAGCGGGCTGCCTCGACGAGGCGGCCCTCCGAGGCGGCCCCCGGGCGGATCACCGCCCGGCCCGACGCGTGTAGGGCGCCGCTCCCCTCGTATCTGTGTCCGACGTCCACCTCGCCCCCCGCGTCCACGACGCCGCCGCCGGCTCGGCCCGGCTGCTCCTCCTCAACACCGGCGTTCGCGACGTCGTCAGCTTTCGGGGCTCGTTCGAATCGGCGCCCGACCTCGGCGCGGCCGACGACGTGGTTCAGTCGCTCGTCTCGAACCTTCTTGACAAGGGGACCCAGCGCCGCGACCGGTTCGAGATCGCCGCGGCTCTCGAGGGCCGCGGCGCCCAGGTCTCGTTCTACTCGGACGGGCTGCGGATGGGGTTCGCCGGCCGCGCCCTCCGCGACGACCTCGGCGACGTCATCGCGATCCTCGCCGAGCAACTCCGCACGCCGGCCCTCGACGCCGACGAGGTCCAGAAGGCGGTCGTGCGCGCCATCGCGGGCGTCCGGCGGTCGCTCGAGTCGACGGGCTCGCAGGCGTCGGGCGCGCTCGCGCGACGGCTCTATGGTCCGGCCCACCCGAACTATGCGCTCGCGCCAGAGGACGAACTCGCGGCCGTCGAGGCCGTCACGCCTGAGGCCGTCCGCCAGTACCACGACGAGCACGTCGGGTCCGATGGGCTAACGATCGCGTTCGCGGGCGACGTGGACGCCGCGGCCGTCGAGCGGGCCGTCGAGGCCTCCCTCGGCGACTGGGCCCCGCACGGTCGTCAGCCCGTGTTCGACGCCGCGGCCGACCCCGAGCCGCCGGGCCGGACGGTCGTCGAGATGGCCGACCGTCGGAACCTCGACGTTCGCCTCGGGCACGCCGTCGACCTCCGCCGCGATAGCGACGACTTTTTGGCGACGTTCGCCGGCGTGTTCGCCCTCGGCGGCAACTTCTCGGGCCGGCTCATGCAGACCGTCCGCGACGAGCAAGGCCTGACGTACGGGATCGGCGCGTCGCTTGGGGGACCGAGCGTCCGCCACGACGGCCACGTCCGCGTCAACGTCACGCTCAGCCAGGAGAACCTCGACCGCGGCCTCGCTGCCACGCGCGCCGAGGTCGAGGCGTTCGTGGCGGAGGGGGTGGGGGAGGACGCCCTCGCCGCCACGCGAACGACGCTGGCCGGCCAGCACGTCGTGGCGCTGGCGACGACCTCGGGCGCCGCCGCGCGGCTCCTGGTCAACGCCGAGCGTGGGTTCGACGTCGGCTACCTCGACCGGTACCCAGACCTCGTCCAGTCCCTCACGACCGACGAGGTCACGGCCGCTGTCCGGCGCCACCTCCGGCCGGCCGACCTCCACGAGACGGTCGCTGGGACGCTTCTCGACGCGTGACGCGGCGCGCTTCTCCGATTTTCAATCGCGCTCCGAGGGCGCCGCGCGTCGCGGCACGTACCTTTTCGGTCCGGTCCCACCCGGGACACGGAGGCTGTAGCTCAGTTGGTTAGAGCGCCTGGTTGTGGCCCAGGAGGTCGGGGGTTCAAATCCCCTCAGTCTCCCTCCCGCCTCGTGCGGGGCGCTTGCCGCGTTCGTCTAGGGGTTTAGGACGCCGCCCTTTCACGGCGGTAACACGGGTTCGAATCCCGTACGCGGTACCCCGCCCGGCGCCCCTCGGCGTCGGGCGGCTGTCGTTCCGGCCCGCCTCGGGCCCCCGCCGAGGCCGACCGGGTAGCCGCGTCGCTGGGGCGTGGTCAGGCCACGGCGGGCAGCGCGTCGCCCTCCCAGTCGCGCGCGAACGCGAGGAACCCGGGGAGCGTCGCCGGGAGCTCCGACAGGCGGACGAGCGCCATCGACCACGTGGGGAACAGGCGCCCTGACGGCCCCGCCGCGCGGACGCCGTCGCGGAGCTCGCCGATCAGGCCGCGGGCCAGCACCTCAGGGTCGAAGTGCCGCTCGTCGGTGGCGATGTCGGCGTAGAGCGCCTCGACCGACTCCTTGTCGCCCTCGATCCACTGGACGAACTCGCCGGGCGCGCCCGGCACGACCGCGAGTTGTCCGTAGAGCAAGATCCCCGTGATGCCGATCTCACGGTTCCGGGCCTCCGCCGTCTTGATGATGGCGTTCAAATCCGACGCCAGGAGGCCAGGGCGGGCGCGGGAGCGGTAGAGGAGTGCGAACATGGGTGGCCAACGGGCTGAGCGGACGGGAAGTCCGTCCGGCGCCCCGAATCAGGTTTTCCCCCGTGACCGGTTCCCAGCGCGGACGGCCAGCAGCAGCGCGAGCGGGAGCGTGGCCGGGTGAAGCGGCTCTGGCCACACGGCCCAGACGACGACCGAGAGGAACCCGACGACGGCCGCGGCGAGGGCATACCGGAGCCAGAACCGGGAGAGCTCCGCGCGAAGGAGCGGGACGGCGAACACGAGGTGCGACGGCCAGAGCCACAAGAGCTCCACGTTCGCCTCGGTCACGTAGTGGTCCGTCGCGGTCCAGAGCAGGAGGAGGACCGTCCCGGCGAACCCGGCGGCGGCGAAGAGCCCCGCGTCGGCGACGCGCCCGAGGCGGCGGAGGCCGGGGGGCAGGCGCGGCCCGACCAGGGCGCCCGCGAGCCCCGTCGCGAGGAGCCCCCACGCGAGCGCCGCCGTCCACGGGAAGGCCGGCGAGGGGAGCCCGGCACCCTCGATCCAGAAGAGGGTGTCGCGCGAGGTTACGAGCGGCCGGCCCTGGACGGTCGCGCCGTCGAGCGCGTCCGCCAGCGCGAGCGGGAGGAAGACGGCCTCGCGCCGCGTCGGGACTTGGTCCATCGGGAGCCCGAGGCCGAGGGCCGTACCGGCGTCGACCAGCGGGTCACCGACCATGTATCGCCGGACGTCGTCCCGGAACGTCGACGTCGTGTCGATGGGGGGGAGGGCGACGCGCGGGCGGCCCGTCTCGGCGAGCGCCGCGTCGATGACGTCGAGCAGGCGCGTCGAGCAGTTGTCGCGGAGGAAGTCGTAGCGGTAGTCCCGGTTCTCGGGCAGCGCGTTGATCTCGAGGAGGTCGTAGAGCGCGCGGACGGTCTCGGGCGGGAGCTCGAGCGTCTGCTCGACGATCGGGCGCCCTTGCGCGGCGTAGCGCCGGAGCTCATACTCGAACGGCGCCGTGTCGAGGAGGTAGTTCAGCCGGCCGGACAGGAACCGGAGGACAAAGTGCGGCTGGGTCGCGTCGAACGTCCCGTAGTTGTAGGCCCGGTCGACACCCGAGGCCGGATCGGCGATGCGGATTGCGTTGTGGCCCCAGAGGCTGTAGACCGCGTCGCCCGGCAGCATCGTGAGAAGCGAGACGCGGGCCGAGTCGGACAGCCCGACCCCTCCCGCCTCGGCGCCGAGGCCGGGGAGGCTGGGGGCCGGAGCGGCGGGCTGGGCACGGGCGGTGACCGCCAGGGCGGCCACCGCCAGGGCGACCACCGCGAGGGCGAAGAGGGGGACGACGAGCAGGCGCATGGGGCCAACCTACCCAAGCGCCCGGCGCACTAAGTCCGCTCGAACCGGAAGGCCTCGAGCGCCTCGGGGTCGTCGCGGAGCACCTCGGCCACGCCGCCGCAGTCCCGGCACCGGAACGTGACCTCCGTCGGGCGCGCGTGGGTGCCGGTGAGGAAGCGGAGCCCCGACAGTCCCGAGTAGGAGCGCTCCGGGGCCACGTGCGGGTGCGAGCGGTCGTGGCCGCACGCGCACGGCGCGTCGGTCGGCTCGACGGCCTCGGGGCGGGACGGCGCCGGGAGGCGCTCGGCGGCCAGCGGCCGGAGCCGTGGGCGGGACCGGACGTCGCGGGCGATGGCCTCGACCAAGGCGTCCTCCTCCGCCTCGTCTCGGGCAGACCACCGCGCGACGGTACGGTCGAGCGACCACGGCCCGCTGCCCCAGACCGCGAACACGACCAGCAGCGCGAGCACGAGCGCCGAGAACGCAAACGCGGGGCTCAGGAGACCGACCGACGGGAGGTGGACGAGGAACGCGGCGCCGGCGAGAATCGGGACTTGGATGAGGGCCGCCACGCGCGTCAGCATGCCGACCGTCAGGAGCAGCCCGCCCGCGAGGTGCGACAGCCCGACGTAGTGGACGAGCGCGAGGGTGGCGAACGGGCTCTCTGCGCCGTCGGGCAGCAGGCCCGTGTAGGCGGTGGGGTCGGCGAGGAACGTGAGGCCGCGGGCGAGCAGGCCGAGGCCGAGATAGATCCGGACGAGGTCGAGGGCGAC
>Ga0310345_10003910_pt1 | contig 13824 bp, 8 predicted proteins | sample HC15DNA20500_MG_FD_204667 | JGI IMG/M metagenome (GOLD analysis project Ga0310345, IMG submission 204667) | Marine microbial communities from station ALOHA, North Pacific Subtropical Gyre - HC15-DNA-20-500_MG | ecosystem: Environmental > Aquatic > Marine > Oceanic | place: Pacific Ocean: North... | reverse complement strand
GTTTCATCGTTTCGCTGCTGGGCATCCGCCACGTGCTTGTGGCGATCAACAAGATGGACCTGGTCGATTTTGACCAGCAGGTGTACGAGGATATTCGCTCCGACTACCAGCAGTTCGTCTCACGGCTGGACATTCCAGACCTGCATTTCATCCCCCTCTCCGCGTTGCATGGTGATAACGTGGTGGATGCGAGTGAACGAATGCCCTGGTACAAGGGCAGCACGCTGATGAGTTTCATTGAATCGGTCTACATTGGCTCAGACCGCAACCTGCAGGACTTCCGCATGCCGGTGCAGATGGTGCTCAGGCCAGACCTGGACTTCCGGGGATTCAGTGGCACGATCGCCTCGGGAATTGTCCGCCGCGGGGATGAGGTGATGGTGCTTCCCTCCGGCAAGACAAGTCACATCAAGGGAATCGAGACGTTTGATGGCCCCCTGGAAGAGGCCTTTGCCCCGCTGGCGGTCACCCTCACCCTCGATGATGAGATCGACTGCAGCCGGGGAGACATGATCGTGCGGCCGGGCAATGTCCCCAAGCAGCAACAGAAACTCAGCACGATGATTGTCTGGATGTCGGAAGAACCGATGGTGCCAGGCAAGCAGTACCTCTTCAAGCAGACAACACGGACCGTGACTGGCGCCATCAGCACGCTTCGTTACCAGATTGACATCAACACCCTGCACCGCAAGGACGCTCCGTCGCTGGGACTGAACGAGATCGGCCGCTGCGATGTATCCCTCAGTGAACCGGTCTCCTTTGACAGCTATCGTCGAAACCGGGGCACCGGTTCCTTTATCGTGATTGACCGGATTACCAACAGCACGGTTGCTGCCGGCATGATCCTTGACCGAACAGCAGGCACAGGACAGAACGAACTCTGGAATGACCTGGACGAGGAGCAAAGCGACTTGCAGCATTCCACCAGCGCGGTGGAAATCACGGAGCGAGAGGCACGGTTTGGCCAGAAACCGGTTACCCTGCTGTTGACCGGTCTGACCGGATCAGGCAAGACCTCGCTGGCCTACGCCCTGGAACGCCGGCTGTTTGACATGGGCCGGGCAGCAACGGTGCTCGATGGCCAGAATCTCCGCCGTGGTATCAGCAAGGACCTGGGATTCAGCGCGGATGACCGCAGCGAGAACCTGCGACGAAGCTCCGAGGTGGCCCAGCTGATGAATAATGCCGGGCTGATTTGCATCGCCGCACTGGTTGCCCCCAGCGAGGAGATTCGACAGCGGGCAGCGGAGACGGTCGGGCCGGATCGTTTCCTGGTGATCCACCTGGATGCCCCGCTGGAGGTCTGCCGAGAGCGTGATGAGAGCGGCATCTACGACCGGGTGGACCGGGGTGAAATCCATAACTTCCCCGGTGTTTCTGCCACCTACGAGGTGCCGGAAAACCCCGCCCTGCGGCTGGAAACTGACAAGATCAATCTCTCTGACTGTGTGCAGCAGATCCTCGACCTGCTCGAGTCCCTCGAGATTCTCTAGGTTGCCGACACGTGTCTTGACGTCGACGCTGGTTTTCCGCACAATCCTCCCCGCAGCTGGGCATTGGGGACCATGAAATGGTGCCAGCCCAGTGGGGAAAAATCATGCCTTCTCGTAGACTCCTGCCACTCCTGGCCATTGCAAGTTGCCTGTTCCTTGCCGAAACCACCTCGGCCAGGGACCTCTACGTCAACAACATTGCCGGAAATGACCTGCACGATGGCCATGCTCCGCTGGCAGACACGCAGGACCACGGCCCACTACGTACAATCGGCCGGGCAATGAAACTGGCTCACAAGGGAGACCATGTGATCATTGCCAATACCGGGACTCCCTACCGGGAATCGATCACCGTGCAGGGAGGTCGCAATAGCGGCTTCGCCACACGCCCGTTCGTCATCCAGGGCAACGGGGCGGTGCTGGACGGAACAAGGGAGATTTCCAGGGACCTCTGGAAACCGGTAAAGAAAGACCTCTATCGCTACACACCGGACTCCAGGACCATGTTGATCTTCAACGACGGTCGTCCCGCGCCGCGTGCGGATGGTGGCAACGGCCTGTATCCCTCCCTGGAGCCGCTCCAGTGGTGCCTGCACAGGCGAAAAATCTACTTTCGCACCGAGGAAAACAAGCTGCCCGAGGATTACCCGTTGACCTGTACCCACAAGCAAGTCGGGGTCACCGTCTACGAGGCTCGCCACGTCTTTATTGCTGACCTGGTCGTGCAGGGTTTCCGGCTCGACGGGGTCAACGCACACGATGGAGTCAATAACGTGGAACTGGTAGGCCTGACCTGCCGGGGAAACGGACGCAGTGGCATCTCGGTCGGTGGCGCGTCGCGGCTCACCATCCGCGCCTGCCTGGTAGGCAACAATGGACATGCCCAGTTACGGACCGAGGGCCATTCCCAAACCGAGGTAGTGAACTCTGACCTGATCGATGACGATCCGCAGGCTCCCGCCGTGGTCAAGACCGGTGGCGAGGTCACGATCCAGAAGTAGTAAGCAGCTCCCCAGGAAACCATGCGTTACGGCTGCAGGGGGCCTGGCAGAGGAACTGGGACAGCGCCGCCGGAGGGTGCAGCGGGCGGGGATCCTGTCGCAGGAAGCGGGCCTGTACCGCCGGGGGGAGAACCAGGCACCGGAGCGGGAGCCATCAGGAACAGGTTCTTGTTCTTGTAGCGGTTCAGACGCAGGCGAATGTTCTGCTGGATCTCCACGTTCATTCCAGGCAGTTCCAGCGCCCTCTCACAGGCTTCCACGGCTGCATCAAAGTCATCACTGGCTGCCATCGCTGCCGCGGCCGTGATCAGGACCTGCCAGTTCGATTCCCCTCCCTGTTGCAATAACGCACCGACAAGCTGGAGTGCTTTTTCTCCGTCCCGGATCGAGGCATCCGGATGCGTGCTGAGCAGGTCTGCAAGCACCATCGCTGATTGCAGTTGATCGGGCGACACCCTCAGGGCCTCCTCCAGGTGGAGCCGGGCACGCGCCGGTTCGTTGACCTGGAGATAAAGATATCCCAGGCGGCTGTGAATCGAGGCCAGGTTATTATCGATATTGACTGCTCGCAGGTAGAAATTAATACCCTGCCTGATCTCCTGCTGCTGGAGATGACGATCGCCGATGTTGAAATTGGCAGCGGCATGGTTGGGGGACAGGCCGGACGCGTAGTAGAGAATCACCATCCCGCCACGCGGGTCCCCGGCATCGAACAACCGGTTTCCTGCTTCCACGTACTGGTCGGTGAGAATACTACGGAGGTTGTCCCGCCGTACCCGGTGACTGGAAGCGATCAGTGCCCTGGAGAGCGGTTTCTCGAGTATCGATGACAGCGGCGTGAGATGATCCTCGATCAACTCGATCACCGGGCGATGGTATTCCAGGTCCCGCAGGCGAAGGTATTCCAGCAGGGGCCGGTCGTCGACATAGATCTCTGCCCCGGCCGTCATCTCCCTGAGCTGGCTGGGGCCGCTGAGAAAACCACCCAGGAAGACATGTTTCTTCTGCAGGTACTGCCGCCCGCCGCCCCAGTAGGCGAAATCAAGTTCCTGCTGGATCGCCTCGGTCTCCAGGTAGCTGATCCGGGATTCCGGTAACTCGATCCGTTCTGCATTCGTGCCAACCAGTAAGAGCTCGGACGTGTTATACCAGAGCACGCTCTGCGGAAAGGTCTCGACAAAGGTACCGACAACCGAGCGGAAATCCTCACGCGTGAGGAAGTTCATGGGCACAAACTGGCAGATCACACCCCCTGGCGTGAGCCGCTCCCTGGCTTCCTGGTAGAACTCCCGGGTATAAAAAGTGGCCACGCCGGGGCGGAAGACCTGGCCCACTTCCAGGGAGATCAGGTCATATGTTTTCGAGGTGTGTGAAAGATAATTCCGCCCATCGTCGATGATCATCTCCACCTCGTCGCGGCTCATCCAGGTTGCCCCATCAAAATGATCCAGTACCAGGTTCACCAGCCCCTGTTCAATCTCGACAAAATCGAGCTTGTCGATGTCGTGTACCAGGAAGGATCTGGCAGTCTGGCCCGTGCCAAGCCCCACGACCAGCACCGAGCGAGGATTGGAATGGAACAGCATCGGGATGTGGGCGGCCGTGGTCTGGTGGTTCTTGCGATCGGTCCCCTGCCACATGCGATTGACCTCGAGGTCCAGGTTGCTCCCATCCCGCAGAACTGCCATGTAGGATCCAACACCCTCCTCCGGCTCTCCAACAAGCTGTCGGCCTGCCGCCAGGAAATCACCTGGAAGCCGCTTGCGGGGAATCAGGGGAGAGTTGCTCGAGAGGCTAATCAGTAACCAGAAAAAACTGAAAAGGACAATCAGCCAGCCGCGACGTTTCACCTGCAAGCTTCCTTCCAGCATCAACCATGCAAAAATACCCACCAGCATGCCAATCCCGGTGATGGCACGGAGCGTGTTCTCCAGGCCGATCCAGGGAAGCATCAGGAATCCAACGGCCAGTGAACCGGTGATCCCACCAAGCGTGTTGATGGCCGCCATCCGTCCGACCCCGGAACCGGCGTGCGAGGCATCCTCGAGTACCAGGCGAATCCCCAGGGGAAAAGAGATTCCTGCAAAGATCGCCGGCACCAGCATCACCAGCGAGATAACCCAGAGCTGGGCAGTGATCGACTGGGGATCCATCCATCGCTGCCAGAGCCCTGCGGGCAACATCAGGACCAGGAAGACAAGGATCGCCGAGGCGATCTGGACCATGCCAAAACGGAAGATGTGCCGTTCCGAATGGTCCTGGGTACGACTGATAATCAAGCTGCCGATGACCATGCCAAGCAGGATCACCGAGAGCGTGAGCGTGTAAGTGTAGACATTGTTATGCAGCACGAGCGAAAGGAAACGAGTCCAAACCACCTCGTGGCCGAGAGCCACGAAACCAGTGAAAAAGAAAAGCCAGGACATCACCGTGCGAACACTCAGCGGCTCCCATTCCTCCTCCTCCTCGTCCCACTCCTCCTCCTCGTCCCACTCGTGCTCGTCCTCGTCCTCATCACTCTCCACCTCGACCTGGTCACTCTCCAACTCCTCCGGCTCAAGTTCCACGTAGGGTTCGGGCTCGGTGAAAGTGAGGCTGCGAAGCAGCAGCCCAAGGAGGATATTTGTTGCACCACCGACGATGACCGAGGTGGAAATACCGACGTAGGGGATCAGGATGAATCCACAAGTCGCACAACCAACTGCTGCTCCAAGCGTGTTCATCGCATAGAGCCAGCTGATCGATGGAAGGATACCAGTCGACTCACGGACAAAATGTCGGCAGAGCAGGGGCAACGTCCCCCCCATCAGGATCGTGGGAGGCAACAGGCAGACACTGATCAGGCCCATCCGCAGCAGGGAGAGCAACATCAAGTTGCCTGTCACGTTGTCGTAGATGGAGGCGTAGAGCGAATCGACAAACTGCAGCAGGAACGGCGAGGCCAGGACCAGAAGCCCGACACCGATTTCCAGGTGGGCATAAAGGCGCATTGGCTGCCGGTGGTGTTTCGAGATCCGGCCAAAGAAGTAGTTCCCCAGAGCCAGGCCGCCGAGGAAAACTGCCAGCACCGTGCTGACCGCAAACGTGGTGGAGCCGAGAATCAGCGTGGACTGCCTCATCCAGCAGATCTCGTAAACCAGGGCCAGGAAGCCCGTCAGGATAAAGGCCGCGATGGCGATTCGGTCTGCACCACGGAGGCGACCAGCCAGCTTCACGCTGTCCTCGGGAAAGCTATTGGAATCGCTGGTATCGGTGCCCGTATCAAGGGCAGGTGTTTCACTTGACATGTCTCTTTTTCTTTAGCCTGGGGGAGAAGATCGCCTGGCAACAGGGGCATCTGGCAACGACCTGCCTACTCCCCTGGGTCGATTTGATCGATCCACTCGATACTCCCGGAGGCCAGTCTGGTGGCCTCGCCCTGATCCATCACAACAAGGTGTCCCAGGTCGTCGATCCCCTGGCACAGACCCTGCACAAGAAGGTCCCCCTGGCGGATGCCAACAGTCCTTCCCTTTAACATACAACGTGCACGCCACTGGTCTGCAATTGACAGGCTATTTGTACGCAGAGAGGCCAACTGGAGTTCGATTTCATGCAATACACCGGTCAGAACGTTTTGTGGTGAAACGGTCGTACCGATTATATCGGCCACTGCACTTGCTTTCCTGGCGATCTCCCCGGGTGCCTGCCGGGTGGAGTTATTAAGGTTGATCCCGATCCCCAGCACCAGCATCTCGCCCACCGCCGGGGATTCAATCAGGATTCCAGCCAGCTTGCGACCCTGGCAGTAAATATCGTTCGGCCACTTGATCTCCAGCTGGGGACAGCCGGCAACTTTCTCAAGAGCATCACAGCAGGCAACAGCCGAGAGCAACGACAGCAGGGACTGATTGGCCGGATCTTCCAGCGAGATGGAGATGCTGAAAGTCAGCGCCCCTGCAGCGGACCACCAGCTGTTGCCGGATCGTCCGCGCCCTCGTCGCTGGTGATTCGCCACGAACAACCAGGGATGCTGCTTGATTTGGCCACTGCGAAATGCCGCAAGGCAATCGTCGTTGGTCGAATCGGTCTGCTCGACCAGTTCGCAGCCAGCCAGGAAAGTGGACTCCACGATGCACTGGCAGGCTTCCTCGTCAAGCTCCAGTGCCAACAGCTGCTCTTGGGGATGACCGCCTTGTTCCATGGTTATTCAGGAAGAAGCAATCTCGATCTTGGGACCCGCGGAGCGAATTGCCTCGCTCGCCTCGTCCGAATACTGCTGAAAATTCTTGTGGAACAGTTCCGCCAGCTGGCGTGCCGTTTGATCATACTGTTCAACATCTGCCCAGGTATTACGAGGCACAAGGACCTCGGTTGGACAGCCCGGGCATTGCTGGGGGATCGCAAGTCCGAAAGCCGCATCCTCGACGGTCTCCACCTCGGCCAGCTGGCCATCATGGATGGCATCGATGATCGCTCGTGTATGTGGCAGGTTCATTCGCTCCCCGGTACCGTGGGCACCACCGGTCCATCCGGTGTTGATCAACCAGGCCGTGGCTCCATGTTCTTTCATATTGGCAGCCAGCATCTCGGCATAGACGGTCGGGTGCATGACCAGGAAGGCAGCGCCAAAACAGGCCGAGAAGGTCGCCTCGGGCTCGTCCACACCCATCTCGGTTCCCGCCACCTTGGCGGTATAACCATTAATGAAATGGTACATCGCCTGCTCGGGAGTCAGCCTGCTGACGGGCGGCAGGACGCCAAAGGCGTCACAGGTGAGCAGGATCACATTGCTGGGATGTCCACCCACGCAGGGGATCTTGGCGTTGGGGATGTACTCGATCGGATAAGAAGCCCGTGTATTCTGCGTCAGTGAGACATCGTCATAGTCCACTTCCCGCGTGACCGGGTCGCGGACCGTGTTCTCCAGCACGCTGCCGTAACGAATCGCCTCGTAGATCTCCGGTTCGCTCTCCGCACTCAGTCCAATGCACTTGGCGTAACATCCTCCCTCGATATTGAAGACACCGCTCTCTGTCCAGCAGTGCTCATCATCACCGATCAACCGGCGACGGCTGTCGGCCGAGAGGGTCGTCTTGCCAGTTCCGGAAAGGCCGAAGAAGAGCGAGACATCTCCCTCCTCGCCTTCATTGGCAGAACAGTGCATCGAGAAGACACCCCGCTTGGGCATCAGGTAATGCATGATCGTGAAGACACCCTTCTTCATCTCCCCGGCATACTCGCTGCCGAGAATCACGAACTCACCCTGTTCAAAATTGAGTGCCACGCTGGTATTCGAATCAACTCCCTCGACGTCCTGACTGGCCGGCTGGGCACCGGCATTGAATATCACGTAATCGGGTTCGCCAAATTCCGCCAGTTGCTCTGCCGTGGGACGGATCAGCATGTTGTGCATGAACAGTGCATGGTAGGGACGCGAGCAGAGGATCCGTACCTTGATCTGGTGCTGGCCATCCCAGCCGGCGAATCCATCCACAACGTAAAGACGGGGGCAACCGTTAAGGTAATCGATAGCGATCCCTCGATTGATGCCGAATGACTCGGACGAGAGAGGCATGTTCACCGGGCCCCACCAGATGTCATCATGGCTTTCGGGGTTATCAACGATCCGCTTGTCCTTGGGGCTGCGACCTGTCTTCTCCCCTGATGTCGTGCAGATTGCCCCGTTGGCAGCAATTTCCGCGTTGTCATAAAGGACCGCATGCTCGTAAAGGAGTGCCGGGGCACCATTTCGAATTACCGTCGCCGCTTCAATACCGTATGCAGTCAGATCCATGAGATTGCTATCCAGTGTCTTTCAAAATCTGCCGGAGATGATGTGCTGCCGGGCCTGGGATGGCTTTCAGGCAGCATGGAGCGTGTTAGTTTAAGGCACCTTTGCCGCATCATCAACGACCCGTCCCGATACACCCCGGTAGAACAAAACACCTATACTGTCAATTGCCGACCTACCAACCTCTCCCGACGGGACACCTCCCATGCCTGTTTCTGATACACATCACCGCCGGAGTTTCCTCACGCACTCCCTGGCCGGCACTGCTGCCGCACTGCTGATCCGACCTCTCGAGGTCCACGCTGCCCCACAGGTTGAGATCCTCGATCGACGAGTGATCAGCCAGCTTCCGCAGCATTACCACGGCTGGCCAACACTGGCACGCCGCACAAGTGGCCAGCTAGTGCTGGCCGTCTCCGGTGGCCGCGAATCACATGTCTGCCCGTTTGGGCGGGTGGAACTGCTGCGTTCGGATGACGAGGGGAAGAGCTGGTCCTGGCCACAGGTGATCATGGATACCCCGATCGATGACCGGGATGCAGGAATCCTGGAAACCGCCAGGGGGACACTGCTGGCCACCACTTTCACCTCGCTGGCCTACGAGTCGATCCTGGCCAAGGCGCTGGCAGATCCGTCCAGCTGGGATGCCGACCGCCTGGCTCGCTGGCAGGCAGCCCACCGGCAACTCAGTGAAAAGCAACGGACGGCGACACTGGGAACCTGGATGGTCCGCTCGACCGACGACGGGGTCACCTGGTCCCAGCCTTATGATTGCCTGGTCAACAGCCCGCATGGCCCGGTCCGGCTTGCCAATGGAACGCTGCTCTATGCCGGCAAGCAGCTCTGGCGCGAGAACCCGAGGATCGGCGTGGCTCGCTCGGAGGACGATGGAGTCAGCTGGGAATGGCTCTCGGAAATCAAGCCACGCGAGGGGGATTTGGAAGGGAAATACCATGAACTGCACGCGGTCGAGGCAGCCAACGGGCGACTGGTCGCGCAGATCCGCAACCACAATCCGAAAGATGCCGGCGAGACCCTGCAGTCAGAATCCAGCGATGGTGGAGAAACCTGGTCGACACCCCATTCCATCGGGGTCTGGGGACTTCCCTCCCACCTGCTCCGTCTTTCCGACGATCGGCTGCTGATGTCCTACGGTTACCGGCGACAGCCTTATGGAAACCAGGTCCGCGTTAGCGAGGATCACGGGGAGAGCTGGTCCGCTCCGCTAACCCTCTCGGCAGATGGTGCCGGCCATGACCTGGGATATCCCAGTACGGTCGAGCTGGCAGACGGATCGTTGCTTTCGATCTGGTATGAACGACTTGCCGGCTCCAGCCATGCCGTGCTGCGACAGGCTCACTGGACGCTGAAGAACTAGTTGCACCGGACACAACCCAACTTTTTCCCCGAAAGATGCACTGCATGTCCCTCCCTGAACGTCCCAACCGGGCATCCTGCTTGGCACTCTGTTTTGCCATCAGCTATCCGACACTCCTCACACTGGTCTATTTCATCTTTCTCCAGGACCAGTCCTCCACCCTGCAGATTGGCACCTTTGGCATTGGCAAGCTGCTGCAGTTTGTCTTCCCACTTGCCTACGTGATGCTGATCATGGGCACGCGTCCCAGGCGGACCAAAAGGCCCACGGCCGGGCTGGGGACGGCGTTGCTGTTCGGAGCAGTGATCATGAGCCTGACCCTGCTGCTCTACCATCTCTGGCTCTCTCCTGCCGGGCTGTTTGATGGCCCGGATGAGCAGATCCGCTCCAAGATCTCCGACTGGGGCTTGAGCACGGGCTGGCAGTACCTGCTGCTTTCCCTCTTCTACGCCCTCATGCACTCGTTCCTGGAAGAGTACTACTGGCGCTGGTTCGTCTTTCGTGAGCTGCGCCAGCGGATCTCGCTGGGTTGGTCCATCTCCATCTCCAGCCTTGGCTTCATGGCTCACCACGTGGTCATGCTGGTTTTCTACTTCCAGGAATCGATCACCATCGCCTTGCTGTTCTGCGCGGCAGTTGCCATCGGAGGAGCGGTCTGGGCCTGGCTCTATGACCGTCACAAGTCCCTGCTCGGTCCCTGGCTGAGCCACGCACTGGTCGACGCGGCGATCTTCATTATCGGCTACCACCTTGTCCGTGACATGTTCAGCTGACCCGCTTCCCCCTGCCGTTGAGCATGCAATCGAAAACTCATTCAACCGGGAACCTCCAATGACCAGCCAGCAGAACGCGGCCTTCGATCAGCTCTGTGACTATCTCCGCCAGACCGCCCTTCTTGGCTCGGTCGAATCGCTGCTGGGCTGGGATGAACGCACCAAGATGCCGGTCCGGGGAGGTGCCTACCGGGCCGACCAGACGGCACTCCTGGCCGGGATCGTGCATGGCCGGCGAACCGACCCATGCATTGGCGACTGGCTGGACGAACTGGAGTCTTCCCCGCTGGCCGAGGATCCTCACAGCGATGCCGGTACCGTGATCCGCCGCACCCGCTGGGATTACGACAAGCAGGTCAGGATCCCCCAGTCGCTGGTGGAGGAGATCAGTCGTACGACAACGCTGGGGCAGCAGATCTGGGTCAAGGCACGAAAGGAGAATGACTTCCATTCGCTGGCCCCGGTCCTGGACAGTATCATCTCGCTCAAGAGGCAACAGGCCGAGGCGGTGGGCTACGAGGAGACTCCCTACGATGCCCTGCTGGACGATTTTGAGCCAGGTGAGACAACTGCCAATGTCCGCCGCATCCTGGAAGACCTCCGCTGCGACCTGGTCCCGCTGGTCGCCGACATTGCCGAGAGCCCCAACCAGCCCGACACCTCCATCCTGACCCGGGATTACCCGGTCGAGATCCAGCAGCAGTTTGGCACCCAGGTGGCAGCAAGTGTCGGGTTTGATTTTGAGCGGGGACGACTCGACACCACCCACCATCCTTTCTGCACTGGCCTGGGCCCGGATGACTGCCGTATTACCACGCGTTACGAACCGACTTTCTTCTCCTCCTCTTTCTTTGGCATCCTGCACGAGGCAGGGCATGGATTTTACGAACTGGGAATGCGAAACGAGTGGCACGGGCTGCCCCCTGGCACCTGCACCTCGCTCGGCATTCACGAATCGCAATCCCGTTTCTGGGAAAACATGGTGGGCCGCAGCAAGCAGTTCTGGGAGTGGTGCCTGCCACGTGCCCAGCAGCATTTCCCAGGGAGCCTGGGGGACGTGCAGCCGGACGAGATGTACTTCGCCGTCAACGCTGTCAGGCCGTCGTTGATCCGTGTGGAGGCGGACGAGGTAACCTACAACCTGCATATCATCATCCGTTTCGAGCTGGAACAGGCAATGATTGCCGGCGACCTGGTCGCCGCGGACCTGCCTGCTGCCTGGAACGAGAAGTACCAGCATTACCTGGGAATCACTCCTCCTGATGATGCGGACGGCGTGATGCAGGATATTCACTGGAGTGCAGGCCTGATTGGCTACTTCCCCACCTACTCACTGGGAAACCTCTACGCGGCCCAGTTTTTTGCTGCCGCAACGGCAGAACTTGGAGACGTGGATGGAATGATCGAGCAGGGTGATTTTGAACCGCTTCAGCAGTGGATGGGCCGCCAGATTCACCATCACGGACAGTGTTACTCGGCCGCTGAGATGGTGGAGCAGGCGACCGGGAAACCGCTTTCGCATGAGCCACTGGTGGACTACCTGAAAGACAAACTGTCTCCCCTTTATGGACTTGACCAGTCACCAGTCTGAATGGCCTTTTGCCCCCCATGGGGGTACACTTGAAGGCCACAAGTCTGGAGAAGAGAAGGATTTTGCCTATCCGCCCTCGTGGGCACAAGGAGAAACCGGATGACAGCCGCTACCTGCCCCCGCTGTAAAGAAGCGGTCACGGTTCCGTCAGGAGTTCTTTCTGAAACCCGAGTGGCCTGTCCGCTCTGCCAGGAGGAACTCACAGGAAAGGACTTTATTGGCCAGCTTCCGCCGGCACTGGTCCTTCTCGACGCACCGGCAGCGGTAGAAATTGAGACACAGGCAATCAGTGACAGAACTGACACGTTTGACTCGGATAATCCCTTCGGCGACGTCCGTGAGGCCAAGGGGGGAGCGGGGGTTGTTACCCGCGTGGCTCAAACGCACTTACAAGGGCGGCGTGCAAGTTCAGACGAAAAACGTGGCAAGGGGAGTGCTCGCCAGATCATCTCGATCGTGCTCGGAGGGATGCTGGCATTGCCCATCGCCCAGCTGATTCTCTGGAAACTGGACCGGGATCCGGTCAACCTGGCCGACAAGTTTCAAAATGTCCGCTGGATGCACTGGGCAATGCCCAAGCACAAGAAGGCTCGCTGGCCCGGAATCCAGGAGGAGGAAGAAGAGGATAACGAGGGCAAGGATACCAGCACGAGCGGCCTGCCCGGAATCCAGGAGGAGGAAGAAGAGGATAACGAGGGCAAGGATACCAGCACGAGCGGCCTCAAGACCTCGCCTGGCACGCCCCAAGTGGAGAGCTCGCGCGTGGGCGATAACCTGCCAGACCGAAGAGAGATTGTCGACCTGAATGACCTGGAAAGGGGAACAGGGAACAGTCAGCCGGCCAGGTTACCGGGGGCGAGTGTTCCCGAACCAGAACCTGTGGACGAACCGGGCTGGATCAGCGACGCGCCGGTCTTTGGTGCCATGATCCTCCAGCCCATGCTCAATCAGACCCGCATGGCAATCAAAGAATGGGAGGACCAGCCAGACGAACTGGAGGCTGCCGAACGTCGACGACTGGACGAGGGATTCTATGCGATGCTTGCCCAGTTGGGGCTGGGGATTACCTTTGCAGACGAGGCCGATCCTGAAGCACAGGCCCTGGTGAATGAAACGGCACAGCTCCTGACGAGCTTTCGCGGTAACGAGAAGAAGCTCCGGTTGATTACCGAGTACGGCTTATTCAAGTACAACCTTTCCCAGGAAGGCCTGCGTGGCATCGCCCTTTTCGGCACGATCACGGCAATTGAAAAAAAAGATCCGTACTTCGAGGTCACGCTGAGGGTAGAAACAGAAGACGAATCGACCGACCTGGTTGTGATCAGTCGTGGAGACCCCCGGGAACTGCCGGTGAGACCTATCTCGCAGTTGAAACCCGGTCAACAGGTGTTGATCCTGGGAACTGCCCTGCTTGACCCCTCCGGGAATATCAACGGTTACCAGGGAGATGCCGAGCAACTGGTGATCGGAGGTTACCCGGTCGTGATCAAGCAACCTGACAGCGAGTGACTAGGGGGCCGGCTTGACCTCGACCGTTGCCACGCAGCGGGCAGTTGTCCCTTCACCCAGGTCCGTTTCCACCAGGATGGTCTGCACCATCGTGCCCACTTCGTCTCCCGCCGTAAAGCTGACCGGCAGGAGGTGGAGCATGCGTGCGTCGTCGGCAGGGGTGCACTTGAATCCCTCCCCATCGCTACTCACCTTGAGAATTCGAAACGGCTTGTTTCCCCTTACCACCAGCTTGCGGCTGATGCTCTCGCCGGGAGCAACCGGGCCCATTAGCAGCGAGGCGGGACTGATGGTCAACGGCGAGGT
>Ga0310345_10003906_pt1 | contig 13841 bp, 8 predicted proteins | sample HC15DNA20500_MG_FD_204667 | JGI IMG/M metagenome (GOLD analysis project Ga0310345, IMG submission 204667) | Marine microbial communities from station ALOHA, North Pacific Subtropical Gyre - HC15-DNA-20-500_MG | ecosystem: Environmental > Aquatic > Marine > Oceanic | place: Pacific Ocean: North... | reverse complement strand
TACGATGGACGACTTGTCTTCGTACGACTGAAATACGAAATGCTACGCGGACTGCAGACTGGCGTCTTTCGGCAGGACATCAAGTGGGCACATGATTACCCACGAGCGGAGCAAAATCTCACCAAGATTCTTGGAGAGATCAGCCTACTCGAAGTGTTCCAAGGTCCGAATGGCGGCAACGTGCTTGCCCTTGACGATCCCGAACTGCACAAATTTCCGTTCGCCTACATGTCAGAGCCAGGATTCTGGGTGCCGACAGAGCGAGAGGTAGTGGGGTTTCGGGAGTATTTATTAAAGGGGGGCTTCGTCATCTTTGACGACTTCACTGCCAGCCATTGGAATAATTTTACCGAGCAAATGGACCGTGTGCTGCCAGGGGCACGACCGCTTGAGCTTGATCTTTCACACCCAATCTTCCGGTCGTTCTTTGAGATCGAAACGCTCGAAATGGCGCCGATGTATGGGCCGCCACCGACGTTCTGGGGTTACTTCGAGGACAACGACAGGCGAAAGCGGTTGATCGCGTTAGCAAACTACGACAACGATATCGGCGAGTACTGGGAGTATTCGGACACCGGGTGGTTCCCGATTGACCTAACGAACGACGCGTACAAATTCGGCGTGAATTATGTGATCTACTCGCTGACGCATTAAATGAGGAGAGCACTTTGGAGCTTGACATTCTGAACACGGAGCCGACAGACCTTGAGTCGCCTGACGATATTGCGTTGGCCGATCGGATGAAGGCAGGTCGCGAGCAGATTCTTTCCGAACTTCACAAAAAGATCATTGGTCAGGACGACATTATCAACCAGGCGCTGCTGACACTGTTCGTTGGTGGCAACAGCTTGGTCGTCGGCGTTCCCGGCCTGGCTAAAACACTGTTGATCCAAACGATGGCGCAGGTGCTCGACCTCAAGTTCGCGCGTATTCAGTTCACGCCAGACCTGATGCCGTCAGATATCACCGGAACCGACATCATTCAGGAGGACCCGGAAACCGGTGGCCGAAAGATGGTGTTCGCCCCTGGACCGGTGTTTACCAATATTCTGCTGGCTGACGAGATCAACCGGACACCGCCGAAGACGCAGTCGGCGCTGCTCGAGGCGATGCAAGAGCATCGCGTCACGGTGCAGGGTCGGACCTACGAGCTCGAAGAGCCGTTCTACGTGTTTGCAACCCAGAACCCAATTGAGCTGGAAGGCACCTACCCATTGCCGGAAGCGCAACTCGACCGCTTCATGTTTCACATCGTAATTGACCATCCGCCAGAGGACGAAGAGCTCGAGGTGGTCCGAACCACAACGATCACGAACAATCCTAATTTTCAGCACGCTGTGACCGGCGCCGATCTGGTCGCGTTTCAGGAACTTGTGCGCAAGGTGCCAACGTCGGAGGCGGTGTTTCGTTACGCGCTCAATCTTGTGCGCACGAGCCGTGAGAAGGGAAGCACGGCGCCGGAGTTTGTGTCGAAGTGGGTGCAGTACGGAGCCAGTGTCCGCGCCGCGCAGTATTTGATCTTAGGCGGCAAAGCGCGTGCCTTGACGCAAGGCCGCTATCACGTGAGCTTCGACGACATTCGAGCGCTGACGCATCCAGTACTGCGGCACCGTCTACTGCTTAATTTCAACGCCGAGTCTGAAGGCATCACCTCGGACCAGATCGTCGACCAACTCGTTGAAGCGGTGCCGGTGCCGGCATCACAGATGTGACGTGGCGGAACCCTTCACCACGCCTGGTGCGCGGTTCGTCGACCCGAAGGTGCTCGCTCGGATCGGCAACCTGAAGCTTCTGGCGCGCAACGTCGTCGACGGTTTCATCAACGGGTTGCACAAGGCGCCGTACCTTGGAGTCTCGGTTGATTTCGCCGAGCACCGTGGCTACATGCCGGGCGATGACATTCGATTTATTGATTGGCGTGTGTTCGCACGAACCGACCGGTTCTACGTGAAGCAGTTTGAGGCAGACACGAACGCCAACTTCTCCGTTTTGTTTGACATCTCGCGCTCGATGAGCTTCGCGAGTAAGAGCATCTCGAAGCTCGACTATGGGCGGTATCTTGCGGCGTGCTTGACGTACTTCGCGACAACACAGCGGGACCGTGTCGGTATCGTCACCTTCGACAACGACATCGTGACACGGGTACCGCCGTCAGCAAAGCATCTCGACGTGGTGCTCCATACGCTCGACCGGATCGACGCAGGCCGGCCAGGTTCCTTCGAGAAGCCGTTGTTCCGAGCGACGGAATTCTTCAAACGCCGCGGGATCGTGCTGCTGGTCTCGGACCTCTACGAGGACCCGCAGACGATTATCGACGGCCTCAAGCCGCTCAGTTACGCCGGCAACGATGTGATGGTGTTTCACGTGCTTGATCCGGCGGAGGTCGATTTCCCGTATGACGAAGCGACGAGCTTTCAGGACCTCGAGACTGGTCGCAAGATGCCGGTCGTGCCGGAAAAGCTCCGGGAGCAGTACCGGCAGCTAGTGCAAGAACACATCGACACGCTCTCGCGGCTTTGCGGTGAGAATCGGATTGACTACGCGTTCTTCAATACCGCCCAGCCGCTCGATCATGGTCTCTTCAAATTCCTCGCGATTCGCGAGAAACTGAACAGGGTGCGCTGATGGGATTTCTGGCCCCGTTATTTTTGATCGGTGTCGTCGGCCTTGCCGTGCCGATCATTATTCATATGATTCAGCGCGAGCGAAAGGAAGTGCTTGAGTTTCCATCGCTTATGTTCGTACGCAAGATTCCGTTCCACTCTTTTCGGCGGCAGCGGATTCGGCACTGGTTCCTCTTGCTGCTGCGCTGCGCTGCGTTGCTATTTCTCATCCTGGCGTTTACTCGCCCCTTCTTCCGTGCGGCGGCGTTGGCAGCTGTCACCGACGGTGCACGCGAGGTGGTCATTCTGCTGGACCGTTCGTACAGCATGGGACTGAACGACCGGTGGGTGACGGCGCAGGACGCGGCGACCGATGTTATCGACGGATTAGCCCCGGATGATCGTGCAACCGTCATCCTGTTTGATAACGGCGCTGAGGCTGGGGCGCGGTCGACGATCGACCGCACCAGCTTGGCTGGTCTTGTGGCCGACGCCGACGTCGGGTCCGGAGTCACGCGTTTCGGTCCGGCGCTACAGCTCGCTGGAGGGATCTTTGAGGGTTCCGACCTGCCGCGGCTTGAGGCGGTTCTCATCAGTGACTTTCAGCGGGCAGGAGTCGAGAGTGCCAGCGGGGTACGATTTCCAGACGGGACGGTGTTGACGCCGATTCACATCGGCGCTGGCGACGCGACACCTGCCAACGTCAGCGTGGCTGGCGTGCTCTTCGAGCGTGAGTATTTCTCCGGTCGTGAGCGTGTCCAGGTTGCTGCGCGCCTGACGAATCGAGGTGGTGCGCCCATCGACGGACTCGATGTGACCCTCGAGATGGAAGATCGTGAGGTTGAAACGATCACTACCGACTTGCCGGCGAACGGTTCGATGACCGTCGATTTCGCCGCGGTGACACTCGGTGATGTCCCGATGCCAGGTGTGGTGCGGGTCGATTCTGATGTTCTCCCGACTGATGACGCGTTCTATTTCGTTGTCTCGCCCGGCCAGGTTATTACCGTGCTTGTGGTTGGGAGCGGGCGCGGCCTTGGGGATGCCGAGACAAATCTTTTTCTGACCCGCGCGCTCGCGATCGGCACGGCGCCAGCCTTTGATGTCCGCACGACGACCGTTGAACAAATGACTCCATCGGATCTTACTGGCCGTCAAGTTGTGGTTCTCAATGACACCCGCCCGCCAGACGGTTCCGCTGGACGAGCGCTCGCAGACTTTGTCGAAGCGGGTGGGGGTCTGTTGGTGGTGTCGGGTGAACGGAGCGCCTGGCCGTTGGACGCACCGGACTTGTTGCCTGGCCGATTTGACTCACCAGCCGATCGTGCTGGTCGCGGCGGCTCGCTCGGATTCGTTGACTACAGCCACCCGGTGTTTGAAGTGTTCAGTGGGCCGAGGAGTGGCGATGTTACAACGGCGCGTTTTTTCCGATACCGTCCGGTTGAGCCGTTTGCTGAAGCGGCCGTGCTCGCGCGGTTTGATGACGGGCGCCCAGCCTTGACCGAGCGCCGCGTCGGCAACGGAACGGTGCTGCTCTGGGCGTCGTCGCTCGACAGTTTCTGGAACGACCTCGCCAAAAAGGCGGTGTACTTGCCATTTGTTCATCGGGTTATCGAACACCTTGCCGATTACGCTTCGCCCACGCCGTGGTTCTTAACTGGCCAGGTCTTGAACCTAGCGGCAACGGATGTCACCGTTGGCGACGGAGGTGTTGCAGCGGCCGAGTACGTCGTGATGTCGCCTACCAGCGCGCGGATCCCGGTCGACGTAAGTGGGCAACGTGCCAGCTTCATCAACCTGAATGAGCAGGGGCTCTATGAGGTCCATGACGCGAATGCGGTTGATGGTCAACCGTCGGTCGTTGCGGTCAATGTGGACCTCGCTGAATCCGACCTGTCCACGGTCGATCCCGAAGAACTCGCGAGTATGGTGACTGGACGGGTCGGCGGGACGCGTGAAACGGAAGCCTCGGTCGCGCGCGCTCTGGCGGCTGACGACCTTGAGCGACGGCAGTCGCTCTGGTGGTACCTGCTTATTGCCGCCGCGCTGTTCTTTGTCGCCGAGACGGTTGTGTCGAATCGACTGTCGCGCACGGCATTGAGTGCAGAGTAAGATGACACCCGGAGTGTTTGACTGATGTTCAACGGGCAACTGCTGACCGGCGACCGAGACGAGATCCTCCGCGCCATCCGCCACGTACGTAACCGATGGCGCTTGCGCGTGGTGCTCCGCGGAGTCGCGGTTCTCGTCGCGGCTGCTCTCGGCACACTCCTAGTGTCGTCTTCCGGGCTTGAGCTGTTTCGATTCAGTCCAAACGCCATCATCGGATTTCGCATCGTAACTTACCTCGCGCTGTTAGCCGCTGGGTGGTGGCTCTTCGTCCGTCCGATTTCTCGTCGGGTTTCCGATGAGCGTGTCGCGCTCTATATTGAGGAGCACGAGCCGACGTTGCAAGCAACGGTCTTGAGCGCCGTCGAGGAAAGCAAGCGCGGACAACGTGACCGCGCGGCCGATCATTCACCGGAGTTGGTGCGCCAGCTTATCGAGTCGGCAGCCTCCAAAATCCGAGACATCGACATGGGCCGCACAGTCGAGCAGCAGCAGCTGCAGGTGTCGTCGGCGCTGCTCGTGGCGGCCGGCGTCGCCGCCGTACTCCTCTTCATCTTTGGGCCGGCATACTTGCGGCATGGTATCTCGGCGCTTCTCACGCCGATGGGCGGCATCCAGGCGGCCAGCCCGTATCAAATCGACGTGGCGCCAGGCGACGCCATCATTGCGCGTGGTGCCGACCAAATAATCACTGCGCAGCTCATTGGGTTCGAGTCTGACGATGTCAGCCTCCTGATGCGGTCACCGGATGGGACCGGCGCGTACGACCGGTTGCCATTGATTCCGGTGGAGAACGAGGCGGGTGAAATCGAAGCGGGATTGTACGAGGTGTTGCTCTTTGATCTCCAAGAGGCCACTGATTATCGCGTCGAATCGCTCGGTGTCGAGTCGTCGACCTACACGCTCGATGTAATCGAATTACCGTACGTGGAGCGGCTTGAGTTGGAGTACCACTTCCCAGCGTATACCGGTCTAGAACCCAGGTTGGTTGAGGAGGGTGGCGATATCGCCGTGCTCAACGGGACGGAGGTCCGGGTGCGTGCAGTTCCGACAATGGGAACGACCGCCGGGCAACTTGTGTTCGACGATGACGATGAGAAGCGGCTTGATCTCACCGTATCCGAAGACGGGTCGCTGGCTTCCGGATTCACCGTCGAACAGGAGGGTTTCTACCGCATCGATCTCGCGGCTCCCGACGGACAGCTCATCTCTGCGTCCCCGCAATACACCATCGATGTGCTGACGGACCAACCGCCCTCGGCGATGTTCATCCGCCCGGGACGCGATACGACAGCGAGTGCCATTGAGGAGCTCTTTATCGAGGCGCGCGCCGACGATGACTTTGGCCTGCATTCCCTCGACCTGGTGTACTCCGTCAACGGTGGTCCCGAGCAGACGGTCAACCTGTTCGACGGTGGGACAGCGGTCAAGGAGTTCTCGGCCGGTCACACCTTCTTCCTGGAAGAAATGGACCTCCAGCCAGGCGACTTCGTGTCGTACTACGTCCGTGCCACCGATCGCAATCTGGCGCAGCAGAACGCAGACATCAAGAGCGACCTCTACTTCATCCAGGTTCGTCGCTATAGCCAAGACTTCCGCGCCCAGCAGTCGCAAGGTGGCGGTGGCGGCGGGATGGGCGGTGGCGGGAATCCACGGCAGCTCTCACAAGCTCAGCGCGAGATCATCTCGGCGACGTTCAACCTAATTCGCGACCGTGCGGACTACACGGCGGAAGAGTTTCAGGAAAACGTGGTCTTCTTAACGCTCGCCCAGGGACGGTTGAGGGAGCAAGTCGAAACGCTCCTGCGTCGCATGAACAGCCGGGTTATGCCGGCTGATCCGGTGTTTCGCAGCATCCAGGATCTACTACCAGAGGCGGCTGACGCAATGCGCACGGCCGAGGAGGAGCTGCAGAACCAGGATGCCGACGCCGCGCTACCGCACGAGCAGCGCTCGCTCCAGTTCCTACAGCGAGCCGAAGAGGCCTACGACGAAGTGATGGTAACCCAAGGCGGCGGCGGCGGCGGCGGCGGCGGACAGCAAGCGGCGCAGGACCTAGCGGATCTGTTCGAGCTCGAGCTCGACAAGATGCGCAACCAGTACGAAACGATGCAGCGCGGACAGCAGCAGCAGGCCGACAACACTATCGACGAACTAATGGAGCGTCTCCGCGAACTCGCGCGTCGTCAGGAACGCGAGGCCGAACGGCAGCGCCGCCGTGCGCGCGGACAACAATCGACGCAAGGTGGCGGCGCCGGACAACGCGCGCTCGCGGACGAAGCGGAAGAAGCGGCACGCCGGCTCGAACGGCTTGCGCGCGAGCAGAACTCACCACAAATGATGGACGCGTCTCGACGGCTCCAAGAAGCGGCCGACGCAATGCGCCGTGCCGCGGCCAATGATGACAACCTCGGCTTCGCTGAAGCCGGTGCGGCGCTTGACCGGCTGCGCGAAGTTCAGGAACGGCTCGAAGGTGAGCAGCGAGGCCGTCTGGAACGTGATATCGAGGACCAGTTGCGGCGGGCGAATCGGCTAGCGGACGAGCAACGTGAGATGACTTCCGAAGTCCGTGAGCTCACTGGGCTCGGCGACGAAGACCGGATGGAGGCGTTGCGTCGTCTCATGGCGCAGAAGGACGAGATGGAGGCCGAAGTGGCCGATCTTGAGCGCGAGATCGATTCAACCTCTGCCGAGTTCCGTCGCGACGAACGCGATGCGTCACGCGAACTACAGGAAGCCGCTGCCGGCATTCGTGACAACAAGCTCAAGGAGAAGATTCGGTACTCCAAGGGTCTGATCCGTAGCCGGCCTGGCGATACGGCTAACGCGTTCGAGTCTGAGATCGGTGGCGACATCGGGGAGCTGGCTGAGCAGCTTGCGGAAGCGGCTGGTGCCGTCGGCGAGTCAGAAGGTGACCGCATGGCCGAGGCTCTCGACCAGACGCGCGACCTGATGCGCAGTCTTGAGTCGCTCGATCACCGCATGTGGCAAGAGGGGCAGCAGCAGGGCGAGCAAGGACAGCAGGGCGAGCAAGGACAGCAGGGCGAGCAAGGACAGCAGGGCGAGCAAGGACAGCAGGGCCAGTCCGGACAACCTGGAGACGGCAACGTCGTTGGCGGCGGGTACGGCTACGGTGACCGGCGACCTGGCGCAACGGCCTGGGAGCCGGGTGACATTCGTCAATGGAGCCGCGAGTATCAAGAGCGCGCCGGTGAAGCGCAAGACCTCCGGCGTCTGCTGACCCAAGAGGGCTTCGATGTTGGCGATCTCGATGCCGTCATCCAGCGAATGCGCGAACTCGACGACCTGCGGCAATATCGAGACCCCGAGGTGATCGCCGGGCTGCAAACGTTCGTGCTTGAGGAGCTGAAGCGCTTCGAGTACCGGCTGCGGCGCGAGATCGACGAGGAGAATGAAGACCTCTTCCTTGCAGGCAATGAAGAAATGCCTAACCAGTTCCGTGAACTTGTGGAAGAGTACTTTCGATCTCTGTCCGAAAATCAATAGGCCGCAGTTCGGTGCGTAACATCCTGACCGCGATGGTCATCCTCGTTGTACTTGCTGCTACGACGACGGCACTGGCACAACGTTGGCGCGGCGGTTGGTCTCGTATGCCGCCGAAGTTCCCGACCGAGATGGTCGAACATCGCGCCTTCACGTTCTCCCGCATTCTCTATGAGAGTGATCGTCGCGAGCCTGGCGGCCAGGGGTGGCACACGGACTACCCGACGGCCGACCAAAATCTGATGATCCGACTTTCAGAGATGACGACGACCACTGTCGGCTTCGATCAATACAACGAACCAGATCACATCGTGGTACGGCTTACAGATGATGCGCTCTTCGACTATCCGTTCATCTTCATGTCGGATGTCGGGACGCTCTGGCTCAGTGACTTTGAGGCGCGGCGGCTCGGAGATTACCTTCGGAAGGGCGGCTTCCTCTGGGTCGACGACTTTTGGGGACCATACGCGTGGCGCCAGTGGACAACCCAGATCGGGAAGGCGCTTCCGCCGGGCGAGTATCCAATCTTCGATATTCCGTTCGAGCATCCGATTCACCGCGTCGTCTACACTGTGGACGAAATTCCACAGATTCCCTCGATTCAACACTGGCGGCGAAGCGGCGGCGCTACGACATCAGAGCGCGGCGTGCGGAGCGCGGATGTGCATTTCAGAGGGATCGCCGATCGCGACGGGCGCCTGATGGTCCTAATGAGTCACAATACCGATATCGCCGATGGGTGGGAGCGTGAAGGCGAGGACTACGATTTCTTCACGAATTTTTCTATTAATGCGTACGCGGTTGGCATCAACACGGTGGTGCACGCGATGACGCACTAGCATGGGATCACAGCCTGTCAAAACCTCACCTGGACACGCTAGAGGTTGAACCTGCCGAGCCAGCCGACGCCTCCGTCATCTGGATGCATGGGCTCGGGGCCGACGCCAACGATTTCTACAGCATTCCACCGGAGTTGCGTCTTCCTGGGGGTCTTCATGTTCGATACGTCTTTCCAAACGCACCTGAAATCCCTGTGACAATAAACAACGGGATGATCATGCGTGCGTGGTACGACGTCACTGCAATTAACGCCCGTGGGCAAGACGAGGTAGGCATTCGGCAGTCGGCCGGTTGGATTGACGAGTTGGTGGCCCACGAGATCAACCGCGGTGTCGCTGCGAGTCGTATCGTCCTCGCTGGGTTCTCCCAAGGGGGGGCGATGGCACTGTTCGCGGGACTCCGGTATCCCGAGGCGCTGGCGGGTGTGATTTGCCTGTCCGGATATCTCGTGCTTGCAAAAACGCTTACGATGGAGGTGAGCGAGGTGAACCGCGCGGTTCCGATCTTCCAGGCGCATGGCACTGCAGACCCGATGGTGTCGCACGACCTCGGCCGTGGTAGCTACGACGCGCTTGTGAAGGCAGGGTACCGCGTCGACTGGCACGAGTATCCGATGGCGCACCAAATCTGCCTGGAGGAAGTACGCGACATCGGTGATTGGTTGACCCACATCCTCGTGAGTCGGTCGACCAGCACTTAAGCCCGGAAGTACGGCCGCAGGGCATCGAGACGATAGTCGATCTCGGCAATTTGGTCAGCCGTAAATGAGTAATCGCCACGTCGCGATAGCATCGTCTTGGAGATCCCACGCTTTTGCAACACGTACAGGCGGACACCGGGGATCGAACGGTCGAGGTTGAGCATCAAGAGTAGCTTACTGAACAGGTCACGCAGTTCCTCTGTCTCGCCGGCCACGTGCAGCTCCCACAGTTGGGCGTAGACATCGGCGTACATCGCACCGCCCGTCATTACGCCGTCCATCCCAAGGCGCATTTCATAGAGCCAGTGACGACCAAACTCGGCACTGAAGATCGATTTAATCGTTTTGGGTCGATGCGGCTTCAGCGCGAGCATCCTTTCGTGGATCGGCTCGCGTTCTTCCTTGACGTACGCAAGGTTGGGAAACTCCTTTGCCATCTCTACCATGAACTCGACCGTCGGAACGACGTCGGGAGCACCGCCACTTGTCTGGAAGAAGATCGGCCGGCTCGTCACGCCGCAGAGCGCGGCGTAATAGTCTCGGAACTCCTTGAGCGTTGTTGCCTCGGTCGGCGGAATTGCAATCATGCCGTCAGGCGCCAACGCTTCGGCCTGGCGTGCATACTTGAGCATGTCGTGTGTGTCGTTGCCTTGCACGCCGAAGACGAGTGCCGGGCGTTTGCCTTTCGCCGCTTGGGCGAGGACGTCGAATCCGCGCATCCTTTCTTCTGTCGACAGGTAGCGTTGCTCGCTCGAGTTCTGCGGCCAGACTAGGCCGTGAATACCGCAGCGATCAAGGAAGTCGACCTGATGGGCGAGACTTACGTAGTCGACTTCGTTGTCGCTCGTGTACGGTGTGCTCATAATAATGAACGCACCACGCATGGATTTCTCGGCGGCTCGCGCTGGCAGATACGGTAGCAGCGTCGCTGCTCCGACGGTAGTCAGCCACTGACGGCGGGTGAGAGTCTGCATAGTTGCCCTCGGGAGTCCTGTTATGTGTTCAGGAGTCTACCTCGGGTTGTAATGAAAATGCGCTAGGGTGAGACGCCAGTGCTCGACGAGACCCACCATGTCCAGGCTACGATCCATCGCACTGTTTGTGGGTGCACTGATGCAGAAAAAAACGGGTCGGACAATCCGACTCTGCTTGCGGTACCACACGGAGGCTGGGCACTCTGGAGGCCAGCCGGTCAGCCAGCAAGATGGTTGACATGGCGAGCTTCCTGTTGTGGCAGGATGGCGACGCGGCAAGCTCGTAGGGGCCGAGGGGGCGATTGAGAAAATGAGGCACGTGACGCGACGGATGCTGTGGGTGTCATTGCTATCGGCGGCGGCGGCATGCGGTAGCATGCGCGACGAACCGACGAATGAGGCCGCAATGGCCGAGGTCGCTGACGGGATCAGCACCAAAACGCTCCTTGCGTCGATCAAGACGCTGTCGTCCGACGCGTTCGAAGGCCGAGGGCCGGGTTCAGTAGGCGAGGAGAAGACCATCGCCTATCTGACGGAGCAGTTCTCGGCACTTGGGACGGTACCGGGTAACCCCGATGGACGTTGGGTGCAGGACGTGCCACTCGTCGGGATTACACCGCTACCGGGCGACGGATTAACGGTTTCGAAGGATGGCGAATCGCACACCCTCGAGCCGGGGGTCGACTACGTAGTGGCGACGAAACACGTTGTTGATGCAGTCGAAGTGGTAGACGCTGAGTTCGTTTTTGTCGGCTACGGGGCCCGTGCCCCAGAGTACGATTGGGACGATTTCGGTGACGTCGATGTAGCAGGTAAGATCCTTCTTTTTCTAGTTAATGATCCGCCGCTCGACGATATTTTTGGTGGTCCGGCCATGACCTACTACGGACGGTGGACCTATAAGCACGAAATCTCCGCCGAGCTGGGAGCGGCCGGCTCCATCGTCATTCACGAAACCGGACCTGCCGGATATCCCTGGGAAGTCGTTGGGAGTTCACCCTACGGCGAAAGTTTCGATCTCGTGGCGGCTGATAACAACCTGAGCCGCGCAACGGTTGAGGGCTGGGTAAAGAGAGAAGTGGCGGACCAGTTGTTCGAGATGGCCGGCCTCGACTTCGAAAGCGCGAAAGCACAGGCTGCCGACCGTAGCTTTGTGCCGATCCCACTCGGCGTCACTGGCACAACGCGTATTCAGAACGCGCTCCGCCGGATCGATTCGCAGAACTTTGTTGCGAAGATCGAAGGTGCGGAGGCTCCTGACGAACTCGTGATGTACGTTGCCCACTGGGACCATCTTGGTCGGAATCCCGACCTCGATGGCGATCAGATCTTCAATGGTGCCCTCGACAATGCGAGCGGCACGGCCGGTCTTATTGAGATCGCCCGGGCGTTTACCGAGGCGTCCACGCTACCGCGTCGGTCGGTCCTGTTCCTCGGCGTTACTGCCGAGGAGCAGGGCCTACTCGGCTCGAAGCACTACGGTGAGAATCCACTCTACCCAGCCGCCCAAACGGTGGCGGTGGTCAACATGGATGGCCTTAATCAGTGGGGCCGAACACGCGATTTGACGATCATTGGAATAGGGCAGTCTGATCTCGATCAGGTCGCTGCCGAGGTCGCTAAACCGCTCGGTCGGGAGCTCGCATCCGATCCCGAGCCAGAAAAGGGGTTCTATTACCGATCCGACCACTTCTCGTTCGCGAAAGTTGGCATTCCGGCGTTCTATGCCGATGGTGGGGTCGAATACCTTGACAAGCCCGCTGGCTACGGCTTCGAAAAGCGAGAGGAATACACGGCGAACGATTACCACGCCACGTCGGACGAAGTGAAACAGGACTGGGACCTCTCGGGTGCCGTCGAGGACCTGACCTTCTTCTATCGACTCGGTGGGTATCTTGCCGCCAGTGATGAATGGCCAGCGTGGAGCGAGACAAGCGAGTTCCGCGCGGCTCGAGAATTGCAGCGGCCCACCGCTCGGTAGTCCCGAGGCCCTACGTCGCGATAATCGTGCTTCGGGCCCGAAGGGCCTGGATCCGCTGCAACACCGGCGGGTGCGAGTAGTGCAAAAACACTTCGAATGGGTGCGGCGTCAGATTCGACAGGTTGTCGGCCGAGAGTTTCTTGAGTGCCCGAATCAGCGGTTCGCCGCTCCCGGTTGTTTCCGCTGAGAATTCGTCAGCCTCGAACTCGTTCCTCCGCGAGAAGATGTTGACCAGCACCGACAACGCTAGCTCGACCGGTGTGAACAAGAGACCAAAGAAGAGGACCCCGGCGTACACAGATGGCTCGCTGACGTAGAACGCTGCGAAGAGGCCCTCGTACTGCAAAAAGAGTGAGAGGACCCAGAACATCACGCCAAGGTGGGCGATGGTCAGTGCCAGGGTCTGCCAAATATGTCGTTTCTTGTAGTGACCGACCTCATGCGCCACCACCGCGACGAGTTCTGCCACGCTGTAGTCCTTGACGAGTGTGTCGAAGAGCCCAATCCGTTTGTACTTACCGAAACCAGTAAAGAACGCATTCGCCTTCGACGACCGACGTGATCCATCGACGACGAAGATTCCCTGGAGTGGAAAGTGCACAGTCCGTGCGTAATCTACAATCGCGTCGTGGAGGTCGCCGCTTTGGAGGGGTGTGAATGTGTTGAAGAGCGGCATGATCCAGGTCGGCGCGATGAACTGGATGGACAACATGAACACGGTCGCGGCGATCCAACACCAAAGCCACGCCAATGGGCCGGTCCACTCGAAGAACACGAGCACCGCGGCGAGGAATAAGCCGCCAAGCACGACACCCAGCACCAACCCCTTGAGGAGGTCGCCAGCAAACGTACGTCCGGTCGTACGATTAAAGCCGTAGCGTGCTTCGATGATAAAGGTTGCGTAGAGACGGAAGGGAAGTCCGAGAACGGTCGAGGCAAGTGTAAGCGTCCCGATGTACAGCAGCCCGGTGGTAATCGGGTCATACCCCAGACCCCGTAACGATTGGTCGAGCCATTCGAAGCCGCCGACGAACCAAAAAAAGACGAGCAGAATGATGTCGAACGTGCGTCGGATGAAACCGAAGCGAGTGCGTGTCGCTGTGTAGCTCCTGGCTCGCGCGTACTTGTCG
>Ga0310345_10003905_pt1 | contig 13844 bp, 9 predicted proteins | sample HC15DNA20500_MG_FD_204667 | JGI IMG/M metagenome (GOLD analysis project Ga0310345, IMG submission 204667) | Marine microbial communities from station ALOHA, North Pacific Subtropical Gyre - HC15-DNA-20-500_MG | ecosystem: Environmental > Aquatic > Marine > Oceanic | place: Pacific Ocean: North... | reverse complement strand
ATCAGAAGAGGCAGCACAAATTATTGATGAGGGCTACCGTGTCAATCCAGCAGCCAACTACTTCTTCATGGTTGTGTCGACATTCATCATTGCTGCCGCAGGAACCTGGGTCACCGAACGGATTGTCGAGCCACGTTTAGGGACCTATGAGGGCGACACAAATCAAAGAGAACTTGCTGGCTTAACCGACTGCGAATGGCGTGGTTTGCGCTTCGCTACAGCGGCCTTCGTGATCTTTGGTGTAACACTTTTATGGGGAACCGTCCCCGAAGAGGGCTTTTTGCGAAACCCCGAGACCGGGAGTTTGCTACGGTCGCCCTTCCTCTCAGGAATCGTTGCATTTATTTTCTTGGGCGGCACATTTGTAGGCGTTGCCTATGGAATTGGCACTGGGACGTTCAAGAACGATACCGACGTGATGAACGGTATGGGAAAAACCATCAGTACTTTAGGGACATATCTCGTGTTGGTATTCTTTGCTGCCCAATTTGTTGCCTATTTCAATTGGTCCAATCTAGGGCTCATCCTGGCTATCAAGGGAGCTGATGCGCTACGCGGCTCGGCACTCGGAGGTATCCCGCTCATGCTCGGCTTCGTATTTCTCTCCTCTCTTATCAACCTTTTCATGGGCAGTGCGTCAGCTAAATGGGCCGTCATGGCACCGGTCTTTGTGCCAATGTTCATGCTGCTGGGCTACACCCCAGAGCTCACTCAAGTCGCGTACCGCATCGGCGACAGCTCTTCCAATATCATTGCGCCGATGATGTCGTACTTCGCACTCATCGTGGCATTCTTCGAACGCTACGACAAGAAATCAGGAATTGGAACGGTGGTCGCCACAATGTTGCCCTACACTGTGGTGTTTCTCATTGTTTGGTCCGTGTTGCTAGTTGGATGGATGCTGCTCGGCATACCGGTCGGACCCGGAGCTGGGTTATACCTTTAATCACCAACACGAGAAACTCCCCATGGCAAATAGGCCCGGTCTAACAGTTTTGCTTCTCGGCCTTGTCCTGCTAATCCTGCGTCCTATTGGCAGTGAACAACACGTACCCTCTGGAGAATCCATCACAGCGTCAGATCTTCGACGCGACGTAAGTTTCCTAGCTTCGGATGACATGCGCGGTCGCCTCGTTGGGACTCCAGAAAATAACTCGGCAGCAAAATACATCGAGCAGCGCTTCGAACGGTTCGGCGCAAAACCTATTGGCCGAGACCTCAGTTATCGGCAACCGTTCCAACTAATGACAACAACCTTGGTTGGAATAAACACGTTGCGAATTGACACAGGTCATAACGAAGAGAGCACTGAGGTCTTGCGAGAGTTTTTCCCCGAACCATTTAGCGGTACAGGATCTGCGATAGGTCCCATTGTGTTTATCGGCTTCGGGATCTCCGCGGCTACTCTCTTACACGACGATTATCGCGACGCGAATTTGAGCGGTAAAATCGCACTTGTTCTTGAACACGAACCTGGGGAGTTTGACCCCGACAGTCCATTTGCAGGTGTAGTGACCTCTGAGCACGGACGGTCGATTCGCAAAGCGCTCGAAGCACAACAACGTGGTGCGATAGCAATCATTTTTATAGAGGACGTTCACAATCATGTCCCACGATCTGACCTTAGTGACCTCTCACACCGAATCTGGCCGCGCAGTCAAACTCGAGTCCCCCAGTACCAGTTGGCCTCATGGGTCAACCAGCTCCACATACCAGCAATCCGCGTCTCGTCGGACCAAGCCGAACGACTTATAAGAAACACCGGCCAATCCCTCCACACTCTCGCTAGTCGCGCCGATGTGGCAGGAGGAGCCGCACCCTTAGAAATACCAGGTACGACAATAGAAATCGTTGCTTCCGTGCGACGCGAGACCATCTCAGTCGACAATGTCGTGGGACTGATTGAGGGTGCCGACCCCCTGCTAAAAGACGAATGGCTGATCCTCTGCGGGCACTACGACCACGACGGAGCAACTCCTACCCGCATATTCAACGGTGCCGATGACGATGCGTCAGGTATCGCCGCACTACTTGAGATCGCTGAAGCTTACTCACGAGCTCGTCACGACGGCTACCGTCCAAAACGATCAATTCTCCTGGCGGCGTGGAACGCTGAAGAACAAGGTCTATTAGGAGCCTGGGCGTACACTGAGAATCCAATCGCACCGCTGAGCAACACAATTGCCGTAGTCAACATGGACATGATCGGGCGCAGTGAGGATGTGCCTCCTGGGGGGGGCTACCGATTCCAAGGACTTCCTATTCAAACGGCGGAATCAAATCGGAATGCCGTAAATATTCTAGGCTATAGCTATAGCCACGACCTGCAGATAGCAACCGAAGCAGCAAACCACATTACCAATTTAGTGCTGCGGTTCCGCTACGACAACAATGGCTCAAACCTCTTACGACGGAGCGACCACTGGCCATTCCTATTCAGCGGAGTTCCCGCAATCTTCGTACATACGGGACTACACCCCGACTATCACACAGAACGTGACCGGCCAGATACGTTGGACTACGACAAAATGGCACGAATAGTGAAACTTGTCTACCGTTTAAGCTGGGATCTCGCACGTGGAGACACGCGACCGGCGCTGAATTAGATCGGTCAATTCAACGCAGATCTTCTATCTTGTCACCAAACTGACAACGCATCTTCATTGCGAGATCGAGCGTCGCAAGATATTCTCGGCGACCAATCTCAATCGCACCGAGCCGCGCAAGATGTGGCGTTAACCACTGGACGTCAAGAAGCCGGTAGCTTCGCTGCTGCAACCTCTCAACCAATTTGCATAATGCGATTTTCGAGGCGTCGGTGACAGTATGAAACATCGACTCGCCGAAGAACGCCCCATGAAGGCTTACGCCGTAGAGCCCACCAACCAGACGCTGTCCACTCCATACTTCGACCGAATGAGCAAAACCAGCAACGTGCAAGGCTAAGTAACTATCGATTAGCTCTCCGTTGATCCAATTACCCACATCGTCGGGTCGCGACGCACACGCTGAAATGACATCAGGAAAAGCTCGATTGATTGTGTGGCGGAATTTGCCTTGGCGTAGAACTCGCCGAAGTCGTTTCGAGACATGTAACCGATCGAGCGGAAGCACGCCTCGACGGCTGGGAGAAAACCACTGAATACAGCCATCGACAGCCATAGGAAACAGCCCGGTCTGATATGCGTCTAGCAATAGTTTGATGGGGATCATTCAACCGTCGTATTATCTCTTGTGACTCATCGTCAACAACCTAGTGTGCATACCTCGGAAGCCGTGACAGAAGGAGTAAGGGTACAAGTCACCGCGCGTTATTCACCGGGACGATCCGAACCTCTTCGCAACTTATGGTTGTTCTTGTACACCATTGAAATCTCGAACGAGGGACCTGACACAGTTCAGCTCATCAGCCGTCACTGGATCATCACTGATGCAGACAATAAAATTGAAGAAGTTCGTGGACTCGGAGTGGTCGGACAACAACCCACTCTTGCTCCAGGCGAATCCTTCGAGTACACCTCAAGTTGCCCACTACCTACGCCATTTGGCACGATGGAGGGAACCTATCATATGGTGACGTCTTCGGGGCAGCGCTTAGAGGTTGCAGTCGCCACATTCACCCTCAGCGAGCCCTACACCATTCACTGAACCTCGCGCAGAGCAGCGAGTATGACCCCAGATTTTTCAAGACCTTCTCGTATCGCAACAGCGATCTGAGCGGCGCCTGGTGTATCGCCATGGACACAAATGGTTTCGGCGTTAACCTCAATCAACTCACCCGTGACAGCGTGCACTGTTCTGTCATGGACCATTTGCAATACCCGTTTAACAATTGCCGGCGAGTCATCAATGACTGAGTCGGGAAGGGACCGGGATCGGAGAGCGCCAGTAGGTTCATAGGCACGATCAGCGAAGACTTCGGCCGCAACACGAAGCCCCGCGTCACGGCCAGCAGCGACCAGGCAAGACCCTGACAGACCGACCAAAAGCAGTTTTGGATTGAATAAAGCAACCCCACGTACCACGGCATCCGCGAGCTTCCGGTCACGTGCCGCCATGTTATACAGCGCACCGTGCGGTTTGACGTGAGTTAGATAGCCACCTTCGGCAGCTACAACACCAGCCAAAGCAGCCACCTGATATACGACGAGGTTCTCCACATCGTCTGGAGACTTATGTAACTCCCGACGCCCAAAACCAGCCGGGTCTGGAAAGCTTGGATGTGCCCCCACAGCAACGCCGAACTTAATTGCAAGGCGAGCTGTCCGCCGCATGACCGTCAGATCTCCCGCGTGGAAACCACACGCGATGTTAGCGGAGGTAATACTTGTCAGCATGCCTACGGAACCGCTAGAGACATCAGGACCAAGCGATTCCCCAATGTCACAGTTCAGGTCGACTCGGAGCGTCGTCACGTATTGATAACCGTAGGACCACCCATAATTAACCTTCAGTGTAGCTGGGTGTATAAGGCTCCGACCACACTTTAACCGTCGGCTAGTTACTTCCGCATCGGCTCGTCAGTAGAACACCAGCTATCTGACAAAGACATCTAACCTCTGCGTTCGTTTTTTATTCCCCGCCAATCGTACGCAGCGACAACCCTATGAATTACCAAGTAGTTATAACTAGCTACATATATAAATCACCCGACTGAAGTTGTGTCATTTCGTGCAACTGTTGATGGTGCTTCATTGTCTTGAGTGACCTGATTCTACGAATCCTCCAGATCGTGCATCCTAAAAAAGCCTTGTTATTCAGCTACCGCTCCGTCGCGCTTGGAAAGAGTTACACCTTCCGTGTAAGAGTTGTTTCTCATTCACTGCACTAGCGATATGATCTCCGGATGCTAAATGATGAAAAACAGGCTGCAAAGGAATACAGGTGAAGGAATGACGGAGCGGATCGAAATTGGAGGTCTCCAGGTTGACAAAGATTTAAACGATTTCATCAATGACGAGGCTCTGCCAGGAACCGGTTTATCCCCGGAGGACTTCTGGTCTAGCTTCGGGAAATTAGTTCATGATTTGTCACCGCGAAACCGTGAACTACTAGTCAAACGCGATGATCTTCAGCGGCAAATAGACGCTTGGTATTCGGAAAACCGCGATCAACCAATCGATCTGGCAGCCTATAAGGCCGTCCTCCAAGAGATCGGCTACCTGGTACCAGAGGGTGACGACTTTACGGTGAACACGGCTAACGTCGATCCAGAGATCTCAACCATTGCCGGACCGCAACTCGTAGTACCGGTCACCAACGCCAGGTATGCACTAAATGCCGCCAATGCCCGTTGGGGCAGCTTGTACGATGCACTCTACGGAACAGACGTAATTTCTGAAGACAATGGAGCTGAACGTTCCGACGATTACAATCAAGTGCGAGGCGCCCGAGTTATCGCCCGGGGTCGAGATTTTCTGGATTCCACGGCACCTCTCTCCAATGGCAGCCATACAGAGGCAACTTTCTACGCAGTTGTCGACGGCCTGCTCGCCGTGACTCTGATGAATGGCAAAGTCACAGGGTTGGCAGACCCATCGAAGCTTGCCGGGTATCAGGGTGAGGCTGGCGCACCATCGGCCGTGTTGTTACGAAACAACGGACTCCACATCGAAATCGCCATCGATCGTAACCACCCTGTCGGTCGTGAGGATGCTGCCGGCGTTAAAGACATCGTCGTTGAAGCTGCCACAACAACCATCATGGATCTTGAAGATTCGGTGTCGACAGTCGATGCAAGCGACAAGGTTGTCGCCTACCGTAACTGGCTTGGTCTGCTGAAAGGGGATCTAACTACCCATTTCGAAAAAGGTGGCCGGTTAGTCAGGCGCACAATGAACCCAGATCGAGTGTACATCGCGCCCGATGGATCCGAAGTCAAATTGCCGGGCATCAGCCTAATGCTGATCAGAAACGTCGGTCACCATATGACTAACCCTGCGGTGCTAGATAAAGATGGCAACGAAGCGCCGGAAGGCATCCTTGACGCAATGATCTCATCGATGATCGCCATTCACGATCTGAAGAATCGAAAGAACAGCCGTGCTGGGTCCGTCTATATCGTGAAACCAAAGATGCACGGGCCAGAGGAGGTTGCGTTCGCCGATCAGGTACTAGGTCGAGTTGAGGATTCGCTCGGTCTTGACCAGTACACCCTCAAGATCGGCATCATGGACGAGGAACGCCGGACAACCGTTAACCTAAAGGAGTGCATACGTGCTGCCAAAAACCGTGTGTTCTTCATCAACACTGGTTTTCTTGATCGAACCGGCGACGAGATGCACACCGCAATGGAAGCCGGCCCAATGATTCGCAAGAAGGACATGAAAACTTCCGACTGGATGGTGACCTACGAGGACTGGAACGTTGATGTCGGACTAGCCTGCGGTCTCCCTGGTCACGCCCAGATTGGGAAAGGCATGTGGGCAATGCCAGATTTGATGTCCGAAATGTTGAAGAAGAAAATCGGTCACCCTAAAGCTGGTGCGAATACCGCCTGGGTACCATCACCGACCGCCGCCACGCTTCACGCTACCCACTATCACCAAGTCGACGTCTCGGCCCAACAAGAGGCACTGAGGTCTCGGCCTGTGGCTAATCTGGACAAGATCCTCACAATTCCAAGAGCTGAAAAGCCAGATTGGTCCACGGAGGAGATCCAACAAGAACTCGACAACAATGCTCAAGGCATCTTGGGGTACGTCGTACGTTGGGTCGACCAAGGCGTCGGTTGTTCGAAAGTCCCGGACATCAACAATGTGGCACTGATGGAGGACCGTGCGACCTTGCGTATCTCTAGCCAGCACGTCACCAACTGGATGCAGCATGGCATCTGCACCGAAGCGCAGGTGCGTGAGACCATGCAACGGATGGCCGCCATAGTCGATGGCCAGAACTCCAGTGATCTGAAGTATCGCCCGATGGCTCCAAACTTCAATGACAGTGTTGCCTTTCAGGCCGCCTGCGACCTGGTATTTAAAGGTCGCGAACAACCCAACGGCTATACCGAACCGATCCTCCACGCACGACGACAGGAAGCGAAGGTAAAGTTTAGCAGGCTAAACTGACAGCAACGACTACAGAAATGACAATTCTGGAACGCTTGCAGTGAATATCAGGAGGACAAACTGTGACTGACGAGAAATCGAATAAAACATCTGACGCATTTGCACACAACGACCGAGCGTACAACCCGCCCGCAGAGTTCTCCGCCAACGCCCACGTTAAATCGATCGACGAATACCGCACGATTTACGACCGTTCCATTAGTAATCCTGAAGGTTTCTGGGCCGAACAAGCCGAGCAGCGAATTACCTGGTTTAAAAAATGGCACACCGTCCAACAGTGTGACTACCACAAGGCAGAAATCGCGTGGTATCTCGGAGGCAAACTCAACGCCTGCTACAACTGTGTGGACCGCCACGTTGAGGCTGGCCGTGGTGCTGATACAGCATTGATCTGGGAAGGCAACGATCCGGCCGAAAGCAAGATCTACACGTACGCGCAGCTTCAGACTGAAGTTCAAAAAGCTGGGAACGCACTCAAGAACCTCGGCATCGTCAAGGGCGACCGGGTTTGTATCTATATGCAGATGATTCCCGAACTGACGATTGCTATGCTGGCCTGCGCTCGAATCGGTGCGGTCCACTCAATCGTGTTTGGAGCGTTTACGGCGGACAGTCTTGTCACTAGAATTAACGACTCGAAGTGTAAGGCGATCATTACACAGGATACGGGTGTGCGTGGTGTAAAGCAGGACGTCGCGATGAAAGCAAATGCTGATAAGGCCGTCCGAAACACGCCGAGTATCGAGAAAATTCTCGTCGTCCAGCGCACCGGGTCACCTGTTGACATGACCGATGGTCGCGATGTCTGGTGGCATGATGCCCTAGCTGCTGCTGACGCGACTTGCGCACCCGAATCGATGGAGGCCGAAGATCCACTCTTCATTCTCTACACCTCGGGATCGACTGGAAAGCCCAAGGGTGTACTGCACACCACTGGCGGGTACCTGACCTACGTCGCTACTACCTTTGACTATGTCTTCGATTATCGCAAAGGTGACGTCTTTTGGTGCACGGCTGACATTGGTTGGGTAACGGGGCACAGTTACATTACTTACGGCCCGCTCGCCAATGGGGCAATCACAATGATGTACGAAGGTGTACCGAACTATCCCGATTGGGGCAGGTTCTGGGAGATCTGCGAAAAGCACAAGGTCAACATTTTCTACACGGCGCCGACCGCTCTACGCGCGCTGATGAAGGAAGGCGACGATTGGCCTGCAAAATACGACCTAACCAGCTTACGCCTGCTCGGGTCCGTCGGCGAGCCAATTAAATCACCTGAGTGGACCTGGTATCACACCGTCATCGGCAAAGAAAAATGTCCGATCGTCGACACGTGGTGGCAAACCGAAACCGGTGGCATACTCATTTCACCCTTACCGGGTGCAACGCCAACCAAACCAGGTTCCGCGACATTTCCTTTGTTTGGCATCAAGCCAGCGTTGGTCGATGATGAGGGGAAACTTCTGGAAGGCAACGATGTTCGTGGAAATCTCTGCATCTTGAATTCCTGGCCAGGTCAGATGCGAGGTGTCTACGGTGATCAACAACGTTTCTTCGATACTTACTTTGCACGGTTCCCCGGTAAGTATTTCCCCGGCGACGGATGCCTCCGCGACGCAGACGGTTATTACTGGATCACTGGACGCGTCGACGACGTCATCATCGTTTCCGGCCACAACCTCGGCAGCGCTGAGATCGAGGGAGCGATCGGCACGCATCCGTCGGTTGCGGAAGCTGCCGTTGTCGGTTATCCGCACGATATCAAAGGCAACGCAGTCTACGCTTTCGTTACCCTCAAAACCGGCCAGACGCCCACTGACGAAATGAAAGACGAGATTGTTAAAGCCGTTCGTGCCGAAATCGGGCCCCATGCCTCCCCGGATAAGATCCAGTTCACCGAAGGAGTGCCAAAAACGCGTTCAGGAAAGATCATGCGCCGTATCCTGCGCAAGATTGCCGAAGGCGACGTTCACGATTTGGGCGATACTTCTACACTTGCAGACCCAGGCGTCGTCGATTCACTGGTTAGCGGCCGTGTTTGAGTCTTCGTGTATCCCACACGTCGTGGATCTCAAGAAAAGCACTCGGTGTTTTAGTAACATCCGTGGATCTAACAAACGCTGCGTAACTGCACCAGAATAAGAATCAGGAGGAGAGTCGGCAGCTGGATCATGCGTGTCTCAACGATTGTCGCCGCGCCCATCTGTCTACTCATGCTAGGCGGAACAATTCAGTCACAGAGTGACATTTCCATGTTCTACACATGCGGGACAACACCTCAAGTGGAAGCGAAGATCGTGGGATTGACGTTATGCGACGGTCAACCAACCGACGAGTTGTCAATGAGAGCCGACGCTGAAAACTTACAAGTCCGTGAAGGCGCCCTGGTGTCCAAATTGGCCAACGAAGGCATTTCCAACAAAGCTGGACTACAGAAAGGGGATCTGATCTACCGGGTAGGAAGTATCGACGTCGCTGATGCCGAAACAGCTGTTGAGAATCTTGGGCAAGTCAAGTCTCAAGCGGATACGGTCGTCAACTTTCTCCGTAGTGGCCGACCTTACCGAATTAAATTGAGGCGCGAATAATCGGCCGCGTGTACCTAAACCCATATACCTAACAGGGTGCATGCGCTTCTTCACCTGCCTACTCGCCGCCAGTATTTTTATTTTCTCCGGTCAAGCCTTAGCGCACCCGCTGACCTTCACAGCGACAGAACTCATCCTGCGTGGCGACGGCACCTTCCAAGTCGAGATGGTGTGCGATCTTGATGCGTTGGCGCTCGGCGCAGCGCAAGATACTGACGACGCAGAACTCGTAGCAACTCTCCGGGGCCTATCAACCGTAGAATTCGACAATCGAGTCCAGCGACTTCGTCGCTTATTTGAACGACGTGTGCGAATTAGATTCGACGGAGAACCCACCTCATTCGCTGTGGCCTTCCCTGATTACGGCACAATCAAGGCCAACAGTGCGGAGAGACCAACTGTCCTGGGACTAATTGCCCGTCTGACAGGTCTCATTCCAAACAAGGCGACCAACGTCGAGTTCTTCGCTTCCCGATCGTTTGCCGAGGTGCATCTGTCAGTAATCGATGAACGAAGTGGGGTCACCAATCTGGCGGTTCTCGAACGAGGTGCTCGCAGTGACCCTTTTGACCTCACTGGGACGACGTCCAACTCACGTCGTGTTGAAGTTGTATATCAGTACCTGCGCTTAGGGTTCACACATATCGTGCCTAGGGGTGCAGACCATGTTCTCTTTGTGCTGGGATTGTTTCTATTAAGCACCAGATTGAAACCGTTAGTGTGGCAGATCACATCGTTCACCGTAGCACACGCACTAACACTGGCATTGGCAACCCTGGGCCTTGTTGCCTTTCCGTCGAGAGCAGTCGAGACGCTTATCGCCGTGTCTATCATCTATGTTGCGATAGAAAACTTGCTGACTAAAAGGTTGACCAGATGGCGACCAATCGTAGTCTTCGCGTTTGGCCTCCTCCACGGCCTAGGTTTTGCCGGTGTCCTCAGCGACCTTGGTCTTCCCCAAGATGACCGTATCCTCATCTTAGCCGCGTTCAATGTGGGGATAGAAATTGGCCAACTAGCGACACTGGGAGCGGCGTTTATCATGATTGGCTGGTGGCGCGACCAGTGGTGGTATCGTTCCCGTGTCGTAATACCAGCCTCCATCTTGATTGCCATCAGCGGAGGCATCCTGACAGTCGAACGGCTCAGCACCCCGTGATATCATCACCCTTTTGGACATCGTGAATAGTTACTGCCCAAGGAATGAACAGATGATTAAGTCTAGAGACCATTCCATCGTATCGGTAATCTGTGCGCTCATCTGCGTAACTCTGTTGATATCGGTGCCGGCCTGGTCACAGGACTGGCCCAGTTGGCGTGGCCGATCACAGATTGGCGTATCTGCTGAACGAAATTTGGTGTCCAGTTGGTCAAAGGACGGACAAAATCTGATCTGGTCAGACTCTTGGATCGGCCGTTCAACTCCAGCTGTCTTCGACGGACGGGCGTGTGCAAACGGGCGAACAGGAAACAACGTTTCAAAACAGGAGATCGTTGCCTGTTGGGATGCTGAAAACGGCACTAAGCTTTGGGAGCATACGTTCAGCGTCACGAACACTACCGTCCCCTTCACCCGTGTGGGCTGGGGTAGCGTAACCGGTGACTCTGAAACTGGCTATCTATACGCATTGAACATTGACGGCCACTTCAATGTGTTCGACCGTGACGGACGCATCGTATGGAGCTGGCGCCTGGCCGAGGAACTTGGCCGAGCCTCTGGTTACGGTGGTCGGACATCGACTCCTGTCATAGACGAAGACAGCGTCATCCTGTCAGTGATTGGGGGTCTCTGGGGTCAGCACACCGGACCGCCAAGGCATCGGTATGTTTCTTTTGACAAACGCACCGGTGAAGTGCAGTGGATTTCAACGCCTGGCGGAAACGTTGCCGACATGAATACCCAGTCAGTGCCCATCATTGCTGTCATCAACGGACGGCGCCTCCTAATCGATGGCAACGCCGACGGTCGCATCTACGGCCTCCTCGCGCGAACCGGCGAGAAAGTTTGGGAATTCCATCTGTCACAACGAGGGATTAACGTGTCGCCGATCATTGATGGAACAACGGTGTATGTAGCGCACAGCGAAGAAAACATTGACGCGAGCCATCTGGGAAGACTTGTGGCAATTGACGCGACTGGCCGTGGCGATGTAACGGCCACGCACGAGCTGTGGCGTGTCGATGAACTTGCTGTCGGTTTTTCCTCCCCAGCGGTGCACGATAATAGGTTGTACATCATCGATAACTCAGCGAATCTGATCGCGCTCAACACACGCGATGGCTCTGAGCTTTGGACAACCAGCGTCGGAACCGTGGGCAAATCCTCGCCAGTGTGGGCAGACGGAAAACTGTACGTCACCGAAGTCAACGGCAATGTCACGGTGCTTCAACCAGGCACTGATGGTGCCACCGTTCTCGATACTGAGGAGCTTGCAGTCGAGGATGGACGCGAGGCAGAGATCTACGGTTCCTTTGCGCAGGCCTATGGTCGTCTGTATTTCACTGCGGAATCCGGTATCTACTGTATTGGTGACCCAACCGCGCCGTTTGAGGCCCGAGACGGCACGATACCAACCTTCGAGGATGAATCCGTTGCGGGTGAAATAGCGAGTCTTCAAATTGTGCCTGCCGAAGTCATCCTGTCAGCTGGTGAGTCCGTCTCTTTTCGGGTATTGGCCTTCGACAGCAACGGCCAAGCTCTGGGTGCACGTGACGCAGCATGGTCGCTAGAGGACATGCCCGGCGCCCAGCTTTCCCCATCTGGCTCGCTGTCTACCGCCAGCGATTCAGTAAACCAAGGGGGAAAAGTCGTGGCAACTGTGGGAAATTTGACCGGGAACGCACAGGTGCGCGTCTTTGGTCCTTTACCGTGGGACGAGAACTTCGAGAGCGGGCGCCCCAACTTTTGGATTGGAGGTGGCGGTAATCTTCGTGCGATTGATGAGGGAGGGCAACAGCTCCTTCGCAAGGGACCATCGCGAACCGGAATCCATCGACACGCGGTTTACCTCGGACCAGCAGAGATGTCAGGCTACACGATTCAAGCAGACGCGATGGCCACAGAAAAAGGTCGACGGCGTCCGGACCTCGGCTTGATTAACAGCGGCTACACGCTGGACCTGCAAGGCAACGCCCAGCGTATTCAATTGCAGTCGTGGGCCGCCGAGTTACGAATCGACGAACGCGTTCAATTCGATTGGCAACCGAATGTATGGTACACACTCAAATTAAGGGTCGATGTTGACGGCGGAAGTGCATTGGTTCGGGGAAAAGTCTGGAAGCGTGATGACCCAGAACCGTCAGACTGGACGGTGACAGCCGAAGATCCCGTCCCAGTCAACCAAGGTAGCCCGGGCCTCGTTGCCTACGCGCCAATTGACATCTTTTACGACAACGTGAGGGTGATGGAGAATCAATGACTCGACAGGGACTAATGCTCGGTCTAATAGCGCTACTCGTGGTTGGGATCTCTCCGGTCTTAGCTCAGGATGTGGGTATGTTTGGGAACACTCCTTCGCGAAATATGGCGTCGGATGAAACCGGTCTGCCTGCCGAATGGGAGGCGAGCACCGGAGCTAACGTCTTATGGTCGCAGCCCGTTGGATCGCAGGCCTACGGTGGCCCCGTCGTTGGCGGCGGGCGAGTCTTTGTTGGCACTAATAATGAATCGCGCCGAGATCCAGATATCGAGGGAGACAAGGGAGTCGCCATGGCGTTCGACGCAAATACAGGCGACTTCCTCTGGCAAATGGTGCATGACAAACTTTCAGCGGGTCGAGTGAACGATTGGCCCCTGCAAGGTGTCTGTTCTTCGGCGTACATGGAAGGAGATCGGATCTACTACGTCTCCAACCAAGCACATGTCGTCTGCTTGGATGCCAACGGATTTGCAGATGGTGAGAACGACGGTCCCGTCACCGACGAGGCCGACACCTCAGACATTGCCGGAGACGTCATCTGGTCATACGATATGATTACCGAACTCGACGTCTTTCCTCACAACCTCGCAACCGGTTCACCTCTGATCGTCGGTGATATGTTGTACACCGTTACTGCCAATGGTGTTGATGAGGGACACGTCAATGTTCCGTCACCCTTCTCACCTAATTTCATCGCGTTGAATAAGAACACTGGTGAACTGGTGTGGGAAAATGCTGTCGTCGGCGAGAACGTCTTGCACGGCAGT
>Ga0310345_10003903_pt1 | contig 13848 bp, 13 predicted proteins | sample HC15DNA20500_MG_FD_204667 | JGI IMG/M metagenome (GOLD analysis project Ga0310345, IMG submission 204667) | Marine microbial communities from station ALOHA, North Pacific Subtropical Gyre - HC15-DNA-20-500_MG | ecosystem: Environmental > Aquatic > Marine > Oceanic | place: Pacific Ocean: North... | reverse complement strand
ATGAGTTCAAGAAAGCCCTGGCAGAAGGGTGAAATATGACCAGCAAGAGAGAGTCTTCCATCCCGCCTTATATCTCCTATCGGACCTTCATCAACTTTCTCAATGAGTTGCGGACCCGAGGCCTGCCCTCCAGGGTCGATCGCAGCGTGATGATCCACAAATCTGGCACCATTCAGTCGCAGCTCCTTTTGACCCTGAATTACCTGGGTCTGCTGCGCGGATCGGGCCAGCCTACCGACCAGTTCAAGCAGTTGATCGAGAGCGAGGACCCCCAAAAACAGGTGGTTTTACGGGGGATCCTCAAGACCTCCTACGGCTTTGTCTTCAAGAGCGAAATTGGCCTACAGAACGCCACCGCGGAACAAGCCGAGGAACTTTTCCAGAAGACCGGAGCCTCGGGAGAGACGGTCCGGCGGTCGATTGCCTTCTTTTTAGCGGCTGCCAGGGACAGCGGGATTCCTATCTCGAATTACATCAAGCCTCACAAGAGAAGGAAAGCAGCCGCCAGGCCGGGCCGCCCTCCAGAGGCGGATAGGTTGGATTCAGAGGTAGATCCGGGCCTCGCCGGGGATTTCAAGAAGGTAACCCTCAAAAGCGGGGGGAGTGTGAAACTCGAACTGGCGGTCGATATGTTCGAGTTGGCCGGGCCGGACCGCGAATTTGTTTTCGGACTGATTGATTGTCTCAAAGAGTACGAACAGCAATAAGAAAAGGGGATTCGGGAGGGCAGGCTGGAGCTCTCAGGATCTAAGGATGTTAATTAGAATTACCTATTTAAACATCTTTGAATAAATAATATTATTCCGAATACGATTCGACCCAATGATATTGCTTGCGATGTTGAATTCGACCCACTTCCTCCGTACTCATAACCTGAATCGTTCGAAAGTCCTTCCGGGATGCCGTGGGTGGGCGGAAAGTCAGAAGATACTGGGTTTTCAGTTCCTGGGCGACTTCCATGTAGCTGTTCCTTAAATCTGCCAGTTTTTCCGGAAAGAAAATCCTCCCACCCGTCACTTCCGCCAGATGGGACAGAGAGTTTTCCTTGTCCTGGAAGTAGGCGGCCAGGAAGTCCTCATCCTCTCCCAGAATGTTTTTCATGACCTGATTGAGAAATTCGATGCGGTCGCTTTTCTCGATCCTGGGGCGGACTAAACGGGTACGGCTGACAATATAAAGGGAGATGTCGGATTGGAGCAGAAGATCTAAAATCGTCTCGAAACGGGAAAGGCTCTGATTGTCCAGGCCATCGGTGAACAAAATAATGACTTTTTTGCCGGAGACCGGGGCCAGGGTGTCCAGGGAAGCAAACTCCAGGGCATCGTAAAGGGCGGTGCGGTAGCCGCGCTGCAGGTCCTTGAGGGAGCGCCGCAGCGATTTTCGATCCCGGGTCCACCCCTGAAGGGCCTGCAGTCCTTCGGAAAAGGAGACCACGGCCATCTGATCTTCCGGGTCAAAGGCCAGGGCGAATTGATAGGCGGTTTCTTTGATTTCGGCCAGTTCCTCCTTGAGGCTGCCGCTCACATCCAGCAACAGCAGGACGTGAAGCGGAGTTCGGTCCAGGATGAAGTTCTCGATCAGACGGGGCTCATTTTCATCCAGCAGTTCAAAATCTTGGCGGGTCAGACCGGTCAGCACCCTTCCCTCGGAATCAAAGACGCTGACAGGAACCTTGACCAGGTCGGCTCGGACCTGGAAGGAAGGCGCAGTCTGCGCCCCAAGAAATGAACTGAACAGCACACCAAGGATCAGAACCAGCATTATACCCTCCGGGTGATCTGAACTAGGATGACTTGTCATCGGGCAACCACCGGAGCACCGGATGGCGGGCGGCCCGGACTTCATCCAGCCGGGTCAACTTGGCATCAGCCGGGGCGGCGGTAACTTTTTCAGGATTCTCGGCGGCTTCCTGGCTGATGGCAATCAGGGCCTCGATAAAGGCATCCAGCTCTTCCTTGCTGTAGCTTTCGGTTGGTTCGATCATCAGGGCACCGCGAACGTTCAGCGGAAAATAAGTGGTGGGCGGATGGAATCCGTGGTCGATCAGTCTTTTTGCGATATCCAGGGTGGTGACACCTGTTTTGTTCTGGCGGGAGTCGGTGAATACCACCTCATGAAGAGTCGGTGTGGAGTAGGGGAGGTCGTAATGGTCCTCCAGACCTCGGCGGATATAATTGGCGTTCAGGACCGCAACCTCACTGAGTTCCTTGAGGCCGTCCCGGCCGCATGTGAGGATATAGCAGAGGGCACGAACCACCATTCCGAAATTCCCGTAAAAGGCATGAAGCCGGCCAATGCTGCCGGGCGGATCGTCGTCGAGTCGATAGGTTTCTCCCTCTCGCCGAACCGTGGGGAGGGGCAGGTAAGGGGAAAGGATCTTCTTGCAGGCTACCGGTCCGCTCCCGGGACCACCCCCTCCGTGGGGAGTGGAAAAGGTTTTGTGCAGATTCAAGTGCAGTACATCGATGTCCATGTCGCCGGGTCGTGCATATCCCATCAAGGCGTTGAAATTGGCGCCATCCATGTAAATCAACCCGCCCTTGGCATGGACAATCCGGCTGATCTCCTCGATGTAGGTTTCGAAGATCCCCATGGTATTGGGGTTGGTCAGCATCAGGCAGGCTACATCCTCGGTCATTTTTTCCGCCAGCGCCTGGACGTCAATGCGGCCCTGCGCGTCCGAAGGGATGGGAAGGGCCTCGTATCCGGCCATGATCGCACTGGCGGGATTGGTTCCGTGGGCGGAGTCCGGGATGAGAACGAATCGCCGGGGACGTTCGCGTTCCACGTGATAGGCCCGGACCATCAGGATTCCGGCAAGTTCCCCTTGAGCTCCTCCGGCGGGCTGCAGGGACACGTCATCCATTCCGGTGAGTTGCTTGAGATATTCCTGGAGTTGAAAGAGGATCTCCAGATTCCCCTGACACTGTTCGTCCTCCTGAAGCGGATGGGTCAGGCCAATGCCGGGAATCCGGGAGACTCGCTCGTTGAGTTTGGGATTGTATTTCATGGTACAGGAACCCAGAGGATACATTCCCAAGTCTACATGGTAGTTCCAGGTGGACATTCGTGTGTAGTGACTGATCAGCTCAACTTCGCTGACTTCCGGAAACCCGCTGATTTCATCTCTGAGATGCTCTGGGTCCAGAATCTCCCCGACCGGGGTGTCTTCCACATCCAGCGGAGGCAGAGAGTAGGCGGACTTGCCGGGAGAGGATTTCTCGAAGATAAGAGGCTCTTCCAGCTGGAAGGATTTGAACGTTCGTTTCATGAAGCGCCCTCGACACCAGTCAGAATTTCCGCCAGGCGCTCGATCTTTTCCAGACGGTTCTGTTCCGTGACACAAACCAGCATCTGGTCGGCACGATCAGGAAAATATCGTCCCAGGGGAAGCCCGCCGACAATACCATCATCGAGCAATCGGCGTTGGATCTCGACAGGATCTGCATCACACCGGACGACCATTTCATTGAAGGTTTTGCCCGAAAACTCCAGCGAACTCCCCAGCAGTTTTCGCAAGTAAAAAGCCTTTTTCAGGTTTTGTTCGGCCAGCTCGCGAAGGCCCTGTTTTCCCAGTGCCGATAAAAAGACGGCACAAATCAGCGCACAAAGGCCCTGGTTGGTACAGATATTCGAGGTGGCTTTTTCCCGGCGAATATGCTGTTCCCGGGTGGCCAGAGTCAGGACGAAGCCTCGACGGCCCTGGCTGTCCACGGTCTGACCTGCCAGGCGACCCGGCATTTGTCGCTTGTATCGATCCTGGGTGGCGAAAAAACCAAGATTTGGTCCCCCGAACCCAAGGGGAATTCCCAGGGACTGACCTTCACCCACCACCATGTCGGCTCCCAGTTCACCCGGTGGTTTGAGAAGTCCCAGCGAGAGGGCTTCGCTCACTACCACGATGGATAAGGAACCGGTCTCCTGAGATAGCCGGGTGATTTCCCGGATGTCCTCGATGACACCGAAAAAATTGGGAGACTGAACCACGACCGCGGCGCAGTCGTCATTCAGGGATTGTTTCAGATGGTCCAGGTCCATTCCACCCGTTTCGACGACAGGTATGTCTGCCAGCTGTACATCCAGGTTGGCCAGATAGGTCCCCACCACCTTCCGGTAGTTGGGATGCAGGGATTGCGGCACCAGGATTTTCGGGCGCTTGGTCAGCCGAAGCGCCATCAGGACGGCCTCAGCCAGCGCACTGGCTCCGTCATAAAGACTGGCGTTGGCCACCTCCATGGCGGTGAGCTGACAGATTAGGGTTTGAAATTCAAAAATGGCCTGGAGCGTGCCCTGGCTGAGCTCCGGCTGGTAGGGAGTGTAGCAGGTGTAAAATTCGGCTCGGGAGATGACCGAATCGATCAGGGTGGGGATGAAGTGATTGTAGGCCCCGGCTCCCAGAAAAGAATCCCACCGGTCGGTGGAGAAATTTTTCTCGCCCAGGGATCTGAAGTAGTCGAGTACTTCCGTTTCAGAAGCGGCTTCCGGAATCTCAAGCGGTTGGGTCAGGCGGACACTTTCAGGGATCGTATCAAACAACGCCTCCACCTGATCGACACCGATCACTTCCAGCATGCGCTTTTTTTCCTCTGGTGTGATCGAGATGTAACGCATGTTCTATTCCCTGGCCCTATCTCGCATAAATTATCTGCTGTAGGGACGACGACCTATGCCTGATCCGGGCTTGACTCCTCCTGAGTGTACTTCGAATACTGATCCGGGGACATCAGGCCATCCAGTTGAGAGGGATCCTGCAAGCGGAGACGGATTATCCATCCTTCCCCGTAGGGATCTTCGTTGATCTTGTCCGGAGCGTCTAGCAGAGCTTCATTCACTTCAGTCACCGCACCGGCGACCGGGGTGAAGGCCTCCGATACCGCCTTGACCGACTCGAGAGAGCCAAAGGTATCCTCGGCCGATAGGGACCGGCCGATCTCGGGAAGCTCAACGAAAACCACATCGCCCAGTTCATGCTGGGCAAAGTCGGTGATTCCGATGGTGACAATGTCATTCTCTCTGGACAACCACTCATGTTCTTTCGAATACAGAAGTTTTTTGGGTATGTTCATTATTCCTTCCTCAGCTGTTGCGACCTCAAACAAGACGACCCAAGCCGTGAGTGTTTTTATCTCAACTTCCCGAGGTAATCAACCCCCGTCTGAAAAAGAACCGAAGTCGGGTCAGGCCCGTCTTATTTCTTGTAAAAGGGAGTTGAGACCACCTTGGCCTGGATGCGCTTGCCCCGCACCTCCACTTCCAGAAGCTGGTCGATTTCTGCGTATCCGATGGGCAGATAGGCCAACCCCACGTGTTTCCCAAGGGAAGGAGCGGGACTGCCGCTGGTCACCTCCGAAGCCTGTTTTCCCTCGATCCAGACGGGATAGTGATCGCGGGCGATTCCCCGATCAATCATCTCAAAGCCCACCAGTTTGCGATCGGGTCCCACCTTTTTGAGCCTTTCGAGGGCCTCCTTTCCTATGAAATCATCCTTGTCCAGTTTGACGATCCAGGCCAAATTCGCTTCCCAGGGTGTGGTGGTCTGATCGATCTCGTGTCCGTAAAGGGAGTAGGCCATTTCCAGTCGCAGGGTGTTGCGGGCGGCCAGGCCTGCCGGTGTGATCTCGAAGGGCGCACCCACCTGGAGGAGGGTGTCCCAGATTTCGGGTGCCGCATCCGGGGGGAAATAGATTTCAAAACCATCTTCTCCCGTGTAACCCGTTCTGGAGATGAGGCTTTCCACGCCCTCCACTTTTCCGCGGCTGAACCGATAGTATCGGATGGCGGAGAGATCGACCGGGGTTAGCTGCTGGAGCACCGCTTCGGCCTTGGGGCCCTGAATCGCCAGCTGGGCGTAGGCGTCTCCGCGATCCAGAATTTCCACCTCCCCTTCCTGATGTCCACAAACCCACTGCAGGTCTTTGTCTCGGTTGGCCGCATTGACACAGATGAAAATGTGCTCGGAGTTGAGGCGGTAAACGACGATGTCGTCGACGAAGGTTCCCTCAGGATAAAGAAACGCCGAGTACTGGGCCTGTCCGTCCTCCAGTCTCGAGACGTCATTGCTGGTGAGCTTCTGAGCCATGGCCAGTGCGTCCTTACCCAGGATTTCGATCTCGCCCATGTGGCTGACGTCAAAGATTCCCACCGATTCCCTGACCGCCAGATGCTCACGCAGCGTACTGCCGTAGTGAACCGGCATGTCCCATCCTGCAAAGTCGACCATCCGGCCGCCCAGTTGCTTGTGAGAGTCATTCAGTGATGTTTTCTTCAATGTCATTGAGGTTGCACCTCGTGGACGGAATCTGCCTAAACTCCGTTTGCCCTGCTATATTGTAGCCAACGTGATGTCAGCACCAGAAAAACAACTCATCAGAAGGCACTCCAGATCGGGAGTTATCATCCTGGCCCTTATTTTGCTGGTTCTGGCACCTTCCGCCAGAGGTCAGGAGCTGGAGGGTTTTCGCCACTATTTCTTTCTTTCCGATCAACGCATCGTCACGGTGGAACTGATCAACCCACAAAAGGCAATTCTAAACTATATCAATCTGGGCGACACCTACGAGTTTCTAGAGGCTCCCGGTTTGCTTGTCCTGGATTCCGAAGGCGGCTCCTTTCACGGTCACGCCCTGGAGATCGAGGATTCCGAGGATCCCAATAATCGGTTCAAGGTTTCCGAACTGATTCAGCCCCATGTATACGTGGGCTACAACATCCTGGGCAACTATCGGCTGGCCGGCCCCGCCAACAAGGTGTACTTCAAGGTGGGCAGCCGGATCCTGGAACTGGAGCCGGTTTTGGAGAGAAATTTCGAATTTATCGCGTCACGGGTTGGCGGGCTGAATCTGGCTGTTGAAAACGGAAAACAGATGGTCTTGCAGGCCGGTTTCCGGGAAGGACATGGAGTGATACTTCGAACCGGAAGTGAAGAGGCTGCGGAACTCGAGGGCGAGTTCCCGGATCTGGACCTGATACCCCCGGTGCTGCTTCTGGAACCCCGGCCCTTGCTGCCGGCTTCCCGTTCCCATTTGCCGGACCCGGTGATGGTGCAGATCAAGGGACTGGTGATGCGTTCGGGAGGACTGTCAAATCCAAGGGTGGTCGAGGGGATCGACCCCGAGCTGGATCGACGAGCCCTGGCGACAGTGGAGAACTCCTGGAGTTTTCTGCCGGCCATCTCCAAGGGTGCGGTGGTGGATACGGAACTGACGCTCAACGTGGTTTTCCGACGGGAGTAATTCACCACAAAGGCACAAAGACACAGAGAAGAAAATCTTTTTTTGTCTTATCTTCCAACCTCAGGCAACACAGTAGGGTCCTCCCACACTCCGGATTGTTCTTTCTGGATTCGCCTCCCACACGCCGGAATCATTTCCTGAACATAGATAAAAATGTAGGGGCGTACTGAGTACGCCCACAGCAAGGACAGCGAAGTTAAGAAGGGCGTACGCCGTTGCGCTCCTACAACAGGATGCAAGGTCTTGTAGTGGCAGTCCGGGAGGCGCCTCAGTGCGCCGATTCCGGACGACCGCAACACCGCACTACTGCACCCCAACTCACGACCCAACCTTCTCGAAATATCGCCCCATTGCTTCCACCAGATCGGGGATGGTGGACTCCTCGGGCTGAACCCTGATATCGAGGGAGTTCTCGGAGGCGGTTTCGGCGGTAATAGGTCCTATCACCGCACAAGGGAACCGGGTTATCTCCTCGATCCCTTCCGCCAGGGCCACGAAATTCCTGACGGTGGAAGAGCTGGTAAAGGTAATCATATCCGGGGCATCGGTTTGGAACACCTTTGCCAGCTTGGCGTGGCTTTCTTCAGGTATCACGGTGTCGTAAATGGGGACCAGATTCACCTCAGCCCCCTGATCTCGCAGGGTTCGAGGCAGTACCTCGCGCGCTTCACTGGCACGAGGGAGAAGAATACGCAGGCCCTGGATGTCTCCTTTATGAAGGTTCAAGAAATCCTTCAACACTCCTTCGGCCTGGTAGAGACGGGGAACCAGGTCGACTGAATATCCATAGTTTCGTACCTTCTCTGCGGTCGCCGGTCCAATGGTGCAAATTCTGGGGAGAACCGTGTTGTCCGTGTCCCTCGGAAGGCGTTCCAGTAGTCGGGCTCGATCCAGAAAAATCTCGGCCGCGTTGGCGCTGGTGAACATGAGCCAATCGCAGTTGTCCAATCCTTTGACGGCCTGGTCGAGTTCAGGGTCCGGCCGGGGCCGGATTTCGATGGTCGGCAGTTCCAGCACCTGGGCCCCCTGTTGTTCCAGCAGGCGGCGGAAGTCGGGGGCCTGATTCCGGGCCCGGGTGATAAGAATAGTGCGATTCTCAAGAGGGCGGGTCATGATGGGAACTGATCCTCGAACTCCTTCAGGATTTTATCGGCTCCATGGGATAACAGAAACTCCGCGGAATCCAGGGCTATTCTTTCCAGTTCCCGAGGGTCGCCGACGGACTCCTTGCGGAGGGCCTCCCCCGTGGTCGGGCTGCCCACAAAAGCTGTGAAGGTGGCCTTGCCGTTGGTCATCCGGGCATGTGCCCCCAGGGGTACCTGACACCCGCCTCCCATGGCATGAAGAAATCGCCGTTCAGCCAGGGCACAGGTTCGGGTTTCCGAATGGTCGAGCGATGCGACGATCTTTCGTGTTGCCCCATCATCGGAGCGGATCTCCATCCCCAGGGCTCCTTGACCCACGGCGGGAACCATTTCTTCAACGCTGAAAGAATAGGATATCTCCTCTTGCAGACCCAGCCGGCGTAATCCCGCCGCTGCCAGAACGATCCCATCCAGACCTCGCTCCTGAATTTTTCGGATGCGAGTGTCCACGTTGCCTCGAATCGGAGAGATCTGTAGATCCGGACGAAGATGCTCGAGTTGTACCTGGCGCCGCAGTGAACCGGTACCCAGTTTGGATCCTTCCGGAAGTTCTTCAAGGGTTGCTATCCTGGTCGAGGTTGTGATCAGGGCGTCGCGGGGATCCTCTCTTTCCGGAATGGATACCAGATCCAATCCATCGGGCAACTCGGTGGGAAGGTCCTTCAAGCTATGCACGGCCAGGTCGATGGTTTTTTGAAGCAAAGCCTCTTCGATCTCTTTCACGAACAGTCCCTTGACACTGGTCGCCAGCTGGGACAGGGCGGTTCGAGACATCTTGTCTCCCGTCGTGCGGATCACTTCGACGCTCACCTCGAGTCCGGGATGGTGCTCGATGAGAGCCTGTTGCAGAAATCGTGATTGATGAAGGGCCAGCCGACTGCCCCGGGACCCGATGATCAGTGGTTTCATGAATCCTCGTCCAGCCGAAACATCTTCTTGAACATTTCGATCTTGTAGAGACGGTGGCCCGGGCTATCATCAGACTCCCTCAACTGGGTGATCAAAGGGTGTGCGATTTTATGAGCCGTTTTTTTCAGCATTTTTTCCATCCGCTGGTACTCTTCGTCCGTGAGTTGGTGACGGCGCTCCTTGAGGTCTTCCAGGCACATTTCCTCGATACGAGACCGCAGAAGGCTGGCCAAAGGGCCGACACTGTGCCTACTCGCCTGCTTGATGTAGTTGGACACTTCCTCGACCACGATATCTTCGGCGATGACGGCTTCCTGCTGACGCTGGCGAATATTGGCGTCAATAACGGACTGGAGATCGTCGATGTCGTAAACAAAAACATTTTCCAGTTCGTTGACAGCAGGATCGACATTGCGGGGAACGGAGATGTCGATGATGAACAAAGGTCGATATTTCCGTTTTTTGATGATCCCTTCCACCTCGGACTTTGTCAGGATAAAGGAATCTGAGCCGGTTGAGACCAGGACGATGTCCGCACGGATCACGTAGCTGAACCGATCCTCGAAGGGTACTGCCTGGCCGGAGAATTGAGCGGCCATCTTCTCGGAACGTTCGGGAGTGCGATTGGCGACATAGATGTTCTGGATGCCGGCATCGGACAGGTGTTTCGCCGCCAGGGTACTCATTTTCCCGGCACCCATGAAAAGAACGGATTTGTTTTCCAAATCTCCAAGTATCTTGCGAGCCAGTTCTATTGCCACGGAACTCACCGACACGGCCGCTGCACCAATGCGAGTTGAAGTCCGCACCTTTTTTGCCACGAAGAAAGCTCGGGGGATCAGGTCTCCAAGGTGCCTGCCGACGCTACCGGCCTGGCAGGCCAGGGAATAAGCTCTCTTCACCTGGGCAAGAATTTGGGGTTCTCCTACCACCATCGAATCCAGGCTGCTGGTGACCCGGAAAAGATGATTGACGGCATCCTGGCGCAGGTGACTGTACAGGTAGTTTTCCAAAAAAGGCCGACTCAGAGCATGGTAAGAGTACAGGAAGTTCTTGACCGCCTCGACGATCTGGAAGTGCCCCCTGTCCCCGTGGACCAAAACTTCCACTCGATTACAGGTGGAGACGATCATCCCTTCGCTCAGGTCGGATTCAGCCTGGAGGCGCTGCAGAGCCGTCGGGAGGTGTTTCTCCGGGAAGAAAATGCGCTCGCGTACTTCAATAGGCGCGGTTTTGTGACTGAGTCCGACTAAAATGAGATCCATGGATCTTGTTTATTGAAAGGTGTGTAATCCACCGAGATAACGTGCTCCCAGAAACGTAAAAAGAATCGAGAGGAATCCTGCCATACTGATGAGCGCCGCACGCTTGCCGCGCCATCCAGCAGTCAGGCGAAGATAGATCAGGATCAGATAAATGGCCCATGTCACCAGGGCGGCGATGACTTTTGGATCACCCTGCCAGCCTTGAACCCAATCCTGTTCGGCCCAGATCACGCCTGCCAAAAGGCCAAGGGTCATGAAGCAGAACCCGGAGATCAGCATTTTATAGAAGAGGTCATCGAGCAGTACCTGAGAAGGAAGCCAGTAATAGAAGGTCTTGGGCTTTTTACCCTTTAGCTCCCTCTCCTGGAACAGGTAAAGCAAACTGGCAATGAAGGTCATGAAGAACATTCCATAGGCCAGGAACAGACAGATGGTGTGCCAGTAAATCCATGAACTGCGCAAGATTTCCGGTACCGGGGATGATTTGAAGAAGATGGTTCCCAGCATCAGGGCCGTCACCAGGGGCAGCAGGAAAATTCCGAGAGGTTTGATTCGATAGCGCATATGGGAAATAAAGAAACACAAACTAACCGTCCAGGCGAAAAAAGCCAGTGCTTCTTTTAAATCCGTTAAGGGCAGGTGAGCGATCTCCACTCCCCGGTAGACAAGAAAAGAAGAGTGAAGGAAAAACCCGATCCCCACAGAGGCAAAGGCGATCTTGTGAAACAGATCCTTTTTGGACACAAAGGCGGCCACGCTGTGAAAAAGACCCACCACGTAAAAGCCAAAAGCTGAGTTGAATAACAGTGCACTCACGAGAAGACCATTATATCAATAGCTTAGCGTACCGTTTCACAAATACGACCGGCACAGCGGTCTTTGGCAGACGTCACCATCTTCGGCCTGGAAGGATGAAATCACCAGAATGTCGCATTCAGCAGTTGCCAAATGGCAGCTTCAAGCTTTCCGCCGGTACAAAACGCTGTGGTATGCTTTGACCCGTGAACCTGGGTGGAATCGACTTGTCGGCTCTGTTGACGACCCTGGCAGTACTTTTCGTGTCGTTGAGTGTTCATGAATCTGCCCATGCCTGGACCGCCGATCAGCTGGGAGATCCAACCGGAAGGTCCCTGGGGCGAGTCAGCTTGAATCCGGTGGCCCACATCGACCCCATGGGCACGGTGGTTTTCCCCCTCCTTGGGATGGCGATTGGAGGATTCATTTTTGGTTGGGCCAAACCGGTGCCCGTTAACACCGCGCGTCTGAGAAATCCCAGGAAAGATCATCTTTTGATTGCGGCGGCGGGTCCCGTCAGCAATATCGTGCTGGCGGGGGTCTGTTTGGCAGGGTTGAAGGTCATCACTCTGTCGATGGCCCCATGGGCGATCCAGGAGCACCCACTGGTTTATCCGGTCTTCTTGATGTGTCAGACAGGCTTATTTTTGAATGTGATACTGGCGGTGTTCAACCTACTCCCCGTACCCCCACTTGACGGAAGCTGGATTCTTGCCGGAGTGCTGCCGAGTAATCTTGCAGCGGCTATGGACCAGATCCGGCCCTACAGTTTTATTCTTTTGATCGCACTCCTGCTATCCGGTGTTTTCGGAATGATTTTGAATCCGATCCTTCGGTTTGTGGGGAGACTGGCCCTTTAGCCGAATGAAAAAGCGAGTCTTCAGTGGCATGCGGCCGACCAACCGGCTCCACCTCGGCAATTATTTTGGCGCGCTGGTGAACTGGGTCCGGATGCAGGAGGAATATGACTGTATCTTTGGCATCGTCGACTATCACGCTCTGACCTCGGAATATGAGGACGTGGGGAAGGTCAACGAAAACGTCCTGGAAGTCGCCATGGACTGGCTGGTCAGCGGAATTGATCCCGAACGATCCATTATCATGGTTCAGTCGCTGGTCCCGGAACATGCAGAACTGCATCTGCTCCTGTCGATGATTGTTCCCATCCCCTGGCTGGAGCGTGTTCCCACTTACAAGGAACAGATTCTGCAACTGCAGGAAAAAGACCTTTCCACCTATGGATTTCTGGGATATCCGCTGCTTCAAGCGGCGGATATTTTGATTTATAAAGCGAATACGGTACCAACCGGTGAAGATCAGCTGGCTCACATCGAGTTGTGCCGCGAAGTCGCCCGGCGCTTCAACCACCTCTACGGACCCGTCTTTCCCGAGCCCGAGTCCAAGATGACCCAGGTGGCACGGCTGCCCGGTACCGATGGTAGAAAGATGAGTAAAAGTTACGGCAACCAGATACCGCTCTCAGGTGATCCCGAGAGTGCCTCCAAAAAAATCATGACGATGATGACGGATCCGGCCCGGAAACGACTTACCGATCCAGGCGATCCGGAAAAATGTCCTGTTTTTGATTACCACAAGGTCTTCACCGATAGTGCAGGTCAGAAATGGGTCCGGGAAGGATGCACCACAGCCGGAATCGGGTGTACTGACTGCAAGCAGCGTTTGCTCGAAAATATGCTTCCCGTGATTCAACCCCTCCATGAAAAGCGGAAGGAACTGGAAAATTCCCCGGACCACGTGAAGGAAATATTGTTTGCAGGGAGCTCCAGGGCCAGAGAAATCGCCAGGACAACCATGGATGAGGTACGTCAGGCCATGAAGATAAACTACTAACCGCAACTAAGCAAGAATCGGGTGAACAAGTGGTTTGCTCGGCAATTCAGACAAGGCAGGATGTAGTTGGAAATGGCAACTGACGTGACCGGGGAATCCGGCGTAACTTCGCCGCTCCAGACCTGCAATCAGGCTTACACCGTACAGCTTGAGATTTTTGAAGGGCCTCTGGATCTTCTCCTTCATTTGATCCGCCAGCAGGAGATCGACATCTACGATATTTCTCTGGCCCAGATCGCGGATCAGTATCTACGCTATCTGGAGATGATGAAAGATCTTAATGTCACGGTCGCCGGGGATTTTCTGGTGATGGCGGCCACTCTGATTCACATCAAGTCTCGCATGCTGCTTCCCGCCGAGCCGGATTCCGAGGCGGACCAGGAGATCGAAGAGTTCCGCAAGGACCTGGTTCAACAGCTTCTGGAACACGAAAAGTTCAAGCAGGCGGCACAAATGCTTTATGAGCGGGAAACCGTGGAACTTTCGGTGTGGCCTCGAGGGGAAAATGAGTTCGAGGAAGAAGAAAAAGAACTCGTTTCGGCGACCGTATTCGATCTGGTCAGCGCGTTTCACAAGATGGTAGAGCGCTACAGGGAAAGGATCGTCCTGGAGGTGAAAGGTGAGGTTGTCACGGTTCACGAAAAAATCGAA
>Ga0310345_10003901_pt1 | contig 13853 bp, 17 predicted proteins | sample HC15DNA20500_MG_FD_204667 | JGI IMG/M metagenome (GOLD analysis project Ga0310345, IMG submission 204667) | Marine microbial communities from station ALOHA, North Pacific Subtropical Gyre - HC15-DNA-20-500_MG | ecosystem: Environmental > Aquatic > Marine > Oceanic | place: Pacific Ocean: North... | reverse complement strand
GAAAGAATACGAAGGCCTAGAAACTTCGCCGTCCACCGCTTGTAACTGACCATCGCCGTCAATTGTGAATCTAAGCGTACTATCAGAACTACCGTTCCATATCTCGAACAGTGGGTCTGTAGCGGCCTGTGCGCTCGAAAACCCTAGAACATGTTCTGCATCAGTAGGCTTGATAGCCTTAATGCCATAAGCTGAACTCATTTTCTACCAGTCCTTACGAAGAACCAATCTGATTGTGCGCTCTGCGCCTTGGGTGACTGCTGAGCCGCTTGTACCACTTCGTACCTTCAGCCAGCGTGCAGATCCCAGAGCTTCCCTATCTGTTCCGGTAAGAGCGATATAGCGATCAACTGCCGCCGCTACCGTCGTTTCGTTACCGCCGTCGTCATAGATATTGCCGTATGTGCCACCGCTGGCTTCAGCCGCTTGGAACGTAAGGCTGGCTGTAGTCCATGCCGCAGGCATGATAATCGCCTCTAGCGTCCATGAGTCGAGACTGATCTCGCTGGACAGCGAAGCCGAGTTCTCGATGGTCGTAGTAATTGTTGTAAAAGCTTTCATTTTGTGTCCTCAGGAAAACCAGTGATCGCCGACCATATCGCTCGGCGTAGCCATTTTAGGTTGCAGACTGCGCCGTGCGCGGCGATACGCTGCCTGTTTTCGGCGGTCTAGGTTGCGCTGCAGCTTCATTTCCATCTCTTGTCCGCCAGCCAGCCAGTCGTTCTCCATTGTATGTACTGCTGCATACGCGACGATCAACTGCCGGTCGGACTCTGGAAAGTCTACTGTTGTAGAGTCGGCGAGATCCGGCAGGCGGTATAAGTAGTCCATGACAACGTCGGACGGTGGCGAGGCTCCCCGTGCCAGATACAGGCGTTCGTTACGCAGATAGTATCCGTTACCACGGTACTTCCACCGGCCTGAGGCTGGGATTTCGATACCCCAGCGGGTTCCGTTCGATTTTCTGAGTGCAGACCACTTGCGGTCGCCGTAGAGACGCCAGAACCGCTTGTCGTCCCCTGCTGTATCTGTTGCTGGCAAGGCGACGTACCTGTCTGGCTCACTGCCTGTAAATGACAGTGCAGCAGACGTAGTGAGCCAGTAGTCACTGAGCCCAGAGTCAACGAGATATTGCTGTGCGTCGTCGACCCCTTCCTGTAAGGCCATGTATATGCCATCCAGACTCGTGGCGTCATGTTCGAGCATGGCGTCGTCGAGGTCGTCAGTGTTGACGAGCCGGTACAGTGCACGTTTAAGCGAGTTCCTGTCGGTTAATCTTGCTGCCACCTAGTAAGCTGCCTCCTCTGCTGGAACTTCGACGTGCAGTACGGCTTCTGCTATTTGAGCGTCTTCCTTACTACCTCTGTGTGAAGTCCCGTTGGACAACAGCCAGTGGCCGCCACCCTTGTGTTGCGGGTACGGGATCGCCTCTTCAGGCTTGCCCTTTGCTTCCTCTATGACCTTCGCCAGAACGTCCTCGGCGTTCACACCGCTTTCGGCTGCCAGCTCTGCGAGCCTGTCGCTGAAGTCGGTGGCTTTCTTTTTCTTTGCATCACGGGTGCGGCTTTCGGCCGTACCTTCGAAGTGCTCGTCCATGCGGACGTGTCCTCTCGGCGAACGGTCCAGAACAAACTTGACCGTACGGTAGACGGGTGTTGAGACCATGACCGGATACAGCTTTTCGCCGGTAGTGGGGTGCTTACGCCACTGGGGCTTTCCGTCCGGGTCTAGGACCTGTTTCTTGTTTGCTGTGGTGGCTTCAATGTCGAACTTCTCCATCTCGTAAATAGTTCGTCCGTCGGTATGCACGCCAATAGGATGAGACTCCCGTGGCGGGATGAGTTCTGGACGAAGTTTAGTAATACCACCAGTTGTAATTTGTCGTGCCATTATTTGGCTCCTTGAAGATCAATCCCTACTGGGACTTGAGGTATGTCGAGGAACTTGCTGCGATCATCCAACGCTCTGTAGCGTGCGGCATCGCGCAGTTCTTGCCGTGTGCGTTCGCGGTGATTTCTGTGGCGATCTAAGACGGCCTTGGCGGCTTGTTCCGACGAGGTGAACTCACCCCTGCCAGATAGAAGCGACCCTTTTTCTAAAATCTCCTGCAACCCACTTGTCCCCAAGTCGTCCAGTTCTATGCGAACAAAAGCAGGCTTGTACCTGTTTTTGTTGTCTCTAGGCAACTGGTCCAGCTTCGGGTGTGTCGGCTCCCTTTCAGGGTCGACAAACTCGTGGAGCAGTACAGTTTCAAAGTGCGTCCCCTCGTCGGGGTGGCGCAGCCGGGGATCTCCCGGCTTCAGGGTGAACCGCACCTGCCAGCAATTGACAGGCGCGGCTACCCACACGATGTCGCCATGACCACCATACTGTCTCGCAAACAGCTCTGCTGCATCACGAAACTCATACGGTGCCACGCGACTCTGATCGTGGCGGCGTACTCTAACGTCCATTAGCTGGCCGAAGGTGCGCCAGTTGCCGCATAGACGACGCGCTTGGTTAGCCCAACGGTAGACTCATAATTCGCGTCTGTGACACCACCGTCAGCGTCGAGCTTTTCCATCAACGTCTCAAACTTCGCGGCCAGCGCGTTGTACTGCGCCGTCAGTTCTGTAAGCGCACAGCCGGGGGTGCCCATGTTCGCGGCACTGGCCTGCACTGTCACGTCTGATAAAGCCATTGCTTTAGTCACTCATTGTAACCGATGGGGTGGGAGCACGAAGGCCCCCACCCACACCGTAGTTCTAACTACAAGCCACTGCGGCTTAGTAGTTTGGCGTCGGATCAAAGTCCGTTGCCGTGACGTTCGACAAGCTGATGCCTGTCAACGCACCATGACGATTACGTCGCGGAGAGAAGGAATTGCAATAATCCCTCACGTAAAACTCCTTGCCGTCAAAGTCTGAGATACGCTCATACATGGAGCCGTCTTCATCGAAGTACCCGGCCTCGACTAGCGAGATCGTGTAGAGGTCTTCGTTGCAGACGTTGTAGAGCACGTTTTGTAACTGATATTCGTCCTCTGCAATGTCCCATCCAGCAATACGGATCGTCTGATACCCACCTTCAAGGGTCTTGCCCAACTGCTGCTGCTGTTGGAATCCGACGAGCGACCGTGCAAGCTCTGCCACAATCGCCGGATGGGCGATCATGGTATGGCTAGACGGAGATACTGGGAATGTTGATTTCGCAGCATGCTTGCGCACCCATTCCGTCACTTCGATGTGATCGAAAGTGCTCGACGCTGTCCGGTAAGGCTTCCACCTTGGATAGGTCGACTGGGAAATGTTGAACACAGTTGTGCTGGCTGCGGCTGGATCAACAATGTCGATCATGCCGTTTTTAGCATTATTGCGCTCAGTAGCGAAATAGTCTGTAGAAATGTTCGGCGTCGTTGCCGCAACGATGATGTCGTTAACGTCAAGACTGGAACCGGGTTCCCACGTAGCACCATCGTCAATCGTGATCGTGTTCGTGGAATAAGCAAGGCTCGACACCTTGGCTGCACCTGCAACAGCATTAGCTGATCCAGAGTTAAGCCACGCAATCACCATACCCTCTTCCATCATCAGAAGCGGGTTGCAGGACGCATGCCCGTAACCATCCTTGGCTACAAATGCGGTCCCGCTGGTGCGAGATGATACGAGGCACAGTGTACCCGCTGAAGATCCCACAGCGTGGCGAATCTCCATCATGCGGAAGGCACCCCATAGCTGGTCAAAAACCCGTGTGCCGAAATCGGCAAACGAACCGGGTCCTTTGATAGCTGCGGCCTCTACAAAGTTGTCGACGGCACGTCTGACGTACCTACGCACTGGCGTTGTCTGCCAATTGGCAGCATCGACATGTGAATGATCTGGCAGTTCACCATCGGTACCAAGGGCACCGTGGGGACGCAATAGATCAGTTGCGCCGTTCAAACTCTCACCATCATACCGATAGTCGCCCTCGCTGGCAGCTCCAAAGAGCTGTGCGGTGACGCTCTCCCACCTTACGGCAGGAAGCACATCGCCCACAAAAATCTCGTGGACGAGCCCCGTGATGTTAGAGAGAGCCTGAACATTGGTTTTTTGGCTTCCATAAGCCATAGTTCAAGTTCTCCTTCGCGCTATGTCGAAGACTGCTGTAATCGCTGTCTTATCGACGCACGCAAGTCTCGTTGTCTGGTTCCGTGATTTCGACGCGCTTCCTCGTTAGGAGGTCCTGCGTTAACCACTGTTCCTTGTGAACGCATAGCCGGTGGTGATGGAGGCTTTGTGCTATGCCGGTGTGCTGCATCCTGCATGCGGTCAGTTTCCTCCAAGGCCAACTTCTTGCGCTCTGCTGCAACAGCTTCTTTCGCACTGTTGTCTGCAACCTTCTGATTGTTCTTAGACTGAAAATCAGAAAGCTGCGTCTGTACACGAGGGTCTTTCACATAATTAGTGTCAACCCAGTCGAAAAACTCCTTCGAAGTCGGCATCCGCTCCTGCTGGCCTACCGAACTCAAATTCGAATTTCTCGCGTCCACATAGTCCCCGTACTGCGCCACAGCAATCCGCATACGCTCAGTCAGCTCTCCTGACTGCGCCCATACGGGATACTGCTGTGCAGCACCAGTGGTGACATCTGTAAGAAATCTCCTGCCTATCTGTTCACGCTCGACAGTGGCTTGCACCTCTGTCTCCTTCGAGTGCACTGCTTGACTCTGCAGCGCTTCGAAGGCCGCCTTCACAGTTTCGGCCTGTTCAGGATATGTGTTTTCTACATCCTTCAGCAGAGCTTGTATCTCTGGAGAAGAATCAACTCGCGAAAGTTCGCCACTTTGCAGCAACTCCATACGGGCCCTCTGCATTGCAAGCTCTGATTCTGCGGCCTGTTGGGCGGCACGAGCATGCTCAACCTCCTGTCTACGCACCGAGGCGTTAGCCATGGTACGCATTGCACGCTCAAGGTGGGCAGGAACGTCTGTTAGTTCCTTTATACCCTGATCGTACAAGGGGTGGCTTGGGTCCAATGGAATAGTGACAACACTAGGACTTTCATCCTGAGCGTCCTCACTTGGACCAGACTCCGCGACCTCGACGGCGGCTGAGTCTGCTTCTGTTGTTGCGGCCTCTTCGACAGCAACGGGTTCTTCAGAAGCGGCTTGGGAAGCGGCTTCCTGTGAAATATATCGACCATCGGCTCCTCGTGGTACTTCTACCCCACGATTAACCAATCTGTCGCGCATCGCATTGACCCTATCGCGGCGCGACATGTTGCGGTTTATCTCCTGCGGTGCAGGGGATTCTACTGTTTCTACCGGCGCGGGAGCTTCTGTTGTCGCAGCGACCTCTGGGGCGGCTGCGGTTTCTACATCACTCACGAGGACTCCTTAGGCTGTGCGTTGAGTAAAAGCACTGTCCGCCTGTGTCATCGACGCTGCGTTCACCGTTCCGGCTTGCGCGGGATTGAATGCCTGCTGTGTCGATGGCGTAAAGGCGGAAGATTGCGCTTGTGGTGCCTGCTGCTGTTCCTCCTCTGGAGGTGCAGCGGACATCTGCTTGTTTGCCAGCCACATCCAGAACTGCTGCTGTCTGAGGATAGCGGTGTGCCTTACTAGTGGATCTTCCGTTTCGTCCTGTGTTACGGTGGAAAGAATGGTGATATGGTGCTCTAAATCATCATCCATGAGCAACGGGTGCATCTGGTCCACTTCGGCGGTAAGCATCTGAGCAAACTGCATCACAGTTGGATCTGTCATTGTAAATGGCAGTTCCGGGTACATCTCCCTCAGTATGGATGCGGCCTTTCTGATGCTGGCGTTTATTACTCTAGGCCTGCGTTCCCTCACGTCCTGCGGGTCGTCGACCTCGCGGAAAAGTGACGGATCAGGCCATAGTTTCTTTAGATCCCGTGCAGTTATCACCTGCTCGCCCATTTGGTCCGTCATGGCGAACAAGTTCAACAACTGCTGTGCCTTAGCTTCCGTACTGGTACCAAAGCCGGACACGAGTGTGAATTGAGGCGGCTCTTTACTGAGCATAGTACGGTCGATGTACGGCTCTATGAGGTGCGCGATCTCGTCTCCCACAACATCCAGAACCACCGGAATGTCGCCGAAGGCCTTAAATAGCTTCCAATTAAGCTGTGCATAAGACTGCAGCTCATCCCTAGCCTGCAGTACCATGGGACCAAAGATGCTGTCATCAGCCGTCTGTAGTGCAATAATAGCCTTGCCAGACTCCCCTGCACCTGCTTCACCACGAGATGAAGCCTGCCAGCCCCCTTTGCGATACATACCATCCAGCACACGGGCGATTTTGCTCTGCAGCAATGTTACGTGCCTGCCCGGATACTCCAGATAACTTAGTTCAACCGAGCCACCAGCAAGCGGCTCCACTTCAAGCACGGTGTCGCCTTTGTAATTGATAGTCTCGACATTTACGCGCCCTGTACTTGCAAGGGGCGGCTTGGATGCTCGGCGCAGATACTCGTTGACTAGCGACTCCAGTTGGTTCAACTGAATCTGGTCGTCATCAAGATCTGCTATAAATGGCTTACCTAGTGGATCATCGCCCCTTTGTTGGCTGTATACCATAACAGAAGAGAATGCTCCGGCGGGTAATGGTCCCTCCCACAGCAGTACAGGTGTTCCTATGCCCCCACGAGCCTCGTCTCTCGAAGTGCCCGCAAGGCCCTGCAGGGCGATAATGGAAAGCCTGCCCTCAGGATAGTTGACATCTACTCCCGGTAGGATTTCATCATATATAAGGCCAATAAGTTCGTCGTGTCCCCACCCCAAAGATAAAAGGCTTGATCCGTGTACCATGCCTGCAGCCTGCGTCCAGCGCTGACCGACACGCTGAAAAGTGGTAGCACTCGGTAAACGGTCGTTGCCTTCCAGATCCGGCATGCCGAAAGCCTGCCGCACCATCTCTGCAGGTAATACGCGCCCATAGGACTGCCTGTGGATACTCCCTCGACGTGCACCGGAGTCCAGTACGTGGTCGAACGGGTTGCCCACCCAGCTATCAATGCCTCCGGGCTGGGGTCCCTGCATGGGGTCTCCACCCGGTCCTTTGGCTAAAACAGCCTCATACGGGTCCCCATTGCGGTCATCCCTCCATGCAGCGTGTATTGGGCAAAAACCAGAACATGCAGCCATGTACTTGGCCTCAGTCCACAGCGTATTCCACTTCTGCGCCCTCACCTGATGGTTGATTAAGGCCTGATCGACAATAGCGCTTTCACGGCTTTTGCGGTCCTGACGGGTCTCCACTACAAACCTGTAAGGCTGTGTAGTGAGGTGCGAGACATAGTTGTCGACAATCGGGCGAAGCTGGTTGTTTTGCACCCTCGGTGCGCCTGAAAGGCTGGTGGGTATCTTCAACCTCTGTCCGTAATAGAGGTCATACCACTGAGATCCGCCCTCACCGTCGACGTGCAGCAGGTATTTTTCTGCTGTGAGGTCTCGATGACGACGGGATCTTAGGCCTTTCTGGTGGAAATCACGCACCTCCACAGCAATGCTGTCGGACGAGACTTGCCCTAAAGCATCTGCTTCACTGCGTTCTGGACCCGGAAGACCGGGTGCCATAAATGGACCGTTAACAGGATTTGCCATACATAGCCATTCTATCTGCAACGCGCCAGTTAGACAATCGGCACACCATCCTCTTCCATATCGTGCTTCAAAATATCAACAATTTCAGCCCAGCTAGTGCCAGTTCTCCGGGCGCGACGTACATCTTCCTCTACATTTGCCTGCATTATTTCCGAATCAAAGCCTCTGATGTACCGAAACACCTCAGGTGGCAGGTCCTCGTCCAGATCACGCTTCCGCACATGGGTCTCAGGCATACCTGATTCCTTGCGACGTATCCTTGTTACAGAGTCCAAAAGCTCGTCGTTCTGTTTCCTGAGCCGGTCTCGCTCGCTTACAACAAGATCAAATGCAGCACGACTGACCCACCACACTCAGTTCACCGCCGGGTCTTTTTTCTGGGCGCCGATGTTGCGTTCCAGATCATCTGCCAGCAGTTCCATCATCGCTACCGTAGCAAGTGGCGACGGAATTACCTGCAGCTCGACACAGTCGGGACCATCGTACTTGGCTTCCAGTCTGCATGGTATGCCCAACTGTGACAGACGGGCGACTACCGCCCTAGCTCTGGCGTGCCAGTTTTCAAGTTGAGCCGGTGTCATCATTCTCAATCTCATCTCCTTTGGGTGTTTTTTTCCACCAAGTGACGAAGGTGCTCCACCACCGCTCCCAGAACCACAATTGAGAGCGAGCTACCATGTACTCCAGCTCGTCCAGACGCTGTGCCATAGGCAGCAGGTTCCTTTCTATGTACAAACCCAGTATCTGCGTTACATCGAACCGCGTAGCCAACTTGCCGCCGTACTGCGCTCGTTGTGCATCATCCTTCTTCTTTACGCGCTGCATGCGCCTGCGCTCTGCACGGCTCATATTCTCCGTGAACTCCTCCTGCACTTCGTCGGACTTGTTCAGCAGCAGGCTCATTTCACGCTCCGTCAACTCAGTCATTGTTTTCCATTTCCTCTTTGACCTGTTCCGATATGCGCTCAAGACCGTAATCCACGTTCTTTCGGCGCAACCTAGCTGGTTTCTCGAACTCTGGGGCCCTGAATTGCGACATCACGGCGTAACGCAGTGCAGCAATACAATCGGCTCCGTCTGCAGAAGCATCGTCAGGGTCCTGTACCTGAGGGCTACCGTCCTTTGGTTTCGGGTAGCGCCACTGCAGTATCTCGTACAAAAGCCGCGAACCCACCTGTGGCCGTCCCTCTGATGCAGCGCTCTGACCAAGACGCCATGCTGTACGGGCACACAGGTTGCGGTCCAGCATCAATGCTCCACGGTGGAACAATCGGTTCACCAGCGTAACAGATGCCTGCCGTGCCTTATGCTCGGCACGCACGGGGCGAACCCTGTACGGTGACTGCAGGCGGGCAAGCTCCCGGTTCAGCTCCACTATGTCCGTTGGATTGGCTGCATCTCCCCATATACGGGTCTCTTTCGGTGCCTGCCATGTATCCAGATGCCTGTGCAGCTTCTTGGCACGCACGGTCAGATCCTCCTTCTGGCTGAAAATCTCCCCTATTATATGTGCACGGCCTGCACGGTCGATTGCCATGTGGACGAAGGCAAATCTCCAGTACCCGAAGTCCACGCCACACACATGCCTCCACTTCTGTTCCTTGACGGTCTGTCGCATTTCAGGCGTCCAGACCTCCAAATGCTTATTCGGCTTATAGAGGAGTGCAATTCCTGTGGGTGTAGCGAACCTGCCATGCAGTCTAGCCTCCGCCTGAGCGGGGTCCGACTCGAACTCCTTCGTAATCGCCTCGACCATCTCTCCTGTGATGGATGGATTATCGGCTACACCGGCATGCGAACAGAAGTGACCCTGCATCAAACCCCTAGTATAGGGCTCGTATATGCGGTGATACATCCATGTAAGGCCCAACAGGGGCGTTGCAGTAGTGATTACCTGCCCCCCGAAACGCAAAAGACGCGGCTGTACCTCGTCCCAGACGCTCTCAGGGTGCTCTTCGTCCATCCAGACCTTGTGAATACGGGCAGACTGGTACTTTGCAGCACCCTGTTCCGCCGATTTACCGACTATACGACTGATTCTGCCGTTGTCACCACGAACCTGTATCACTCGTTTAGTGCTGCGCACCCTTGGTTCAGGTGCATCGACGATGCGATCAGGCGGTATCCACGTCAAAAGCTCCGGCAGGAGTATGTTTTCCCACAAATCCCACGTCAAAGCACTGGCCCACAGCAAAACAGGGGGCTCCCAGCGCTGATTTGGGTGCCTACCAAGGGCAGTCAGGGCTATATCTATGGCTCCAAGCGTCGTTTTGCCGCTCTGATTGGCCCAGAATAGCCATTTGAAGCGCGAATCGTCCTTCAAAGCCTCCAATTGACGGTCGTGCAGCTTCCCCGGCACCACCAAATCGGTCTTACTGGCCTCATATTCCCATGGTTCCTCTGTTTCATCGTCCATGAGTATGCGCAACGGGTCGAGTTCACCGCCCATAAGCACCTCTGATGCCACCCGCTCCAGTTCACGAAGGTGCAGTACGCTCTCAAGGTCGCCCTCTCCGAACCAATCTTCCATCAGTATTGCGGGGGCTGGTTGTTTTTAGGTGGCTTCTGGAGATTCCCCATCACCTTCGACGCTATAATGTCGTCGACCTTGCCTGCTACGATCTTCCATCTGGCCCCATTGGCCGGATCACGGTCGTGCCTACTGTTCGACAGCGCCTGCGTCTTCAGTTGTCCCAGTTGTCTCGCGTACTCCTTCGCTTCCATGCACGTCCTCCCAGAATCTCAATAGAAAACCCGGCGTCCTATCCCCCCACCACGCACCAAGCTGGTTGTACTCGTAGTATTCAACGGCGTCTTCGTACGTGCCGCCGTCGCTGTCCTTCATAATCTTCTCTATAACCTTGTCTCTGTCGTACAGGACAATTGGTTCCATGCCAAAGCGCTCCAAGAGGCCAATGGCACAGTCGTCGTAACCTGTCATCAGTACAGCTTCTTCCACCCCCGCCTCCAGTACCTTGTCTTCTAGCGTCATACGCGCTCCAGCATTGGATTGCTGTCCATTTGGGTCGCTACCTTGGGGTCATCAGCATGAAATGTCAGGCCACAGGAAATAAGTGCCTGCAGCACATGCTTTACTTCTTCCAGTGTCTCAGGTGGGCGTGTTACCTCCCAAGCCTGCCACGCGGAATACGGTATGCGTGTCGACATGTACGGATCGTTACTCATAGACTCACCTCCTTCAGGTTCCTATGACGTACTCTTTTAATACAGCAGCCCAACGCCTCTCTATCCTTCGTAAAGTGTCGCGGTCTTCCACTTCCGCCTGAATTGATAGAGCCAATGCCTTGATTAGCTCTGGGTCGAACTTCTCGCTTCGCTGTCCCAGCCCGTATTTGGCAAGGAACTCTAGCGAAGAAAGCTTGTCTCTGTTGCTTGCATCCTCGGACGCCAGTATTGAAACAGCGACGTGCATCTGTTCGCCTACATGGCCGCGCATTCTCTTGCGCAGTTCTGCTGGTGGGGCCCCCGATGCGGGTCCCTCTCTCAATAAATAGCCACCCTGAGGCTGAGGCTCCAGCCAAGAACCGTCTCTTTTAAGTACAGCTCCCGGTCCCGGTATGAGTGGTATTTTCTCCAGCGCTGCCTTTTTCTTTTTTTTCTTAGGCAAACCTAACCCCTTCCTATGGGTCCTACTCTCGTGTAGACGCAGCCCCCCCATAATATGGTACCGGCTTGGGTCCCATGCGCATGCGGAGTACCCCCTTGGGGTACTCTTGAACCTGTTGCAAAGCAACAGGTTAACATAATAGATATTATACGCCAGTCCTTGAAAGCTGTAACTTGTTGCGTAGCAACAACTTGAGCCAGTTCTGCATCTTCATGCTCCAAGGTCTATGACCACAGGTCATAGTAATCATGCAGTTCTACTGCATGAAACATTTGAACCACCACAGCTTCAGCACCACGTCACAGCAGAGCTGTGGCCAGTAGATAGAATTATACGGTACGAAATCCACCATCGCAGAGCACGCAAGTACCACGCAAGCTGTGCTACAGCACAGTTATACGGTACTGCGTCACTCTGACCACATCAACCCCAGTCCGGTGAACAGCCTCGCTAACAGCAGAGCTGTTAGCCGTGCATGACGTGTGCATAGCCTGTGCATAACAGTTGCAACACAAGGCATACATGCGATCACACACGGCTTTGATCTTGACCTGATCCGTAGGATCAAAACCGTATCAACAAAACCCATACTGGACAAATTGCCCTCTGTGCTGTAGACTTTAGGCCGATGGTTTTGCAGTCGGTTCGACGAACTGACTTGCTAGCGAAGCCATGAGGTAGCGATTGGAACGCCTCTGTAAAAGGCCAGTCCGGCTTGATGGTGAGCCGAGGGAGCTAGTTTGGTGGTAACCACCAACTCGTCCGATTAAGGAGCACGCTCCAAGTGAGGTCAAGTCTCACTACCTGCCGGAAGGCGATAGCCTTCTGACATAGCTGACACTAAACGGAGTGTCAGGGCCACTGAGATCTTACAAGGTGGCTACGCCATGCCAAGCTTTGAGGAGCTGAATAAGGGGCGCTGTACCCCTCGGACATGGGAAGACAAAGTCTTTAAGGGCCTTCGCAAACTGGCCGAAGGCCACTTTGGAAGCTGAATACTTGGTCTTGACCTTGTATTCGGCCACTTAGTGGCCGTTCAGAGGCAGTTAAAGCTAGCCCAAGGCGGTGACGTCTGCATGCTGAGTCTGTTGACTCAGTTGGCACATGCTTAGGGACTTCGTAGAAGTCGAGCAGGGTTTTGGCTTCGGGGCAACTTGATTGCCACGAAGTGGCAAAAGAAAAGCGGTTCGACTCCGCTTCCCTGCTGTTGTAGTACAACAGCACCACCCACCACAGTTCAACCGGAGGTTGAAATGAACTCCTCTCTACGAGAAGTCTTAAACTCGTTCTGTCACCGGCAGTCTCATGCTGAGACTGTCCTGAACACTTCTACCGATGGTAGAAAACTGTTCTTTCATGGCAATTGTATTGCCATGCACACTGACCCTTCGGGTTGGGACCCTGCCATCAGGATTTCAGCTTGGGGTTGGCCTACGGCCACCACAGCGAAGAGGCTGACTCAGCTTCTTCGTGTCATGGGTGCTAACTCTGCAAGAGTTAGCCGCGTGAAGAAGAACAAACTGGCTCCTTGGAGCCAGAAGAAGAACGCCAAGCTCGTCCTAAAGGACGGTTGGGGCGAGACGTTGAATCTGCCGTACGTCATGCGGTGCGATCATATCTTGGATATGATCCACATGGATGACTGATCGGTACCACACACACCCTGTACTGGGTTCAAACCCAGTGCAGGGCATCTGCAGTACACCACCCACAATTTCAACCGGAGGTTGAAATCATGTTCTACCACATCATAACTATGATGGTGAACCTGTTTCACTGTCGCTGTTCTGCTTGTGTCCTACGGCAAAGCCGTAGACGGAAGGCAAAGATCCTCAAGCGTATCAGAAGGTCATACTAATGGCCTTCTGGACGTGGAAACCCTTTAGGGTTAGGGCAGGATCTTGGGTCATTCTTCTTGAAGAATGGGAAGAGGAGAATGGTACCTTCTATCCGCAGTCCAAGCTTCATTGGACTGGGGGTCTTAGTAAAACGGTAGCCTTTCAAGGCGTCGAAGACGCCGAGAAGGCTATTGAGGAGCTGAAGCGAAACTGGAAGTTTCGCACCGTGCATCCTCTTTATGAGGATGCTATATCAGACCACATGCTATTCTCAGAGGTCTGAGAATCACGCACGGTCTGACTGGGTCAAACTGGTCAGGCCGTTTGCAGTACAGCAGGACTGTTAGTTGTACCTCTGAACAAAGTGAAGAGGTACAACAACAGAACAAACAATCCACCACCAACCAAAGCGAGGTTCGACATGTCGAACACTAATGCATGTGCCTCTAGGATTCTCCTAGAGACGAACCGGAAGGCTTGCTACAGTCTCGAAAGGTCTTTCGAGAAGCATTTGAGCACAGCTCAAAGGCGAGTCATGGTGAGAAAGTTAGGTTTACCTAACGTCTCGCCAAGGACTTGGGGCAAGGATTCCTCTGGCACAGTAGACATGACGCTCAGAGCCAAAAGGCTCTGTGACGCTGTCTTGTACGTCAGAGACAACCTTTCGAGTCGCCAGATTGACCTTCGTGAAGGTCATCCTGACGAAGACTATCTTGTTTATACGATAGTCGACAACATAGCCTCTGCCGAAGGGGTTTACCCCTTCGAACTGAGTTATGCTGAACCGGAACCTACGGTT
>Ga0310345_10003900_pt1 | contig 13854 bp, 12 predicted proteins | sample HC15DNA20500_MG_FD_204667 | JGI IMG/M metagenome (GOLD analysis project Ga0310345, IMG submission 204667) | Marine microbial communities from station ALOHA, North Pacific Subtropical Gyre - HC15-DNA-20-500_MG | ecosystem: Environmental > Aquatic > Marine > Oceanic | place: Pacific Ocean: North... | reverse complement strand
CATCATTGTACTTAGTGCATTAGCGAATTTACTTTTAAACATTGAACCTTCACAGGCGATAACTCCATGGTGATAACCAAGCTCTTGCATAAGAAATGGTGGAAAAATGTCAGGTAATTTTATTTGCTGAACTCCTTCAAAATATCCTTTGGAACTCTCTAAATTATGAGAAAGGACACTCAGATCCACATTATCATCCCCTAATATTTTTCGCACTTGGCGAATCATTTCCTCGACACGTACATCGGCACCAGTATTACGATTGCCATTATACCCGGCAAAAAGAAGTCTCAGTGGTTTCCCCGGAATCCAAGATTCTCCGAAACCAAGAATCCAACGTAATTTGGAAATCTCAATTAGACTGCTAACCCAGAGTTGTAGGGTTAGATCCATCATGGGAATCCTCCTCTAACGATGTAGGCAACTCTTGGTAAGGGTATTTAAAATTATTTTGGGTAGCAAACCTGTAGAGTGGGTAACAGTAATCTGTGAAACGAGATGGTGATATTCCTGTTTCCTGAACTATCCTACTATTATCAAACACTGTATTCCACAATAAATAAGGTAGAAATACCTCCAGAAGTCTAGCTAATTGACCTAGCGATGAGTTTCTTTTTTTTGCTAACAAGTGAACCATAGTTTTTATTGGTTTGATTAATGAAGGAAAGTAAAATGGTCTATGCCGATTTTGAAAAGTACTCAAAGCATCAGTAATTTGCCGACAAGTTTGAGATTTGATTCCAGAAGAGAGATTGTAGGTATCAAAGCAAGGATTCTCTTTCTGGTGTATATGAGTCACAGCTTGAGATACAAAGTCAACATTAACGATGTCAAGACGGTCTTCAGGCCGTAAAGGTAAAATAGTCAAACTTGCAAGAAAAGCAAAGGCCTGCACCATATCGAACTGGGTAGTTTTCTCTTGTCGACTATCTCCCAAGACGATGCTAGGCCGGAAAATAGTTAGAGGAATATCAGGTAGAATCTCTCTTAGTAAATGCTCACAAAACTTTTTGGTACGTGCATAAGGATCATAATCGGAAATGTTCCAATCGATTGCTTCATCTTCTGCAATGACTTTATCCTGCCGCATTCCAGCTACTGCTACTGTACTCACATGGCTAAATCTTTTTAATTCATGATCTTTTGAGATATTCCTAGCTAATCTAGCTACTTCAAGAGTTCCTCTTAAATTTACATTTAAACAGGCTTTTTCAGATTTTCTGTTGAGAGAGGCTGCAACATGAAGGATAGACTGTACTTCCTTTGTTAGGAATTGATATTCATCGGTTCCCAGTCCAAATTTCTGGTTGCTTAAATCCCCTAAAAAGATCTTAATATTAGTATTGAAAAGTTGTTGAAATTGTGGAAAATCCATGTGAAGTTGCAGGGCTTTCCAAAGTTTAATTTTAGCAGTTTGTTGATCTTGAGACCGAATGAGTAAAAGGAGATTTTGATGATAATTCTGGAGTAGTTCACTAACGATGTAAGAACCAAGATATCCTGTAGAGCCTGTAACGAGAATGGCCATAATGATTTAGTTTCTGCTTTGTTGAGATTGCTGGAGAGGTTTTTCTTTAGCTAATTTATTTCCAGCTATTTTATTTTCTCCTTTGGTGGAAGGCATTGTAGCAGGATTAGGTGAAAGCTTGAAGTTGCGAGCTAATAGTCCGGTTTCGGGACGGCGTCCTTCAATGATAGGATAGGTCCACTGCCGTAATGCCGGAACATGTAAGTTGATCCAATAGTCATACCAATCAATCCGTTCTGGATAGTAACCAAAAATTTCAAGTTCATCAACTGGTAGGACAGACCCTAATTTTCTAATGTGGTCTGCTGCAAAAAAGTATTCATTATCTAGTATGAAAGGTTGGTAAAGTTCAATTACTTTGTCAACTCTTTCGAGGGCCCGTTGCTTTCTAGTCAAACTTTCGTTTCTAAGAAGAAGAAGCTCAGACAATCTCTGTAGAGCTTGTAAAACTGTTCTCCATTGGGGTAAGGAAACATGGCGATACCTTCTTTTTGACACGGAAATGGTATCACAACGGGCCCTTAGCCAGTGTTCTAATCCTTCTAGAGATCGATAGTACTTACGGTGAGCCAGACATGTTAATTCAATAGTTCTTCGCATATCAGCTGGGTTAGTAGCTGAGGTAGCAAGCTGATAGACTTTTTCATGACGGCGCTGAATAATCGCAGCCGAGACTAACGTTAGTCCTCTACACACTAAATCAACAGGAATCACGTCCAAACGTTTACGTTTATTGGAGGGTAGTTGCCGAAAATAAGTGCTAAGTATGTATGATAAAGGGGCAGTAGTGTTAACTCCTTCATTCCAACCGCGGAAAGGTTGATGAATAGACGACTCCACAATAGAAGGTCTGACAACTGCTATAGGCATATCTTCTGTAGCTAGAAGTGATTCTCCAAGACTTTTAGTGAAGGTGTAAATGTTAGGCCAACCCCAGTGGTTTGCCCTTTCGATTCCAAATTCAATTCCACGATCACGAATCCATCGTTTGCGTTCCTTTTCAATAAGACGTGAAGGATCAGTTAAGTTTGGCTGACGTGACAATATCTGAGCAGAAACTTTTTCTGAAATTTCCTTACTATGGGCTTCTTGATCAAAACGTTTTATAGCATCATAGATAATTTGTCGCTCTTGACTAACATCAAAGTTATTATGGCCAATTGGAGTATAATTAGGTAGAAGTTCTTCATTGACTCGACCGTCAATGCGACCGTTTACAAAAGAGGTTGAAACATGTAGAAGGCCAGCATGGTGACAACTTCGAAGAAAAGTCAAAACCTGAAGTGGCCCTTCAACATTTGTATACATAGCAAGACGTAGGTCTGGATTAAAGTCTGTCAACCCTGCTGAATTAACTATTAGATCCAGTTTATCCCATAAGCGTTTAGCAGTTCCTGCTTCTAGTCCGAAGTTAGGTTCTCCAATGTCTCCTTCTAGAACTTCTATGCGTTCCGTCAACAAACTAGAAAGTTGATCACCGAAACGATCATAAAGAGCAGTAAAAGCAGGCGATTCTGAAACGATTTTTTCAAAACGCTGAAGTGCACTACGAGAACCTTGTCCACGAATTAGTAGGTAAATTCGGCCGATATTAGGAAGATCTTCGAGAAGCATAGACAACCACACTTTCGCAATGAATCCAGTAACACCAACAAGTAAGATGTGTTTTCCAGATAGAACTTTTTTCACTGAGAAGTCCTGCCAATCAGGATTCCGATTATTAAAATCAACCACTGGAGGAGAAGGAGTTTTATATTTACGAGTGGTTAATTGAATTTGTTGATTAAGTCTAGAAATCTGCAATTCAGAATACTTTTTTAATAAGAAGTTCAGGTGTTCTATTCCTCCTCTTCCTTCAATTAATCCTTCTAATGGTGGAATGACTGGCCAGAGAAGTTTGCCTGTGGCTCTTCCATCACGAAATTCAAAACGATTTGATAGAAGATTGGTAACTTGGAGATGCTGGGCTAGAGGGCGGAGTATGTGGTCTAATTCCCCACTAACTAGGACCACTCGATAGTTTGTGGCCATTAAATGTTCTATCTCTTTAATTCGTTCGGGATTGAGATTAGATTTCAGTTTATATTCAAAATACTCTTCCCCCAAAAGGTCTAAACGATCCCGACTCATACCTCGCAAAGGTAAGTGTAACAGTCGAGTTGCTAGGGATAAGTTCCATAGACCTACAAATGGACAGATGATTCTCATTACGCTGATAAGGATGAGCCTATTGAAGCGCTCTAAAAAAGTTTGAGCATTTCGGGCATAATGAGCGGCTAGCCGCTCAGGAGTAGCATTAATTAGGATCTCATCTACTTTTACAAGAGCAATTTTGTTCTTGCGATCAATAGTACTATTCAACGACTTAAAGTTCTCCTTGGAAGAAATATTCTAAAGGGGTGTCTCTCGTAGTTTTTGGGAATCAGTCAGGGTACATTCTATAGTCCAGTGGAAAATTAGTTTAATTAGAAGTCAGTAGCAAGCCAAAGAATACGAAAGGAATCGGGCTTTTTCAAGCCAAAAAGCCTCGGGGGTATTTAGACAAGCTGTTAAATCCTTTTATTAAGTATAGTTTATCGATGCTACTCTCTATTAGTTATGTACCTGTCAGCCAGACTAACTTTCAATTCATCCTAGAACCTGCTACCATATCTTTAAACTTGTGGAAAAACAAATTAAAGCACAATGGATCCGAAAACAGGTTGTTTTATGTGAATCATACCTTTGATGCTTTATTTCAGTGACTTTAGAAGGTTCAAAAGAAGAAATAGACAATACTTTAATGAAATAAAAGGGGGAAGGTATGTTAGCTACCCATCAGTCATCTAGTAGATATTTTTCCTTGGAAATAGTATTGCTTTTGGTTTTTAGTTTAACAGCATGCTTACCTAGTAAAGAGTCAGTAACTGAGGTTCAAGAATATCAGCCAGAGATTCTACCCCTTTCAAAAGAGCTATCAACATATGAATCGATGGTAATTCCTGAGGATAACCCACAAACTCCTGAAAAAGTTGCCTTGGGACGCCAATTATTTTTTGATAAGCGGTTAAGTGCTGATGGAACCCGCTCCTGCTATTCTTGTCATCTCTGTGAAAATGGTCTAACAGATGGATTGGCAACGGCAATTGGAGCTTTGAACAAGAAGCTTTCTCGGAGTAGCCCAACCCTGTGGAATGTCGGCTATCATGAAGAATTTTATTGGGACGGACGCAGTGGCTCACTTGAAAAGCAAGCTATGGCAGCTTGGAAGGGTGGGAATATGGGTGCTAATCCTCAGGAAGTGACTTCGAAAATTAATGACATTACAGGTTACCGCGCTCAGTTTGAGAAAGTATTTGGTGGTGAAGCAACTCCAGATCGAATTGTAATGGCTATTTCTTCATTTGAACGGACTATTATTAGTGGTGACAGCTCCTTTGATCAATGGCAAGCTGGTGATGATTCAGCAGTTTCTAAGGAAGTAAAAAGAGGTTACGAGGTTTTTAAGGATTTGGAGTGTGATAATTGTCATGATGGGGTTCTTTTGACTGATATGCAATACCATAATGTTGGTATTGGAATGGATGTTGAGAAACCAGATGTTGGACGTTTTAAGGTTACTCAAAAATCGAAAGATACAGGAGCTTTCAAAACACCTACTTTGAGAGATATTTCCAAATCTGCGCCTTATTTCCACAACGGCAGTGTGGCTACCCTTGAGGAAGCAGTTGACTTAATGATTGCTGGAGGTAAGCCCAACAAGTATTTAGATCGTAAGAATCTCAAGAAGAAGAAAGCAACAATTACCCAGAAAAAAGATTTACTTGCATTTTTACACTCATTAGAAAATGAGTGTAAGATTATAGCCCCGAAGTTACCCGAATAAAACGAACCAGAACCGCTTCATAAACTATCAAGTCTGGGTTATTTTTACTCCCCTAAGGGATCTCCCGAGTAACAGGGTTCCAAATTAAGATACTGGCGTCTTTGAATTAGCATAGGAGCAATTGTTTATCCCAGTCCAGTTATTGTGTATTTTGGCGCTTAATTGCCATTTCCTAAAAACTAGGAAATTCTTTTTTGAACTAGTTGTTACCTTTAGTTAGCTGAATTAGTTTGTGATAAATTTTTTCTGAAGGGACGGTATGGATTTTTATCTCATTAATTTAAATAAGCGCTACCTTTTGTATACTGAGCAAAACTATTCTCAGGAAAATCCAAAAGAAAATCAGCGGGATAGAATTGAATTTTTTATTAAAAAATTAGCTAAAGGAAATTCTTGGTGGAAGAATTTCCTGAGTGGTCTGATTAGAACTGTAAGGGATACCTATTTTCGGTTGGAAGATAAAATTGACCCAATGGAACGTATTTTCAAGCGGATGGGCAAGAGTAAATCATTTAAATTATTCTGCAGTGCTAAATTAAAAGATTCGGAAACTATTAGAAGACTTAATTCATTGTTGATTTACCAAAGAAGACGACATGCTATTTGGTTATTAATCGATACTGGATTGGCCATAGGTGCATTAGGTTTAACGCCTTTTTTGGTTCCTATTCCTGGTCCCAATATTTTTCTCTATTTTCCTGCCTTAAGGGCTTTTAGTCATTATTTAGCTTGTCAAGGTATAACAAACGGTCTTAGATTGGGAAAGCCAATTATCATCAATTTGGACAAAATAACCAATATAGAGTCATTAATTGCAGCGAAAGCTCCTGTTTCATCTGACAGCAGAATTTCTCAGTTATCCAGAGAATTAGGTTTGGAAAAATTCGATGAATTTATTGGAAAGTATTCTTCTTGAGAAGGGAATAAGAATGATTTCGAGCTGGTTGCCGCTAATTCATCCCATCTAGAATTAGTCATAATATTCTAAACCCAAATGTGTTATCAATTCCTCCCCCTTTAGGTGTCTCAGCGTGTTCTTTAGCTTCATTAGTTGTATGAAAATGTCATGTTCTGGATAAACTGATGGAGAACATTGAGGACTTTTAAAATAGAATGACAACCATTCTTGTATTCCGTGCATTCTTGCTCGTTTAGCTAAATCAAGAAACAGTACAAGATCAAGACAAAGAGGAGCAGCCAATATGCTGTCACGGCATAAGAAGTCAATCTTTATTTGCATGGGGTATCCAAGCCACCCAACGATATCAATATTGTCCCATCCTTCTTTCTTATCTCCTGCAGGGGGATAGTAGTTGATGGTTACTTTATGATGATAATCTTTATAAAGTTCTGGATAAAGGTTAGGTTGCAAAATCCCATCTAGGACTGATAGTTTTGATTCTTCTTTAGTTTTCAATGACGAAGGCTCATCCAGAACCTCACCATCTCGGTTGCCCAAAATATTAGTTGAGAACCATCCTTTGAGTCCAATGAGTCTTGATTTTAGTCCCGGGGCAATAATAGTTTTCATTAAAGTTTGTCCAGTTTTAAAATCTTTGCCACAAATTGGAACTTTATTTTTTTTTGCTAATTCAAGCATAGCTGGAATATCTACTGAAAGATTCGGGGCACCATTGGCAAAGGGAATCCCCATTGAAAGAGCAGCATAGGCATAAATCATGCTAGAGGAAATCTTCGGATCATTTTTTTTAAGTCCCTTTTCAAAATTAGTCAATGTCGAATGAACTTTACTAGGTTTTAGGAAGACTTCGGTACTACCACACCAAATCATTACCAGACGATTCAATTTATTTTTTTTCTTGAACTCCTCAATATCTTTCATTAATTCAAGGGCAAGTTGATACTTATCTTTTGCTCTTTTAACATGGTTTCCTTTTAAACGCTTAACATACTTTCCACTAAAAACTGCTTTCCAAGGATATATTTTTTCCAAACACGGTCGTAGTGCTTCTAAATCTTTAGAATTAAGAACTCCAGCCTTTTTTGCTGTCTCATAGCATGATTCGTTTTGAATATCCCATCCACCAAAAACAAGGTCATCAAGTGATGCTAAAGGAACAAAATTCTTTATTAAGGGAATTCTTTTTTCAGTACGCTTCCCTAGTCTAATAGTTCCCATTTGAGTAAGAGAACCAATAGGAACGGCCTTATGATTTCGGATAGCTTCAATTCCAGCAATAAAGGTTGAAGCAACTGCACCTAGACCTGGAATAAGGATCCCTAATTTCCCCTTTGGATCGGTTATACGAGTCTTTCTTTTGACCACAGAATACGCTCCATTCAAAAGATTTAGATAAAATAACGGAACATGATCCTACGAATCCTCTATGATTTGCAACTTGAAATTTATAATAGTATATAAATTCAGTCTAACTAGATTTAAATCAGATCAGAATGTAAAAGTAAAAAAGTTTTAATGCTTGGCATTATTGTGTGCTAACCAGCAGCCTGACCATACACAATAATACTAACGGGTATATTTGTGTTAGATGTTAGACGAATGGGTAGCGACAAAATCCAGTGATTAAGATCATCTTTTTCTAGTATTGGTTTATCTATTGAATCTAGGGGGTATGCCAAATTAATGACTGTTGGATGGTTAGTTCCAGAAGCCTTACGGCTAAGGGCTACTAATTCATTAGATGTAAGCTTTGCATCAGGATTATGGACATCTTCAACTGCAGGAATCAGTAAAACGAAATCTACAATAGGTGCAGCACCTACGTGATTCCCATCTTGAGGAATTATTCCATAACGCATTGTATAGATGCCTGGTTTTATTGGAAGGCCTCTGTAGTCAGAAGCATCACTAGGAAATCTAATCAAACCTAATAAAACTCCAGAATGAAATGAAGGATATTGGGCATCAGGTGAGGCAGCATATTCACTAGCAGCTATTTTTTGACGAGTCCAAATTTCACACCAGAGATTTTTTTGATCATCAATAATCTGAAATGCTTTCGACTCTAGGGAATTTTTCAAGGATTCTTCTAATTTATTAGGGTATGAATTGACAGTATGTAAAGTAAAGTCCTGTCCCATTACTACTTGAATGCTACAGAGAATCAATAGGATAAGAATGTAATTTATTGAACGAAGGACCATGAAAATGTTTTCCTATTTAGTCTGAAAAATGTTGAGAAAAAGTTCCAACGAAAGCATTAGTTTTATTGTTGATTTTCCATGTTACCCCTAGTCCAATTCCATTAAACTCATCATTTATCGTGTAAGCAGCCATGGCATGGGAAAGTGGTGTTAAAGGTTGATAATACACGAACTCATTACCACAAAGATGATCTTTGGATCCAATCTTACGGGTTTGAATGTTAGCAAGATTTCCTGCTTCTAACTTAACGTTACCGTGGGCTTTACCCTCTCCAACGATTAAACGAATGGGGGATTTTTCAATCTTAACCACGTCTTTTAAAAGTTGAGGGGCCATAGCCTGGGCAAACTTTATTAGTACAGACTGCTGTTGAAGAGTAGCTTGGGAGTCAATTATTAGAATCGATTTTGCTGGATAGGGGTTTAAGTAAGGATCGCCAAGAGTTGCCTTAGCTTTAGCCACGCCAACTATGCCAAGACCATCTAACTTTACACCTTTCCACGTTCCTTTACGGATTTTCCAAGCCACAATTGCCTGATCACCAGTTAAACCAGACTCTGCATTGGCTACACATGGGCCCGTATATACATTAGCACTGCGTGTTTCTACGTAGTCTCCAACAATTTTGGTAGCCCAGCTTTGTTGGGTAAGTCCAAGGCACAAAACTAACATAATTGTTACTTTCATTAGTGTTCTTCCCCCTTGGGTGTAGGTTGTTTAGATGGATTATTACTAGTCACTTAATCAAAATTGCAATGTTAAGAACAATAGTAGGATTAACAATATAATCGATTAGCTAGTAATTTGTCGAAAACAAGTTCGACTTGGTTTACAGGTCCTGGTACCTACAATCTGATCATCAGGTCCAAGAATTCTTTGGGTTAAAGCACACCAATAGTCATCATCGTCATCTAAAGGAAGAGTTGGGTTAACCTGATAAAATAGGCTTTTCCAGCGAAGACAGTTACAAACCTGATGATCGTAACTTTTAGCTTCTATTCTCATTTTAAAGTCCTCCTAGACTAGCATCGAGGATCGCCCGTTTTATGGCTACCTGGGCTAAATTAATCTTATAACTATTTTTGCTCAGTGGTGTAGCTTCATTCAGAGCAATCTTTCCTGCTTCTTTTGCCGAATCCTCATCAACAACTTTACCTATAAGATTCGTCTCGGCTTGAATACAACGCCAAGGAGTAGGGGCAACATGACCTAAAACCAATCTAACATGTTCAACTTTACCTTCTTTTATCTTTAAAGCTACGGAGGCTGTTACCAAAGGCCAATCTAAAGCCTCTTTTTCTCGAACTTCGTAAGTTGCATTTAGGGTGGTCGTTGCATTAGGCAATAGAATCTCACCCAAAATATCATTGGGTTCCATGATTGTCTCACGCTGGCTTGGTTTAATCGGGGTCATAAAGAACTTTTCTGCTGGGATCTCTCGCCACCCTTGGTTCCCAAAGATTCGAAATTTGGCATCTAGAGCAATTAGGGCAGGGGCAAGGCTAGATGCGCTAACAAAACAAGCAGTTCCAGAGTTTCCTAAGATAGCATGATACTGGTTCTCGCCATTGCGAATAAGGTCCCGTCCTTCATTATCTTTTGGAAAATAGCCTAATCCATTGCGGAAATACCAACATCGAGGTCGCTGGCAAAGGTCACCTCCAACTGTGCCAAAACTTTGAATCTGTGAACTTCTAACTCCCTCTGCAGCTTGAACGAGGGATCGATAGTTTTTTTGGACAATGGGGTGTTCAATCAATTCAGCAAGGACCAACGTCGCTCCTAGGCGAAGTCCAGAATCAGAAATGTAGTCTATTCCTTGAAATTCTTCGATGCCTTTGATATTAACTAATCTCTTAGGCGTCGTACCAAAAACCTTCATTAAACTTAAGAGATCGGTCCCTCCTGCTAATACTTCAGCTTCTCCCCATTCAGACCCTAGAAGTTGGACTGCTTGTTCTTTTGTACTAGGATTTGCATATTCAAAAGCATTCATGTGTACAGTCCTCCTTTTTTTTCGAGTGCAGCCAACACACGCCTAGGAATAAACGGGGCGCGAGGAACTCTAATACCTATAGCATTAGCAACAGCATTACCAATGGCAGCCACTGGTGCAATTACAGGAGGCTCTCCCAAACCAATCACCCCACGGGCATCCTGTTCCTTATCTTTCCACATATGAACGACCAGTTGTCCAATGTCTCCTATACCAGGTAATTTATAGAATTCCATGTCACCATTAAGGGGTGTTCCAGTTATTTCGTCCATAATGCGTTCTTCAGTCAGGGCGGAACTAATTCCCATGATCATTGCCCCATAGACCTGACTTTCAGCCAATTTTTCATTAATAACCAAACCGCAGTCTTGGATAGCAACAAATTTTTTCATTCGCACGACACCTGTTTCTGTGTCAACTGTAACTTCTGCCATCTGCACTCCACCAACCCCTGAATCAATAAGCTTGCCTTCAGAAGCCCTTCGACTAGCACTAATATTTTTTCCAGTAACCTCTAAAGGGGTTACTCCAAGTTGTCTTGAAGCTCGATTCCATGAAATATTCTTAAATGGATTACCCTTAACTTGGATTTTACCTGCACAGGCTTCTAACATTGTGGGCTTCACACCGAGGATAGGTGCGATTTTGGGAAAAAATTCCTCTAATGCTAGCTGGCAGGCCCGACGGGTAGCTGCACAAACACCTCCAACTGTTGTACTACCTCCAGAGGGCCCTGAACGGGGAAATTCTGGAGAACGTCCTGTGTTAACTTTAATAGCACTCACTGGTAATCCAAATGTTTCAGCAACAACCATTGCAATTACTGTTAGAGTGCCGGTCCCTATGTCTTGTGTAGCTAGACTGACGGAGACTGATCCATCAGGATCAATTAAAAGTTTAACTGTGCTGTCGTGACCCCTACCTCCCCAAGTGTGAAAGGCAAGTCCCAGTCCTTGTTTAATAGGCCCAGTCTGGGATCCTCGAGGATGCCACTTTCTCTGCCACCCAATTAACTCAGCAGCCTTTTTTAACTGTTTCTCATAGAGATCAGGACGTTCAGTCAGGTTAAGATTTTTCCGATAGAAATCTAAGGGATCCATATTTAACTTGGCAGCTAAATCATCTAATGCAGCAAAAGTTAACCAACAGGTTTGAGGATGATTAGGAGCTCTCCAAGCACGAGCTGCCCCAGTATTCGTCCCAATACCAGTGTGTTTTTTTCTTATATTTGGAGGATTGATTACGTATGGCAAGACTTGCATTGAAACGCCTCCTCCCTGTAAACCACTGGTTCCCCAGGACTCTGCTAGCCAAGCAATGAAGGTTCCATCCTTCTTAGCTCCTGCCTTAATTTTTGCGAATCCAGAGGGCCTTGTTCCAGCGACAAATAATTCTGCATCACGTTCAAGAAAATTTCTTACGGGTCGTCCGGTTTTCTTAGCAAGTTGGGCTGTTTCTAATCCCCAACTGTCGGCACTAAATTTGCTTCCATAACCTCCACCAATATAATCTTGGATGACCCTAATATTAGAAGCTGGAGTTTCGAGCGGTTGAGAATATTGGTTAGCAGTTCCAGACACATTTTGAGTAGATTGATAAACTGTCATTGAATTTTCTTTCCAGTCAATGACTTGTCCATGAGGTTCCAAACAACAATGAGTAATAACTGGAATTCCATATTCTCCTTCGATAACTACATCTGCTTCTATAAAAGCTTGATCTGGATTACCTTTAGTTTGTTCTGAAGGTTCTTTCAAACGATTACCAGCCTTCTGAGGATCATCCTCATTTACTAGATGTGGTAATTTTTCGTATTGAACTTTGATTTGACGAATTGCATCTTCAGCTGTTGCTTCGTCCACAGCTGCAACTACTGCTATATCGTCTAAAGCCCAATGAATTTCCTTTCCAGGACCTTGAATCACTTTGACAGCTTTAACACCAGGTATTTTTTCCGCTCCAGAAATGTCTATACTTGTAACTCGAGCATGGGGATAAGGGCACCGGAGAAATTTGGCGTACAGCATTCCAGGGAGATTGACATCGGAGTTGTATTTGGCTTTTCCAGTTACCTTATCATTTCCGTCAATTCTGCTGATTCGTTTTCCTAAAACTTGGCGATCAGTCATTTTTGGCCAGTCATACTTAGGCATGAGGTCCTCCTTTTTCTAGAACTCTACTAGTTTGATTTCTCGATGATTCCAATACAGCCTCTGTAATTCCTGCATAGGTGCCACATCGACAAAGATTGCCTCCCAATCCTAGTTTGATCTGTTCTAGAGTTGGATTTGGATGTTTATCAAGGAAAGCTTTGCAGGCCATAACCATTCCAGGAGTGCAATAGCCGCACTGTTGTGCATCGTTCTCCACAAAAGCCTGTTGAATTGGATGCAGATTGTCTCCTTGGGCGAGTCCTTCAATTGTCCTTACATCTTTATTCTGTGCCTCAATTGCCAAAACTGAACAGGCATAAGCGGGTTTGTCATCTATGATAACAGTGCAGGAACCACAAGTTCCTCTGTCGCATACCTTCTTCGCACCAGTTAGATCCAAATCAGAACGAAGAGCATCTAACAAGGTAATACGAGGTTCCAGTTCCACTGCTCGTTGAATGCCATTAATCTTAAGTGTAATAGAGACCTTGGCAGGTCCAAAAACGTTAACTCCTGAAGGATGACGAGCACCCTGCAACGATTCGGTTCCTGCTACGATACTGGAAGAGATGACAGCGCCGGCTCCAGTTAGAAAGCCCCTTCTTGACACCTCAAGGGAATGTTTTGTTTCAGGTTTCTGGTCTTTCCCCATGTGTTACCTCCTGTTGGGAGAAAACATGATAATTAATGAAAATAGACTGTTACTGTGCCGCGTCTAATTAATCGTTCTCATGCTACCTGTTATGTTAGTGGTTTGGCTATAAGGGTAGATGTTATTAATTTAGAAAAATTCCTAGCTTTCATCCTTGCCTTAGCCAAACTTTTAGTTGTTAGTATAGAGGAAAATAATTTTTAAAAAGATTAAGTTTCATCCTACTATCCTCATTGGTATTGTATCAAGTTTTTCGTTGTTAACCTTTTTTTTGTAACTTATTATGTTCAATTTCTAGAAACCTTTTAAGGAAAAAGATTTCTGATCTTATTAAGAGGACTAGTAAAAGTCTAAAAGAATATTTGATTTTAAGAAAAAAGTTTTGGAGATGTTACAGAAAATAGAGATCCTAATTTTTAGAATTCCCCTTCATTTTGTTAACTCTCCAGTTAGAATGTTAATCAAGGATTTGAGTTGGTTATGGCTGTTCATGTTTAACGGTTTTATTTTTAGCAATAGCTTATAAAGTGAAT
>Ga0310345_10003899_pt1 | contig 13857 bp, 42 predicted proteins | sample HC15DNA20500_MG_FD_204667 | JGI IMG/M metagenome (GOLD analysis project Ga0310345, IMG submission 204667) | Marine microbial communities from station ALOHA, North Pacific Subtropical Gyre - HC15-DNA-20-500_MG | ecosystem: Environmental > Aquatic > Marine > Oceanic | place: Pacific Ocean: North... | reverse complement strand
TGTATAGCCAGAACTACCTATAAGTCTTTTCGATTTAAAAGTGGGTAATTTTTATCTAGCCACTTTACATTCTCACTACAATTTACACAGTAAAGTAGGATATAATTTCCACTTTCAGTTTTGGAAACAACATGAACCCCGTCATTATATCTACATTTACCCATAGTCAATCTCCAAAATCATAATATATCAATATTACTTATGACTTATCTATACATTCCCGAATTTCCGTTCATTTCAACATCTCCCGCACCTGACATTCCCAAAGTCAATACTTTTTGTTGGAATATCTTCTCCTTTAACATATAGAGAACTAAGTCCATTTCAATGAATGTCATATCATGGTCTTGCCCGTATTCAACAAATTCCTTGTCTATTATATCAAAAAGTTCAGATACCTCTTTCCATCTAGGTTCTCCGTGATCTTCCTTTTCGTCTTTAGGTTTATCTGATTCTTCACTCATCTTCTTCTTCCTCTTCATCCACATCAGAAAAAACTAAACCATCTGTAGACCATTGAAGCCATGATATGGTTCTTTCTTCCATATCTTCATCAAGTGTATCCTTTTCATCTAATTCAAGTTCTTTAAAACAATGGTGTAATGCTTCATGTGTCATGGTTTTGTAAAGGTCTGGTAAAGTTTCATGTTGTCTAACATAGATTATAGCTCTCTGTGTATCCTCAAAATATAAACCTCTATTTTCCCCACTATCAAGAGAAAACATCATATTTAGGGGTTTTCCTAACAACGCTATACCTCGTCTTTTATTACATTCTCGTCTTTAATTGTGCTATCTTCTTCTACATTAACTACTTTTTCTGACGGTAAGGCTTCATCATCTTCGTCTGTATTATTCACTATCTCATCACTGATCATTTCTTGAAGTTCTCGTCTTAATTCCACAAAATTCCGAAGTGCCATCATTCTTTTATCAGCATACTCCTTCCGTGTTATTTTTTCCTTATCCAGAGATTTCTTTATCTTTTTGAGTTCCTTATCAACGCCCTCTTCCGCTACCTTTAACGCTTGTGAGAATTCAGACCTACTTATTTTCTTATTTTCTATTTCCTTTTCAGGCATACAGTATAGTAATATTATGTGTTTATAAATTCTAGCCTACTATCTTGACTTTTTTATAGTAAATTCAAAGTCATTGTCGGTTTTCTTCATATCCAAGACCTCATATCCATACTTACTACAATAATCCTTCATATCAATTTCTACCATAGGATCATCAGCTAATACAATAAGAGTTTCCCCCGTCTGCATTTTTGCCAATTCTATATTCGTTTTAAAAACTGGTTCTGGGCAGAATAATCCCCGTGCATCTAGCTTCTTGGCTTCAGTCATATCCACATTCTCTCCCTTTAGTTTTATATATCTTTCATTTTGACTTGTAAATATTAACTCCAAAAGAATCATCATTCATAATACTTTTGTAAATTCTCAAAGTTGATTTTCTGAATCCCATTACAGCACCACAATACACATCTTTCACACCACGTTCATGTAGATCCTTCATTGTGATATAGTGCATGAATGCACCTATTCTTTTTCCTATCTCACTTGGTATATCTGGAATATTATCAAATACCATATGGGTGATCCCTTTATTCACTATCTGATACCCAATAGTATCATTTACTATAATATACACAATTAATCCAACTGGGAATCCATTATATTCAAATAAATAGTATTCCACGTTTTTATCATTCCAATATGGATACTTCTTTATACAATTAGAAAGTGTCAGTGATAACATATTGCTTTTCTCTACATCTTTTTTCCAACGAGTGAATGCCTCACAAATCTTCTTAACTGATATATTTTCATTAGTAAGTTTGGTATATGTGAGTAATGGATCTTTTAATAGGCGATTTACACCTTTTTTTGTCCTCCACCTATTAGTAAGTTTTGAGAAGTTTGTTTTCACATTTGAATAATAATTATATGTTTTAACCTGCGAATCTAACACATATCCTTTCTCTTCAAACCACTTTGATTCTGGATCAATTGCAACAAATTTACGGCATAGACCACTATCAGAGAGTTTTTGTAAAACTTCTTCTTCGTTAGTTTTATTATTATTAACACTTATAGGCATACCTTCAAGTTTGTTATAGATGTGCCGAAACATATTCACATACTTGATAGCAATTATAACCAAGTCATTACCAATTCCCACCGTAGCTATCTTACGTTGCCACTCATTATTAATTTTGTGATATTCGTGTGAATACTCTGCTGGTAAAATACCAATATACCCATACCGCTTTCTTCTTTCCTTATTATAATAATCAACTAATATCTTTGAGCTCTCTTCAGATATTTTTAACGTTTTCTTTTTGAAGAATTCACTTGTATCAATAGTGTCAAGTTCTTCTATTGTTACTGAAGGCTTGTAATCTTTAAACACCTGATTCATCTACTAATCACTTGTATGAGGTAATCCTGAAAGTCACCTAAACTATCTTTCTTTGATAATTGGTTTAGCTTGTCTACTATGTTTGTTGGTATCTTTCCCCTCACTTTAAACTTAGAACAAAGTCTGCACGTTCTTTGATTTACTTGACTACCATAATAAATGCGTTCAGAACCAAAGCCTTTACACATTGGACATTTTGCCCACTTCATTTTACAATAACCCTCTCGTTTTTCCACCACTCTGTTTTAACCCAATCTCCTGCAAAAGTTTTTGCTTTACCACATCTTCTACAGAATCCACTAAATTGAAAAGATGTATCAACAACAAACGAATGGTGACAAGTGGTCATTTTAATCCCTATCCATAGACGAATCATCTGGTTCTGGTTCGTAGTTCTCACTAGCCCACTCATTCAAGTAATCAGTATCTATCTGTTCTTCTGCTGTTGTCTTTACCAATTCTACGATATATTTTCCATCAGTATCACGTATGTTATTGACTACGAATATATCTCCGCTTTCCAACTTTATTGGGGTTTCAACATATATTTTAATTATTGGTTCTTCCGTTTCCCCATCAATAGGAACTTTGCCTGTGATCATTCCTTCAATAATATCTAATTCTGTGTCAGTCATTCCTCATCGCCCCACATACATTTACTGCATACACCCTCATCTAAAGGTAATGTATGATCCTCTATTGATATTAATGACTTGCATAATCTACATCTTTCACATAGTTCCCCAAACTCATTCTTTGTGACTTCATTTGCTTCTTCGCCATAATATGTATCAATCATACCTTGTGTGCAACCTGCTGGTAAATATGGATCACTCATTAATATCGCCCTGTGCGTATAACCGCCTTTTCTGGATCGTCATAATACATTCCTGTTCCACAACATTTCTCACAATGTTTCTTATTTTGCCAATCATTCTTATTACATTCAGGGCATGGTCTTTCTTCGTATCCACCATCTTCATCAACTTGATATGATATGAATCCTTTTCTTGCATGATCATCAAACTCACACCTACATGGTTGAGATTCATCTTCTGGAATATCATCTTCAACTAACATATCATCAATATCGTATTTTTCTTCATGCTCTGTCATAACATCTAGTATATCTTCAGTGCTTCTCATTTTAATCACTCGTATCGTAATGATATTTATAAATCTTACATTTACCGTTTTTATCTTTCTTATACCAAACACTCCCACACGTTGGTTCGTCATTCCTCTTTACTGTTTTACGGATAAATCCAGAACCTATGTAATCACAAATCTCTTCCTTACCTACAATTGTGTCATCAGTCAATGTATCAAAATTTAATTTTGCGAATTCATCTTCGTCTGAAGCGAATTGAACAACTTCAATTATTTCCATGTTTTTTCTTGTATTCCTTACAGTATATAATTGTTTTTATTAGCCTTCTAAACCGCATACATCACATTGTCTTGGGCTATCATACCCATGAACCTGTCTAAATTGTCGCATACCAGCACATCTTTTACAATACTTGAACATCATGCCATCTCGTCTTTGTAATCTTCGCCCCATAGGAATTGTGAAGATTCGTTTGCGTATGTTTCTGCTTCGTCATAGGTCTTAAACTCACGAACTATCCTACCCTTATCTTCTCCAAACTCTACAACAACAGCATATTCCCTTCCCTCTTCAATTGTATCAGGTCTAAGTTTTCTAATTGTGATTTGTGCTATTACCCGTTCTTGCCTATCTTTCATCTTCAACTCTCCTTATACCTGCATCATTACTTTCTGTTGCAATTCTAACATCTCCATCTCTAAACATCTCTGTCCAACTTTCATCAAACCTTATTAGGACTTTGGATTCTGGTATCTTATCTCTGTATTCAAGTAATGCCTTTCTTAGTTGTTCTATTCCCTCTCTTCCGAACACATTAATGTATTTCTTCATCTGTTCATATGTTTCACCATACACAGTCTTATAATCCATTGTCATTGATACACCGTTTGACAGTTCAAATTCTTTTATTTTTTTAACAAAGTGTTCAAATGTATCTGGAACGTTACAGTCAGAAACTATGTGATTGAGAATATCTATCTTCATTGTCTGCTTGACTTCTATATCATCAACATTTTCCTTCAATTCACCATACCATTTATTTCCATATAATTCCTTGCAGGTCTTTCCGTTGTAAGTGATTGTTACGTCATATGAGTTATACTGTGTTGCATCTTCGGGGTTGAAGTTTTTCTCCATTCCACCAAAGCCCACAGACTCGAAGTCAAATTTAATTTCATCTATCATATTTTTCATTATACTCATTGTATATACTATACCCCATATAAAGTTTCACCCATCATATTTCGATTTTCTTAAGATATGGTAAAATGTCAGGCTTGAACTTTTCTATCATCAGGTTCTTTTTCTTTCTGTATATTTCCTTCTCTTTCTTTGTCATTTTAATATTCTCTAATTCTTCAAGATTGACCAATACATCACAGTATTTTATCAACTTCACATCTGTTGGTGCATTATGTTGTAGTTTCATTGTATAAAGTATGAAATCAACTTCATCTCCATATGAAGTCCAGTTGGTCAAAAGATTGACCTTATCTGAAATATTGCCACCGAATATCTTATGTAAATCATCCAAGTCGCCACCATACTCAACAACGTCATGTAGCCAAGCTCCTGCAAGTATATGCTCATCTGTTATTCCAAAGTCCTTCTTTAGTTTCTTTACAACTGCTTTTGGGTGTTTAATAAAAGGTGTCTTTCCATCTTTCCTGAATTGTTCTTTATGAAATTTTGTGGCGTATTTTTTTGCCATATCAACTAGATCTACTCTACGTTGCATTATGGTTACTTCCAATGTTTATGAATATTAAGGTTTTCATTCTTCCTGTTTTGAAACACTTATCACTTTTCTACAACTCTTACAAATTGTAAGTCCAGCACTCTTCACTCTTTCTTCATGTTTACAGGTCATCCTAATGTTTATTGATCCACTGGAATTTATATTTTTCTTCTATAATGTCGGTTTTTATGTCGTTCTCGGTTCATTTCTTTAGTAATTCAGTTTCATAAAGAAGTGAGTGTTTTTCCAAAGTCTTTCTTATTTTCTCCATCTCTTCAAGCTGTAATAATTGTATTGCTATTACCATTTCATTTGATCCAAGTTTCACTAACCCCAAGTCAAGACCATGCCTCTTTAAGACTTTAATCAGTTCTTCCTTTCCTGTTAGTTTATACCGTTCTATTGACAAATTTCTACACGCACTCATCCTGTTATTAGTAAGAACTCTGAAGTCGTATTATCTCCTGCATGATTGACAAGTATTTGATATGCTCCACCATATTTCCATAATGGGCTTTCTGATTTGAAAATAGTAGAAAACGTTCCGTCAGTTGGAGTTATTTGTCTAATATCAACTAGATTACCAAACTGTGGTTCATACACTCTCATTATAACATCATATCCATTAGGTTCGTCAAAAAGATGATCTGGAATAAATCCGAATAGTTTTATCACATCTCCTTTCATGTAGATTGTGGAATCAGTAGTAATATCTATTTCTGCTTGAGCAATACCAATGGTTGATATTAAAATTATAAACAATGTTGGTATAAAAGCTAACTTTATCATTACATCATCACTCTCTTAATATCATCTTCTATACTATCAAGTGCATTCTTTGATGATAGGAATTCGTCTGCCATATCAGATATAATTTCTTCCTGTTCCTCATGTGATAAATGTCTGCACCGTTCTTTTGTAATCCTACCCAACATTTCCCTGAACTTACTATCTGATAGATCATGCTGTTCTTTTATCATCTCTAATACTGAAATATGTAATATGAATCTCTCTCTTTCCGTAAATCCCATGAAGTTGATTAAAATACTCATTTATTAAACCTATTAGTAGGAATGTTTGTTGTATATGTGAGTAACGTATTCCCTGTTGCTAAAATATATAAAGTCACATTTTGGACACTTTCTTTCTCTATGCTTTCTAAAATTATCATTCATTATTAATTTATTATTGTAAACATAATAAATACCTACCCATGACATTTACACCCACAATCACTTATATCATCAATTTCGGCATGACCACATCTAAAACAGATGTATCCTCGTCTAGGCATATCACAACAAAAACCAACCAATCAGTAGACCTACTACGAATATTCCTCCTAATGCTATAATTCCTGTTACGCCAGAACCTAAATGTTTTTCCCTATCCCAAATACGCTTCGCATCCTGATCACATTCATTACAACCTTCCTTAATATCCCCTTTCTTAAAGTCTGGAACAAAGCAACAAAATGACCAAGTATTACTTCTACAATTAGGACATTCCATTCCATGTCTTATTTTGTTAATTTCAGTCTTTTCATCTAGTTTACTTTCTTTGTCATCCCAATTCATTATAGAAAGTTGATTTGTTTTCTATTTATGTCTATTCTTTACAACCTTTTTTTACGTGCTTCAAAACTTCCTCAAAATTCTTAAAGTCTTTTCTACCACAATGAATACAATGTCGTATATCAATAAATGCTTTAGACATCTTCTTCCTCTCCTTCTTCTATATCCTTCATCTCTTCAGCATAGCCCATAGCCATTGCACTTAATTTTGTGAATGTGTTTCTATCTGTTATTGATTGATCATTCCCTTTACCAAAAGCGAATTCATACCACTTGATTATGTTGATATAATCTCTGGCATTCAGGGTTACATCTTGACTCATGAAATTAGTTCATATTTCACAATAATAAGTATATTGTCTATGCCGTAATTGACTTCAGGGCTTTCTTACTTCTTGGTCTATGTGATATTGGCGAACCACAACACACACACCTTATCCCATTGGTATATCTTTGCCATGCTTGACAAGTCCTACATCTACCATGTGATGCGAATGGTGTTTTCCAATCATCTGGTTTTTCATGTCCATAAGATCTTCCTATCCCATCTTTTCTTGAACAGGCGTTTTTACAAATAAATGTCATAGTTCTGGCTTCCAATCCTTTGTTCTTGGATCTTCCATATCTTCCCTTGCTTCTTGATATTTACAATATAGATATACCAGATAATTTATTGTATCCTCTACTGTATCTGCAATCTTTTCATCTTTAACTTCAGCTTCTTCATATGGATTACCTGTCAATGATATAAGCCTCATCAACTTATCTGAAATTCTTACCAGTATTGACTTTGTTGTGGAATCAACTATTCCCAATTGATGTGCCACTGTTAGGTTGAATAATGTATCCCCAACTAATTGTTGTTGCCTGTTATAATCTGCACCCTTTTTCTCAACCATATCAAATGCTTCCTTGCATAGCCTTTTGTGTTCAGATAGAACTTTCTTCAGGGTAGTCATCTTTCAATATTCCTTCCTTTGTAATTTCATGTATATCATTGAATTCAATACTACATATCAAACAAGTATCTATTATATATGTTGCCGTTTCTATCTTTCTTAATTTATTCCCACAGTTCTCACAAGTCTTAGTCAATTCTATTAAGTTCTCCCATGAGGTATTGAATTGCGGTTTCCCCAGCGAGATATTCTTCGTTTATATCAGCTAATAGTTCCTGTAATCCTTCCAAATTAAGCTTCCTACATCTTTCACGTATTACCTGTGAGAGTATAAGTTCTGCCTTTTCCTTATTTGTACCTTTATCAAATTGCAACAAGCAATCAATACAGGTCTTATAGACTATTGCCCTTTCTCTATCGTTAAGTGTCATTCCCTATTCTCCCATTCATAATTACAATCACTACATACATACCACTTCTTTACAAGTTTAACATTCTCTTTCAAGCAATTACGACACTTCATTACATTCCACCAAAGTTTGTGTATACAGATTTTTTACACTCTTTCATTTCTTCAACGCAATTACCCCCCTGTTCAGGTGATAAATATGTGAAGTTTACGAATATAAACCAAAATAACATAATCAATAATCCACCAATTATGAAAGCTTTGGTTTCTGATTTCACCATTCCTCATCATCTGGGAATGGGTTTTTCTTTACTGGTTCTATCCTTCTTATTATCTTTATGCGGTTAGCGTTAGCTGTATCAACTTTAATTGGTTCTTCTTTAAGGTTGTCAAATTTCTCCATCATTTTTTCAGTTCCACTATCTGCACAGCATTTAGTGTATTTTTGACAATTAGGAAACATTCGTTGAACTTTAACTTTCATTAATAATCATATCCCTCTGGTGTTTCAAATTCCTGTAATAGTTGTTTTAACTCTTTTTTTAATTTTGCGTGTTCAATTCTATTCTCCCTTATCATTGATGAAGCATAGTTAATTTTGCCCTTGAGAAGTTCCGCCTTATCCATTATTGAATGTTGATAAAGGGGGTATATATTACTTATCTTTTCTCCCAATCTTCATTGTGACAACTGCACCTGCAATGATGATCACAGTTAATAGTTGCACAAGTCGTGCATTTCATTTTCATTCTATCACCAGTAAGTTTCTTTTGATTATACCTAACGAATACTTTATTTGACCATAAGCAAATTTGCCTCTATAATCAAATGGGTGGTGTAACGCCATCCAAAAGCCAAACTTTATCTCATTCTTATCTATATCATCAAAGTCTAATATTTTCAATTTCATGTTTTCACCCCTATTCTTTTCGGATCATTCCAACCTGTGTAGCCTTGAGGATTATATGCTGGACTCCATGTGTCACAGGCTTTACAATGATCTTTCCAATTAAAGTGTTCACATATTATATCTTTCTTTCTCCATTGTGGATTTCTTTCCATTAACCATCTTGGTAATTGTTCATACTCACATTTAGGACACATATGTTCATCTCCACCATTATTGTCTGGGTATCTATATAACACCTCATTACAAGTCATACATCTATCTTCAGTCATTTATTATCACTCTTTATCCCGTTTGCATATCCTATTGACCTTATGATTGTATTCAATATGTCAATAGTTTTTGGTAATGACTGTCTGCCTGTATAATATAATGAAACATCTGTAATACAATTTCCATCATAATCTGTTTTATCATCTTGGCAACCAACATATCCCACTATGGCATATCCACCATACGCATTATCAAGATGAAGCATATTACCATTCTTACCTTTCTTGAGTCCTAGTAACTCATTTAATGTATCAAGTCTAGCTTCAGCTATCTCTCTTCTTGTTGGTGTTTTTAATTCTTGTGTCATTCTTCTATTCCCCACTCTTTCTTAAAGTCGCCTCTTTCACAGAAAAGACATGGATCTCTTGTGCAGTATCCATGCACATGACTCCAAACAAATACTTTGCCTCTTGGATATTTTTTTGTAGGATTAATTACAATAGTTCCATCATTTTTGTCGTGTTCTATTACACATTCTACTGAACCAATGTGTGGTACATCTGAAATTACAAGTGGTTTATGATATTTACTATCCCTGATTAATTTTTCCTTATGCATCATTGTTTCATGTATCTTTCTGTTAGTGTGGTTTGCAAACCTTTTCCTACAGTAGTTACATTTCTTTGTAAATAATTTCATGCTAGTTTTCCCTCACTTCTAATCTTACTTGACGATTCAGATTCCCAGAAGAATATCAATTCGGGTTCTTTACCCTTCATAAGTTTAAAGTGCCTATGCTCCCATGTATCTGTTAAGTCTACCTTGCAGACTGGACAATTGTTCATTTTATTAACTTCCTTTCCATTATTACCATATTTATTTGCTTTCATTCTTTAATTTCCTCTTCATATATCTCTTATATTTCTGTAGCCAATAAAGTGGTGGATCATCTGGGTTTGATTCTGCTTTCATTATACCACCTCATCTTCGTCAGGTATTGATACTTTACCATCAATACAATAGTCAATACATTGATACACATCAACCATTTTTCCAAAGCCTTTAACAGGACTTGTTGATACTTGCCCCACCTTCTTAAAATGTTTTGGTTCTCCTGCATTGGAACAAGTATGACATCTAATCAAATCTAGTTCAATAACACAATCATCACAGATACATGAGCATACATCGTCTTGTAACCATTGGTTAAACTCTGCACTTTCTTCATTCTTATATGAACAGTTTTCACATTGACTCAATATCTCTTCCCTCGTATCACTTGGTTTGTTCTTCTGTCAAATGCCCTTCTTCTTTTACTGCCCTTATGATCAACGTGTTCTGGATCACTAAGGTTGTTAAATCTTAAGTGAACCATCTCATGTGCTATTGTGTGGTCAATGTTTTTCCTAAACTCTTTTTGATCACTTCCCCACTTCAAGTCATGGTAATTTACATCTATCCAAATTACTCCTGAACCATACCAACAGAATCCAATACAGTAGGAATCATTTGTATGAGCAACAGCATATTCACCCATTCTTTCAACAATATCTCTACGGTTGATATAGTATGGTGGAACGCTTACACCTAGTTGGTCTGCATACTTTACGAATCTCTTGTGAATCCACTTTGCTAGTTTGGAGTTTGACTTTATGTAATTTGACTTCATTTGTTTATGCTCCACTTTGCTGACTTTGTAGATTGTTATTACTCTGCACCTAGTTGGTGTTTTACCATCAGTAGTATATGTTCCGTTAGGGAACATCTCTTTCTTCCATGCTATTGCAATATCGCCATTAATTATTGCATTACTTGTATCTTCAACTTGCTGTTTAACTTCATCATATCGTTCTTTTCGTTCAAGTTCTGTCAGCATACCAAAGTCAAAATTATGACCTTCATATCTAACATAAAAATCCTTATGCCACTTGTAAATACCACTTTCCTTATTTTGTGAATATGCCATGACACTTTTAGGTAATTCCTTGCTAACATATTCTAGCCTACCATGTTCATCAACGGAACAGTTTGGTTCTTGGTCTGCTATCATTTGTTTAAGCCCACGAATATTCTGTTTCTTATGTGTTAGTTTCTCAATGGCTTCTTCCAAACCACTTGCAGTGATAGTAGATGTGAAAACATTGTCTTTCTCCTGTGTTGTATTGTATGTTGTTCTAATTAACGTGTTGTAATTTGATGGTGTTGCCTTTGTTGTAAATGGGTATAGCTGGGTATATGTTGTTGCTTCTACAACAAATTTCTGTTTAACCAGAGTGCGACTTTGTGATTTTCTTTTTCGTTTCATTTTGCCTCTTCCTTGTATATCCACATATACTCGTTGATAAGCCCTGCAACTTCATGCTCTGGTGTCTTTTGTTCTATTAGGAAACACTGCTTCCAATGAAACCATTCTGAAAACTCTATATCTGAAGTTACTACCACTGTGTTAGGGTTTCTTTTCATGTAAGCTCTTATAGCTTCATCTTTAAGTCCGCTTCCAAGATACATCACATTGAATCCAAGTCCTGATACTTTGTCCTGAAGTTCTGGTGAGAATACACATTCGTCAAGTATTACCACTGGTAATTTGCTTTCCCTGTTATGCCACACCATTTTCTTTGGGTGGTTTAGTGGTTGTTTCTTCTTCTCTGATTTCTTGAGTTGTTTTCCCAAAGCCTTACGCCATACGGCTTGGTCGTTTCCAACGTTTATCTTTTTCATTTTAATCCACCCTCTCTGCCGACAACATTTCTTTCTCCAACACTTTCATTGTCTTGGTCGGACTTTATATTTTTTTTATCCATTAACATACTATTACACCCCACCCAATATATACCTATGCCCATACATTTCAGTATTTTTTTTCAAAATGTCAAAGTTCTCCTTGTCGGTTGGTAGCTGGAAGTTTTTTATTTGATCATCTAAAATATCTGCTGGAATCTTTTTGTTTTCTAACATTATTCTTTTTTCAAGTCTGTCATGTATTACACTTATTGGTGGATTGAATACAACACCTATAATCACAGTTGCTTTACTATACTTCTTTCCCAACTCTCTTAATTCTTTTATCAATGAAGTCCTTGCCCTTGCATTAAGGTTTGTCCTATCTATGATAAAGTTATTTCCATTCTTTATGTTTTCTTCTATGTCATTATAAAATTTCCCTGTAATTTCTCCAAACAGATTATTTTTTTGTATGTCGTCAAATGCTTGGTCATAAGAAAGCTTTGCACCATCTTCATTGAGTCTTGACATTGCGTGTTCTACAACATATTTATCTGTAGAACATATTTCTTCATTATAATCTTTTGCGAGCTCTCTTGCATATGTGGACTTACCTGAACCTGATATTCCTATCAGGACTTTGATGAATACTACTTTACTCATTTTTCATCTCCCCAACTATTTTCATAATCACTCATATCTTTTGCAATCTTATCTGCCATTTTCTTTACATCTCCTTCTATCATTCTACATAACACGCTTTCTAATCTAGCTATTCTTTTTTCAAGACTTTCGGCATATTCCCTCAAGTCGTCAATATCCAATTCTGTTATTTTTCGTTTCATTTTAATATCTCCATTATTTTCAAATATACTGTAGTGTATATAAATGATTCGCTTGTCATTTTATAACCCACCATTCTGGTATGCACCCCTGTGCCAACCCCAATTCAAACCCCTTGCCACTACGTTGCAAGTGATTCCATAGTGACGGCTTTAGTTTTTTATACTTTGTTCTAGGTCTAATCCACTTCCATAGCCAATATCTTAGAATATCCCTATTCATAGCATCATTCGTTTCAATCTTATATCTTGTGCCATGAACTCTCTTTTGAAGAGTCAGTCCATCAATATTAACCAACACGTATTCTTTATAACGATTTAAATCTTCAACCATTATATCAAGGAAACTATCCAGTTCAAAGTTATGATGTTCTATAATTTTAGCAAGTTCAGGTTCTTTATCAAAGTAGTAATGATTCATTACCAAATCAGCATACTTCTTTACACTGATCTTTTTTGTCGAATGGACTTGTTCACATAGTTTACATTTCATTTTTTTTCCTCTCATCACTATTGCATGATTTCATGTAAGTTGAAGTGGTTACAGTTTTAAACTGATCAGTTCGGTGGAAAGCTGTATTTTCTCTCATACTACCTTGTGCGGGTATACTAGTTATAGCAGTACCCGTGTAAACCCGAAACAAATGGGGTGAACAGGGTATACTATATAAAGTATTATTCATAATCATCATATCTCCAAAGATCTGGTCTACACCATTCGCAACCCCACCAATGACATTGTTTTCTTGTAGTAAATAGCCAAAGTCTTTTGAATAACCCACCATCACAGCTTTTGTGATAATTATCTTTCAACACTTTGGGTTTTAGATTACGTCTAATCCTCCACCAGTCTGGTGTGGTTATTGTAACTTTTAATGTTCTTTTCATACTATTACTTCACACCCATATCAGTTAAGGCTATTACAGTTTTTAACCAATAAAAATGGTTGCATTTTGTAAATCCATTATCTCTTTGTTTCATGAAACTATACGTTAGCATATCATATATA
>Ga0310345_10003896_pt1 | contig 13866 bp, 17 predicted proteins | sample HC15DNA20500_MG_FD_204667 | JGI IMG/M metagenome (GOLD analysis project Ga0310345, IMG submission 204667) | Marine microbial communities from station ALOHA, North Pacific Subtropical Gyre - HC15-DNA-20-500_MG | ecosystem: Environmental > Aquatic > Marine > Oceanic | place: Pacific Ocean: North... | reverse complement strand
TGAAGAGGTCGCACGTCTCTTACCCGTCAGCAGATAGCCCTGCAACTGACAGAGGCGGAAACCTGAAGGTTCGGAGGCCCATTACCAGTGGGCCACGACCTGGGACGTGCGACGTTCAGACATTCCGATATACACCATGATCGTCGTGATCGATTACAAAGCAGGGAATCTCTACAACGTCGGGAACGCCCTGAAACACCTGGGTGGGGACTTCGTGTTCTCAGGGGATCCCGATGTGGTTCGGGCTGCGAGTAGGGTTATTCTACCGGGGGTCGGATCGGCCCGGGGGGCGATGGATTCCCTCTCCGAGCAGGGGCTGGTGCCAGTGCTGAGGAATCTTCGGGTTCCCTTTCTAGGCATCTGTCTGGGACTTCAGGTGCTCTTCGACGTGTCGGAAGAAGAAAACACCAGCTGCTTGGAGCTGTTGCCGGGCAGGGTGCGGTGTTTTGACCGCTCCTCGGTCAAGGTGCCGCACATCGGTTGGAACCAGGTGCGTCGAGAATCCAACTTGGACATTGGCTCCGGTGCCAGCAGGCTGCTGGAGGGAATTCCGGACGCTAGCTACTTCTATTTTGTCCATAGCTATTTCGCCCCTGCAGCAGAGACGACCACGCTGGCCGTCACTGACTACGACGGGACCTTTGCCTCCATCGTGGCGCGCGAACATTTCTGGGGAGTGCAGTTCCATCCTGAGCGTTCCGGGGAGGTCGGTCTTCGGCTCCTTAGAAACTTTATTGAAGCGAGTTGACGTGTGAAGGTAATTCCAGCGATTGATTTGGTCGAGGGAAAATGTGTCCGTCTTTATCAAGGCGATTTTGGGCGGAAGACGGTCTACTCGGATGACCCGGTCAAGCAGGCCCGTAGCTTCGAGAGCGTTGGATTTCCCAGGCTCCATGTGGTGGATCTGGAGGGAGCGCGTGACGGAGGTGGTCGAAACCGCCCTTCCATTCATCGAATCCTCAAATCGATCGACATCCCGGTTCAACTGGGAGGTGGGATCCGGGAATCTGGAGATGTGGCTCAGTTGTTGGATTGGGGCATCTCCTATCTGATTTTGGGCACGGTCGTCCTGAGGCAGCCGGACGAAGTGGGACGGTGGCTGAAGAAATGGGGGCTAGATCCCTTCATCGTGAGCCTGGACCTTCGGAAGGGGCGCCTGCAGAGCCAGGGATGGCTGGAGGAGAGCTCTTTGGATTTGAAGCAGGTGGTAGGGCGAATCATGGACTGGGGGCTTAGCCAGGTGATCTGCACCGATGTGGAGCGAGATGGGACGTTAGAGCACCCGAACTATGACAGCTATTCCCGATTGCTGGAAATGCTTGGCTCCTCGACCAGCTTGATCGCCGCGGGAGGCATCAGCAGTCTCGACCACGTTGACCGCCTGCAGAAGATTGGTGTCGGAGGTGCCATCGTAGGAAAGGCTCTGTACGAAGGTGGACTCTCCTTGGAGGAGTGGGCAAGTGCTGGCTAAGAGGATCATCCCCTGTCTGGACGTGGCTGAGGGAAGGGTTGTCAAGGGGGTCCATTTCGTGGATCTGCGTGATGCCGGAGATCCAGTGGCTTTGGGCCAACGTTACTATGAAGAGGGAGCCGACGAGCTCGTATTTCTGGACATCACGGCCACTGTTGAGGAGCGCAAGACGGTACTGGATTGGGTGAGCCGTGTAGCCGACTCGATTTTTATCCCTTTCACTGTGGGTGGCGGAATTCGCTCCCTGGAACAGGTGCAGGAGCTACTTCGAGCCGGAGCAGACAAGGTTTCAATCAACAGCGCTGCGGTCAAGGATCCTGCTCTTATACGTCGTACCGCCCTCGAGTTCGGGTCCCAGTGTATCGTGCTGGCAGTTGACGTGAAGCGAACGAATGGTGGCTGGAAGGTCTTCGTTGGAGGCGGCCGCTTCGAGACCGATCGGGACGGACTCGATTGGATGAAGCAGGGGGAGGAACTTGGAGCCGGCGAGATTCTCCTGACCTCGATGGATCGGGACGGCACGCAGTCAGGATACGATCTGGAACTGCTGCAGAAGGTCAGTGCTTTGGTCCGGATACCCGTCATAGCTTCAGGTGGCGCGGGTTCCCCAGAGGATCTTTTGCAGGGACTTCAGGTGGGCCAGGCCGATGCGGTCTTGGCGGCCAGCATTTTCCACTATGATCAACACTCGATCGGCGAGGTAAAGGAACTATTGGCCAGGAACGGTGTTCCGGTTCGCCATTGATTTGCCGAGAGACCATAGGTGTAACAGTTGGCACCCGATCTCACAGACAGCGTCCGATTTGATCGAAGTCGAACGTTGGCTTTCGCCTTCGGTTGAAACCGCACCTAGAAGCGGACGTGCGAATGCGCATTAATGAGTGATTTCTGACGATATCTGGTAGGTTTCCAACTGGACGATAACTGGACGACATGTGAGGCTTATCCGAACAAGAATTCTCTTGACCAATAAGCCTGTCGAGAGGAAGATGACATCCAATCAAGGATACGCCAGCATGAATAAAACGCCGAGATGGCTAATCTGGTCTCGCGTTGGAACTCGTTCACATTAGGAGCCATGTCCTACGATTTCGCAGACCGCTATTCCGATTATTTGCGCCTCTCGCCAGGGGTCCACATGGGGATCAATCTTCATTCTTCTCGTCGCTTGCTGCTTGGCTATTCCGTTCGCTTACTCCGCCGAGACGGTCCACCTCTTTATCAGGTCCAACGGCGAGCTTATTCAAGGTTGAGAGCACGGCGCCGCCAAAGCACACGCCCACGCAGAGGTCCATCGAGTGCCTTTCCTACTCCGAAGGAGGCAGCGCGCGGGCTAAAGGCCGGCGCACTTATGAGCCCATCGTATTTCTTAAACGGATCGACAAGACCAGCCCGCTCTTGTCCAAGGCCCTCGTCAACAATGAAACGATCGATGGAATGTTCTTGTTTTTCCGGCCGAATCGGTCGGTGGACGGAACAACCGAGCATTTCTTCACGGTGGAAATATCCGGGGCAAGGGTTGCCTCGATCCGTCGGGTTTCACCCCGGACGTGATCGATCCAGCCTCAGCCACTGAGCCGCCTACTGAGGAGGTCTCCGTCGTATTCCACAATATCACCTGGACCTACGAACCGACGGGCGTATCGCAAGATGACAGAGCCCCCTTGATCGGGGGTGCCAGTGGAGGAAGATAACGGGGACTCTGACCGGCCGCACCTAGAAGGGGTCATTCGACGTTTCCTGGCACAATTTGAACGTCCGCTTCTAGGTGGCGCCGTTCGACTTCGATCGAATCGGACGCTGTCTGTGGGATCGGTTGCTGACTATCACACAGCAGCTCTCTGTATAGCCACGTCGATGCAACACTCGGATCCAGGGGCGGCGAGTCAGACAGTCGCCAGGGATTCCTCTTCGTAGTGACTCCCCGCGATAAAAGCTTGAACATAGGGGGCTTCGGAAGCGTGGAACTCGTCCAAGCCTCCCTCAAAATGGATCAGCCCATCCTTTATCAGGATGATTCTGTCCGCCACCATCTCGATACACCTCAAGTCATGAGTCACGACCACTGAGGTTAAATTGTTCTGCTTGTTCAACTTTCGGATCAGTCGATTGAGAGATTTCCCAATGATGGGATCGACCCCGGTGGTAGGCTCGTCATAGAGAATAGCTTCTGGGGCATTGGCGATCGCCCGGGCGATCGCAACCTGTTTTTTGGAACCTGCGCTCAACTCGTCAAAGCGTTGATTCCCCATGCCTTCCAACTCGACGTCCGCAAGTAGCTCGGCCACCCGTTGATCGATGGCGTCCTCATCTAGGATCCCTTGCTCACGCAGCGGATAAGCGACGTTCTCCCTCACATCCAGAGAGTCGAAGAAGGCCCCGCTTTGAAACACGTAGGACACTCGCTTCCGGACTTCAAGCAGTTGGAGCTCGTCCATTATCGTGATGTCGTCGCCTTTGAACAGGATGCTTCCCTGGTCGGGCTCCAGAAGACCGACGATGAGTTTGAGCAAGACGCTCTTGCCGCTTCCACTCTTTCCCAAGACTCCCAGAGTTTCGCCTTGAAAGATCTTCAAGTTTGTTCCTTTCAGCACCGTCTGTTCGTCAAAAGATTTGTCGATCTGTACCAGTTCGATGAACGTCCCACCGTTTGTAGTTTCGGTTTCGATGGGTTTCCTGAGTGTTCCCGTTCTGCGCCATTTTGGAAAGAAGCGGCGAAGCGAAAGCAGGATGAAGATTCCGATGTAGCCTCCGAAGAGTGCAACGAGGAAAAGCTTGAAGAACATATCCTTCAGATAACCGTCAGCGACGAGTCAAAAGTCTAGCCGCAAGGTGCCCCAGAGTGTCCGAGGCCCTATGGAGTCAGGGTTCCTGCCAGAGTATGCCCCGTGGGCCGACAGGGTGGCAAGAGGGAAAATAAGTGCTGGGATCGAAGGGAGGAACTCTTCAGTGACGGATCTGAAAACGAGTCAACTTACGCGCCATCTCCTTGCGGACCTTCTGATCGCTTTTCCTGTAGAGATGGAGCCAAGCACGGAGTTCTTTGGGATTCAGAGCGAGTACCTCGCAGACCCAACGAAAGCTTCCCGGATGATTTTCATCGGCGAAAAACCATTCCAAGGCGTCGTTGCGCCAGATTTCCCATTCCTTTTCCTTGTTGGAAGACTTCTTTGGCGCGACGATATCTCGAAAGGCCTGAAGCAGAATTCCCAAGGCCAGATTCCTAAGGGAGGGATCTGGCTTTTTGGTCTGAGGATAGAGGCCTTCGCTTTCGATTACTGAGCTTTTCATTTCAAATATTTGCGTCTCAAGTCACAATTTTACGTAACTCTGGCGCATACTCCTCTGTGATGCAGTAACTAAAGAAAAGTTTCGTTTCCTTTCTTCTCCAGCCAAGAAAACGAAGGCTTGCAAGTCAGCAAGCCACAACGTTTCGCAAGAAAAAAATCCGGCCATCCATCCCGGGTTGATTACCGTCAACATTTTTTCCATCCATCCCTCTTTCATCCTTGGACGACTTTTCCACTATAGGATACAATAGGCCCCTGATTAAGGAGGTGAATATGACAGTTGAACGATCAAATTCAGTTACTCTCAAAGGCACTCCCTTCACGCTGTTGGGGCCTGAACTAAATGTTGGGGACCCGGCTCAAGACTTCATGGCAGTGGGAACCGATCTGCAGCCTGTAACTCTTGCAGATACTGAGGGTTCCGTCAGAGTGTTTAGTGCGGTACCTTCCTTGGATACCCCGGTCTGTGATGCCCAGACTCGCCGCTTCAATCAAGAGGCCACGAGTCTTCCGGGTGTGAAGATCTACACCATTAGCATGGATCTGCCGTTTGCCCAGAGTCGATGGTGCGCAGCGGCCAGAGTCGAGAATCTGACGATGCTTTCCGATCACCGGGATGCCTCGTTTGGATCCAGCTATGGAACGCTGATCAAGGAATTGCGCCTGAGCTCCCGGGCTCTCTTTGTAGTTGACTCAGAAGGCACGCTTCAGCACGTTGAGTATGTGGGCGAGGTGGCCGATCATCCCGACTATGATGCAGCGTTGGAAGCGGTTAGGGCGTTGGTCTGACACGAAGGAAGAGGGCGCACGTCCCTTGTCGTGGGTTACTGGTGGTGAGTTTTCGAACTTCCAGTTGCCGCAACTGTCAGTTCCGGAGCTGTCTGCTGCCGGCTATAAGGACGTGCGACGTTCAGACGTGCGACCTCTTCACTGAGGTCCCACGCGTGACAGGGCGGGTGGTTGGACTGCGTTGGCTGCCGTCCAGGCGCTGAGGAATACCAGGCGAACAATCTTTTCCATTTTATCGTAATTGATCTTCTCCGCCGTATCAGTCGCCCGGTGATAGTCCGGGTGCAGCCCTGTGTGAAAGAAGGCCACAGGGATTCCGCGATTCAGAAAAGGCCAGTGATCGCTGCGCCGCAGCAGATCGAGTGAGTGGTTGTCATAGCGGAACTTGAGGGAGAGGCCGATCCAGCGATTGCTGTCGTCGACCAGCCGACGTATGTCACTACTGCGACTGTAGCCCAATACATTGAGCGAGTTTCTGTTTTCTTCGGCGGTTTGCTCGGGTAGACCGCGAAAGCGGTGGTTTTCCGAATCAGGAATCTCCTCGTTTCGGCCGATCATATCCATCTGAAGCATCAGCCTGGTCTGATCCAGAGGAAAAGAAGGGTGGACGACGTAGTAGTAGGACCCGAGAAGGCCCCTTTCTTCGGCGTTCCAAGCCGCGAACAGAATCGATCGCCTCGGTCTTTCGGGGCTGGCAGCAAACGCCTCCGCGATCGCTAGGAGCCCGGCAATGCCGCTCGCGTCGTCGTCGGCCCCATTGTAGATGGTGTCCTCATTCCCGCTGACATGATCCAGGTGGGCACCGATGATGACGAACTCCTTGCCAAGCTCGGAATCCGATCCTGGTAGCGAGGCCAGCACGTTTCTTGATCGTTCTTCCCTCTGAGTCCGCTTGGTTTCGAAGTATGCCTGGACCTTCGGCAGCCGGAAGCTCTTGGATCGGTATTCGTCGTCGATCTGTCTCTGAAGCGCTCCCAGGCTGATGGGGGTGTTTTCGAAGAAGTGGCTTGCCATCTCTTGGGAGATGTGCACGGCGGGTATCTCTATACTGTCCGTCCATACCTTCAGGTATTGGGGCGCTCTGGACTCATCTTTAGGCCAGGCAGACCGCATCCTGCGCGAGAACTTTGCGTCATTGTCGTGGTTCTCGATATCCTGGACCAGGATCACAGCCACGGCTCCGTGCTGCTGTGCATTGAGCAGTTTGTATCGGGTAGGGCTGTAGTCCGAGCTGACCAGTCCGTCGAAGGGGCTCTGGGGATCTTGTTCGCCCGGTTCGTGTTCCAGGATCAAGACGATCTTGTGACGCACATCGATCCCAGCATAGTCATCGTACTGATGCTCTGCCGCCGAAATTCCGTAACCTGCAAAAACCAACGGAGCGAGTACCTTCCCATTAGCCGAGAGAGGCGAGGGATAGAAGTCATCTTCAAGCCTGCCAACGGTTGGGTCGGAGCCTTGCTTGAGAATCTCGAAGCGATTGGGCTCTGAAAGCTCTGATTGGACCAAGTCGAAGTACTGAAGGTAAGACCCGTCCTCACCCGCCGGGTTCAAACTCAGACGCTCGAAACGGTGGGCCAGGTAACGCGACGCTATTTGATTGTGGATACTGGATGTAGCGCGACCGCCCATCTCGTCCGAAGCCAGGAAATAGACGTCGGACTTGAGATTAGAGGCCGTGATGCCCTCGACGCTTGGCGGTTGGGAATCAGAGGGAAGCCCCGCAATGAGAAAAGGGAGAATGGCCAGTGCACTAAGGCCGCCGCACGCGAGCTGGAGGGTTCCCTTTCCCACGACTGCCTATTTAGCTATAGATGCTGGAACCGGTTCGCTTGAACTCGTCGGCCTTCTCCTGCATTCCGGTCTCTATTGCGCTGCCCTCATCCAACCCCTGGCTCACTGCGTAGTCTCGCAGCTCCTGCGTAATCTGCATGGAGCAGAACCGAGGTCCGCACATGGAACAAAAGTGCGCGACCTTGGCTCCATCGGCCGGTAGGGTTTCGTCGTGATAGGACTTTGCGGTTTCGGGGTCGAGAGCCAGGTTGAACTGGTCTTCCCAGCGAAACTCGAAACGTGCTTGGGAAATAGCGTTGTCTCGGACCTGTGCACCGGGATGACCCTTGGCCAGATCGGCGGCATGAGCAGCGATCTTGTAGGCCATGACTCCTTCCTTGACATCCTCTCGATCGGGAAGGCCCAAATGCTCTTTAGGTGTGACGTAACACAACATGGCACAACCATACCAACCGATCATAGCGGCTCCAATGGCTGATGTGATGTGATCGTAGCCAGGCGCAATGTCGGTCGTCAGTGGCCCCAGCGTGTAAAACGGGGCCTCAAAACACTCCTGCAACTCCTTTTCCATGTTGATTTTTATCAGCTGCATGGGAACGTGCCCGGGTCCCTCGATCATCACCTGGACATCATGACTCCAGGCCACGCGGGTCAGCTCTCCCAGGGTCTTCAGTTCCCCGAACTGCGCGTCGTCGTTGGCATCCGCGATTGATCCAGGCCGCAAACCGTCGCCCAGACTGAAGGAGATGTTGTAGGCCTTCATGATCTCGCAGATCTCGTCGAAGTGCGTATAGAGAAAGTTCTCCTGGTGGTGTGACAGACACCACTTCGCGAGGATCGAGCCTCCGCGGGAGACGATTCCGGTCACCCGATTGGCCGTCAAGGGAATGTAGCGTAACAATACTCCGGCGTGGATAGTGAAGTAGTCGACGCCTTGTTCAGCCTGTTCGATCAAGGTGTCTCGATATATTTCCCAGGTCAAGGCCTCTGGCTGTCCCTCGACCTTTTCCAGGGCTTGATAGATGGGTACCGTACCGATGGGGACGGGGGAATTCCGGATGATCCATTCCCGTGTCTCATGGATGTTGGCACCTGTTGAAAGGTCCATCACCGTGTCGGAGCCCCAATGGGTTGCCCAGACCATCTTCTCGACTTCTTCTTCTATCGAAGACGTGACGGCAGAGTTTCCGATATTGGCGTTGATCTTGACCAGGAAGTTGCGCCCGATAGCCATCGGTTCAACTTCTGGATGATTGATATTAGAAGGGATGATGGCACGGCCTCTGGCCACCTCATCGCGAACGAAGTCGGGTGTGATCGCGTCCGGGATCTCGGCCCCGAAGGCCGCTCCCGGATGTTGGTGGAACAGGCGCCGGTTGCTTCCTTGCCCAGACTGCTGCTCCCGCTGAAGGTTTTCCCGGATCGCAACGTACTCCATTTCCGGCGTCACTATCCCTTTACGGGCATAGTGCATTTGACTGACATTAGCACCGGGCTTGGCGCGTAAGGGCTTGCGAAGGGGCCTGAATTGGATGTTTTTCAAGCCGGGATCGGCTTCTCGATCCTTGCTGTACTCCGAACTGGACTGGGAAAGGTGCTCCACGTCTTCTCGGCCAAGGATCCAAGGGAGGCACTTCGGAGAAAGCCCTTTGCGGATATCGACCAAGACTGCCGGGTCCGTGTAGGGTCCTGAGGTATCGTACGCGAAAAAGCTCGAGGAGCTGCCGTTTCCGTTTCCATTCTGGGAGTTGGACTTCAGGAAGATTTCGCGCATCGGAACGCGCACCCCTGGCTGGATGCCTTGGATGTGCGCCTTTGCAGATCCAGGGTAGGGTTCCATCGAGATTGATGTCGCAACTTTACTCTTCTTATCAGTTGTCCGCATTGCCCGCTCCTTAATGGTCTTTCAGGCCTTTTCCTTCAGCAGAAGGAACGCACGATCTGGCCGGAGGGCTGGAAAAGACTGCTTTCGAAGGCTGCGCTTCCTACGCCGGCGTTAACCGTACAGGTTCAAGGGGTCGACGGATCTCATTCGATCCATCCTTTCAGCCGAGCCAGCTCCCCCGGCGACCCGTTTCAGGCTTCCCATGTTACCTGTAGGGCGGACTATTTTCAACTCAGTGGCCCCAGCGGTGCTATCCCATTCGAAAGCGGAACTTTCCGAGCCATGGAAGCCTGAAGCGCAAGCGAGGGGTTGGCGCACACCCCGAATTGCCCTGGCTAGGCTGCTTGCCGCGCCTCAGGCCCCTTCGTCCCCCCACTGCGCTGCCCTCCAACCCCTCGCTCGCACGTCAGGCTTCCTCACGTTTCGCACTATCGGGCGACCTGGAGGTGCGAGTTCCGATGAACTGTTACCTGCCGCAACATTCCGGAACTGCTCACTGCATTACTGCTCACTATTCAAGCCGGGAAGCGCTTTCAAGTTGGGAGGGTCGAAGTACCCGTTGCCGTTGGTATCCACGAAGATGGGGTTTGTGAAGGAGAAGGATCTGAAGTTGGAAAAAGGGGGCGCCCACTTGCGTTCTGAAGTGGCAATGAGCAGATACCAAGTGTCGCGACCTGGGTTGACCACGATGTCCTGTTCGAAGCGAACTGCTGCAGAGGCACCCTTGGTGGGATAGGAGGTCAGCACCCTTCCATTGGCGATAACCTCGACTTTGTCTACTGGAATCCAGGGAGCTGCCTGGACCGATGCATGCAGGATCACGGAACGATCGTTGGCTTTGATGGTCGATCCGACAGGAGCCCCGTCATTTGCTGAGAGCCTGATGAAGGGGCCAAGGGAGGCCGTCGAAGCACCTTTCTTAAGGGCGTTCACAACCCGGTATGGATCAATTTCCCAGGGTCTGTCTGTCTCCGAGAGAACATAGTTGCGGGGATACCCCGGAAGTTCTTTGGGATATTGATGGGCATCCGTATTGGCGACCCCTGTCATGAAGATTCCCCGGTTCAGCAGGCTGAACCAATCTCTCAGGTTCTTGTCCGCCTCGGGAGTCCTGCCGAAATATCCCGCCTTGCTGAACTCCCCTTCTGTGATCGCGTTGAATACCTCTAGCTGATCGAAAGAGGCTTCGAAGAAGGGATACTCGATCTTCAACGAACCCGGATCGATCCTTCCATTGAAATAGCCGTCTTTGTGGGAGCCCAGACGAGGATGGTTGATCTGAACGATCTCGTCACCCGGGTTCTGTCTCAGCAGCCGAAGCATCTCGCCCGGAGTGCGGATAGATCGGCGAAAGGTCCTATCTTCCCAAGGGTTCACTGACATGGGAAAGCTGTTGAAGTGCCCGAATTCCGTATCCACCTCGTTCCCCACGACGGAGGTCATGAAGCGACCCAGATTCAACTCCGCTATGTAGGAGGAGTAATCCTTGAGCACGTTGTGATCCGTGGCCGTTAACAAGTCGAGCCCTTCGGCTGCTGACACCATGGCGCCGTCTCGCATGGCGAATTGGAGATGGAGGTGAAAATCCGCGGAGATGAAGCCAGTGGTGTCAATGGCTCGGGATAGGGTCGAGTCCAGGTAGGTGGTCTCTCCTTCAGAGATACGAATCCGGTGCTGGTCGAGGCTGTACTCGGTCCCCCGAGTGATGTAGACATCGTAGTCTCCCACCGGAATTGTCTTGATTTCCTGTCCCGATGAGGTCACCAGGATATTCGCGAAGCGCCCAACGGTGGGCATTTCTTGTCTCCCGTCCGCGTGGGCGAAAAATAGTCGAGCTGGAAGGTGGATTCCAGTCTTGTCCTCCAACACCTCAAATGAGAGCTTACCCACACGTTTGCTCGATTCCAGGACGAACCTTTCATCTGGATCGAGCGTGTCAGAAGCCAAGGAAGCGGTGGTCCCTGGCTGCTGCAGCAAAGCCCAGGCTGCCACCAGAAAGCTCATGAGACCCAAGCGGAGCATCCAGTTAGACAATGTTGGTTTTCCTCCAAGATTCCGGCTTGGCCGTACTCCGGTCGAGTGATAAGAGCCGGACAGGACAGGGCTACAGATTAACAGATCAAACGATTCAACGCTGCCAAGGCAAGATGGTTGGCGTAGGGACGTTCTCCCCGGAACCTATACCTGCATTCCAATTTCATTTCAGTGTCAAGTCAGTTTTTCCCCCAAGAAGAACTGGCCCCGTTCGAGAAGGAAACTTCGGACGATCCAGAATAGAGGGTGTCGGAGAAGCCTTTGGCGAATGGAAGGGTTAAGATCCCGCCTCGCTGTTGCTTCGGCGTGCTTACAGAGCCGTGACCGTGAGGGAGCGGGCCCCGATCACAGATCGGGACAGGTGGCGAGTCCACAGAAAGAGGGTCCTCGGGTTACTGTCTTCCGCGTCCGTCGTTTTTCGGCATCGGTATGCCGGTACCGCTCCTTCGCAGTCATGGCTCTGTCAACCGGCTGCTCCTGCAGGATTTCCTGTCCAATGGAGTTTCAGCTTAGTCCCACTCCAGGAAGCATTGGCCCCATTTGAGAAAGAAACTTCCGGTTACTGGGGATTGGTGCGTCACTGCGTGGGGAAGAGTTGTCCGGCTCTCTCCTCGCAACCTGGGCTCATTTTGCTAACGGCTCAAGTCGTTCGCGGCTCTGTCGGACTTGGCTTCGTAACGCTGGTAGTACACCCGTTGGCGGCACCTTCGGAGGACAGGAGACGTGCGACGGATTCTTGCAGTTTCACCTCAGAGTCCTTGAAGGGCGCCAAACGTTGCGGTGGTCCGTCCGTGTTTTGTCGAGTACAATGATCGGGCGAAATCGAGTGCTTGGCAACGATTAGAACAGGGCCCGAACGGGAAGGGGTCTAGGGGGAAAGTAGATGTCGCTCTTGGAGGGTCGAGTTGCCGTCGTCACGGGTGCCGGAAGCGGGATCGGTGAGGGCATCGCCAGGGCCTTTGTCGACGAGGGTGCGTGTGTGGCACTGGTGGGTAGAAGCACTGAGAAACTACGACAAGTTGCCTCGAGTTTACCTCCAGAGAGAGTCCTCTGCTACCCCTGCGACGTTTCTGACCGGGCGACCATCGAGGCCATGGGTGCCGAGGTGTCGGGCCGCTTCGGCCCCGTGGACTTGCTAGTCAACAATGCGGGCGTCAATACCCTGCGCCGGTCCGTTTTTGAGGTGGATCCCCTGGATTGGGACTATATGATTGCCGTCAATCTCACCGGTGCCTTCAACTGTGTTCGGGCGGTGTTACCGGGAATGCGAAAGCTGAAGAACGGTCTCGTCATCAACGTGTCATCGATTGCTGGAAAGCGAGCAAGCCAGCTCGCCGGGGTGGCGTACTCGGCCTCCAAACATGGGATGGTGGCCCTTTCCCACTCCATTAATGAGGATGAGGCCGCCTATGGCATCCGATCCACGGTTTTGTGTCCGGGTGAAGTGAGCACTCCTATCCTGGAGCATCGTCCTGTGCCCGTACCTCAGGAGGACCGCGATCTGATGCTCACTCCTGAAGATCTCGCTCAGGCGGCTATTTTCGTCGCCACTCTGCCACCCAGAGCTTGTGTTCCGGAGCTGATCATCAAGCCTACGGTGCAGGTGTACAGCTGAAGATGTTGCAGGTTGCAGGTTTGGGGAATTGTTGCGGCGGGCTGATTGACTTGCTAAGCTTCGTGTTCTTTTCTCCGGGTTTGGGTGAGGATTCCTAGAAAGGGGAAGTTGATGAAAAAATCTGTTAGCGGTGTTCAGGCGAACACTAGCATGGACGGGATTGCCCGAAAGACACTGGCTTTTAATGACGAGGCCATGCTCTGTCACTTCAATATGGGAAAAGGGGCAAGGATCCCGCTCCACAATCACCGTGCCAGTCAGGTTGGCTATGTGGTTAGTGGGTCGCTCAAGTTCTTGGGTGACTCAGACGAGGACACCTTTGTTGCGAATGCCGGAGACTCCTATGTCTTCGGTCCTCATCAGATGCACGGCTGTGAAGTGCTGGAAGATTCTGAGGTGATCGAGGTCTTTTCACCGGCTCGCGAAGAGTACAAGGAATAGTGATCTAACCCGCAGCTGCCGCCAGCAACCGGAGTCCAGAATGCTAGCTAGTTCCCTCAAGAAAAAGCTAAGTGGCGACGAGATCGTCGTAGGTACCTTTCTGACATTCAATTTCTGGGCAGGCCATCTGGAGATCCAGAAGAAACTGGGCATGGATTTCGTTGCCCTGGATCTGGAACATGGTTCAGCGGATCTCAAGACCACCGAGGAGCTTTGTCGGACGGCGCGACTTCTTGACCTTCCTCTGATCGTGCGTCCTGAAGCCAGCGTCTATCATCTTGTCCGAAAGTATGCGGACATGGGACCTGCCGGCTTCCTGATCCCATGGGTGGATGAGGCTGAACAGATGCAGACTGTACGGGACGCCGTCTTCGTCCATCCGCGGGGTCGCCGGGGCCCTGGTGGAGCTTCGATTTTTGGGGCGACAGGTCTGGATCTGGACGGATGGCAGGAAATAGAAGATAACTCCTTCGTGGCTATGCAGGTCGAGACCCCCGAAGGGATCGAGGTGATGGGGGAGATGGCCGCCCCCGATTGGGTTGACGCC
>Ga0310345_10003895_pt1 | contig 13867 bp, 16 predicted proteins | sample HC15DNA20500_MG_FD_204667 | JGI IMG/M metagenome (GOLD analysis project Ga0310345, IMG submission 204667) | Marine microbial communities from station ALOHA, North Pacific Subtropical Gyre - HC15-DNA-20-500_MG | ecosystem: Environmental > Aquatic > Marine > Oceanic | place: Pacific Ocean: North... | reverse complement strand
ATGGCCATCACCATCATGCTGGCGCTGGCCGCGGCGTTCATCCTCTCGCTCACCTTCGTGCCGGCCATGGTGGCCATCCTCATGCGCGGCAAGGTCGCCGAGAAGGAAGTCCGGATCATCCAGTGGCTGAAGGTTCGCTATGAGCCCCTCCTCGGGCGCTCCATAGCCCGACCGTGGCCCTTCATCGGAGCCGGCCTCGCCGTGTTTCTGTTGAGTGGCGTGGTGTTCACCACGCTTGGGCAGGAGTTCATCCCGACCCTGGACGAGAAGAACATCGCCCTCGGGGCTCTGAAGATTCCCTCCACCTCGCTCGAGCAATCCAAGACCATGCAGCAGCGGGTCGAGAAAACGGTGACGTCTCTGCCGGAAGTGAAGATGATGTTCTCCAAAACCGGCACGGCCGAGGTCGCCACCGACCCGATGCCCGTGAACCAGTCGGATGGCTTCGTCATCCTGAAGCCCAGCGAGGAGTGGCCGAAAGGGGTCACCACGAAGGAACAGGTGGCTGAGCGGATCCTCAAGAAGGTCGAGCCGCTGCTCGGCAACAGTTACGAGATCACCCAGCCGATCCAGATGCGTTTCAACGAGCTCATCGCCGGCGTGCGGGGCGACGTCGCCATCAAGCTCTACGGCGACGATCTGGACAAGATGAGCGCCGCGGCGGGCAAGATCGGCATGGTGCTGCAGGGAATCCAAGGCGCCGAGGGCGTGCGCGTCGAGCAGACCGCTGGCGCGCCCACCCTGGACGTCCGGTTCGACCGCGCCGCCATCGCCCGTTTCGGCCTGACGGTCGAGGAGGTGGCCGACACGCTCGCCACGGCGCTCGGCGGCCGCGAGGCCGGCGCGGTGTTCGAGGGCGACCGCCGCTTCGACATCGTCGTGCGGGTGCCGATGACGCAGCGCAACGACCTGGACAGCCTCGGAGCGACGCCCGTGATGCTGCCGTCTTCGGACGGCGCGCCCAGCCAGTCGGTTCCGCTGCGCCAGCTGGTGGAGCTGCGCTTCACCGACGGCCTCAACCAGGTGAGCCGTGAGAACGGCAAGCGCCGCGTCGTGATCCAGGTGAATGTGCGAGACCGCGACATCGGCTCCTTCGTCACCGAAGCGCGCAGCAAGGTCGAGGCCGTGGCCCTGCCGACCGGCTCCTACCTGCAGTGGGGCGGCCAATATGAGAACCTCCAGGCCGCCACCCAGCGCCTGAGCATCGTGGTGCCGCTGTGCTTCCTGGCGATCTTCGTCATCCTGTTCATGGCGTTGGGCGGGCTCGCCCGCGCCGTCGCCGTGTTCGCCGCCATTCCCCTGGGGCTGGCGGGCGGGGTGTTTGCGCTGGCCCTGACCGGGATCACCTTCTCGATCTCGGCGGCCGTGGGCTTCATCGTGCTGGCCGGCGTGGCGGTGCTCAACGGCCTGGTGGTGATGTCGAGCATCCGGCAGCGTCTCGACGAAGGCATGCCTGTCGCAAGGGCGATCTACGACGGCTCGGTCGAGCGGTTCCGGCCGGTGTTGATGACCGGGCTCGTTCCAGCCATCGGCTTCATCCCGATGGCGCTGGCCCACGGGACCGGCGCGGAGGTGCAGAAGCCGCTGGCTATGGTGGTGATCGGCGGCTTGATCACCGCCACGCTGGTCACGCTGCTCGTGCTTCCAGCCATCTCCCAGCTCATCCTCAGCCTCGGGCGCAAGCCCGCGGCCGAGGGTGACCGTCCGGCAGCTCTCCAGCCCCAAGCGAGCTGACTGGACCCGCCGGCGCGGCTCCCCCCAGGCCGCGCCGGCGCCACCTTCAAGAGGGAGGACAGCCATGCGTTTCCCCGCACTGCCGAAAGACCCCCTGCGTCACGATTGCGGACGGGCGGGGACGGCGAGCAGGAGGTCCGGACAAGGCGGTCGGCTGATCGCCGCGGCGCTGCTTTGGGCGCCGCTGTCCGCCTGGGCGGCCCCGCATGAGGAACAGCCGCTCGTCGTCGAGCCGGGGGCGCCGGGCGTTTGGCGCGCTGAAGCCAAGGGCATGATCATTGAATTCCTGGCGCGGTCCGGATCGCTGGGCGCTCTGTCGATACGGTTCATCGGCCAGGGCGGAGAGTCCATCGCCCCGCCGCCCGCGCGGCAGGTCATCCTGACGCCGCCCGATGGGCCCGCCGTTTCGTTCTCACCGTCCGCAGGCGGGTGGACGTCAACGACCCAGGCTCGCGCCCCTCAGGACGGCGCGCTCCTGATCATCATCGAAGCCGATCACCGTCACGACTTCCGGCTCAACGTCCATGCCCAGCCGTCCGATTCCACCCAGCCAACCGAGAGAACGCCATGACGGGTCTGTCTCGCCGCAGCGCCGTAGCAGCGCTTGCGATCGCCGGGCTCACGCCCGCACGGGCGCTCGCCGAGAGCCCGTTCACCGTCTACCGCACTGCTGGCTGTCAGTGCTGCCGGGCGTGGGTCTCGCAGATGGAGTCCGCGGGCTACCGACCACGGACGGTCATCGTCGACGATCTCGCGGACGTCCGGCTCCGCTACAAGGTGCCCGCCGACCTGGCCGCCTGCCACACAGCCGTGATCCACGGCTACGTCGTGGAAGGCCACGTGCCCGCTGAGGACGTACAGGCGCTGCTGCGGCAACGGCCCCAAGCCATCGGCATCGCGGTTCCCGGCATGCCCGCCGGCGCGCCCGGCATGGAGCAAGCCGACGGCAGCCGAGAAGCCTTTATGACCCTGTTGCTCCTGGATGGCGGCCGCAGGCGGATCTTCGCGCGTCACTGACCCACCATCTTCAGGAGAACCCAACATGCAGACACCCGGTCAAGCCGTCCTGCTTCGCATCTATACCGACGAGAACGCCCTGGTGGGCGACCGCTCGCTCATCGACGTGATCATCCGAAGAGCCCGTGACGCCCATCTCGCGGGCGCCACCGTGCTGCGCGGCCGCAAAGGTTTTGGGGAGTCCGCGCGGCTGCACGAGCACCGACCGTTCGACCTGAACGACAACCTGCCGGTCGTGATCGAGTTCGTCGATGAGGAGGCGCGGCTGCGCGCCTTCCTCCCCCAGCTGGACGACCTCAAGGACATCGGCCTGATCACCTTCGAGAAGGTCGAGGTGCTCCGCTATGGCGGGCATCACGCCGAGCCCCACGCGTAGCACGGCAGGAGCATCGACATGGCCCAGGCGGAGCTCCGCTTCCAACTTGAGTCAATTCTGGCAGGCGGGGCGGATGCCTGCGAGCGCTGCGTCGGCGTCCTGACATCGGTCGCACAAGGTCATCCCGCGGTGACGGAAGCACGGGTCGAGGCCAAAAAAGAGGGGTCCGGAGAGCACCTGTTGATCCGCTTCGACGGGGAACGGTCGCCGCCTGGCCAGCTCCGCGCCTTTATCGAAGACTCTGGCGCGGTCATCGCGGAACGGTTCGGCCACTTCGTGTTCCGGATCGGGGGCGCGATTCATCCCCGCACGGCTCGGCGCATCCGTGACCATCTCCGTGCGCAGATCGGCGTGATCCAGGCGGATGTGCGGCCGGTCGGCCGCGCCTTCGTCGAGTTCGACCGGGAGAAGACCAGTGAGGCGGCGCTGCTGGAGTCGGTCCGCACCCTCGGGGTCGAACTTCGATCATTTGACGCGGAGGCGCTTCCCTCAAAGGCCGCAGCCGGAACCGTCGAGCCTCCGCCACTGCTGGACGGCCACCACACGGGACCCGACGACCACGATCACCAAGAGGAGGAACATCGGCATGCTCATGGCCAAGGTGGGGACCATGAACACGCGCACGGCCACGGAGGCGTCTTCGGCGAACGCACGGAGCTGATCTTCGCTCTGCTCGCCGGCGCGGTCCTGGCCGCGGGATGGCTGATCGAGCGACGCGTCGCCGGTCTCGTACCGCTCGCCTTCTACGTCGCCGCCTACGTCTTCGGCGGCTTTTTCACCGTGCGGGAAGCGTTCGAGAACCTCCGCCAGAAGCGCTTCGAGATCGACACCCTCATGCTGGTGGCGGCGGCCGGCGCCGCGAGCCTCGGCGCCTGGGCGGAGGGCGCCTTGCTGCTCTTCCTGTTCAGCCTTGGGCATGCGCTCGAACACTACGCCATGGGGCGCGCGCGGCGCGCGATCGAGGCGCTGGCGGAGCTCGCGCCGGAGCGGGCCACCGTGAGGCGCGGGACAGCCACCGAGGAGGTCCCGGTCGAAGCCCTCGAGATCGGTGACGTCGTCATCGTCCGCCCCAATGAACGCCTGCCGGCCGACGGCGTGGTGATCGCCGGCGCCAGCAGCGTCAACCAAGCGCCGATCACGGGCGAGAGCGTGCCCGTCGACAAGGCGGCGGCTGCGGACGCCCAATTGGACTTCAACAAGGCCGGCCCGGAGCACCGGGTGTTCGCCGGCACCATCAATGGGGCCGGCGTGCTCGAGGTTCGCGTCGCGCGTCGCGCCACCGAGACGACGCTGGCGCGCGTTGTCAAGATGGTGGCCGAGGCCGAGACGCAACGCTCGCCGACCCAGAGGTTCACCGATCGCTTCCAGCGCCTCTTCGTCCCCGCGGTGCTCGGGCTCGTCGGCCTGTTGATGTTCGCCTGGGTGGTTCGCGACGAGCCCTTCAGCGTCAGCTTCTACCGGGCCATGGCGGTTCTGGTGGCGGCCAGCCCCTGTGCGCTGGCGATCTCCGTGCCGAGCGCGGTGCTCAGCGGCGTCGCGCGCGCCGCGCGCGGCGGGGTGCTCGTGAAGGGCGGCGGACCGCTCGAGAACCTCGGATCGCTGACCGCGCTGGCGTTCGATAAGACGGGCACCTTGACGGAGGGCAAGCCGCGCCTCACCGACGTCGATCCCGCCGAAGGCGTGAGCGAGCAGGAACTGCTGGCCGTGGCGGTGGCCGTGGAGGCGCTCAGCGACCATCCGCTCGCCGCCGCCATCGCACGCGACGGCGCCGAACGGCTGGGCGGTTGGCCGACGCCGGCGGCGACGGACGTTCGGAGCCTGACAGGGCAGGGGGTACAGGCCCTTGTCGATGGCTTGCCGATCCTGATCGGCAAGCCGGCCATGTTCGACGCCGGCGAAGGACAACGACCCTCCGAAGCCGTCTGGAGCGCCGCGCGACGACTCGAACGCAATGGCCGCACCGTGGTGATGGTCCGCAAGGGGGACCGGTATCTCGGCAGTCTCGGCCTGATGGACACGCCCCGCCCGCCGGCGCGCCAGGTCATCGCGCGCCTGCGCGCGCTCGGCATCGACCGGATCCTCATGCTGTCGGGGGACAACCAGTCCGTCGCCGACGCGATCGCCCAGAGCCTGAAGCTCGACGAAGCCAAGGGTGGGTTGATGCCCGAGGACAAGGTCAGGGTGGTCCAGCAGCTGAAGGCGCAGGAGGGCCGCGTCGCCATGGTCGGCGACGGGGTCAACGATGCGCCGGCGTTGGCCAACGCCACCGTCGGGATCGCCATGGGCGCGGCCGGGTCCGACGTGGCGCTGGAGACCGCCGACGTGGCGCTGATGGCCGACGACCTCAATCACCTGCCCTTCGCCGTCGGTCTCAGCCGCCGGACTAGCCGCGTCATCAAGCAGAACCTGTGGGTGAGCCTGGGGGTGGTGGCCTTCCTGATCCCGGCGACGCTGTTCGGCCTGAAGATCGGCGTCGCGGTGCTCTTCCACGAGGGCTCGACCGTGCTCGTCGTGGCCAACGCCCTGCGCCTGCTCGCCTACAAGGATCGCGACGCTTGACATCTCCTGGACCACTCATCGCACAGGTCGCGCGCCTCGTCGCGTCGCCGGCGCTCTCCCGCGTGGCGGTGATCGCCGCGATCGGCCTCGGGCTTGCCGGTGGCGCGGCCTTGGGGGGCCGCGCAGAGGCGGTCACTGCTCCCGTCTCGATTCCACAGCCCCCGGCGGCGGCGGCGGCGGCGGCGGCGGCTGCGCCTGCTGCCGTCGACCTAGATGAGGACGGTCGCTACGATCTGGCCTGGCCGCTGACGCTCGGACAACGCGGCGAGGACGCCTACGGCTCTGGGGCGTTCGGCGCATCCCGGGACGGCGGCCGCCGGCGGCACAACGGGATCGACCTGGTGGCGCCGGTCGGCGCCCCGATCCGCGCGCCGCTTTCAGGCATCGTGACCCGAGTGGGGCAAGCCTACTCCAGGGATCCGGAACTGCAGTTCGTTGAGATCACGAGCCCCACGACGCGGTATTCTGCGCGGGTCTTCTATGTCGGACCGTCTCACGCGCCGGGTGCGCAGGTCACCGCCGGCGAGATCATCGGACAAGCCCAGGATCTCGGCCGTCGATACGCGTCGGGCATGACGAACCATGTTCATGTGGAGTTCGCCGACCGTCGCGGCGCCGTCTTGGACCCTCTGGCCGTGCTGCCGGCATCTCCGCGCAGCTCCAAGTCATGACAAATGGAGGAACATCGTGCGTCTAGTTGCAATCTTCGCAGGGGGCGTGGTCGCTTTCGCCGGGGGCGCCGCGGCGGCGCCGGCCGAGCGCGTGGAGGTCGCCACCGAAGTGATCCCGCTTACGGGCTTTCGACTGGAGCCCCCTAGCGTCACCCGCGACGGCGAGTCTCTGCGATTTCGAGGTTTCCTGTGCCGAAAGTCCGTCGCGATGTCGCCTTACCGGGTGCGCCTTGAGCGACTCTCCAGTGACGGCCAGGTGCTGGGCGCTGCAACCGGCCGGGTCTCGGGGCTCTCAGGCCGCGGCCACCGCTGCACGGTCTACACGGTCACCGCCCCTTGGCGCCTGGAACCCGGAGACCGGGTGCGGGCCTGCGCGCAACGGGGAGACGGGCCGTGCCCCGCCGCTGGCTGAGGGGCAGGGCTTGGCGTCGGCGTCGCCAGGGAAGGCTCGAACGTCCAGGCGCGCGCGGCCGGCTTCTCACGCGACTGGTCCTGATCGGCATGGCGCTGCTTTTGGCAGCCTACATCGCGCCGCTCTTCCTGTGAGAATCGACATCAATCGCTCGGATGCGTCCCCCGCGCCGAGCCGGAAAGGAGCTGAGATATGCTCGCGGCCCTGGAAGTCACCGTGAGGCGTTGTCGCGCAAAGCATGGGACCGCCGCGCGGTGGCGCATAGCGGTCGCCTGCGGCTTGGCGGCGCTGAGCGCCACCGCAGCGAGAGGCGAAACGCTCGCCGACGCGATTACCCGCGCCTACGAGAGCAACCCGACGCTGGCGGCCCAGCGTGCACAGGTGAAGCTCGCCGACGAGGCCTATGTTCAGGCGCGGGCGGGGCTGCGCCCGCAGGTCAATGCGTCGTCCACAGCGTCCTATAGTCGGACATCCGTCAACGCCGGCCGCGGCACGTTCGTCGACACCAATGGGGATGGCATCCCTGACACTGCGGTTACCGGGTCGGGCGTGACCGAGCGGAACCTCGGCAACGCATCCCTCTCCCTCAGTCAGCCGATCTACACCGGTGGACGCACGACGGCGTCGATCACGGCGGCCGAGGCCGAAATCCTCGCCGCGCGCGAAGCGCTTCGGGAGACGGAGGGCAATCTCGTGCTCAGCGTCGTCCAGGCTTATGTGGACGTCAGGCGGGATCAACGTATCGTGGAAATCCGGCGGCAAGACGTGCAGACCCTCGCGCGTCGACTCGAGGAAACCCAGGCCCGCTTCGACGTCGGCGAGCTCACCGGCACCGACGTCGCGCAGGCCAAGGCGAGACTTGGAACATCGAGAGCCCAGCTCGCCGCCGCCGAGGGGCAACTGGAGATCAGCGCCGCCGCCTATGCTGCGGTCGTGGGTGACGATCCGGGGGAACTTGCGCCGCGTCCGGATCTGGACCCACTGCTCCCCGTTACCATAGCTCAGGCCTACGACACCGCTGAGCAGCAGAGCCCGCGCATCGGGAGCGCCGAACTGGTAGAGCGCGCGAGCCGCGCGCGCATCGCGTTCGCCAAGGCGCAACGCCGACCGACCGTGAGCCTTAGGACGGGCTACGGCTACTCCGGCCAGATCGACCCCTTCGTGGCAGATCGCCTCGCCCGCAACCTGTCGGCGTCCGTCGTGACGACCCTTCCGCTCTATTCCGGCGGGATACTGTCGTCGCAGGTGGAACAGGCCGTGCAGCGCAACAACATCGACCGACTTCGTTTGGAGACCACGGAGCGGCAGGTCCGCCAGGCGGTCGCGCAGGCATGGAGTCAGCTGCGGACCGCCCGGGCGGCGATCGCCGCCAACGAGGAGGTGGTGAAGGCCGCTCGGTTTGCGCTCGAAGGCGTACGTCTGGAATTCGAACTGGGCCTGCGCACCACGCTGGACGTCCTGAATGCGGAGCAGGAACTGCGAACCGCCGAACTCGCCTTGGTCACCTCGCGTCGCGACGCCTACGTCGCCAGCGCCGCGCTCCTGAACGCGCAGGGACGACTGGAGGCGCGGGCGCTGGCGCCGCAGCTGGCCCTCTACGATCCTTCCGCTTCGTTCCGGCGCCGCGCAGCGCCGGGCGTCTGGGCGCCGATCGATCATCTGACCCAGAGCCTGGATCGCATCGGAGCTCCGCGCGACGCGGCGGCCGTCGACCCGGCTGCGCCGGCCAGGGGCCAGACCCAAGGCACGGCTAGGGGGACCCGGCGTGAGTGAGCCGACAGCTCCCGCCCCCATTCCCGCCCGGCGGTCCGGCGCCGGTCTCGCCTCCGAGGTCGGCTCTCGGCTGCGTGCCCGGCGGCAACGGGCAGGTCTGAGCCGCCCAGAGCTGGCGAGGGCGCTCGGCGTAAGCGAGCGACAGCTGCACGACTATGAAGACGGAATCGTTCGTGTGAGCGCCGCGATGCTGGTCCGGGCCGCGAAGATGCTTGGATCGACCACCCTCGACTTCTTCCCCACCGTGGCGCAGCTGGGCACGGTCGCGCGCAAGCATGGCCCCCGGTGACCCCTGAGGCCGCCTTCTCAGGAACCTCAACCGCATGAGTGAAGGCGGATGCCGTCCCACTGCGCCGCCTTGTGAACGGGGTTATTGGGTCGTCGCCTGTGGTGGCGGGCTGGACTGAACAGGTGGCCGCCCCGGTCTCGCCACGGAAAGGGGCTTCAGAACGGCAATCTCGGCCACGCCGGCGCGACGCTCGATGTGGAATTCGACGAGCGCCCCAGGCGCGACGCCTTCGAGAAGGTGAGGCGATGCCACCGGGAGCGTCAGGCGCATCGCCGGCCAATCCGAGCCGGGGGCAGGGTCGTGATCGATGGTGATCGTCCGCGCCACCCGGTCGACGGCTGTCACGTGGCCGATGCCCTTGGCGCGCGCCGGCATCGCCGACAGGGCCGCACCCTCCAGCGCCCCGTCGTGCTCAGGAGGCGCAAGCTGCCGGCGGTGAGCGGCCATGGCTTCGGGAGTGCGTCGGACGACCGGCCTCTCGCACGCGGACAGGCAGAACCCCGCGAGCACAATGAACAGCGGCAGGGTTGTCCGCACGGCGCCTCCTCTGGTCCATATCATGGCCAAAAGCCGCTCGCCGAAGGGAGGCTCCTGCGATCTGTGGATGCACATGCTCTTGGGAATGTCGCGCTGCTGTCCGGTCATCCTTGAGGCCTGGGTGGCGCGGCTTAGCTGGGCGGAGATTGAGTTCGGTTGTCGAGGTCGCGGGGATCAACCGTCTTCACCTCCGCGCCGGCTGGCTGGGAGGGGCCCACCGCCGACCCCGCGCCGGACCGCGGCAGCGGGCGGTCAAGCGGGGCGTACTTGCCGCAGCTCGAAAGCGCCAAGGCGACGAGGGACGCAACGAACAGGGGTGCAAAGCGCATGTTGTCTCCTTGCTGGGTCCGACGCGTTGGCGCCGACCTTACGCACGTTCCACCTTCCGCGTGTGGAGCGCCGCGTCGAGAGAACTGTACCAGACCAGCGCCACCACCACATTGTACTCGGCGCGCACAAGACAGCCGAGCCGTTCCCACCTATAAGAGGGACATGGCGCTAACGGCGACATCTCCCCGGCTCTTCCGGTTCGCTCCGAGGGGACGCTGCGCATGGCGACGTCGGCTCAGGACGTCGCTCACCGTGATGCTGGCCTGGCTGATGATCTTAGGTGGAGCGGTCGCCCCGTCGGTCGCCCATGCCGCCCTGGAACCCACCCGGGGCTCCGCCGTCGCTGTGACGGAAGGCGGGGTGAAGGACAGAGGCCAAGCCTCTGAACGCGGCGGTGTTGTCCCCACTTGCGCGGGTCACTGCGCGATGCACGCGTGGAGCCTCCCCATCGCGGAGTCGGGCGCGACGCTTCCTGCAAGCTTTGCGGCAGCCACATGGCCAGGCTCCGACATCGCCGGCGCCGTCGTGCGCCGGCCCGTGGCCTTGGAACGGCCCCCTCGAATCTGACGTGAGCGCTCCGACCTGTCCGGGTCGGTTGATCTTCGTCACACACTCCTGGGGATTTATGCCACCATGCGCTCCGTTCTGCGTCCCATCATATTCCAACGACGCTTGGCGATCGCCAGCCTTGCGGCTGCAGCTTTCGCGATCAGCGGCTGCACCACGATCACCAGCCATTCCGGCTACCAAGCCATCGACACCAATCCGGCCGACCTGGCGGTCGGAACCGACACCAAGTCGACGGTGCGCGCGAAGCTCGGTTCGCCGTCGGTCACCTCCACCTTCGACCCGAACGTCTGGTTCTACGTCTCGCAGATCAAGGCGAGGGCCGCCTTCCGCCGGCCACAGATCATCAAGCGCGACATCGTCGCGCTTGGATTTGACAAGGATACCGAGGTCCTGAAGAGCCTCGACACCCTGTCGCTGAAGGACGGGAAGGTGATCGCGTTCAACGGCCGGGAGACGCCGACACGCGGCCGGGAGATGACGATCCTCGAACAGCTGCTGGGCAGCGTTGGCCGCGGTTCGATGCTCCCGCGGGACGACTACGGTGTGCCAGGCAACCGACCGGGCGACCGGCGTCGCTGACCGTAAAAGAGGGCCTTGCCGAGGCTGTGCGGCGGCCCCTCGTTTTTCCGCGGGCGGCGACCGCGACGAAGAGGGTTCGACACGTGCGAGAGGATCCACATCGGGAAGGTCCACGCGCCGCCTGGGACAGCCGGCCGCGCGCGACCTGGCGCACCCTCGCGGGCATGGCGATTGGCTTCGCCATCCTGGCGGCGAGCCTCTACGCGGTCTTCGAATTTAGCGAGACCCGCGCCCACCGGCCCTGGCGGGGTGAGTACGTGGTCGTCTCGCCACATGGCTGACCAGCTCTCACCTCGGAGTCCCACCAGCCGCCCGCCATTCGGTCCCGCACGACACGAGGGGTCGGCGACGCCTTGGAGATGCGGCGCTGAGCCAAGACGCACCGATCGCGGCCGGATTCACGTTTCGGAAGGCCGCCATGGCTTATGAACTTGGCTTCGGCGCCGCCGGCGCCTGCGAAATTCGGGTCGGAGCGCTCGGATGGCGATGAGGGGTAGCTTGCCCCGGGTGCTGCTCGTGGAAGACGAGCTGCTTATCCGCGATCTTCTTCAGAGCGCACTCGAAGACGCCGGCTTCGAGGTCGCCGACGCCGACAGTGGCGCTGCCGCCATCGACCTTCTGCAGCGCCCTTCGAGCCAATTCGCGGGCGTCGTGACCGATGTCAATCTCGGAAGTGGAACGACGGGCTGGGACGTCGCGCGTGCGGCGCGACGCGCGGATCTGCGCATCGCCGTGGTCTATATGAGCGGTGGCAGCGCACATGAGTGGGCGGCGGAAGGCGTGCCAGACAGCGCAATCTTGGCGAAGCCGTTCGCTCCCGCGCAGCTCGTCGTGGCGCTCGCCACCCAACTCGACAATGTGGGATCGAGCGCTGGAGAGGCATAGGCGCCGGCCCGCATTGCGTACTCGCCGCTTGGCTGAAGCACGTGACCGGATCCGCCAGTGAGGGCGCGCGGTCCCTCGGGTTTGCCGCGTTGGCGGCGTTCTGGATGAAACGTGGTTAACGGTTCGATTACTCGGCGCTGTCATAAGACTGCCTAGCGGGAACGCACCGGCGCGGCGCGCGGACGTTGTCGAACTGCGCCGGCGCAGGAGGACCCCTTGCACGAGGTCGCGCGGAGATTTGCGAGGCGCGGGTGTTTCGCGGCCTTCGTGAGCCTGTTCGCTGTAGGGCTCTTGGCGGCGCCCTCAAGCGCGGCCACGTCCCGGATCAAGGATATCGTCCAGGTCGAAGGGGTGCGGGAGAACGCGCTGGTTGGGTACGGACTGGTCGTGGGGCTAGCCGGCACGGGCGACGCGCTGCGGAACGCGCCTTTCACCCAGCAAAGCCTGGAGGCGATGCTGGAGCGTCTTGGCGTCAATACGCGGGACGCTCGCCTCAACACCAAGAATGTCGCCGCGGTGATGGTCACGGCGAAGCTCCCGCCCTTCGCGGCCGCCGGCTCGCAGGTGGATGCGACCGTCTCCGCCATGGGATCGGCAAAGAGCCTGATGGGCGGAACGCTTTTGGTCACGCCGCTCCTAGGGGCGGACGGTCAGACCTATGCGGTCGCGCAAGGATCGGTGCAGACGGGCGCGGTCTCCGCGAGCGGCGCATCCGGTTCTTCGGTGACGAAGGGCGTACCCACGTCTGGCCGCATCGCCAGCGGCGCCATCGTCGAGCGCGAGACGGGATTCCAGTTCAACGCCATGCGGCAACTGCGCCTCAACCTGCGAAACCCCGATTTCACCACGGCGGTGCGCGTCGCCGACGCCATCAACCGCCGCTTCCCCGACGCTGCACGGGCGCAGAGCCCGACGATCGTTCAGCTCTCGGTGCCGGCGACGGCCACGACATCAGGGTTCGTCACCGCCGTGGAGGCCCTGCCGGTAGAGACCGATACGCCGGCACGGGTCGTTATCGACGAGGTGGCGGGCGTCATTGTCATGGGCGCCGATGTTCGGATTTCCACGGTGGCGATCAGCCAGGGCAACCTCACGATCTCGGTGCGGGAGACGCCGGCTGTGAGCCAGCCTTCGCCGTTTGGCCAGGGCGAAACCGTGGTGACGCCGCAGTCCAGCGTCGAGATAAACGAAGAAAAGGGGAGGGGACTCGTGAGGCTGCCCGCAGGCGCCTCGCTGGGCAGCCTGGTGAGCGGACTGAACGCGCTCGGCGTCACGCCACGGGACATGATCTCGATCCTTCAAGCTATCAAGGCCGCCGGCGCGCTGCAGGCTGAGATCGAGGTGTTGTAGGCTTTCAGAGGCGCCTGTTCGCCGCAGGTGCGGTTTGACTGTCGCGGCCGAGGGCGATGCTGGGCATCCGCCGGCTAGCCCTGCGGCTGTTCGCCCCTTGCGTTTATGGCCGCCCCAAGGTCTAATGGCGCCGTGATCGCCAAGGTCCTCCCATTGCACGTCCGGCAAGACGCGGCGCGTAGCCGCGGCTTCGCTTGGCTGCACATCGTCCTGGCGATCGTTCTGGTCTTTGCGGCTTTGCACCCTCAGGCTCATGCGGCGGGCCTTGCCGCGCCGCTTGGCGTCGCTGCCGATACCCGCGGCGAGGCGTCCTTCGCGCCGCTGGCGGATTTTGCGCCCGACGAGGTCCCCCAGCCGACCGATGGCGGCTCAGTGTGCGCGGGAAGCTGCAAGGTGGAGCTGGCCGCGCCGGCCCACTTTGTGGCGCCGGCCTATATTCCCGTGGTTCGTGCGGGATGGCCTGTGCTGGACGATCAGTGGGCGCAGGTGACGCGCCCGTCGCGGCTGGAGCGGCCCCCCCGAGCCTGATGCGGACCTCGGCGCCGTGGGCGCCTGACGCCTTGCATCTGGATCATCGGGGATAACGACTTTCATGACACTCATCATGCGCGGGCGGCTGCGGTATGCAGCCGTGAGCGCGGCGGCGATCCTGGGCGCGTGGGCGTCGGGACGCGGCGCGGCGGCCGAACCGGCCCCGCCTTACCGGGACCTGCTGGCCCAGGCGCAGTCGAGCGCGCCGCGGCTGGCCGAAGCCGAGGCCGGCGTGCGCCAGGCCCAGGGCCTGG
>Ga0310345_10003889_pt1 | contig 13878 bp, 14 predicted proteins | sample HC15DNA20500_MG_FD_204667 | JGI IMG/M metagenome (GOLD analysis project Ga0310345, IMG submission 204667) | Marine microbial communities from station ALOHA, North Pacific Subtropical Gyre - HC15-DNA-20-500_MG | ecosystem: Environmental > Aquatic > Marine > Oceanic | place: Pacific Ocean: North... | reverse complement strand
ATTAATATTAAAACTAGTTCTTTTAAAATAATCATATCTTTTTTCTTTTTTAAAATATTTAGGAGAAGGAGCATTTCTTAAAGTTTCTGCTTCAGCAATATGTGTTTGAAACTTAACAGTAGTAGCCCCACAGTCTTTTGCTTTATCTACTAATTTAAAAGCTAATTTTAATGATCCGTTATGTACTGAACCAATTTCTGCAATAATGTCCATAACAACAAATTTTAATTTGGGTTAATATACTTATTATTTTTTTTTAAAATTTTCTCAGCATACTCAAAATCTTTCAAGTTATCTATATCAACAGAAGCCGTGTCATCTAACATAAAAGGTAAAATTTTTTTTCCTGACATACTTTTTTTTAATAAAATTGTAGAGGTTTTTGTAATATCTATTTCCGCTGTTTGCCAGTATGTTTTAGGCAACATTTGTCTAGGCAAATTATATGCTTCTTTTAAATTTCTTAACTTTAAAATTGGAAATAATTTATTTTTTTCAATAAACCACATTTTATAAGGAGTTTTTTTATTTAAACAAACAGATCTAAGAGAATCGTACTTTTTTTGTTTAAAAATTTTTTTTAAAGCTTTATCTAAAGAGTCTTTTTTTCTTATCGGAGAAGTTGGTCTTAAATTTACAACATAATCAGGGCAATAATTAAATTTTTTTTTTAAGAAATTTAACGCATGGTAAAAAACCTCAAAATCTGTTGACAAATCTTTAGATATACCTTTAGGTCTTATAAAAGGAATTTCAGCACCATATTTCTTTGCAATATTTGCAATTTTTAATGAATCCGTACTACAAATTACTCGATTTACAATTTTTGAATTTAATCCCGCAATTACAGAATAAGCCAACAACGGATGTCCGTTCAATAACTTTATATTTTTGTCTTTTATCCCCTTACTTCCTTCTCTTGCAGGAATAATAGCTAAAACATCATTTTTTTTTGTCAAATCAAAACTAAGTAAACATTTTTATAAATTTTTTATAATCATAAATATAATCGTATACCTCGTATCTTCTATCACATATTACATTTATGATTGTATCATTTTCTAAATATTCAATATCGGTCCATGTCATTTTATTTATAAATAAGCCAGTTTTATTATTTTTTAACAAAAAAGTTTTTTTATTCTTTTTTGAAAAAAAACAATTAACCCTAACTTTTCCTTTTTGGCAGATAAGAAATTGATTGCATTTCTTGTGAGCGTGGCCACCTCTTTTAACATTTTTATTTCCTTTAATATAAAAAATTCTTTTTATATTTTTCATTTTATAAATTTTTGGTTCAAAATAAGATAAGGAGGCTTTTTTACCTGAAAAAAAGGGAATTTTTATCAAGTATGGCTTATTATTTTTTAGATTATATTTTAAAATTTTATTAAAATTATTTTCTATAATTTCTGTAAAATAGGGAAATGTTTTATCCCTTTTATTAAGAATTGGGCTTTTTATAGGCCACTTAATATTTAGATCTTTATCATCCCATTTTATACCTTTCTCATTATTTTTATTAAAATATTCTGTTGTTTTGTAATTAATTTTTGCTTTTTTACTTAATACACAAAATCCGTGCCCAAAACCTCTAGGAATATATAGATGATAGTGATTTGTATCAGATAATTCCAAAGCAAACCATTTTTTAAATGTTGCAGAATCTTTTCTTAAATCTACTATTACATCCCAGATTTTACCTTCAACTACCGAAAGAAGCTGAGCCTGCTGTTTGCCTTTTAAAAAATGTATTCCTCTTATTACATTTTTTTTCGAAAAAGATCTGTTGTCTTGAAGAAAATCTTCATTTATTCCTATGTTGGCTAATTTTATTTTTTGAAAAGTTTCATAAAAATAACCTCTATTATCTAAAAAAACATCTGGTTTATAGACAATTATGTCTTTAATTTTCTTTGGATTTTTATATATTATTTTCATTTCTTAACATTATTGGAATTTTTTAACAAAGAAATTGTGTCGAAAATTCTTTTTTTTATATTTCCTTTAAATTTGAAATGCATATCATTGATATTTTTGTTATTAACCAAAAATGAATTTGGCTTTAAATCTATTTTTTTCTCAAATGTAATTTTAAGACTGGGTAAAAATTTTTTTATAATATTAACTAACTCAATAGTAGTTAAGTTATTAGTAACTAAATTAAAAGTTTTGTTATATTTCCTATTCTTAATTAAAAAAGTCATTGCTAAATTTAAATCTTTTAAATCTAAATATGGTTTTGATACATTTATAAAATTCTTCCATATTGTTAATGGTAAATTGTAAACTGCCTGCCAACAAAATTTATTTACTGCAGTATGAAATCTCATTCCCGGTGAAACGCCAGCAATAGTTCCTAATCGAAGAATTAAATAATTAAAATTATATTTTTTTGATTTAAATTTTATTAATTTTTCTTCTTCTAATTTTATTTTTGAGTAAGGAGTGTCAGGTTTTAGTTCATCTACAGAGCAATTTTCATCAACAACTTTTTTTTTTGTATTATAAACGCTTGTCGAAGACATAAAAATTAAATTAGCTTTCTTTTTTGAACATGCCTCAACTATAAACTTAGTATTACTAAAATTTGTTTCTTTATATATTTTAGGTATTCTAAAACTTTCCCAAGCATTTGTTAATGCAGCTAAATGAATGACAACATCTTCTTTTTTTAAAATTTTTTTTAAATTTATTTTTTTAACATCAGAATACATAAATTTATATTTATATTTTTTATCTAAATTAAAAAGTGATGAATATCTAGAGGTGCTAAGATTGTCAATAATTATAAAATTCGACTTTAAAAAATATTTAGGTAAATTTCTTATTAAAAAAGAACCTATATGTCCTAATCCTCCTATTATGTAAAAATTCATTTTTTTAACTTTAAATTTATATTTCTTTTATATTTCTCGTATTCAGTGAATTCAGGATAAATTCTTCTATAAATTCCTTTTAAAAAAAAATATAATCTTTTAGGTAAAAAAATTGACAAAACTTTGGTAACAAATACAGATGCTAAATGTAAGAATCTATTAATAATTATTCTCCCTACAACAGGGAATATGATTAATTTCTTTTTTAAACTTATTGGAAGAAAAATAACAGAAACTGTAAACTTGCATGATACTTTTAAAAAATTAATTCTAGACATAGCTGATAAAATATTTGGATCATTTGGTTTTCTTTTTAAATAACCTTCGCTATGAATGGTTTTCTTTAAATAAGTTTTTGTACTATAAGTAATATCACCCATTAAAGCCATGCTTGAGTTTATAACTCTTTCATTAATTATTGGGCCAGTTTTAATATATGATTTTATTACTTTAATTAATGTTTCTTTTTTATTTAAAGAATGCACAAGTGAACCATAGGCAGGAAATAGTAAGGGGTTTATTTTTCTTTTTCTTACTAAAAACATAGATATTAAATTAACTAATGATAATTTATCTGGTAAATTATCCCCTTTATAATCTCTTTTTTGTATCTTTTTTCCATTTTCATCTATGTCAAATACAGTTGTTCCACATGATACAGATTTAGGATTTTTTCTTAACTGTTTTACTGACTCACAAACAAAATTTTTAGAATAAAAATCATTAGGGCAGGGCCAAAATACATATTCTCCTTTAGATAAATTAATCGCTTTATAATAATTCATCCAACTGCCCAAATTTTTTTTATTTTTATTTAGTAAAATCTTTTTACTACTTTTTTCTACAATTTTTTTGCATATTTCAAAACTTTTGTCTATCGAATTATCATCAGAAATTACAAATTCTATATTTTTATAATTTAATTTTAATAAATTTTTTACAGTTTCTTCTAAGTTGTCTTTCTCACTATTATAAGTTAGAAAACAAACTGAGACTTTTGGTAAACTATTCACTTATTACTTTATTTTCTTTAAATATCCTGACTGATTGCATGAAAAAAATAATTTTTTATCAATATCTTTATCTATTATAAAATTTTTATTATTTTTTAAAAAAGCTGCTACCGCTGTCATTGGATTTTTCTTTAAATCCCAAGGCCTTTTTCTTCCTTTAACCTTGCCGCCTATAAAATTTAAAATTGTATCGCATACAATTATGTAAGATTTCTTTGATACATACTTAGAATAAAAATTTAATTCATCTAAAACATGTTGGTGTGTATGATGTGAATCTAAAATAACCATAATTTTTTTTTTCTTTTTAAATTCATTTTTTAATTTTTTATCAATATCTTTACTTAAAGAATTATTTTTAATTAGCTCAATTCTTTTTGAAAATTTTTTATTTTTTAATTTATTGACAATTTTTTTATCTAAATTTAAATCTATACCAATAACTTTACCTTTATTTATACTATCTAAAATTGTTGCATAAAATAAAATACTGCCTCCCCAAGCAACCCCAGTTTCAACTATAATATCGGGTTTAATTTCAAAAATTTTCTCTTGAATTACAATCATATCTGAAGGTGATTGCAAAATTGGTTCCCCAAGCCAATCCCATTGATAGACATAGCTCAAATCAGTTGCTATTTCATTAAATTTTTGTGAATAAACTCTTAATTTATTTGATTTACCAATGGCCTCTAGGTATTTTTTTCTTTGTTTCTCAAATAATTTTCTATTAAATGTCACTTTTTTTTTTAAATAATAAATTAGAAGTATTTTTAATTCTATTTTCTTTTTTAAAGTTTCCCATGGGTAAAGTTTTTTGTGAATAATGGCAGGGATCTTTGAATGGAACCATAGATATTAATTCATAATTATTAATTTTTAAGCAATTTATCAAATCATTTTTATTTAAAAACCTATAAGGAACTATATTCTTTTTATTAATTATTTGATTTGATATAAAAGACTTATTTTTTGTAAGAGGTGTATCTGAAAAAATAATATATTTTGGATTATAAGAACAAATTTGTTTAATTAAATCTTCCCACATCTCAACATATTGAATTGAACTACCTAAATGAATAATTCCAAAAATTTTTCCTTTAATATATTTTAAATTTTCAAAATATTTAACATTATTTACATGCTTATATATATTATTAGCTAATTTACAAATTATTTTATTTTCAATGACAGTTAAATTAAATTTAAACTTTTTTTCAGTAAATCTTCTTAATTTTATATATAATTCTCCAAGTCCTCCTCCAAAATCAAGAATTTCGAGTTTTTTTTTTATTTTTAATTCAGATAAAATAATTGGATAAATAAAATAATCATAAAATATAAAATTTTTTTCAATAAGTTTTTTATTTTTTCTTAATTTTTCTATCCATAAATTACTTTCAAAAAAATTATTATTTTTTATAGGAAATTTATTTAGAGTACCTTTCCATAAAATGTTTTTTTTATTTTTTTTTTGCATTAAATTTTATATTTTCTCAAAATTCTCGATAGTTCTTTACAAACATTACTTATATGTGTCTTGGTTAAATCTAGAGCGTTGGGTAACCCTATGCCTCTTTTGTTTAATAAATATGAAATTTTATTTTTTTCTTTTAAATTTTTTTGTTTAAAAACTGGCATGGAACTTAATGGATAAAAAAAAGGTCTAGTAGGTATGTTTTTTTTTTCTAATTCTTTAGCTAATTTTTTTGAATTAATTTTGTATGAATTTCCAAGTACGATGTGAGTATGCCAAAAACTATTATAAATTTCTTTAGTATCAATATTAAATTGAATATCAGTAAAATTTTCTAAATTCTTTTTATATTGATAAAAAATCCATCTTTTTTTATCAACTAATTTGTTTAGTCTTTTAAATTGCGCGTAACCTAGAGCTGCTTGTATATTAAAAGGCATGTATTTATAACCTAGTTCATCAAAAAAATATGATCCTGGTTTTCTTCCATGATCTCTTAGAACCTTGCATCTTTCATAAATTTTTTTATTATCAGTAGTTAACATCCCTCCTTCCCCAGTAGTCAAAGTTTTTGTTCTATGGAAACTAAAAACAGAAGCTAATCCAAATTTTCCTGATTTAATATCTTTATATTTTGACCCCAAAGACTCAGCTGCATCTTCAATAAGAGGAATTTTTTTTTCTTTAAGAATTTTCCTAATTTCAAACATTTTTGGCATATTCCCATATACTCCAACAACAATTACTGCTTTCGTTTTTTTTGTAATATTTTTTTTTAATTCCTTTGGGCACATGCACCAGCTATTTTTTTCAACATCACAAAATATTGGTTTGGCTCCTACATACGCAATTGGCGAAGCTGTTGCAATCCAGGTTGTTTCAGGAACTATAACTTCATCTCCTTTTTTTATTCCTAAAGACAAAAGCAATAAATGTATAGCGCTAGTACAATTAGTTGTCATTAAAGCAAAATTTCTTTTATGAAACTTTGCAAAATTTTTCTCAAACTTTTCAACATAATAATATTTTTTTTTTCCATACCAACCATTTGAAAGTGCATCTAAAATATATTTTTTTTCAAGATTAGAAATTAATGGTCCAGATACCTCAGTTGGAAACTTATTATTTTTCATCTTTTTTTCTCAAATTAATATCAATATTGTAAATTTTTTTTTTAAATTTTATTCTTGATGAATAATTAGGAGTATAATCATGAGATAGAATATTTAGAAAGAAATTCTTTAAATTGTTATTTTTATCCAAATCGATAAACCTTTGACTTAACATATCTTTTCTTTTAAAAGTTTTTCTTATTCTTTTTTGCTTAAATGGTTTTTTTTTAGTATTTCTTATAATTCCCCACTTTTCTTTAAAAAATAGGACACATTCCTTTAAAACCCTTTGATATAGGTCTTTCCCTTTAACAGGGCTCTTATAAAATATCTTTTTTCTATACCAGATTTTTCCTTCGTCAACTTTTTCATTCATTTGATGTAATGTTACGCCAGCAAATTCTTCTAATTTCATTGCCCAATAAACTGGATCTTTTCCTCTAGTATTTGGAAGATATCCCGGATGTATGTTTAATGAATTTCTAGATTTATTTAGAATTTCTTTTTTTATAATAATTGATCCCCAAAGATTGATAATCCAATCATATTTAATATTTGTTTTTATAATTATTTTTTCTATATTCTTTGTAAAAAAATTATATTTAATTTTTTTTTCTTTTAAGAACTTTTTTATTTCATTATTCTTTAATTCATTATTTGTTAAAATCACATAATAACTATCACTCTTAAATTTTTTTAGAAGGAATTTTAAACACTCGAACCCAACCTTGTAAGACAAAAAAACTAATATTTTCTTCTTATTCATTAAAAATTATTTTTAAGAAAATACTTAATCAAATTGATAACTTTTTCTTGATCTTTTAATTTTAACTCAGGATAACATGGCAAACTAAGTACTTCTTTTGGTACTTTTTCTGTTTCTTCTAATTTTATATTTTGTTTAATATATTTTTTTTCTTTGTGAACAGGTATCAAATAATGAATTCCTGTATTTACTCCATTATTTTTTAAGAATTTTTTTAGCTGATTTCTCTTTTTACATTTAATTACATATAAATAAAAAACATGATCGTTAACATTCCTTATTTTAGGAACTTCTATATGTTTTATATTTAAATTTTGATTATATATTTTTGCAATTTCTTTTCTTCTTTTATTATTAAAATCTAATTTTTTAATTTTGATATTTAAAATTGCAGCTTGTATTTCATCCATTCGTGAATTCCACCCCATATGCTTGCTTTTTCTATTTTCATCCCAACCATATTGTCTCAATAATTTTAATTTTTTATCTACTTTTTTGTTATTTGTTGTAATTATTCCAGCATCACCAAATGCCCCTAAATTTTTAGTTGGGTACAAACTAAAACATGATAAAGTTCCAAAGTTTCCAACTTTTTTTCTTTGATATTTAGCACCATGTGCTTGAGAACAATCTTCTATTAAAGATAAATTATTATTTTTTGCTAATTTAACAATATTCTTTAAATCACAACTTTGTCCATATAAATGTACACAAATTATAGCTTTAGTTTTTTTTGTAATTTTTTTTTTTATGCTTTTCGGATCAATTGTAAAAAAGTCTTTTTCAATATCAGCAAACACAACCTTTGCTCCTGACATTTCCACAGCATAAACTGTTCCAATTGCAGTATGAGACGGAACTATTACTTCATCGCCTTTTCCAATATTTAATGATCTTAATCCAAGATGTATTGCGTCTGTTCCATTCGCAACTGCAATAGAATATTTTGTATTTAAATAATTTGAAAAATTTTTTTCAAATCTTTTTACATTTTCTCCCAGAATATACGAACCATCTACTAGAGTTTTTATAATAACTCTGTCAAAAGCTCTTTTATTTTCCTTATAAGATTGATATGGTTCAGAAAAATTTATCACTTATTATTATTTAAATTTACAATTTTATCAGCAAACTTTTTAACACTGGGTCTATGAGAAATAATAATAACTGCAAATTTTTTATTATTTCTCTTTATATTTTGTAATATTTTATTTTCTGTTTTTATATCTAAAGCGGACGTTGCTTCATCTAATATCAATATTTTTGGTTCTTTCATAAAAGTAACGGCTAACGCAATTCTTTGTCTTTGACCACCAGAAATTTTTGCGCCTTTCTCTCCTAATTTTGTTTTTAGACCGTCTTTTAAATTAGTTACAAATTTATAACACTCTGCTAATTTGAGTGAAAAATTTATTTTCTTTTTATTTGTTTTCTTTGAATTGCTTAAAGTCAAATTATTTAAAATTGTATTATTGTAAAGAAAATAATCTTGGGGAACATATCCAATTAATTTTTTTCTTAATTTTGTTATACTTGGATCAATTCTTTTATTATCAATTAAAATTTCTCCTTCAAGTGGATTAAGCAAACCACAAATAATATCAACTAAGGTTGTTTTACCTATACCTGAAGAACCTTTAATTAGAAGTATTTCCCCGATTTTAAGTTTTAATGAAACATTTTTTATAATTGGCTTTTTATAATATGAAAAAGAAATCTTTTTTAGTTCTATAGATTTTAATATATCTTTTACTTCAATTTTTTTTTTATCGTAGTTTTTTTTTAGATTTTTATTAAGTTCATTTATCTTTCTATATGGCGCCTCGGATTGGGCAAGTTTATGTGAAAATTTTTGTATTCTTCCTACACCCTGTGTAAGTCTTAAAAACAAAGCAGCTAAAACAGCTATTTTTTCAATAGGAAATGAGATATTTACTAATAAATAATATATACCAAACAATAATGTAAGGGTAAAAAAAATATTTTGAAAACATCTAATATTTTCTTGGAAAAAAATAAATTTTTTTGTGTTTTGATTAATTTTTTCAATATTTGTAAAAAGTATCCTTTTAATTATATTTTCTTCACCTGAAACTTTTAAATGTTTTAAACTGCTCATAATTTCAACAAATTTTTTATTAAAAATTGATCGAACAAACGTATCCTTTTTCCCCAATTTTTTTGTTGAATCTATAAAACCTTTTAAAATAAAAACAACAAATACACTAACTACAATTGCTCCAAGTGTTATTTTCCATGAAACAAAAAAACTTAATGTAATAAGCATTAAAGATTGAAGAAGTGAAACTATTAAATGACAAGTTATAGAATAAGCATTTGCAGGTGCTTCGGCTTCTCTATTAATTGTATTTACAAGCCCGCCCAACGATAATGAATTAAAAAAGTTAAATCTTGTAAATAATAAATTATTAAGAAGTTTTTTTCTTGATAATGCAATCAATTCCGACCACACCCTTGTTATTTGCCAAGTTGAAAAAGATAAAAAAATATGTTTTAAAATTAGCAATATACCAAATAAAATTAAAAAATTTTTTATTTCAAAATTTAATCCGATAAAATTAAAAATATTCAATATATATTTACTAAACTGTGAAATTTCATTTAAATTGTCATTTAATAAAGTTTCTAAAAAAGGTAATAATAAGCTAAAGCCGATAAGTTCTGTAAACGCAGCTAGAATTATAACTAAGACATTTATTAAAGTGGCAATAGGAAAATTCTTTACAGTATCAAAGGTAATACTATACAGACTCTTCATAGTATTTTTTTTTGCAATATAGTTAAAAAACATTAAGAACTACTATTGTTTATAGGAAAATATTCTTTTTCAAATAATTTATTACTAGCTAATTTAATTGAATCTTCTAAGGATTTATTAAATATAGATTTTTTAGATTCTATATCTTTTTTAAAATTTACATCAATGTTAATAACTTTACACCTTTTTTTTAATAAATTAAAAGCTTTATCATGAAATTTAACTCTAGGAAAATTAAAAAGTATAATTGGAGCGCCAATTCTTAATGCATCTTTAAAAGCAGAAGTATGAGGAGTGTCAAAAACTAATATTTCTTTTTTCCATAAAATATCATTAAAATCACTTTTTATAACTTTTATTTTTAAACCTTTTGATAGTTTTTTAATAATTTTGTTTGAAGATGATGGATGTGGCTTTAAAGCAAAATTAATTTTTTTATCTATTAGTTCTTTAATAATTTTTCTTTGAAAAGAAATCATAAATTCATCAGAGTATAAGTCTGTTGTGTTTGCATTATTTTCAATATGCTGATTAAGTACATAAACTATGTCAACATTTGAAAATTTTTTTCTTTTTATTTTACTTTGACTTTTTGTTGGTACCCAAAGAAATTTGGTAACATTATTTCTATTTAATCTTAAGGTTTTATTTATTCGTGCATTATTTTTCATTCCTTTAGCCAATGAAGGGCCAAATGTTACGAAAGTATCAGCCCAGTCAAGTTCAATTAAACTATCTTCAATTGTGTTATAAAAACCACTCCCTGTTCCATGATCAATAATTGTTACCTTTCCTTTATTTTTTCTTACTACATATGCAAATATTCTATTAAATGGATTCCCCATAGTTCCAGACCAAAATTCTCTTGGTGTTTTTTTTTTTTCTATTGTTTCTTTATGTTGCCTAAACCATGAAGTTAGAAAAATACAATTAAAATAAAAAATAGAAGAAAGTTTTTTTGAATTCTTTTTCTTGAATTTAATTAATGAATTTTCAAAAATAACTTTAATAGATTCTGAAATATTCTTGTCATCTTCTTTTATACAATTTTTTTTTTTTTCATACCATTCACTTAAATTACTTGTAAAACAGATTTTATTTCTTTTTTCTTGATATGAAATTAATAAATCACTAGGAGTAAAAGTTAATGGGTTTTCTAAATTAATAAATAATTTCGGTTTATAAAAATTACCAGTATCAAATATTTTTTTTATATATCTATTTATCTGATAAAAGAAATTACCTTTTGCTTTTGGTAATTTATTTAAAATTTTAATTCTAGGTAGTACAATTTTTTTTTTTTTTACAATTTTTTTTTTTAAAGAAAATATTTCTAAGATCAATGTAGATAAATCATGATAAATTAATTTCATCAAATCAATATTTTTGTTTGTTTGATTATTTTCTTCTTTACTTATGAAAGAAATGTATTCTTTTCTAAAATGATTTAAAATTAATTTATTTATTTTCAATTAGGATTCTTTGTTTAGGAAATTATTTTTTTTTTAAATTTATATAGCGTGAAAAAAAAATAATAAGATCAGACCATGGCCATTCATTAATTTGTTTGCCTGATTTATAAAGATTTTCCCAGTCGCTTTTAATTGTGCTTTTTTCCATATTTCTCTCTATACGCGTGCCCTGAACCATAACTTTTTTGTTTCTGGGTAGTGTCAATCTCTCTTACACCCAAAAGATATTTTTGAAAATCAGTTAAGCTATTTTTAACTTTACTACTTAAATATTTTTTTTGATTAAGTAATTGAGGTAAAATTCGATTTCTTATATCTATAAGAATTATTCTTCTTTTTTTTCCTGAAATATTGCCTGTTCCACCATGCCATAAATTTCCATTAATAATAATTATGCTCCCTTTTTTAAGAAATACTAATTTCTCATTTTTATGATTTTTATTAACATCTTTAATATAATTATCTGGCCACCCTAGCTTTTTATGAGTCCCAGGAACTACTCGTAGCGGTCCATTTGTTTTATTTGTGTCATCTAATATTATTTGTACTAATACAGATTGATAAGCATCATTTCTTTTTTTTCTAGGAAGCCAATCAATATGTAATGCTTGCTTTCCTGTTCCGATTAATGGGTCTCTAAAATCAACTGCACCTATTTTTATATTATTTTGTATTATATATTCTGATGTTTGAACTATTTCAGGCAAAACTATTAATTCCTTAAATATTTCATTTTTATTTATTAAATTTCCTAATCTTCTAGCTCCGCTTTCAAAATGCTTTCCTTTTTTATAATATTCTTCTTTCCCTTCCCAACCAGCTCTAGATTTTTCTTTAGTTAATAAATCTTCAACAATTTTATGTATATTTTTTAAATTTTTTAGGACAAACTTATTAGGAGGAAATATTACAAACCCATTCTTGTCTATAATTTTCTTATTCTTACTATTAAGTATAAATTCTTTACTGATTTATATCCCTACAAAGAAGATCATTTAAATTTTGCTTTCTTTTAATTAAAACAAAATTTTTTTTATTAAAAGCTATAACGGGAGGGGAAAATTGTATAAAGTTCCATGATTGTGATAAACTATATGCACCAGCGAATGATGTATATAGAGCATCTTCTAGATTTAACTCTTTAAGTTTGATATCGTTTCTAAAACAATCAGACTGCATACACAAAGGTCCGTATAAATTATATTTCTTAATTTTTCCATTATTATTATTTAATTTATAAAAATTATGTCTTCTATATTTTCCAGAAGGCAAAACATTTACTCCTGCATCCAGTATTACAGAATCTAATTTCTTTCCTCTTAATCTTTTGACTTTTGTTACTAAGAAAAAACTTTCATCAACTAAAAATCTTCCCGGTTCTAAAATTAATTTTGGTAATTTTTTTTTAAAAATCTTTTTAATAGGATTTACAATTGCTTTAATATAATCATTTGCTTTTGGCACAATCCAAACTTTCTTTTTATAATCCTTAAATGGAAGATTTGTAGCAAAACCTCCTCCCAAATCTAAATATTTTAGTTTAATTAAATTTTCTTTTTCTAATAAACGTCCAAATTCTGATATTTTTTTTGAGGCACTTTGATAAATTTTTAAATTTATTAAATTTGTTCCTATATGAGTATGTAAACCTACTAGTTTTAAATTTGGCATCTTATTTTTTATTTTTTTTGCAACTTTAATTGCTTCTTGGTTATCTAGATTAAATCCAAACCTAGACCATGTCTTTTTTTCTAATTTTGTATAAATTCTAATTCCTATTTCTAAAATTAAATTTAATTTTTTAGCAACTTTTTGAACTATTTCTAACTCAGTAAAATTATCAATATTTATCTTACAACCTAATTTAGAAATTTTTATTAAATCATCCTCAGACTTTAAAGGTCCGTTTATTACAACATTTTTATTTAGTAAATTTAATTTTTTTATAATTAAAATTTCAAATCCAGAAATACACTCAGGGTATGCGCCAAAACTATGAGCTTTTTTTATAACATAAGGCAAATAATTAGTTTTAACAGAATAGGTTATTTGAGAATTTGGGTAATTTTTTTTTAGTGATATATTAAGCTGATCAATTTTTTTTTTCATAATTTTTGGAAAAAAAATAAAAAAAGGTGTTTCATAATTTTTTATTAAACTTTCTGCTTTTGAATCTACTAAAATTTTATTTAATTCCTTTTCGTTCATTCTAATTTAAAAAAAACTCTCCCCAATATCGCATCATTTTAATATTTGAAACTCTTTTATTACTAATTTTTACACCAATTTTTGAATAAATAGCGTTTTCTAATAATGAGTATCCTGCTTTTGCTGAAATAATAATAGGAGCACTTGCTCTTGCATTAACTTCATAAAGTAA
>Ga0310345_10003888_pt1 | contig 13881 bp, 16 predicted proteins | sample HC15DNA20500_MG_FD_204667 | JGI IMG/M metagenome (GOLD analysis project Ga0310345, IMG submission 204667) | Marine microbial communities from station ALOHA, North Pacific Subtropical Gyre - HC15-DNA-20-500_MG | ecosystem: Environmental > Aquatic > Marine > Oceanic | place: Pacific Ocean: North... | reverse complement strand
GTCATCCAGACAGCCTCGGGATCGTAGATCGGAGCCTCTCCCTCCGATCGGGCATTGGATGCTGCGCGCAGTGATGATTCAACACACGCCGAAGATGATGAAGACGGCCGAAACCCGATTGCTCGCGAATTCGGGGGCTACGCGCTTCCACTCCACCTTGGCATCTTGGGGAAGCCAAGAGGGCGGCTTCAGCCCGCCGCGCTCTGCCCGTTTAAACTGGGGCTCACTGCTAGGATCAAGCTTAGCGCTGGCTTCCTTGCCGGGATTTCCTTCCAACAACTTCAACGATCTCGGCTTTCTGGGTCTTGGCATTTCCAGCCTCTTTTAAAGAAGCAACGAATCTTGGACGGCACAAGAAGGTGGCCGCAATGGTCCGCAGCTCCTAGCACCCTAGAGATTCGAGGCCCCTCCCCCCCCTCAGTGGTCGCCCTGGTAATCTCGTAAACCTTTACAATTATGATACTAAAGCTGAGTGACCCAGCCTTGTTCCGCCATGCTCCGTCAGGCTCGGCGCTGCTTCGGTCTCGGGGCCGTGCGGACCGGGCAGGGCGCGGAACCGGAACAATCGCGAAAGCTCGTGATGTTCGTGTGGTCGGGGTGCTTCGGCAACTTACCAATCGCCTGGCCGGCTTTGGGGCGGCGGTCCAACCTGGAGCCCGGGTAAGCCGGGAGCCCCACGCAAATTCAATAGCTCCGCTTCTCTCGGCGGACCGGCAGGCGGTTGAGCACCTGGCGATGGAACTGCCACTTTGGCATGAATCGATCCATTAGGGGCGACGAAGCGACAGAATAGCGAGAGATGTGCGATCGCTGCACATCTTTCAGTCGGCGCGTGCACATGCGCTGGGTAGAGGAGCCGTCGGGGAGAGCGAGTGGCGACGACGCTGCAGCGCCTCTCGGTCTACGCAGCTTATGGCCGTCTTGCGCCCTTCGCGGCAGTGCATTTCGGGGTGCTGTAGACATCTTGACTCCCTGGGATCAAAGCTCCAACAAACGAATCGCATTCAGTCCCAGGATCTTCCGCTTTGCCTGTTCCGAGATCTGTGCAGTCACCACCTTGGCTAGCTGCTGCACACCGTCAAGCAGAGGCATGTCGGTACCGAAGAGGACCCTGTCCTCGCCTGCCCCCTGGACGGCAAACTCGATGGCCCCGTTGGCCAGGCCCGAGCTGCAGGTCTCCAGGTACAGGTTGGGCAGCTGGCGGGCGGCGTCCACCGCCTCCTGGTTGATCCCGCCCGCTGCGTGCGCCAGAACCCAGCGTACCCGCGGAAAGCGCTTCACTAGGAACTCGTACCGGCCGGGGATGGTCACCGACTCGTCGTCGAAACGGAACTTCGCATGAGACATGACCACCAGAGAGCGATCATTGGCCCATTCCAGCACCGGGAAGTAAACGGGATCGTCATGGGCTCGGCGCACGTAGGTGGGATAGATCTTGAGGAATCGCAGGCCCAAATGGTCGAAGGCGCGCTCCAGCTCCGGAATCACTTCATCCGGATAGTGGGGAGTGATGAAAGCCGCCCCGATGAACCGGTCCGGCCAAAGGGAGACTCTCCGTGCGATCCGGTCGTTGCCCTTTTTCGGGTCCCCGAAGTGGACGGTGTTGATGCAGGCCCGATCGATCCCGGCCGCATCCATCACTCGCAGGACCAGGGAGACGTCATCGTCCATCCCGTGGCGGCCCCAGGCGCCCATGTGGCTGTGGAAATCGATCACAGGGGTTTCGGTCACCGCAGTCTCCATATCACGGCCAGGCCGAGGTAAGGAATCATAGACACATCCTTTCCTTGAAGGTCGTGCGAAACCGGGACCGAGTTCCGATGGGAACACCGCTCACTGGCCTCCCAGGTAGTGAACGGTTCCCCCTCAGATCTGGGGCAAAGGTCAGACGATGCTCAACCGAGCCAGGAACTTCTTCTCCATGCGTTCTTTGTGAACGGCCAACTGTCAAGTTACACACCCTCCGATTGTACACTGGATGCACGTCCCACTCAGTCGAAGCTAGTCCGCAGGGGTGGTGAAGGGCTAGCGTTGGAAATGATCACTTTTCCTCGACCAAGGGGCCCTAGAGGTTTCTTGGCTTTTCGGTCGTTGGAAAAGCCGACGCCCGAGATGATCCTCCACACAAGTTATAGCCGTCGCCCGATTGGCCTACAGCTCCCTATTCGATGGAGTTTCTGTATCGAGATTGTAGGCGCCTGGATAGTCGCCTTCAAGGACCGCTGCGAATCGTTTGCTCGGTACAGCACATTAATGAATGATCGACCGAGCCAGGTGATACGTTGGTAGTGAAGATCCACGTGGGGTTCGGGTCCCTCTTTCGCGCCCTGTGGCAGTGTGTCAGTTTTTGTGTCACTTTCGCCGTCGCATTCGGACGCTCTCTACCGGACTCGATGTAACTCCTGGAATACCTGGAAATGGCAAGAGTCCACTGGATACAGGCTTCTGGAGCTGAAACCCAGGTGGGGAAAGGGTCAGAGCGTTTTGCCCTGGGCCTGAATGGCATTCAGGGGGTCAGGGGTTCGATTCCTCTCAGCTCCACCAATCTAACCTGATTTTCCTGAGTTGGTTACGGGAATGGCCTGAAGTTGCTGGTAGCACCCAATTTGGCTGTGGGTAACATATGGGTAACAAGACGGTCGGGGCCTAGCGACATCGAGGTCGTCCCGTACCCCGCTAATAAGCGCCTGACACCCTTTAACCACGGGAATACAGTCAGGCTAAGCGGTAGCCTACGTGATAGCCCGCAGGCTCCGCCGAGATCATTCGCTTGGTCTGTCAATCTTCCGGGGTTTATTCAGAGCCTCCCGGAGCGCATCCTTCTTTTCGATCTTGGGTATCTCGATCCGGCCTCGTGCTACAGGAGAAAAACCGAATTCCTGTCCGAACCTACGAACTTGCTCCATCGACTTATTCAAAATGGCGACCTGGGGATATGGGTTTACGAAATCGACGCCAGTCTTATTGGGCACCCGGTAGGTTAAGCCGTTCCTGCTTATAAATTCCTGACATTGCTTCATCATGGAATGAGCGGAGCAATAACAGCTCAGCGTCGCCCGATCGACCACCTGGAGCAGTTCCAGCCTCGCTAATTCGGGGGCCACGCGCTTCCATTCCACCTTGGCATCCTGGGGAAGCCAAGAGGGCGGCCTCAGCCCGCCGCGCTCTGCCCGCTTGAACTGGGGCTCACTGCTAAGGTCGAGCTTAGCTCTGGCTTCCTTGCCAGGATTTCCTTCCAATAACTTCAATGATCTCGGCTTTCTGGGTCTTGGCATTTACTAACCTCTTTTAAAGAAACCCTGAATCCCGGACGGAGAGAGAATGCGGCCTCCCTGGTCCCCAGAGCGTTGCTCACAGAGATGAGAGGCCCCCTCCCCTCTTAGCCCTCCGTAACCCTTTGACGTTATTATACTAAGGTTCGGTGACCAGGCAGACCAAGAGAATCAGCCACATCAAAATCGAGTTGCTCTTCCGGGCACACGCACTCTCAGCTTCAAGCCGTTGTTGAGCAGGTTGCTGACGGTTTGATTGGGACATCTTGTGATGAAGAATGCGTCTGCATATTATGGGGAACCCAGATAAGACACCAGAATATCGCAGGGACAACTCCAACGAATGGACGTCGAAGAGCTTGGGCGGAATCGGCTGCGGTGTGTTAGTTGGAAATGCAACCAGGAAGCGGGTTTGTCTGGAAGCCATATAAACAGAAGTTGGACATAAGGAAATAGTTGATGGACGATATTGAATTGTACCCCGGGTTGGCAGCGTCGTTGATCACGGACCTCCCCCCAGGACGGCTTTCGCGATAGAGCAGCTTCCCGTCCAGAAACAGGAAATGCATCTGATCTTCGTACCGAAACTGCCACGCCACATGGTGCCACTCATCATCGGTGATGAGGAAAGTAGAGTTGGACCTGCCGATCTGATTGATGTCGTGGCCCGGGGCTCGGGTGTAGGATCCAAAGAAGCGGGCGTGGGGACCGATCCCCCGGTCGAAGACCCAGGTCCTGTCGATCCTGGGAGCGATCAGAAAGAAATTCCATCCCCCCCGGACCCCATCGGTCAATCCGACTCCCTCATCGTCGCTCCCGCAGATGTTCCGGTACCCATTCTGTTCCGATCCCCCGGTGTGGCGGACCCAGGCCTCGATGGTCCATTCCCGGGTGCACCCCCGAAGCTCCAGCTTGGGGTTGTCGACGGGACCGACCAGGACGTTGGCATCGTCCTCGCGGCGGCGGAAGCGGCCGTGGCTCCGAAGCCAGCCCGGCTGCCCCACAACGCCTCCTTGTGAGCCCGCAGGGTTAGTTCGGGATCACCACAGGCATCGCGGGTCTCGTCCCCCTCGCCCTCGTCGAAGTGATAGAGGACTACGGTGTTCTGGTCGACCTCGAAGGGTTGGGTGAAGTCCTGAGCTGTCAACTGTCCGCAGCTGAGGCCCAATGTCCAGATGAAGATCAGCAGGGCAGTCATCTTGCCTCCAGACTGCACGGGAGTCTATATGGCAATACTAGATCTTTGGATCTGGAAGGACAATCTCACGGCGATGGCATATAGAGAAATCGGAAGGCTAGCCGGAATTCACTCCGCCTTTTCCGCTGACACTCGGAATGTCGTTCGCTGGGAAGCTGGTCGTGTGCTTGAAACTGCCACCCTTGTCCTTGCTTCTCGAAAAGGCGACCCATTCTTTTCAGCCACAAGCTTTTCGTGGTCGCATGACCGCTTGGTCTGCGCGGAATGACTGCTCTTGGGCGTCGTTTGCGGCCGTTCGCTCGCGGTTTCCGCGGGAATGTCTGACTGTCCGCTGTTAGGCGGAAGCCGCCGTTCGATTGCGATCAAATCGGAACGCCGCCGGTAAGATCGCGTGCCGACTATCAACAGTTAAACAGCAGTCGCTGGTCAGCCGCTCCTCCCCGAGACCCTCTCGTGGACCCCCAAAAGCTGTACTCCGGCTGATGCATGGCGTGAAATCCAAGATAACTGGCAGTCCACGAAGTATTTGAAATGATCATCGAGGCCAGAAAAGAAGCCTATTACAAGGGGATTCCGGCACCATTAGGACGCAGAAATAGGAACGCCTCGTGGCCATTTCACTCGAAGTTCCAGAGTGGAATTGGCGGGCCTGCGGAAACGACCTCCTCGACGTAGAGGCCGCTTTGCGGCGAAGGCGGGAGCCCGGAATGCTCGCCCCGGTCCATGATCCGATAGAGCAGAAGGTTGTGCCAGCCTCCGTCGGCCAGTCGGACGGTTTGCGCCATGGGATGATCCATGAACCAGACCCTGCCACTGGGCGGTGGCCCAAACTGCTCCAGTGCATTGCGGACCGTGATCGGCTCTTCCAGCCCGTTGCCCTCTCGGTTCAGGGGCCACAAGACCAGCCAATCGCGTTCGTGTCCCAGGCGATTTCCGGCCAGGTACGGAGTCCCATCTGCTGCCTGGTTCAGGGTCACCGGTGCCTGACCTCGGCCCTGAGGAACCTCGATCGCCAGCTCCCAGGTGTGGGTGTCGGTGGAACGCCAGACTCGAATAATGTGATCCTCAAGCTCGGAGCCGCTGCTCCGCAGCGTGAAGAGGAGTGAGCCATCGGTGTCCCGGATCAGCGAGGGTTCGAAGGCGTTGAGAGCGATGGGTTCGCCGTAACGCATTCTCGGTTCTTCCGGCATTCGGATGAATGCTATGGGAACGAAGGAGATCAGCTGCCAGCGCCTGTCAAGACGTCGCCAGCGTGACACACCGGAGGCCCCCCGATTTGCTCCAGCGCTATAGCAAGCGTACAGCAGGTCATTCCCGTCGGGGACCGCCATCTGTAGCCCCGGAGCGCTGATCGTCCACTCAGAACCGTCTGCTCGCAACGGATTGGCGGCCGTTCTCGCCTCGGTCTCCACCACGCGAAACTCCCGGCCATCATAGGCCAGCTGGCAGATCTCGGTCGTCCGGATCTTGTCCTTTTCGGCCTTCTCGTAATAGCCGTAATAGCCGCTGCCCTTCATAGCGACATCGGTCACCTCGCACAGCAGGAATCCGGTCCCGGCATGAGGATGGGGAGCTCCCTTGGGAAGTCTCGCACCCCATGGTACGAATCCTCCCGATGCCCAATACTTGATGGCGACCCGCCACTCGCCAGTGTGTCGATCGGCGTACTTTGAGGTGCGGGTCACCGGTCTGGCCTTCTTAGCTGAGATGGCGTCAATCCGGTCGAACAGGAGCATGTCGATGCCGGCTTCGAAGTCACCCACCGGGAAACCCTGCGTGCGCAGGTTGGCTATCAGGCCCGCCTGTCTGGGCGAGACCTGAAAGGTGCACCCGAGCCCGTAGCGGAGGTCACGTCCCCTTGCCGATCCCACCAGATCGGCTCGCCCCCGGGTGACACGAATGATTCCTGTTTCGCTGCTCGAGTCAACGCTCTGTCCGGCAAGGGACGGTCGAGCGAAGGCCGACCCGATTCCGCTGCCCACCAGTAGAAGAAGGGCTTCACGACGATGTATCATTCGAGTCGAGATTCCTTATATCGTCTTCAGGTCCGAGTTCCCAGGACTTCGCCTGATGAATATACCAGACCTACCAGGTCCTCCCAGCTCGCGTCAATCATCCTGTCTTCAGCTGTACCGCTCGAGACCGCTTCCAATCCCTGGCAGACAGCGGACCTGGGCTTCGCTACAGAGAGCCCGTGAAGTCGAAATCATCCACCAGCCGCTCCTCGCCTGAAAGCACCGTCCCACTCTCGGCATCCGCACCAATCACGACCACCTACCTGCTTCTGAGCCTGGCCCTGATCCAGCTCCTGGCGGCTTGCACCCGACCCGAGCTGACAAGGACGGATGAGGTCTTTCCCCTGGTCGTGGCTCCCGCCGGCGACGACAATCCCCGAAATTCCGAAGGAGACATCATCGTCCTTAAGGATGGTCGCCTGCTGCTGGCCTACACCGAGTTTCTCGGATCGACGTCGGGGGACTTCGAACCGGCCCGGATCAGTGCTCGCATCTCCTCCAGCGGAGGCAAGACCTGGGGGAAGAAGCTGGTTCTGGCGGAGAACCAGGAGGGCCTGAAGAACGCGATGATCGCTAGTCTCCTGAGGCTGGCCGACGGGCGGATCATGTTGGGCTACAACAAGAAGGTGAGCCGAGCCGACACGCGATTCTACGTCCGCTTTTCTGAGGACGAGGGGGGCAGCTGGAGTCAGGAGGTATTGGTCATCGCGTCACCGGCTTATGGGGCCGTCTACAACTTCGCTCCGATACAGCTCGACTCGGGCCGCATCCTGGCCCCCTGCAGCTACTCACCCGACTACAACCGGGAAAACCACTTCAAGGTGCGGGTCTACTATTCGGACGACGGAGGAGCCGGCTGGGATGCCGTAGAGACCGACATCGACCTTCCCAAACGCGGTGCTATGGAGCCGGGTCTGGTGGAACTGGACGACGGCTCGGTGTTGATGCACCTCCGGACCCAATTGGGCAGGGTCTACGAGTGCCGCTCCCGGGACGCCCGGTACCCTCTTTCCACTGGCACCCCCCCACTTCGGGGCGGTACCGGGGGGTGCGAGGCCAACCGAAACATCGAGCCTGTCCCGCTATGTTCCGGTAAGCCTGGAGCCTGGATTCGTCCTGAGAGCCTGCGGGCCGGGCATCTGCTGGGGCTATGGGGAAACGCGACAAACGGGAAGAGTGGTGATGTGTGCGTGGTCTGATTCCGAGTTGTTGGCAGAGGAAACAGGGGTAGCGTATCCTGGGCCTGCGCTGTCCTGGGAACGGAACAAGAGGGTTTGAACACAACAGGATTGGAAATGGATTGGAAGATTGCCTGCTCGACGATCTCGGTTGGCGTGCTGCTCTTGGCCTGGGGATATGCCGGACCCAGGGACGGAAAAAGGAATAGCGGACCGGCGCCTCGGCCGACCGATCTGGGTTGGCACGTGGAACGGGCGATGGACAACATCGTGCGCTGGGCACAGCCATTGATGGAGATCGATCCGGTGACGGCGGTCCGCGAGGGGACAGAGACCCGTCCCTGGTCCGATCTCACCCACAACGTGGGCAGGGCCCTCGACGGACTCCTGAAAGGGCAGGCGGCTACCGGAAAACAGCCGCCTGAATCGGTGATCAATCAGCTTCGCTCGATCCTGTTTGCCACGATAGACAACGAGCCTGGTTTTCCGGCCGCGTTCGATCGGGATCAGAAACAGCTCACCTTGATGTCACATGATCTCAGAGAGGCAGCCCAGGCGCTTCTGGAGCTGGCGCTCCGGCGTCAGGACCAGGAGGCCCTGGATCGACTGGGGAAGCTGATGGAGACGCTCCTTCGCATCACCGATGAAGAAGGAGCCTACTGTCCCGACGTGGTCGACTCGATTCCGCTGCTGCGGGTCCGGAAACCGCTCGGTTCCCTGTCCGCATTCACGGATGAAGGCGATCTGATCTACGAGCCTCCGAACGCCGGCTTCTACAACCCCCAGGCCACCACCGTGGATCGGGGGCGTCTGGTGATGGCCCTGACCCAGGTCTATCGGCACACCGGAGACCCCAGGGCCCTGGAGTTGGCTAAACGGTTCGTCAGACGTGTTCGGAGCCACTCCTTCTCCGAGGATGGGCAGCTGTTACAGGATGCGGGCAGCCACACTCACTCGATTACGGGTACGGTCCACGGCCTGGCTCACTACGGCTTTCTGGCAAGGGACCTCGAGACTCTGACACACGCCCGCAGGATCCTCGATCGGGGACTGGCCCCCACCCGCAGCGGCTTTGGGTGGTCGGTCGAGAATGCCTGGCGGGAGCGGCTGGTGGGCAGGGGAGAGATCAACAACACAGGCGACATGGTCCAGGCGGCCATTCATCTGGGCCGCGCCGGTCATCCCGAGTATTTCGAGATGGCCGAACGGATGGTCCGCAGCCACGTCCTACCGAGCCAGTGGCTCGAGGGGCAGGAGTTTCATCGTCCCGAGGATGCTCCCGAAAATGCACTCAAGGAGTTCCCGGTCCACGCGGACGGAGGGTGGGGCTGCCCCGGGGTGAGCGATCGTCACGTCCCCGGGGCCGGTTCCGCCATCCTGGACATCACTCAGGGAGGGATCCAGTGCCTGTGGGCCGTGATGCGTCACTCGGTCAGCCAGGATCAGTGGGGAGTGAGGGTCAACATGGCCTTCTCCGCCGAGTCCGAGGCGGCTCGGGTCGAAAGCCGGATCCCGCTGGAGGGTAGGGTGACCATCACGCTCAATCGGGAGGGCAGCCTCTGGTACCGAAAGCCCAGCTGGGTACCCTGGGAGAACTTCAGTATCCGGATCGAAGATCAGTCCTTGAAAATCCGTCGGATCGGCGCCTGGGCCGTGACCTCAATACAAGAGTCGGGTACGGCCCTGGAGGTCGTCTATCCCCTGGTGCGACGCCAGCAGGAGGAGTGGGTCCACCACAAGCGCTACCGCTTCGTCTACGAGGGGGACACCATCGTCGCCATGAGCCCTCGTGGCACCTACGCTCCGATGTATCCGGAAGTCGCAGAGTAAGGTGCTCGTCGATTCTGCAGGAGCGGGCAGACCGATCAGATGGGAACACATGAAGCAATCAGTTTTGACATCAGATGTATAGAGAAGATTGAGCTTCTCGCAGGAAGCGTTGCCTGGCCTCCGGATCTTGCAGCATTTCCTGGGGTAGGAACTTCAGAGCGACTTTGCGGTCGAGGGGGCCGGTGTCCTGGGCCAGATACACTTCCCCCATGCCGCCTTCACCGAGTTTCTCCAGAATGCGGTAGTGCGAGATGGTCTGGCCGATCACCACGGGCCTCCGCCCTGCAAGGGAACCTATCTCGGAAATACTAGTTTTTTTGCTCAAATTGGCGATGGAGCTGGCCTTGTATCTTCCTTCGTCTTCACCAATCCTTCCTCGACGGAGACGGCGAGTGCCCGCGTCGATTTCTCCGGTGATGAGGGCCAGGACCTCCGGCTTCCCATAGACGGCACATCTCAAAGCCATGTCTCTTTTGAGGCCCCTCCCTTGGGAAGCGTCGAATTCAGCACCAGCGGAGAAGGGAGCACCACCGTGGCCGGTGCCGCTCAAGCCCGAGGGGATCTCCACCAGCCACTTCCCGCGGGTCACTCCGAGGATCGGGGTGGCAATCGAATTAAGGTGAAATTCTTTGGACGTGACACGAATCTCCACCGCCTGTGGGATTCCGGCATGATCAAACAGCGTCGGGGAAATAGACGCTGGGATACTTACGCCAACGGACTCAACAGTGCGATCACCCCCAACGATGAAAGGTCCTGGGATGGAGCTCCGTCAGACTGGGCCACGGAGTCTTACAAGCTCGCCCTATCGAACGCTTACCAGGTCGGCAACGGCCAGCTGGGTCAGGACTATCTTGCCGTCAACAGCGGCGTCGTTGAAGAGCAGCTCAAGAAGGGGGGAGTGAGGTTGGCAAAGCTACTGAATGGGATCTTTGGCTAGATTTCCCTGATCGTTAGATCCAGGGTATCCACCCTACTTCTCCCGGAACCTCAGGGAGTAGAGATCCGCATCCTTCATCACGAAGCGCAGGCGGACCGGCTTTCCTGCAATCCTGGCCAGGAGCTCAGTGTTCAGCAGCGTGCTCGAGAAAACCAACTCATTCTCCCCAGCCTGAGGCGTCCTTACCGTCAGTACGACACCAGGTGGGGTTGGAGGGCGTCCTCATCGAACTCCACGCCCAGGCCCGGTCGGTCTGGCACGACCAGGGATCCGTCTTGCAGAACCAGGGGGTCCTTAAGGACGTCATTGCGCCAGGGGATGCGGCTGGGAGCGATCCATTCCAGAATGAGCGGATTGGGAATCGCAGCCATGACGTGGGCGGCGGCCATGGTCCCGACCGGTCCCTTGGTGTTGTGAGGAGCAATGGAGACCTGATGTGTTTCGGCCAGGGAGCAGACCTTCCTCATTTCTGTGATACCGCCGATGTAGACAGGATCGGGTTGGGCCACGTCGAGCGCAGCGGCCCGGAAAAAATCGTTGAAGCGGTGCTTGTTGGTCAGGCGCTCCGAACCCGCAATAGGGGTGGTAGTCCCCTGTCGCACCCGGGCGTAACCCTCGGGATCTTCTGGAATGGTGGGTTCCTCGAAGAACAGAAGTCGATAGGGTTCCAGCAGGCGGGCGACTTCCAGTGCGGAAGTGGGGTCGAAGGCGGCATGGGGATCGTCCATGAGCAGGATCTCCTCCCCCAGCGATTGGCGAAGGGCAGCATAACGGCTGTCGATGTTCCTGAGCTCCTCCCGGCTGATCCTGGGACCCCGAGCTTCCGAGATGCTGATGCTCGATTTCAGGGCTCTGAAGCCTTCGCTAAGAACGCTGTGAGCGTTGGCTACGAGGGCGTCCTTGTCAGGCCCTCCGAAGTGGGAGTAGACGGGTACCCGGGAGGAGCGGGGACCGCCCAGGAGGGTGCAGACCGGAGCCCCCAGGGCCTTTCCCTTGAGGTCCCAGAGGGCCTGGTCGATGCCACTGATGGCGCTGGTGAATATGATCCCGCCGGTTCGATAGGCGGTTCCACCGCCGGAGTAGAGGTCTCGATAGATGCCTTCGATGTCGAAGGCATCCCGCCCCAGGATGTGGGGCTTCAGGGCTTCGACCATTCTGGCAACCACGGTCTCCTTGCGGCTGTAGGTAGCCTCACCGATGCCGGTGAGGCCCTCCTTCGTGTGGACCCGCACGTGCGTCCACTTACGGCCACAGTCGGACTGGACCAGTTGAACGCTGATGTCCCGGATCGGCAGCGACTCCCCGGATCTGGGGTGGGACATCCGGGCTGCCGGGCCCCCTCCAGAAGCCCAGGTGGGAACCACTTCCGGACCGGCCACGACGGCTGCCACCGTCGAGGCCGCTGTCTTTGTCGCCTGCTGCAGAAATCGTCTTCGGTTCATGGTTGGGTGCTTCTCCAGGGAAGTGTTGTTGACCTCCCCAAGGGCGTGGCAACCCGTGATCCTACCTGGATTTCCGAGTCGTTTTCTGCCATCAAACAGGTATAAAGCACAGATCTGACACTGTTGTGCGGTCAGATCTGGCTATTCCAGTACAGCGCTATCGATCCATGACCTTCTCGAACCTCGCCCGACTATCCACCACCCGCGGTCCGCAAAAACTCGATCCACCGTGATTCTAGCTGGCATTTTCGGCTCGGGACCTTCACGCTTCCCACATGGAAGTGTTGTTCCTAAATCTGGCGGTGCAACTCCTCAGTCTTTTCATAGAGCGACTGATCGGAACGTTGCTGCGCGAATGCCTCTATCACATGCTGATCTGGAGCGAGCGTCATTTGCATCTGGTCCTCGGTGAGTTCATCGCTTAGTACAATCAGGGCAGAGTTCACCAGGGCTTGCAAGGAATACCGGAGCCAGATCCTTCACTGAGCGAACCTCCAGCAGCTGAAGGAAGGCTGGTGGCGGTCCCCATCTTGAACGGCCTACACCACGACTACCGGCTCGCCGCGTAGCCTTTCATTCTGGTCTGCTTGCTTGCCGTTCTGGTAAGCAAGCGCGGACTCTCAGCATTGACGTTTACTCACCAACCGATTAACGAGGCTATCATCAACCAAAGTGGCGCTGTCCACGTACAATACAAGGGAAATTCTTCGGCTCACCGTTTAACGACTCATTGGCAGCCGATTAAATATGCTTGCTGATTCCAAAATGGGGGTGTCGAACTAGGGAGTCGAACGAAACCAATGACGCTGCTGACACGCCTTTCCACACGACTGATTTTGGCGGGATGTTTGCTTGCGCCCGCCTTTTGGGTAATTGCCCAGGCCCCACGGCCCGCCGCCACGCACCAAGATCTACGCTCGGAGGGGTTCTTCGAGGAAGTGCACGCCGTGAAACTACCGCTGCGGAGATACGGCTATCGCGGTTTGATGGGCGATATTGTCGAATTGAATGACAGTCGTCTGCTGATGACCTACACGCAATACGACTCGGCGGGTGAACACACCGGTGGAATTGCCGGACGTGCTTCTACCGACCAGGGCAGGTCGTGGGGCCCGGAGTTCGGTCTGGTCGCACGTCCTAATCCTCCCAGCGCGGCGGGCTTTTGTGTCTCAGAATTTTCAGGGTCTGTAGTTTCGCCGATGTAGAAGTCCATCAACTCGACCGGCAGGCCGTCTGAGTTGAGTATCGTTTGCACGCCGCAAGGGGTGCATGCAAGCTGACAGCTTTTGGGCGATGGCGTGGTCGCGACCATCAACGCTACCGCGCAAATGGCGTGGCAGGAGCTGCCGCCTATGGGGCACCCTTGTGACCCAGCTATAACAGCGATCTGGTTGCAGAAGCCGACGTTGACACCCATTGACATCGGGGACATACAAACGACGGCCGGGGTGGCTCCGGATAGGACACGTAGTTGGGCGGCTCGGGTGGGATTAGGATCAATATCCATACTGTAAGGGGTATGTTCCGGGTACATAGGTAACAGTTTCTCCCAGGCAAATAGGTTACAAGAGGAGTCATGTCATGGAAAGAGACGTATGTAGTGGGCGAAGGAGTGAAGCTGATGACCGAACATCTGGAGGGGGACTATGGAATTACGGAGTTATCGCAGGCCTATGGGGTGAGTCGGAAGACGGTGTACAAGTGGATTGGGCGTTACGAAAAAGAAGGGTGGTTGGGGCTGGAGGATCGCTCGCGTGCGCCCCACCGCCACGCTAACGCGGTGGAGAGGAGATTGAGAAGAAGCTTTTAGAATGGAAGGCCCGTTGGCCGTTGTGGGGAGCGCCGAAGCTGTGGGTCAAGATGAGGGAGGCGGTGGGAGCGGATCGGTGCCCGGCAGAGAGCACGGTGAGCGAGATCCTCAGATGCCACGGTTTGAGTCGTGTGGCCAAACGGCGAGGGCGAGCGGTCCCAACGGAGCAGCCCTTTAAGGATTGTCGCGAGGCCAA
>Ga0310345_10003887_pt1 | contig 13887 bp, 12 predicted proteins | sample HC15DNA20500_MG_FD_204667 | JGI IMG/M metagenome (GOLD analysis project Ga0310345, IMG submission 204667) | Marine microbial communities from station ALOHA, North Pacific Subtropical Gyre - HC15-DNA-20-500_MG | ecosystem: Environmental > Aquatic > Marine > Oceanic | place: Pacific Ocean: North... | reverse complement strand
GGCCCGAATAGAGTTGGCCCAAAAGGTTGGTTTCAATCCTTTGCGGACGTAGCTAAATTATTTTTGAAAGAAGTGGTTGTGCCAACGAATGCCGATCGTTTCTTGTTTTTAACTGCTCCATTGTTATCACTGATCCCTGCTTTTGCCGCATGGGCGGTTATTCCTTTGAATGAAACGTTTATTATTGCCGACATCGATGCGGGGATTCTGTATCTTCTGGCTCTGACTTCATTCAGTGTCTACGGAGTAATTTTAGCTGGATGGGCATCCAATTCTAAATATGCTTTTTTAGGAGCTATGCGTTCTGCTGCCCAAATGGTTGCTTACGAAATAGCAATGGGATTTGCTCTGGTTGGGGTCTTAATGGCTGGAGGAAGTTTAAATTTAGGGACAATTGTTGACGCACAATCGGGTGGAATATTGAACTGGTTTTGGATCCCTTTATTTCCATTATTTTTTGTTTATTTTATATCAGGTATTGCTGAAACAAATCGCCATCCTTTTGATGTTGCCGAAGGAGAGTCAGAGATTGTCGCTGGTTTCCATGTAGAATATTCGGGCGCAACTTTTGCAATATTCTTTTTGGCTGAATACGCCAATATGTTGTTGATCGCAACTCTAACATCAATCATGTTTTTAGGTGGATGGGAGAGTTTTTTTGCTGGTTCCAGCTATTTAATAAATACTTCTTTGGCATTTTTAATGGAACCAAGCATATTGTGGTTAATGGCTAAGATAAGTTTCTTTATATTTATATTTTTCTGGTTAAGAGCTTCATTTCCTCGTTATCGGTACGATCAAATTATGAAACTCGGCTGGAAGGTACTTATACCGATAACAATTATTTGGATTGGTGTCGAAGGCATCATGTTTCTGGCGAATGTAGGACCTTGGAAAGTTGCATGAAAATTTTGAATATAATTAAAACTTTAACATTAATAGATTTATTTCAAGGCTTAATTGTAACGCTTAAAAACTTTTTCAGAGTAAAAGTCACAGTTCAATACCCTGAAGTTAAAACACCCATTTCTAACCGATTCAGGGGGAAACTTGCTCTGATGAAGTACGAAAATGGCGAAGAACGTTGCATTGCTTGTAAACTTTGTTCGGCTGTTTGTCCTGCCAATGCAATTTCAATCGATTCAGAAGAAAGTGAAGATGGAACGAGACGTACCACAAGATTTGATATAGATGCTTTCAAATGCGTCTACTGTGGTTTTTGTGAAGAAGCTTGCCCGGTTGATGCAATAGTGGAAACCGACATCTTTGAGTACCATATGACTGAAAATCATCAGAGGCTTCAAACTAAAGAAATGTTACTGAAACTTGGTGAGGATTACCGTGAAAAAATTGTGAGCAAGAAGGAAAAAGACTACTTATACAAATAACCAAACATGTCATTTATTGAAATAATTTTTTATGTCTTTGCATCAATATTGCTTCTCACTAGTCTTGGCGTTATCTTGTTTAAAAACCCTGTCTATTCGGCAATATCACTCATCTTAAGTTTTATTACAAGTGCTGCATTATGGTTATTGTTGCAAGCAGAATTCTTAGCTATCGTTTTAATTTTGGTGTATGTAGGCGCTGTGATGGTGTTGTTTTTATTTGTTGTGATGATGTTGAATATAGATGATGTTGTACGGACATCTAAGTTCAATAAAATGGCTCCATTTGCTCTGTTTATCGGACTTATTATTGTTGCTGAGCTAATCACTTTAATTTGGATCCGGTCGGATCAATTTTCTGTGGTAACTGTATCAACCGGTTTTTTAGACAGCAGTGTTTCTAATACCACAGCTCTGGGAACGGCCTTGTTTACCGATTATTTGTACTCGTTCGAAATAGCAGGATTTATCCTACTATTGGCAATCGTTGTGTCTATTTCCTTAACCATGAGACGTCGTAAAGGTTTAAAAAGACAGATAGTCAGTGAACAGGTCAATATTGACCCAACAAAACGGATGAAATTGGTTGATTTAAAAAATGAGAGAAATTAAATGTTAACTCTTCAACCGTACTTAACTTTGGCTGCAATCGTATTTGCAATTGGAGTGATGGGCATTATTATCAATCGAAAAAATATTATTATCTTGTTGATGTGTACCGAATTACTGCTCCTTGCAGTTAATTTTAATTTCATTGCTTTTTCTTATTTTAACCAAGATATTGCAGGTCAGATTTTTGTATTTTTTATCCTCACAGTTGCTGCTGCAGAAGCAGCCATCGGCTTGGCCATACTGGTTGTACTTTATCGTAATAAGAATTCAATAGACGTACAAGAATTGCAAACATTAAGGGAATGAACCTGTGTACAAATTAAGTTTAATTGCTCTAATCACACCCCTAATAGGTGGATTATTGGCTGGTTTCATTGGATCTAGAATCAGCAAATCTTTTACACACTGTATAACAACTCTTGGTATTTTTATCTCCTTTGGTATTTCTTGCTGGATTTTGATAGATGTTTTTCTGAATCCAAGCTTACTGATCAATCAAAATATTTACGAATGGATGTCAATAGCTGGGTTTAATTTTAAAGCAGGCATTTTAGTTGATCATCTGACTGTCAGCATGATGGCTGTTGTGACTTTTATATCTTTGATGGTCCATATTTATAGTATTGGTTATATGCATGATGATCCTGGATACCATAGGTTTTTCTGCTACATCTCGTTGTTTACTTTTTCAATGTTGTTGCTTGTCATGTCAAACAACCTACTCCAATTATTTTTTGGATGGGAAGGCGTTGGTTTGATGTCTTATTTACTGATTGGATTTTGGTACAAAAAAGAGTCAGCCATTCAGGCAAATTTTAAAGCTTTTATTGTCAATAGAGTAGGTGATATGGGGTTGATCTTAGGAATCGCAGTCATCTTTTCAATCATTGGTTCGCTGGATTATCAAACGATATTTGATTCAAGTACAGAACTGGTCAACGCAAAGATTTCCATAACCAACGGTTATTCTGTGCCAGCTATCACTCTGGCATGTCTTTTATTATTTTTTGGAGCCATGGGTAAATCTGCCCAAATGCCACTTCATGTTTGGCTGCCAGATTCAATGGAAGGCCCAACCCCAATTTCAGCACTGATTCATGCAGCAACCATGGTAACTGCAGGGGTTTACATGGTAGCTCGAATGTCACCTTTATTTGAATTGTCTTCATTGGCACTGTCAGTGGTTTTGATTGTTGGTGCAACCACTGCTTTATGCTCTGGATTATTAGGTATTGTTCAGTTTGATATTAAAAGGATAATTGCCTACTCAACAATATCCCAATTGGGATATATGATGGTTGCTGCTGGGGTTTCTGCATATTCAGCTAGCGTATTTCATTTAATGACCCATGCTTTTTTTAAATCCTTGTTATTCCTAGCAGCAGGATCAGTAATCATTGCACTGCACCATGAACAAGATATAAGAAAAATGGGTGGATTGAAAAAATACATGCCTATCACCTATCTGGCTGCTTTGATAGGATCACTTTCACTTATTGGTTTTCCTGGATTTGCTGGATTTTTCTCTAAAGATGCTTTAATTGAAGCCGTAGCCCATTCTTCTAATTTGGGATCAGAATTTGCTTATTATTGTGTTTTGATCGGTGTTTTTGTAACCGCACTGTATACATTCAGATTCTTATTTGTAGTTTTTCATGGTCAATCAAGATTCAAGGGTGAAGAACAAATTAAAGAATCATCCTGGGTAATCTTAATTCCATTAATCTTACTGTCCATCCCTTCAATACTTATTGCATGGCCAACAGTTGGAATACTCGTTTTCGGTGATTTTTTCTCTAATTCAATCCAACAAATGTCAAGTTATGAGCTTTTTGGTTTTGAACATCAAAGTTCTTTGAATTTCTTGATTCATGCTTTTTCTGGACCGGTTATTTATCTTTCTTTTATCGGCATACTTGCAGCATGGGTTGGATACATTAAAAAACCTGAATTACCAGAAAAGATAAGTAATCAATTCTCCATCGCACATAAGGTGTTGGTCAATAAATATTACTTTGATCATTTCTATGAAAAAGTCATCGCAAAAAATACCGCTAAGTTAGGCTCTATGTTTTGGAATTTTGGGGATATTAAAATTATCGATGATTTTTTGGTGAATGGAACTGCAATTAGAATTCAAAAGTTGTCAACAATTTCAAAAAGGATGCAGACAGGATATATATACCATTATGCCTTGATGATGGTGATAGGCCTGTCGTTATTGCTTGCCTGGGTAATTATCAAATCATGAGGGTGTAAATAGAAAACTGATCATGCTGTCTTTACTTATATTCACCCCCATCTTTACTGCCATTGCCATTGCCCTAATGGGGGAAAAGCAGGCAGGGAAGGCCTATGGGTTGGCACTGCTCGCATCGTTGTTTGTGTTCGTATTGGCACTGTGTGTGGGCATCAAGTTTGATCCGAGTCTGAATCAGTTCCAATTTGTTGAACAAGTCAACTGGATAAACCAATTTAATATCCAATACCATCTGGGAATTGATGGTATTGCGTACCCATTAATTTTATTGACATCCTTGCTGACTCCTATAGTTGTTGTGACTTCAAGGACTTCACCAAAACAAAAATATCACCAATACCTGGCTTCTTTTTTAATTATGGAAGGATTGATGATTGGTGTATTCAGTGCTTTGGATGGGTTTTTATTTTATCTTTTTTGGGAGTCAATGCTTATTCCCATGTTCATCATTATTGGCCTCTGGGGAGGCAAAAACCGGGTTTATGCAACTGTAAAATTTTTCTTGTACACGTTTCTGGGTTCAGTATTTATGCTGATCGCACTGATCTATCTTTATTTTAAAACTGGCGGTTATTCGATATCAGATTTTCATTCCGTTCCGTTGTCAATGCGTGAACAATTACTGATCTTTCTGGCATTTTTATTTGCCTTTGCTGTCAAAATACCAATGTGGCCTGTTCACACCTGGTTGCCGGATGCTCATGTGGAAGCACCAACAGGTGGCTCTGTGATTCTGGCAGCGATCTTGTTAAAAATGGGTGGTTATGGTTTTCTGAGGTTTAGTCTGCCCATCGCACCCGACGCGTCAGCTTATCTTTCTAACTTTATGATAGCTTTGTCGTTAGTAGCAATTATCTATATCGGTCTGGTGGCAATAGCGCAGACCGATATGAAAAAACTCATAGCCTACTCATCAATATCACATATGGGTTTTGTAACCCTTGGAGCATTTGTTTTCTTTAATATCGGTACCCAAACGGCTAGCTCTGAAACAATGAACCTCGCACTTACTGGAGCTATGATTCAGATGATATCCCATGGGTTGATTTCTGCGGCCTTATTTCTGTGTGTTGGGGTTATGTACGATCGGTTGCACACGAGATTGATCTCAGGTTACCGCGGCGTTGTTAATTCCATGCCAAAATTTGCAACCTTAATGGTATTTTTCGTACTAGCCAACGCTGCTGTTCCTGGTACTTCTGGATTTGTTGGAGAATTTACTGTCATTTTAGCCAGTTTCAGAATTAATCTTTGGGTTGCATTTTTTGCTGCAATAACCCTTATTATCGGTGCTGCATATTCTCTGTGGTTAATTAAAAGAGTGATTTTTGGTAAACCCTTGAATGAAAGAATCTCAGGAATGCAGGAGATGACTGTAGTAGAAGCTTTACCTTTGGTAACCTTGGCATTTTTGGTTTTAACTTTGGGTTTATGGCCCGCACCTCTTGTTGAAATAATGTCCACAAGCATAGAAAACTTAGTGAATCATATAACTTTTTCAAAATTATAAATAAGACTAGTGATTGACATAATAAAGCCCATCATCCCTGAATTAACATTAGCTGCGGGTATTTGTTTGATGGTCTTGGTGAACGGTTTGATTCGTGCACCCCATAGATCAACATCACAGATTCTTGCTGTCTTAACTCTTGTCATTGCAACAGCAACAGCTGTGCCTTTGTTGAATCACGATATGGAAATTCTGTTTAATGGTCAATTTATCATTGATCCACTGGCCATAGGTTTAAAAATATCGGCGTACGTAGCTGTTTTATTAGTCGTCCTGTCAACAACAATTAATGAAAAAATAAATCAGAGTGAAATATTATTAATTGAATTGTTTGCAACACTAGGAATATCAATTATTTGTTCTGCTGCGAACTTATTAACTATTTATTTGGGATTAGAAACACTGGCTCTGTCGCTTTACGGTTTGGTTGCAGCTAACAAAAATTCAGTAGAATCTACTGAAGCGGCAATGAAATTTTTTATTCTTGGTGCTATTGCTTCAGCAATATTTTTATATGGAATATCTCTGATATATGGAATTTATGGAACCCTCAATATTAATTTGTTAAACGTTATGATTGTTAACGATACCTTGGAATTAAAAATTGCAGTCGGCTTTATTTTATGTGGTATTGCTTTTAAGTTTGGTGCAATTCCTTTTCACAGCTGGGTTCCTGATACTTACCAAGGTGCTGCAACCCCAGTTGCTTTATTTATCTCCACAGCACCAAAAATTGCTGCGTTTGCTCTGCTGTATAGACTGCTGATTGATGCATTTATAAGTATTTCAGAAACTTGGGTTGTCATGATCTATGCCTTAGGAATGATTTCATTGATTATTGGAAATTTAATTGCAATTAGCCAAAGTAATTTTAAAAGGTTATTGGGTTACTCTGCTATAGGGCATATTGGATTTATCTTTTTAGGAATCGCTACCGGAACTAAAGACGGGTTGGAAAATTCATTATTTTACGTATTAATATACGTTTTAATGACTATGGTTGCCTTCATGGTTATTGAAGTCTTGTCCTCGAAACACGGCGAAGTGAAGTACCTCAAAGACCTTAAAGACTTAAACAGTTCACACCCATGGCTCTCATTAATTATGCTGTTTACCATGTGCAGTATGATTGGAATACCTCCTTTTGCTGGGTTTTATGCGAAATGGAGTGTTTTATCTTCTTTGGTTGAAGCCAATATGATTTATACAGCCATAATTGCCATTCTCATGACAGTTGTCGCTGCTTTTTATTACCTGCGAGTGATTTGGTTTATTTATTTTGAAAAAACAGATCAGGAACTTGGACGACCAGAATCTACAATTTTACAAAAGGCTGTCGTATCATTCACAGGAATAGCTATACTTTTAATCGGTTTATACCCCAAACCCGTACTGGATTTTTGTCGACAGATTATTTCATCAAATCTATTGCTAGATTGATGATAAAAAGATAGTATCATTCACCTACAGATGCGGGGTGGAGCAGTCTGGCAGCTCGTCGGGCTCATAACCCGAAGGTCGCAGGTTCAAATCCTGCCCCCGCTACCAATTTTTTGGTTTGGCCCCGTATCTGGGGCTTTATTTTTGGTGTTTAATGTGAGTGATTTGAGAGTAACAATACATAACATGATTCAATCAAGTGTTGAAATCATGGGCTATGAACTTATAGATACAGAGTGTCACCAGGGAAAAAAATCACTCAAGATAGTTGTTTACATCGACCATATAAAGGGTATTAAAATTGATGATTGTGTAAAGATAACCAATGCTATTTCACCAATACTTGATGATGATAATGTTGTGAATGAATACTATAATTTGGAAGTTTCATCGCCAGGTTTGAATCGGAAACTCATTTTAAAAGAACATTACGACAAATTTATCGGCAAAGTTATTAAGATAAAATTAAAAATAAAAATAGATAACCGGAAGATTTATAAGGGCACCTTATTAGAAAGGATAGACGACAGTATTAGTATTGTTGAAAATAACCAAAAAATTAATATACAGATGGATGCCATTGAAATTTGTAGGCTGGTACCTGCATTTGAATAACATAAATAAAATAATATAGGTGAACAATGGACGCAGATATCATACAAGTTGTTGATGCAGTTTCTACAGCTAAAGATGTGGAACGGGAAGTTATATTTGATGCAATTGAGAGTGCTATTGCATCTGCAACTAAGAAAAAATACGCTGAAGATATTGATGTTAACGTTAGGATTGATCGACAGACAGGGCATTACAAAACATACAGGAGATGGTTTGTTTTTGCCGACGATTCAAGAGAATTGGAAGAACCTGATTTTGAATTAAGGTTGATTGATGCCGTGGAAATTGATGCATCTGCTCAAATTGGCGAATACGTTGAACAAGAAATAGAATCGATTGATTTCGATAGAATTGGTGCACAAATTGCCAAGCAAGTTATTGTTCAGAAAGTAAGAGAGGCTGAGAAACAGAAAACTATAGATCTTTATCACGATAAAGTAGGTCAATTAGTTGGAGGCGTTGTGAAAAGATTGGACAGAAGCGGCTACTATCTTGATCTTGGCAACAACGCAGAAGCTTTCTTACCCAGAAGAGAAACTATCCCCAAAGAACCTATTAGACCTCAAGACCGGTTAAAGGCAATACTAAAAGAAATCAATATAGACCTAAAAGGACCTCCTTTAATATTGTCCAGAGTCCAGCCTAGTTTCTTAATTGAATTATTTAAAATAGAAGTTCCTGAAATAGGGCAAAATCTTATTTCCATCGTTGGAGCGTCGAGGGATCCTGGTCTGAGAGCTAAAATAGCTGTAACTTCTGAGGATAAAAGAATCGACCCTGTTGGCGCTTGTGTTGGCATGAGGGGTTCAAGAGTTCAAGCTGTTTCAAATGAACTGAATGGTGAACGGATTGATATTATTTTGTGGTCAGATAATGCTGCTCAATTTGTTATAAATTCTATGTCACCAGCAAATGTTATCTCAATTATTGTTGATGAAGAGACTAACTCGATGGATCTTGCAGTAGAAGAGTCTAAGCTTTCTCAGGCAATCGGAAGAGGTGGTCAAAATATAAGACTGGCCAGTGATCTTACACAATGGAAATTAAATGTAATGAGCGAGGCTGAAGCACAGGAAATAGATGAACATGAGATGCAAAAGATTGTCGACCTTTTCACAAATAAACTTTCTGTTGATGAAGATGTTGCATCATTATTGGCACAAGATGGGTTTTCTACTATTGAAGACATTGCTTATGTTCCCATTGGTGAATTGGAAGAAATTGAGGGGTTTGATGAGAAATTGGTTGCTGAACTTAGAGAACGAGCCCAAGACCAATTGCTCATTGAGGCAATCAGCACAGAAGAGGATCTTGATGTTCATGGACCTTCCGATGACCTCCTTGAACTTCCATTAATGACACCAGAGCTTGCATTTTCACTAGCAAGAACAGGGGTCAATACCAAAAATAAGTTGGCAGAACAATCGGTTGATGACCTTCAGGAGATTGATTCATTGGATGAGGATTTAGCAGCAAAAGTTATACTTCAAGCACGAGAAGATTGGTTCAAAGCAGGTGAGATTATTACCGAAGATATTAATGAAGAAGAGCCAGAAGAAGAAGCTGAAACAGAGGTAATTGAAGATGCTCCCACGGAGGAATCTAAAGTTAAAACCGAACCTGAGGCAGCTGAAGAAACCCAGACAGAAAAACTTAAGAATGAGGAGTAGTTAGACATGTCAACAACAACTGTTTCCAAATTAGCTACAGCATTAAAGTTATCCAGTGAAAAACTAATATTGCAATTAAATGAAGCTGGAATTGATGTAGCAGATAAAGACGACGTAGTTTCAAATGACCAAAAGCTGTTGTTGTTAAACCATTTAAGGGGAAGTCATGGAACGAAATCAACTGCTTCATCGGCACCAAAAAAATTAACCATTAATAGACGATCACAGAGTGAGTTAAAACTATCTGGAAGTTTTGGCAGATCAAGAACGGTAACCGTTGAAGTTAGAAAAAAAAGAACCTATTTGAAAAAAGAAACTTTGATTGATCAGGCAAAAGAAGAGCTTGAAGAACAAAAAAAACTGGAACAGGAAAAACTAAAACAAATTGAAGAGGAAATTCAAAATCAAAAACTGGAGAGTGCACCCACTGAAATCACCGATAAGGACCAACCCAAGATTTCTGTAACCGATGAAAAACTCAAAGACACTTCTCATAAAAAAGATAAAGGACTTAAAAAGAAAAAAAGAAAAAACAAGGGTGATGAAGACCCCTATCGTATTAAACAACTTCATGTAAAAGGAAAAGTAAAGAAAAGAAAAAAAAGGAAAATTAGGAGGTCTCTCAGTTCAACAATACTTGATCAAGCACATACATTCGAGAAACCTACCTCACCCGTAGTAAAAGAGGTGATGATACCTGAAGCCATTACACCGCAGGAACTTGCTCAAAAATTGTCCATGAAGGTTAATGAAGTGGTTACCAGCATGATGAATTTGGGAGTTATTGCTACTGCAAACGATAATCTTGATCAGGAAACTGCAATTTTGATCGTTCAAGAAATAGGACATAAAGCAGTTCCTATGGATGAACGAACAGTTGAAGACACCTTGTTTGATGATGAAGATAATACGTACGAAAAAGTCGATAGACCCCCAGTTGTGACTATTATGGGACATGTTGATCATGGAAAAACATCACTATTGGATTACATTAGAAACAGTAAGGTTGTAGATAAAGAAGCCGGAGGAATTACACAACACATTGGCGCTTACTCGATAGAACATAAATCACATTCCATCACATTTCTAGATACACCAGGACATGCCGCTTTTAGCAATATGAGAGCACGCGGTGCCAATGTTACCGATATTATTATTCTTGTCGTTGCAGCCAACGATGGGGTGAAACCGCAAACAGTCGAATCTATTGAGCATGCCAGAGCATCTGATGTCCCTATCATCGTTGCTATAAATAAAATTGATATGCCTGAATCGGATATTGAGAAAGTACGAAATGAAATGATTGTAAATGAAATTGTCCCTGATGATTTAGGCGGCGATTGTTTATTTGTTAATGTTTCAGCAAAAACCGGTGATGGTATTGAAAATTTATTAGAAACCATCATTTTACAATCTGAAATTCTAGACTTAAAAACAGCAAAGGAAGGTAGAGCAGTTGGTGTTGTTATAGAATCTGGAATAGAAAGTGGAAAAGGCGCAGTGGCAACAATTTTAATTACTGAAGGGCGATTGAACAAAGGGGATTTAATTATCGCTGGTGAACAATTTGGAAAAGCAAGAATTCTAATGAATGAAAACAATAAGGAACTTAATTTTGTTACTCCCTCCATGCCTGTAAGGGTTTTTGGATTATCTTCCACCCCAAATGCTGGAGATGAAATAAGGGTTGTGAGAAATGAAAAACAAGGAAAAGAAATTTCAACTCTTAGGAAAGACAGAAACAGAGTCAGCAAATTAAACGATCAAAAAATCTTAAAAATGAAAAACTTCATGGAGCAATCTATGGACAGTTCCAAGAAAACAATTTCTCTGATAGTTAAAGCTGATGTGCAGGGCAGTGTTGAGGCAATAAGGGATTCTTTACTGAAGCTGTCAACCGATGAGGTTGAAGTTGATATTATATCCTCAGGAGTTGGTGGTATTAGTGAATCTGATATTAACTTAGCTACTGCTTCCAACGCATTCATTATAGGATTTAATGTGAGAGCAGACACCGGTGCTAGAAAGATTATAAAAGAATCCGATGTTGAGATTAAATACTATAGTGTGATTTATGAAACAATAGACGATGTTTCAGACATTATTGAAGGTCATTCAACACCCATTGTTAAAGAAGAAATAACAGGGCTTGCAGAAGTTAGGGATATTTTTGATTCACCAAAACTTGGTAAAATAGCAGGCTGTTTAGTAACCGAGGGTACGGTCATCAAATCCAATCCTATCAGAGTATTAAGAGACAACACGGTGATCTATGAAGGAGAACTTGAATCACTAAAGAGATTCAAAGACTCGGTCAACAAAGTAAAATCTGGAACAGAATGTGGAATTGGTGTTAAAAATTATAATGACGTTAAAATTGGTGATCAAATTGAATGTTATACCGAGTTTGAGATAGATCAGTAATCAATGCCTAATGAATTTACTATCAATAAAAAAGTTGAAGTCAAAATTCAACGAATACTCAGCGAATTACTTTCATTAAAAGTAAATGACCCAAGGTTAAAGAATGTCATTATTAGTGAAGTTAGAGTTAATAAGGACATCAGCACTGCAAAAGTTTATTTTCTTATTTTAAATAACCAAAATAAAACCAAACAAATTGAATCAATTTTGGGAAAAGCAACTGGCTTTCTTAAAAAAGAAATGAGTGCCCGGTTAAATCTAAAAAAATTACCAGATCTGATATTTATTTATGATACAAAAGAGCAGGATGCTTTGTACATGAACAAGTTAATAGATAAAGCCATAATAAATGACCAGAAAAACAAATAAAATAAATGGAATATTACTACTGGATAAGCCATCAGGCGAAACTTCAAATAAGGTACTGCAGAAAATCAAAAAGCTCTTTGCAGCAGAAAAAGCAGGACATACAGGTAGTTTAGACCCAATTGCAACTGGCGTTCTACCAATTTGTTTTGGTCAAGCAACAAAAGTTTCAAAATATTTGATTGAATCATCAAAAACCTATCACGTAATTGCAAAACTTGGTATTAAAACGACAACCGGTGATTGTGAAGGAAGAGTACTAGAAAAAAAATCAATAAAACAATTAAGGAATGAACAAATTGAAGAAGTTCTGAAGTTATTTATTGGTAAAACAGAACAAGTGCCACCTATGTTTTCAGCGATTAAAGTTAATGGAATTAGACTGTATAAGTATGCAAGAAAAGGCTTAACACTGCCCAGAAAAAGTAGAGAAATAGTCGTACACAATATTTGTTTGAAAAATTACAATAAAGACCTGTTAGAACTGGTTGTCCATTGTGGCAAGGGTACTTATATCCGAACTCTGATTGAAGATATAGGAGCCCAGCTGAACTCGTATGCTCATGTTACTGCACTAAGAAGGATCTCAATTGATTTACTTGACTGTCAAAGTCTAATTACACCAAAACAGCTAGAAATTGCAAAAAAAAATCAGGAATTGCACAATTACTTGTTACCACTGGATGCAGCAATTCAATCTTTGCCCAAAGTCAATATAAACGAAGAATATCACTCTTGTTTTAGTCAAGGTCAAAAAGTTATGTTGCAGCCCGAAGATGCCTTGATGAATCAAAGTATAAGGGTCTATGATCATAATGATCAGATTGTTGGGCTTGGGTGCATTGAAAAAAATGGATTATTAAAACCCATTAAAGTTTTTAATTTTAATTAATTAATTATTATCTAGTTGTTGTCATCAATAATCTATGTAGAATAGCGTCTGAAAATAATAATTGATGCAATAAATATGCCTTTAACAGTTGAAACGAAAAAAGAAGTAATCGAAAAATACAAACTATCTGACCAAGACACTGGGTCAACCGAAGTACAAGTGGCGCTTTTGTCTGAGAGAATCAATTCTTTAATGGATCATTTTAATTTACATAAAAAAGACCATCACTCGAGACGAGGCCTTCTAATGATGGTAAATAAGAGAAGAAAGCTGCTGGATTACTTAAAAAATAAAGATGTAAGTCAATATCAACAATTAATTTCTAAATTAGGTTTAAGGAAGTAAGGTAAAAAACAAAAGAAGCTAAGTTTTCTTAGTATTCTCTTAAAAAAAGGATTAACAGTGAAAGTAATATCAAAAACGATCCCATTTGGGGACCAAAACATAGTTATAGAATCAGGTAAAATAGCAAGACAGGCACATGGATCAGTACTAATTTCATCTGGGGGCACATCAATATTGGTTACTGTTGTAGCTAAAAGAGAGCCAAAACCAGGACAAAGCTTCTTTCCTTTAGGAGTTTATTATCAAGAAAAAACTTATGCTGCAGGAAAAATTCCTGGTGGTTTTTTTAAACGCGAAGGCAGACCGAGTGAAAAAGAAACATTGGTATCAAGACTAATAGATAGACCTCTCAGACCACTTTTCCC
>Ga0310345_10003886_pt1 | contig 13889 bp, 15 predicted proteins | sample HC15DNA20500_MG_FD_204667 | JGI IMG/M metagenome (GOLD analysis project Ga0310345, IMG submission 204667) | Marine microbial communities from station ALOHA, North Pacific Subtropical Gyre - HC15-DNA-20-500_MG | ecosystem: Environmental > Aquatic > Marine > Oceanic | place: Pacific Ocean: North... | reverse complement strand
TCAAGCTAGGGTTGTGTAACTGTTTCTTTGAATAGTCTTCCTGAAACTTTTTAAGTAGAAAATTGAGGAGAACTTCGATAGCCAGAGGTTCTGTTTTTAATTTCGCGTATGTCTTCACATCATATTGTAAGAGACGAACAAGAACCTGCTTTGCTGGTTGATGATGCTTCTGTACTCAGCTTTGAGTTTGTAGAGCTTCTGCTTGAGTGGTCGCCAAAACTAATGGTCACCTCTAATGCCGTAGACGCAGTCCTTAAGTGGGGCGTAAAGGTTGATGCTGTAGTTGCCAGGCCTGAGCAATTGGAGGAGCTTAAGCCTAAGCTGAAGCCGCAATCACCAGTAGAGGTGTTGCTCTTTGAAACTAGTGATCTTCTCAATTCAGCTTATATAGTTTTGCAAGACCAAGGTCATAAGGCAGTGAATGTTTTGGCCGATACTTTCAATAGCTCTTGCTTAGACACCATCAGAGATTATGCTGAGGCAATGGACTCAGTACTATACTACAATGATCAGAAATGGGTTTATGAGTCTAGAGGAGCCTTTCAGAAATGGGTGAATATTGGCGATGTCTTTGGCGTTCACCCGATAGTACAAGGCACATTCTTTAAAACTGAAGGCTTTTACTCCAATTTAGACAATGAGATGTATCTAGAACCTTTTGAGCTGACCTCAGAGGTAGAAGGAAAAGTAAGAGTCCAGTCTAATCAAAAACCGTTCTGGTTGATAGAGACCTTAAAAACAGATTTGTATTTGTGATTAATCTCTGAGTTATCGATTTAGGATAGTTGGCATTTCAAGCGCTAAATGCCCCAGACATACTTAATTCTTAGGCTTTACAATCATTACTATCGGGTTGTCTTCTGGGTCAATGTTCTTAAACTGCTTTAAATGTTCAGGGAGCTTGTTAGCCTTCGATCTGTTAGACTGAAACCAGGTGTAGACATCTTCTGCACTTATTGTTCCTACCAAATAGCCCTCTTGAGTTCGGAAGCTTGGTATGAAGGGAACAAAGTTGTCTAAGTCGTTATAGAACCCGTTTAAGTCGTCTGACTCTGGGTCAGAAATTAGCGTTTGATTGGTCTTTTTGTTGAATAGGCCAACTCTGTATTGTTGTTGATGATGCAATTCGAAATAAACAAAATGTGAGTCTTCTTGAAGAAGCTTGATGAACATTAGCCTGTTACTTTCATCATCTGTCAGAAAGTCTTGCCTCTTGTAGGAAGGACTATACTTTCCGGTGTTGAATACATATTTAGGCTGAATTTTTTGTGAGTTGAATTGAAAAGTAGTATCTGAGAAATACTCTTTATGATATCCGGCATTGTCGAATTCATAATAGGAGTTAGACTGCACTTTCATGTGCTTTGGATCCTTTTTCTCAAAAGTCTGTTTGTTTTCAAAGAACTTTATAATCTGACCCACACGATTATAGAGCACTAGTTTGATCGGGTCTTTACCTGAAAGATTTGTTACTAAGCCAACAAAGTATCTTTGCTCTGACCAGTAGTTCATGTTGATTTGAGTGTCTGTATATGCGCCACTTGAAAAAGTAGTTCGAACCCCACCAATCTCCATTAAATCAGGAACATTGGTTTCATGTACAATTTTATCTGTTGCTAAAGAGTATTCAATTATCTTACGATAGCCATAAACAAATACATTTCCATTATCTGTATTAAAGCCCAAAGGGCCAGGTCTTTGATAACTATCGGGGTCTTGCCCTATGTGTCCTATATCTCGAATGAATGAGCCTGTCTTTTTGTTAAAAATCGAAGTTCGGTTCATGGATTTAACTAGAATGATGGAGTCGCCTTGGATTCCCCTTACAGTAGGATAAGAGTATAGTGTCTCATCACTGGTTTCCAATCGAATATATTCAATGGATTCTGCAAAAGTGCTGAGATTGATGCGGTCTCTGTCTTTGTAAGCTTCAGCTACTTCAATGGTTTTTAGGTCTTGGGCGGGCAGTTCATATGCCAATAAAAAGAGGAGAGAAGTGACTAGTATTCTGTGCATTTCTGAATATAACAATTTCGACTATTTGTTTGGTTGAAAAAAAATAGGGCTGTCAACAACTAAGTTAACAGCCATTCAACCTTAACTAAATCAAAACTCCTACAACATATACTTTGTAGGAATAGAAATCTTCATTCTAACCAATACCTCTTTTCCATCTTTGATACCACGTTTCCAAGGGTAAATTGCTGCAATTTTGCCACGGAGATGATCATGGACTTGTCCAAAAAAGAGATAGTATGGTTTATTCTTCTTTTCTGAGCCCTTTAATTCATTTAGAAGATTTAGATGCGAGATTATCTGGCCTCCTTCAACAACGAACTCAAAGTCGATCGATTCTGGTAGCTGAGACTTTTCAATGTTTGCAGGGATTTTAACGTCTAAAGCAATGGCTTTGGCTAACTTTTCAATTCCCCCCATAACTTCTGGAAGTTGGTCTACCTCGTCAGATTCATATATTTTTTCTGTTATGTGGTTGAGTCCTTCTCCTGTTCGGCTATAAATCATTATATAGTTCATGGTCAATTCAATTGTCTCTTCCATATTAGGGAAAGCCTCCTGATAGGTTATTTCTCTATATTTAGTGAGGTCATTACGGTCATATATTCTTTCCGGCTGGGGGTCTTCAAGGTGAAGTTTTCTCAATTCATCCTTTTGTTCCTTTGATAGGTGGCCTATATAAAGAGGGTTGTATCCAGGATTGAAAGAGTCAAAGTATGGTTTGAAATTGGCTTCAGAATAATATGAATAGAAGATGTCAATTTCGGGGTTTTCATTTTTTAGTAACTCTAAGATTCTTTGGTGATCAGTGGTTAGTTTCTGTCTCAAGAAGGTTCTTCTAATTCCACCTGATTGAGTGTCCAAATCTATTGAAAGAGATGCGTTAAAAGATGAGTCAGGTTCTTTCTCCTGCCCCTTCAAAGAGCTCCATCCAATAATTCCGAATGAGAAAAGGGAAATAGCCATAATGGATAATAGAGTGGTTTTGAGTTTTGTTCTGTGTGTTTTCATAAGCTTTAACCTTTTAGAGAACGATGAAATAACTGCGAATGAGTGGGCTACTGGTAATTGATAGCCAGGTAAACTCACTTGCATTAGTGTTTGGGCATAAGCACTAAACCCGATGTTTTTCAATACTTCTTCATCGGCCTGAGCTTCGTGGACTGTTCGCAAGTCTTTTTGCAATAAATAGATGATTGGGTTGAACCAAAAGAGTGACTGTACTAAGCGAGCGAACAGTAGATCTAAACTGTGTCTTTTGTCTATATGAGCTTGTTCATGGATGGAAATAGTTTTCCAAGTAGTACCTGAAAAGTCATGGTCCTTAGGAATAAAAATTGTTTTGTTGAACGAGAAAGGAGAAGTAATCGAGCTATGAGCTATTACATTTCTGCCTATTTCTGGTGCTCTGCTTCCGGTTAGTTTTATGTAGGCTATTTTTCCTAGTTCAAACATCAATAGGCTTAGCGAAACCAATATTCCAACAACGTATCCGTTCATAATCAACGGCTTCCAGTCGATGGTTTTTACTTGCTCCTCTGGTAGTACGTGTGGTTGAATCGCTGTTTCTTTTGTCGGAGCTAGCTTAATTTGATCTATAGTACTGGACTTCAGCTGAGCGGCTTGTTGAATAATTACAGGTTGTTCTTCCTGAGAAACCTGAATCTCGAATAATGGCGCTAAACAACTCAGTCCAAGAATGAGCAACAGAAGAGCTCGCCTTAGGTTAAAAACGGTATTGTTTCTAAAGAGAAAATAGTAGCAGGTAAATACTATTGCTAGTATCGCACTACTTTTTAAGCTCCAGATTAATAATGCTTCCACTAGAATGACGATTTAGGAATTTCTAATCGGTAGTTTGTAGCTACTCTCTTATCCGCTTTTTTGGCACTGTTCCATCCATACAGGTTGGAAAGATTAAGTATCTGCTTATTGATGGCTCCAAGTGCTTCAAATTTTTTGTCTTGAGTAGCTTCATCACCAATTACTTCAGTAGCTAATTCTAAATTACTGATCGCTCCATTTATTCCCACTACCAGGTTAAAGGCAACGTCTTCATCTAGAACAGAAAGGTCTGCAGAGGAGGAGGCTTCCTTAAGAATATTGGTTAAGAAGCGTTCAAGGCCACCTTTGGGGCTTGGAAGTTGATCTACTTCACTAACCTGAAGTACTCTCTCGTCTGAATTGAATGGAAATTGTTCATCGTCAGGAGAGAGAATGATCATATACTTATACTTGATAAACTCAGGCTCTGAGATGAACTTTTGCTCTGGATATATAGGTCTCACATAATTGTTGAACCAGTTTTTAGAAAGGTCGTACATGGCCACTAGCTCATCTGTAGTCAACTCAAATTGTGTATGTACCTTGTTGTTAATACTAATAATTGGAGATTCTAGTAACTCTGTGGCTTCTCTTGTTTTTGATAGCTTTAAAAGGGTCCTTTGAAGGAAAAGTTCATCGTCTTGTTGACTTGATATTGCTGTAATTATATCGGCTCTTTTTTTAGTCAATATAATTGGGATATACTGTGATGCAGCATAGTTCTGAATCCAGCCATCCGCTGTTTTTTCAAACCGGTCTTTAATCTTAATAGTTGAGAAAGTAGAGCCATCGTCACCACCAGTTGTAAAGAATAATGTTCCATTATGAAACACGCCTTCTTTATGAGACTCTTTATCTTGTCCATAGATATTAGCCTGTAGAAAAGCCAAGGTTCCTACAAGAGAGAATGCTATTACATTTCTAACTGTCTTCATGGTATTTGTTTTTTGTGTTTTCATTAAAATCAATCGTGCAGAAAGAGAAGACTTGAGTGCCATATAATGGCCAAGGGGTCTTTCTGGTTGAGCAAGGCTGATGTTGAGAAGTGTTTGGGTATAGGTTTTAAGGCTTATGCTTTTCAGTGTTTCTGAATCGGCAAGGGCTTCATGGTTTAACTTGATGTTTCTGCTTAGCCAGTAGCAGAAGGGATTGTACCAACAGAAAATCAATAGAATTCTCGAAATCAATAGATCAACTGTGTGCCATTGGTGGATGTGTGCTTCTTCGTGTGTTTTGATGGCCTTCCACGTATCGGAATTGTAATTGGCGCTATCGGGTAGAAAAATCCATTTCATAAAGGAGAAAGGAGAATGTATTCCCTTATGAAAAATCACCTTTCGGTTTAGTATTGATCCCTTTGTTCCAGATTTCTTCAGCCTGAATAATCTGTATATTTCTAATGCTAACAGCGTGGCTGATACCAAAAGACCAGCTAGGTAAAGGTTCATGGCCAACTTCCACCAGTTGAATGAAGGTCTTGCAATGGGTGGTTCTACCTGAGTCTGTTCTAATCTTAATTTGTCTACTGTTAATTCAGTGCTTTCTGAGTCAAGAGCAGGGATTATTTGAGTAAGCTGAGGTCTGAAAGAATCTAGTTTCAATTCTACCCGAATAAGTGGGAAGGAGACTGTGCAGAGTAGGATGATGAGCAGAATGCCTCTCTTCAATTGGGCTCTTGAGTTGTTCCTAAACAATAGCCAATAGGCTAAAAATAAGAGGCTGCATATAATGCTGGCTTTTAAGCTCCAGATTAGTAACTGTTCCATTATTCCTCTTCTTTTTTGCTTTCTAGAATCTTAATGATCTCATCGAGCTCGTTGATGTCTATCTTCTTACGGTCGGCAAAGAACGAGACGAGTCTTGTGAGTGAACCTTCGAAGTACTTGCCCATTACATTACTCATGGCAAAGTCAGAGTATTTCGATTTGCTGATGAGTGGATAGTACTGTTTGCTGTTTCCAAGCATTTCATGAGCAACAAAGCCCTTTTGCTCGAGCACAGTAAGTACGGTAGCTACGGTAGTATAGCTTGGCTTTTCTTTTTTGAATTGCTCTAATACCTCGCGAGTGAATGCTTTCTCAAGATCCCAGACAATCTGCATTACACGCTCTTCTGCCTTTGTTAATTCTTTCATGGATTCTAATCTACTATAAAAATAGTAGATAAACTATGTAAATAGTAAATCTTCGATAAAAATAGTAATGAGTGAGCTGTTGGGGAGGGAGTTCCTATAGCTGGTTATTAAAGAAAACTCACATTAGTATCAAAGAAAATAAGAAGATTGATGTCAGGCTTGCTTCGAATAAAAAGCCCTCACCATTCGGTCCTTTCCCTGTAAATCTTGCTTGATGGTTATGTCCGAATAACCTTCTGACTCTAGTAAGGCTTTAGTGGCATCACCATAAGCTTCGTGGATTTCAAAATAGAGCTGACCATTCTTAGAAAGAGCTGTTTTGGCCTTTTGTGCTATGGTTCTGTAAAACAGAAGCGGATCGTTATTCGGCACAAATAACGCCAGTTCAGGTTCGTGTTCTAACACATTGCTGTGCATTTGAACTTTGTCCGATTCAGGAATATATGGTGGATTGCTGACTATAATGTTGTATTGGCCATTCAACTCTTCCTTCAAAATGTCTAACTGATGGAAAGTTGTATTGGCTTTCAACTGTTCTGCATTTTTACTGGCTAAGCTCAAAGCTCCTTCAGATATATCTATCCCTTGTGTTTGGATTTTTGGTGCCTCAAGTCCAAGCGTTATTGGAATACAACCAGTCCCCGTTCCTATATCTAAAACACTAATTTCCCAGTTTCCCAGTTCCCCAATTCCCTGTATTATCCAATCTACAAGCTCCTCCGTTTCAGGTCGAGGAATTAATGCTTCTGGTCCGCATTTAAATCTACGGCCATAGAATTCGCCAAAGCCTACTACATGCTGAAGAGGGGTTGCCGCTCGGAGCAGTCTAAGATCGTGAAGCATCAGCTTTTCATCGAAGTGAATAGGGCTATTCATGGCTAACTTCATAGAGTCAACATGAAATCGATCGTGCAAATAATGTCTGGCTAGGGCCGATACTTCACGCTCTTCATACAAGTTTGCCAATTCATTAATAACTTGACGCAGCAAATCCTTCGCGGGCTTTTCTGACATGGTACAAAGTAAAGGAAATATCGAATCAAAGAATTTCAATGAAGCCGATATTCGCTATATGCGAAGGGCCTTAGAGCTTGCTGCCTTGGGAAGAGGTTTTGTAAGCCCTAACCCAATGGTGGGCTGCGTAATTGTTCATGAAGGAAGAATTATTGGCGAAGGATGGCACCGAAAATATGGCGAAGGCCATGCTGAAGTTAACGCCATCCACTCGGTTGAAGATGAGTCATTACTAAGGGAAGCGACTTGCTACGTTACGCTAGAGCCTTGTGCTCATCACGGTAAAACTCCACCTTGTGCTGATCTACTCATTTCAAGAAAGGTGAAAAGGGTAGTAATTGCCGCTTTTGACTCTAATCCACTGGTTGGAGGGCAGGGGATTGAAAGAATGAAAGCAGCTGGAATTCAAGTGGAAACTAGTTGTCTGGAGCAAGAGGCTTTGGCTCAGAATGTGCGCTTTTTCACCCTCATCGAAAAGAAACGGCCGTACATCATACTCAAGTGGGCAGAAACGGCCGATGGTTTTGTAGCCAGAGGTAACTTCGACTCTAAGTGGATCAGTAATGCATATTCGCGAAGCATGGTACATCAATGGCGGGCCGAAGAAGATGCTATTTTGGTGGGACGAAATACAGCGCTTTATGATAACCCTACACTTAATGTACGAAGCTGGGTGGGAAATGACCCTCTAAGGATACTCGTAGATAGAAAGCTTCAGTTGGTTGATGACCTGAACCTCCATAAAGGGGATATTCCTACCTTGATCTTCAATTATAGTAAGTCAGAGCAATCTAATAACCTCGAGTTTATAGCTATAGAACCTTCTAATTTCATGGAAGACTTGGTCTTGGAATTAGGGAAAAGAAAGGTGCAGTCAGTTATTGTTGAAGGGGGAGCGACTACCTTAAATGCTTTCATTGAACAAGGTCTTTGGGATGAAGCTAGAGTGTTTAGTTCGAGGGGCAATTTTGGAGAAGGAATTAAGGCTCCTCAGTTGAAAGGACAATTGATCTCAGAAACAGATGTGATGGGGGATAGGCTTCGGGTTTACCAGAAATAGTTTACAATTATCAGTAGGGAGATCTCTCATGCTCGATTGCATCGAGGATGCCATAATCGTCAGTTTATATCCGACAATAGTGAGCTAGATTTTATTTCAGCTCTTTCCGAGGCTTTAGAAAATTGATTATCTGATTATCCTGTAGTAAAGTAAAGTCGTCAGACCACTTCAAGTGGTCAGACGACTAGTTTCCTTTCAATAATCGACAAACATATTCTTGGGATGCTCAGTTGAAGCGCTGTAAATGGAGGTTAGCTCGGCACTTCAACGTATCTCTCTTCGATTGTCTTCTTGAAATGGAAGTCAGGAGACTAGGCTATTTTGATTTTTTGAACCGAATTTCCGTTCTCTCGGTTACCTTTGCATTCCAAAATCAAGAGTTATGGCAGAAGAGCTAATCGTAAACAATACCGCTACTAAAGAAGAAAAATATCAAAACTTGATTCCTCAGATTGAGGCTTTGGTTACTGGTGAACCAGACTTGACTGCTAACCTAGCTAATATTGCTTCGGCTCTTAAATATGGAATGGGCTTCTTTTGGGTAGGTTTCTACTTGGTAAAAGACGATGAATTGGTGCTTGGGCCATTTCAAGGGCCAATTGCTTGTACGAGAATCAGAAAAGGAAAAGGTGTTTGCGGAACTAGCTGGGAAAAAGCTGAAACACTTTTAGTACCTAATGTAGACGAGTTTCCAGGACATATTGCTTGTAGCTCAGATTCTAAATCGGAGATTGTTTTGCCAGCCATAAAGAATGGTGAAGTAGCGCTTATATTAGATGTTGACTCAGACCAACTTAATGATTTCGACTCAGTAGATCAGGAGCATCTAGAAAAGCTAATGAGGGTTGTTGAAGGGCTGCTGTAATGCCCTTGTTGGTGTTTTTGCCAACAAGAAAGTCGTTATTAGTTGATCACAAGACCAATAAAGGTAGGTAGTTAGCTTACACTATAAAGTTGATTTTTCGTTATCTTTAATACTATGACAACGATTACGATATCCGAAAATATTAATCTTGAGAAGAACCACTTCGAGTCTATTGAGGAATTTCAAAATCATTTGTTGCTCATCAAGGAGCAAGGCCAACTGAGTGAGGAACACCAGGCAATAATTGATGAGCGTCTTCAGGATGAAAAACTGAATCCAAATTACAATCTAAGCTTAGAAGAACTTAAGCATAGCATCAAAAGAAGGTAAATGTATAACCTTCAAATACGCACACAAGTAAAAGGAGATATTCAGGAGATTGTTGATTTCTATGATACGGTCTCCTCTAAAATTTCAGATAGATTTCTAGATGAGCTATATGCCTCTTGGGAAGCAATCAGTGAGAATCCTGCTCTTTTCCAGCAGAAATACAAACAAACGAGAGTTAAGTATCTTAGAAATTATCCTTTTGGAGTTCACTACATGGTGAGAGATAAGACTGTTATAATTCTAGCAGTAATTCATACCAGCAGGAGTCCAAGAAAATGGCAAGAGAGGAGTTAAAGAGATTACTTTAACTCCGCAATTACAGTTTGGCCACCTTTAGTAATTTGGCCATTGGTAACTTTAATTTCAGCATCTAGCGGTAAGAATAAATCTACTCTGGAGCCAAATTTAATGAAACCGAATTCTCTTCCCTGAATAACGCTGTTGCCTTCTTCTATATACCATTTTATTCTTCTTGCGGCAGCTCCTGCTACCTGGCGTATCAAGATTTCTACGTTCTTATGAAGTTGGTATACTATGGTAGTTCTTTCGTTTTCAGTGCTCGACTTAGGGTGCCAAGCCACCAAGTACTTGCCTGGGTGATACTTGAAATATTTAATGAGCCCAGTTACAGGGTTTCTATTTACGTGCACATTTACTGGCGACATAAATATTGAAACCTGAATACGCTCTTTGCCCTTAAAGTACTCGTCTTCGGTGGTAGTTTCAATCACCACAACTTTTCCGTCTGCAGGAGCTAAAACGTACTTTTCATTGAGCTCAATTTTTCTGGTAGGATTTCTGAAAAACTGAAGAAAGAAAAGAAAAACCGCTAGCGATACTCCTCCAACAATATATTTGATGAGTTCGGGGATTGGTGCCAGATAAATGATTCCGGCATTCAATACTATTAAAACAAAGAAGAGGATTGTTAAGAATCCTCTTCCTTCATGATGTACTTTCATAAGATTAAAAACCTCCTCTAAACTTGTAGGTTTCAGCCACTTTCTCAATTGCTACAACATAAGCTGCAATACGCATAGGTATGTCGTACTTCTGAGAGGCATTGTATACTTTATCGAAGGCATCTTTCATAATTCTGTCAGATCTTCTGTTTACCCTTTCACGAGTCCATTTATAACCTAAACGGTTTTGTACCCACTCAAAGTATGAAACAGTTACACCACCAGCGTTGGCCAGAATATCTGGTACCGCCATAATGCCTTTTTCATTTATAATTTTATCAGCTTCGGCAGAAGTTGGGCCATTCGCACCCTCTACAATAAGCTTAGCTTTTACCTGATCTACGTTGCCAAGGTGAATTACATCTTCCACGGCTGCAGGCACTAAAACATCTACATCAAGAGTAAGTAGGTCTTCAGGCTTGTCCATTAAGGTGGCTCCAGTAAAACCTTCTAAAGTTCCTTTATTGCCATCTCTGTATTCAATGGCTTTCTTAATGTCTATTCCTTTTTCGTTGTAATACGCGCCAGAAATGTCGCTTATAGAAACTACAGTACAGCCTCTTTCTTCTAAAAGAAGAGCAGCAAATGAACCTACGTTTCCAAATCCTTGAACTGCAATAGTAGCGTGGTAAGGATTGATTTTAAGTTTTTCCATGGCTGCCAAAGCAGAAACCATAACGCCTCTACCAGTAGCCTCTACGCGGCCTAAAGAGCCACCAAGTACCAATGGCTTACCCGTTACAACAGCGTTGACTGTGGTTCCCATAGAGCGTGAGTACTCATCCATCAGCCAGGCCATTTCTCTTGGGCCAGTTCCCATATCTGGTGCAGGTATGTCCCTATCAGGGCCAAAAACGCCAGTCATTGCTTGTGTATAAGCACGGGTTAATCTTTCGATTTCTCCAGCAGACATGGCTCTTGGGTTACATCTAATGCCACCCTTTGCACCACCATACGGAATGTCCACAACGGCACATTTCCATGTCATCCACGCAGCAAGTGCTTTTACCTCGTCCAAGTGAACATCCATTGCATAGCGAACACCACCTTTAGATGGCCCCAAAATGTTGGAGTGAATCACACGGTGACCTTCGAACACTTGAATGGAACCATCGTCCATAGTGATAGGCAGTGAAACAGATACTTGCTTTGAGGGTGACTTTAAAACATTATAAACTTGTTCGTCCAGTCCCAGCACCTCGGCTGCAATATTGAACCTGGACATCATTGACTCGAAAGGATTTGATTTGTCCTTAATCGGAGCCGGTTCTATGTAACCCATAGGGAATATTTTGTTTAAGACGGGTCAAAATTAAGGAAAATTTAAGCGAATATGTCCAAGACCAAGGCGCTAATTTTCCCGATTAAAGTATCAAGTGCAGATAGGCTGTTGTGAATGGTAAACTTAACAGTAAACCATCGAATCTATCTAGAAAACCTCCATGCCCTGGCAAGATGCTTCCTGAGTCTTTTATAGCCAATGTTCGCTTAAAAAGAGACTCGGTTAAATCGCCCAATGTGCCAAATATGGCCGTGATTGCTCCCAATCCCAGCCACTCCATTAAGCCGATTTCACCAAATAGCTCGTAAAAACCGTAAGCAATTACCAAAGACAGTAAAAAGCCTCCAATGCTACCTTCCCAAGTTTTGTTTGGAGAAACGCGTTCGAAAAGCTTTCGCTTTCCAAAAGTCTTGCCTGCAAAGTAAGCCCCAGTATCGTTTGCCCACTGAAGAAAAAGAATACCCAAAATGAGTACATAGCTGTAAGTTCCTCCTAGAAAGCCAATACTATGTAGTAATGAGAATGGAATGGCAATGTATACCACACCAAAGGTTGAAAGAGCCGTACAGTTAATGGCATGCGACTTTTTTATAGCTTGAAGCGGATAAATTAGTACTGTTGCAAATAGAGCTGGAAGTAGCCAAAACAGTTTAGTGGAAAGCCCTAGCTGAAAGTAACAGAACATGAGCGCGTACAGAATAAGGGAAAAGGTTAAGCCCCAAACCTCATACGGGTGGTTGCCTGAGTTTTTCGCTAGTCCGTAAAACTCCTTTAGTGTGAGTAACATAATTAGGGCGAAGACTATAGCAAAAGCCCATGGAGATAGAACGGTTGCAGCAATTATAGCGCCTACGCCAATAAGAGCTGTAACAATTCTCAATGCCAGATTATTCATTATTGAAGCTGATCTGTTCGTTGATGATTTTTAGAGCACGCATAACACTATCCGGATTGACTTTTACCTCTAGCTGACCAAACTTGTATGAATGGTCTTGAAGGTTGAAGACAATGGCTGCAAACCCTTCATTGATTAATACGTCTTTTACGATTTCCGCCTGATGCGGGACAGATGTTGTATAAACGGTTTGCCAGCTACTCACTCTAAAGATTTTCGCCTAAGATACAGATTTCTGAAAATAACCATGATAGCAACAAAGGCTACTGCTGCTACTATTTGGCCAACTACTGGTACGGCTTCCGTATCGTCTAAATTGACACCGTTTTCGGAGAATTGAGCAGAATAGGCAATTGTGACTCCAATTCCATTATTAATGGCATGTGCAATTATAGGATACCAAATATTTCCAGACCAAACATATAAATAGCCAAAAACGGCCCCTAACATCATTCTTGGAACTAGGCCAAAGAACTGCATGTGAATGGCTCCAAAAATAAAAGCACTAACCCAAATGGCTATATGAGGGTTTTTAGTCCACCTCTGGAAGCTGTTTTGCAGCACTCCTCTAAACATTAGTTCCTCGCCAATTCCTGGAAGAATAGAGATAACGAGCATGGCGAAGAGGTACTCACCAACATTATTAAAAGACGTAAAGTATTTAGTGGCTTCTGCTAACTGCTCTTCTGTAGTTCTGGCCCACTCTTCAAAACCAGCCATAAATTCTGGAAATTGTATTCCCTCATTCCATTCAATAAAATACGAGTTGACAATCATAAAGGCGAAGGTGCCAGCTGCGGTCAGAATTAATGGAAGCGGTTCTATTTTTTTGTTCGGGCTTAATGAGCCCAGTTTTTTGTTGGCGACAACCTTTAAATAGAACCAAGGAGTGAAAAATGTAAAGAACAGGGTGTATAGCATTTGAGAAGACAAGGCTTCTGTAAGACTCATATAAGAGTAAAGGCTATTGGGGTTGTTCAAGATGTCGCCAAGTTCTGCTCCATTGGCAGCCGCTAAGCCTATGGCTACTGCGCCAGCAATAAACTGCCCAACAAAAAAGCCAACTAGCATAAAGCCAATTACTATTAACAGGTTTTGGCCAGCAGCTATCTCTCTGGTTTTCTTCCTTACGGCTACTTTCTCCTTTGCATCGTTCATAGAAGCTAAATCGATGCTTGCCTCTGCTTTCTCGTTATCATTTCTCACCATAATGGCGTAAATTTACGCTAAAATTTGAATAGCACTTGGTACGAATAGGAAACATAGAGGTTGGTGAATTTCCGTTGCTGTTGGCTCCCATGGAAGATGTGAGCGACCCTCCGTTTAGAGCGGTGTGTAAAGAAAACGGGGCAGATTTGATGTACACCGAGTTTATCTCTTCAGAAGGACTCATTAGAAATGCTGAAAAGAGTGTTCAAAAGCTCGATATATACGACTATGAGCGCCCAATTGGTATTCAGATTTTTGGTGATAAAATCGAGTCTATGCGCCAAGCAGCTGCCATTGC
>Ga0310345_10003881_pt1 | contig 13906 bp, 10 predicted proteins | sample HC15DNA20500_MG_FD_204667 | JGI IMG/M metagenome (GOLD analysis project Ga0310345, IMG submission 204667) | Marine microbial communities from station ALOHA, North Pacific Subtropical Gyre - HC15-DNA-20-500_MG | ecosystem: Environmental > Aquatic > Marine > Oceanic | place: Pacific Ocean: North... | reverse complement strand
GGAAGTCTTGTCTCCGACCCTACAAATGTAGCAAAAATTGTTAAAGTTTTTAGAATGATGGGATTTTCTCCAGAATGGGTAGCAGAAACTTCTCCTCCAGGAAGTAATGATGGTTATGTTGGGCTTCAACCAAGTTCTACATGGCCTCACGCAGAGTATGGTTCTATAGCGGGATCTGCTACTATTTATTTTAATCTGGACGGTGTTAAGTATATTATGAAAGGTTGTTGGGCAAACGGTAGTATTGTTATTGAGGCGGGAGAGTATCCAGTTTTAGAGGTTGAGGTTATGGGTATTTATGGCGGTGTTTCTGATGAGACAACTCTTCCTACTATAGTATTGGACTCAAATGTTCCAGCAGTGGCTGCTTCTGATACGATGTCATTTGGGGCGTACACTACACCAGTTATGCGTAGTCTTAGGTATGACATCAATAATACTATCAATAGACGTATGTCTGTTCTTTCTGGACAAGGTGGATTAAAAGGTTTTTGGATAGCAGATAGAGATATTGGTGGTACAGTTACTGTTGAAATGGAAACTGAGGGTACTAATGCGTGGTTTGGTGACGGTCAAGACAGCACTCAAGAATCATGGACATGGGTGCATAATGATGTGACTGATAATGGTGTGCAAATAAACACTCCTAAAACTCAGTATCTTGCAAATTGGACTGATGTCGATGGTATTCGTCAATATGAATTAAATTTTAGAGCGAATGCGAATTCTGATGTTGGCGACGATGAAATGACTATAACTCTCGGTAACTTACCGTAGAGATAAAAAATAAACTTTAGGAGGAGATTATGGTTGATGAACTGCTGGGGTTTTGCGATCCCAGGAAAATTTGTACGTTTTCACTTGAAGCACACGAGTTACTCGTGGAGCAAAAAAAATTGGAAGCGAAGGACTTGCCTGTATTTTCTTACCGCAGAATGACCGGAGAAGATGTTCTTCTTTTACAAGATTCTGCATACGAAGAAGAGACTAATAAACAAACTGGAAATATAACCACTAAGTCACTACTTGGAAGAGTTAAACTTCAAATGATACGAAAGTATTGGGTTGGTGCGTCTGCATTTATTGTTGAAGGTAGAGATCTATCGTTTACTGCTGAGCAAATGGATTCTTTAGCACCGAACGCAAAAAATTCATTTATTGATGAACGATTAAATTCTCTCGATGGAACTTGTATAGAACTTATGTTTTATAAAATTAGATTTGGTTCTTCTTTGTCAGAAATGTTAGCAAAAAACTCAGGATCGCTGGCTTCTGCGTCTTCCGATATGACTCCCAACGATTCACTTGCGAAAGTAAGTGCAGGGAGTTAGATCAGTGTCAGCGAGATTTGTCAAGAAGAATCACCAAGATAACTCTTCGTGAAAGGGACTATAAGGGTAAGAAAAGGGATATATTATTTCATGGCTGTCCTTTTAAAAATGGAACAATTAAACCTATTCACCACACCCTTCTTCGTTACTTTTTCGAGCTTAAAGAACATCGTCGAACGTATCGGGATTTGCCGATGGCTGATCAAACTCAAATTTATATTGAGGCCATGCAAATACTTGGCGATGAATATTCGAAACATGAATCTGATCAATTTTCAAGAACAAAGAATAAATCTTCTGGATTTAAGCCATCAAGTAAGTTTGGTCCGAGGAGTAAAGTAAGTGCCTCAACTAACATTTAAAGTTAAAACTGTATCTGACACTAGAGCTCTTACAGAAGTCAAAAAAGAAATGGACAAGTTGGTTAAGCTTGGGAAGGAGACCGTTAAGCTTAGAAGCCATTTAAATCGTCCTATGGGTAGGGCGCATAAAAAAGCTGACAGAGAACTTAAAAATATACATAAGGCTCTTTCCAAAATAAGTCTTGAAATGAGAAAGCAAGAGAAGGAAAGAGCAGATTCTACATATCGTACGGCTCAAACTGCTCGTGCTTGGTCACAAACAGAATTAAATAATCTTAGAATTAAAAGACTGCAAACTGCTGAGGACGAAAAACAAGAACGTATTAAACGTAGAGGAAGGTTCGGAGGAGGATTCGCTGGCGGCGTTGGTCGTGGTGCATTATTCGGTGCTACTAGAATTTTGGCAATGGGTGGTGCGGGAGGCATTGGATTTGCTGCTGGTGCAGGTGTAACTAGGTTGTTGGGTAGTGCGGTACGGACACTTAATGAGCAGATTAAGGATGGTATTAGGTTAAATGCTGAATACCAAACATCTTGGATAACTTTATCAGGATTTATTGTCCAATTTACTAACTTAGGTATGTCAGAAGCTATTTCTGTATCTAAAAGATTGCAAGACCAACTTTCTCTCACTGGTTCAGCATTTGGATTAACTATCGAACAATCTAGATTAACTGTTCAAGCTATGGCGTCATTAGGCACTAATTTTGATACGGTAATTTCTAAGTTTGGGAAAGTTGGGTCAATAGTTAAACTTCTTACTGCAGGCCAGCCATTTGAACGTCAAATATTCAGTGAACTTCGAGCATTAATTGGTCTTGGTAGTGTTCAAGGCGCTTTACTTACTCGTATGGCACTTCGAGGAAGAGAGCAGAGAATGAGTGAGGAGCAGGGAGTTGATGTCAAATTAACTACCAGTGAATTTACTTCTCAAAATTTAGTGCTATTACAACAAGGAAAATTGTGGTCTGAAATATTAAAAGACGTAATTGGATTAGAGGGTGCGGCATCGCAGTTATTAGGTACGTATGAAGCTCAAAAAAATATGCTGGTGACACAAGTTAATATACTGAAACGTACATCAACTGGAGGGCTTTTTGGGCAAGTTTCAGGACTTATGGAATTTGCAAATACTAAAATTTTGCAGGAGCAATTGGCTCCAGGAAAGGGGTACGACGCAGGGATACTGTCTGCCATGCTGAGTCCCGAAGGGATGGAAAAAGTTCTAAATGCTCAAAATGAAACTTCTCAATTAATTCATAAGTTTATAAGCGAACTGTTCCCAGGAGAAGTTGGTCCCTATGTACGGGTACTCCATCAGTTGACAATAGGAATAAAGGATGTCGCAAAACAATATAAAGAGTTTATGAAGTTGAGCGAGTCTGAAAGGCACGCACATCTTTTGAGAATGCAGACGGCAATTCAACAAAAGAATGTTCAAGAAGAATTTGGTATCGATACCTCCGATGCTAGTTCGGTTATAGCGTTGCGGCAACAGTTAGAAAAACTTAGAAAAGATAAAGAACTTTCACGTGGGCAACTCAGTTTGACAGGATCTGAATTGAATTTAGAGAAATTTCGAAAAGATCCAGGCGCAATGAGGATGTATGCTAATGAATTAAAAATGATAGAAATTTTAGAAGAACAACAGGATACACTTATTGAGACACTAGCAATTTACGAGACTATAGAGGAAATAACGGGAGAAACAACATTACACGAACAAGATGTGTTATCTTCTAAAAAAAGTATGAAAGATATTGAATTGCAAATTTTAAAAATAAAGGAGGAAGGGAACAAAAGGTCAAGTGAGGCATTGGCTGTAGAGAAAAGGCTTAGTGCGTCGCAGGTGTCTGTGCTTGATAACTATCGGCAGTTTAATTCTCAATTTCTTTCTCTGCAAGAACGACGAGATGCACTTATAAATAGAAGAGTAGCAGTTAATAGAACTCTTGGGGAGAAATTTGGTATGACCTTTGAGGACGTTTTATCTGGGAAAACACCTGGCCCCTCAATGGACCCTGAAAAACAAATAGAAAAATTAAAAGAATTTGAAATTTTGCAGGGATCAGTTTTTTCTATTACAAATAGATTTTTACAATTAAAAGATACTGGAACTGACACTTTTAAAGCTATAGGTGGGGCGATGAGAAATACAACCCAACAACTCGCTCAAGCTATTTTTCTTAGTAATGATTTAGAACAAGCATTACGTAGGATTCCTGCAGCACTTGGAGCACAATTATTTAGTCTTGGAATAGATATGGCATTTAGTGCGCTTGGAGCGTCTACCAAGAAATCCTCGCCTGGAGATGTCGTTGAGACATTTGTAGGACCGCAGCAAGCAGGCTCTGTAATTAATTTATTTAAATCAACTCCAAAGATGGGTTCTTCTCCAAATGCAATGACATCTCCTTCGGACGGTACAGATGAAGAAAGGAATTTTAAAGATTTTGTTGGTAAATCTTCATTGACAGATTCTTGGTTTACTAGGTCTATGATGAATGCTTCAATTCCAAGGGAAACATTATAATGGCTACTGCTATATTTCCAAGAGAAATTGACGTTATTTCACTTAATGTGACACCTACATTTAGTGTGAGGACACATCGAACAGAGCGTCATATAGAACGACGAACAAAGTCATTGGGTCCATCTGCCGATCTTGACGCAATTACACGTCGTTATCAAATGGTTATGAATGACGAAGAAGTGGACACACAAATAGATTTGATTTATAATTTTTTTATAGCACGGCACGGTGCTTATGAAAATTTTTTCTTACCTTCATTCTATTCTGACACTACATTTGCAAGCGTGGATGGAACTGGAACTGTAGTTACAGTTGCAGACGCAAGTGTATTTAATACTACTCAAGATAAATACGGAAATTGGATTTATTTTTGGGACGTGTCCGCAGAGACTGGAGAAGTTAGGAGAATTTCAAATATTGCTGGAAATGATGTCACTATCACTAGTGCTCTTGGTTCATCATATGACGTTGGTGATTACGTAGAAATATGCCCATTAGTTAGGTGGGACAAAAGTAGGTTATCTAAAGACTCTAGATTTAAACCTTATTGGACATTAGATAGTTTAAATTTTATTGATGTATTTGAGTACGGGTCGGTTGTTTTATAATGTATTATCATGGAAGAGTGAGCAATGCTGCGGGATCTGCGACTATTACAGGTCTTAATACTCTCTGGAATTCAGGGAGTCCAAAACGTGTGGATAAGGATCTTCATAAGTTTATGTTTTTTGATGATCCCTCCACTGTTTATGATATTAGTAGTGTTGACTCTGACACTCAAATTACTCTAGGATCTACGGTAACAGGAAAACATGACTATGTTTACTACATTATCGACTCTAATTCTACCATTAAAACGAACTTTTATCCTGTATCCATTGAAACTAGTTTCGATATTCTTTATACCTTTTATCTTAACGATGCTTCTAATACCATATTTAGGTTTACTGATCGTCCGTCTAATTCTGCTGCTGGGTATGAATATCCTTCTGGTAGCGGTACGTATTATATCTCAAGAGGAGTCACATATAATAACCTTGTTCATACAATTACTGGTGAGACTCAAAGTCTCGAACTTGTCGTCGAAAATTTAAAAAATGACTTATTTGATTACTTCACAGTTAATGGTTTTAGGCGAGCATTGGTTACTATAAATGGTGTTTATAGATGGGATGATGCGAATTACAATTCATTTTTAATGAAATCTCAAGTTGAGAAAGTATCCTGTGATGATAAAGAGGCTCGGTTTTTACTTGCTCATATCGACGATACACTTCGATTAAAGATGAGAACTATGGGACAAAACTGTCAATTTGGATTTTGGTATGATACTCGTTGTGGTGTTGCACGTCCAGCAGCAGAAGACACTTATGATATTGATCATGCATCAACAACTGCAGGAGTTTTGTATATTGCTAATAGTTCTACAGTGAAAGCAGATGATTATTATGACTTTTCTGAGGTAGCAATTCACAACGATACTCCCGCTTCTGACACTCTTGTTAAATTGGTTCATGGCGTTAACTGGGAACGTGACGATGTTGATGACACTAAAGGTAGTATCACTATGCGGTCCCCGCTTAGGTCTTCAGAATTTCCAGAGTCTGGATGGAAAGCAGTATTCAGGAGAGATTGCAATAGGTCGTGGGAACACTGTACAGATCGTTTTAGTAATAATATTCGTTATGGTGGTTGGAAACACATCACAGAGCCAGTACAAAATTTATCGGGAGCACATGACTAATGAAATATAAATTTAAAGATATGATAATTGAAGTGGAAAATGATCCAGATCTTCCTAAGATGGTAAAGGCAACAATTCCAGGACGAGACGGTGCGGCACGATTTCATAAAGATTTTTGGGAACTACTTGCTTCTCCTGTAAAGGAGACTATTAGTTCGAAAACTAAAAAGCAAAAAAAGAAATCATAATTTAAAGTTATTCAATTCGTATCTATATGCGTCCACAAAAGTTTTTAATGGATCAGGTATACCAATCAGATAATGATATATCTATTGAATTTATGGAAGAATGGTTGGACATTAGGTTTGCACCTTTTGGAAAAGATCATGGAGGGATTGATTGTATTCAACTAGTTATAAAATTTTTTAATAAAAAGGGATTAATTTTTCCTTCTAGTGAAACTCAGTCATATTCATTTGACCCTATGCTCAGAAATTTAAAACTTAAAAAGGTTATGGAAAAATACAATTGGCTGAGCACTGTTCTTCCTTGTAGAAAACAGCATGACATTATAAGTGTCTCTCAACATTTTGGAATTCTATTAACTAAGAATGTCTTTATTCACGCTTGTTTAAGAAGAAAACGTGTGTGCTTAGATTTTATTGTAGATCGAGATTGGGCAAATTTAGAGGTGCTATGTGTTCGTCCTACAAATGTTGTAGAAAAAATGGAGGCTCTTTGTGTCTGAAGCTGTATTAGTTCCTTTAGCTCTTAGTGTGTTAGGCACAGCGATGTCTTTTTTGACACGTCCTAGTCCACCCGAACGTGGTAGACCTAAAACAGGAGAGTCACAACTTAGGCCAGATCAACCCATTGTTTGGATTATTGGCAGACAAGCGGTTGCTTGCCCAATTTTTGCACAAACAGCAACTAGAGCAGATGGTGAGGATAGCACTTTTTGGGCTGCTATTGGGGAAGGCCCTATCTGTTGTTGTTATAGTATGAGAATTAGTGATGTCCCAATTTATGATCATCAAAGTACAGATTACAGTCCTGATGAAGATCCAAAACAGGAATTTCGAAGAGTTCCAATGATCTATTTTAACGGTAGTTTAGACGACACTGAGATTACCGAAATACAAGATGATACAGAATTAAATGAGTTGGGGCATCCATTAGACGGAGACAATCCACAACCTCTAGTTCGTCCTGGTGACGAAATTCAAAGATACCCTGGGACTGCTTATTTTGGCATTAGATTATTAGCAGGCAATCGTGTATCTGGTATACCGCAATTTTCTATGTTTGTAGAAGGACTTCTTTTACCTAAAATAAAAAATCCTACACTAAGTAATGCTAGGACATTGTATGTTGATGATCACAATAAGTGGATTACTTGGTTAAGAAATTCTACACATTATGCAGCAGAAATAAAAACTGGGCTAGGTGGTGCGGGAGATTATACTCCTTCTGAAATAGCTACTAAAATTGGATTAGCTATGACTGCGGTGGATTCCAATTCTTATTCTTGCACAATAGCTAGCGAAACGTCTGTTTGTGTTATTTCCGGATCAGCGGCATTTAGTCTTACTCCTAGAAGTGGTGGACATTATGGAAACTCCATATTCGAAGATTTAGGATTTTACACCCATCATGATTTAGGTGATTGGGACATTGGAGAAGCAAAAGCGACAAATCATGTCCCCGCACCATTTTGTTTGAATCTTCCAGAATTTTTAACATTTAATGATCAGCATGAAGATTTAATAGACGAGGTAGTTTTAACTGGTAAAACGTCCCACACTTCGAGATTCACGTGGAATGAAACATTTAGTGACGACCCTATCCGAGCAAAATATTTCTTTGAAAAAAATGTTTTTAAGCGGGAGGTGGATGAGCAATCTTTTTATGACGCATGGAAAAAAACTTGTACATCCATTAAGGATGGTTCGGGTAATTTGACATTTTATGATCAAATCCCTTTAGAATCGCAATACATGAAAATTATTCCCTCGTTTCATCAAGGGTTTCCTACTTCTCATGATCGTTTATTGACTAAAGAACAAGCCAAATCTCTTTGGTATCATGGGTCTTTGTACACTTCCAGGGTAAATGTAACTGTTCCTGAGCATTTTTCTGTAGAATGTCCATTTGGATTTGTTTTTGATAAAAAAGATTCCACAATCGGTGGAATGTTTGTGAATCCGGATTCTAGTGTTGCAGATGAGTTTTTTGTTATAGTTGATTTAGGGAACCAATTTCCGGTAATTAAAATAGAAATCCTCCAACAATTTCGTTATAAATTAAAAATAGAATATTCTACCGACAACATAACTTATTCTGATTTTAAAGATTTCACTTCTGATGATTTTGATGAGGGTCTGTCGGAGGAAAAAACTTCTCCAATTACCTTGAGGTATTTAAAATTTCATACTGTAACTGTGCATAGTGATGATTTTGATTCTTCTCATGATTTTTATAATGGGTCTCGTGATAGTACTTTTTCTTGGTTAGTTAAGAATATTAATATTTATGAAGGATATCCATCTCGTTATGCTAGAATGGATTACCAGTTTGATAGGGCGTTAACTAGAAAGAAAATACACGAATTAATTGACGTTACATTTGGTATATTTAGTAATATTAATGAAGAAAAAATGCAACCTGGGGTGTACAAGTCAGAAGATTCTTCTGGATTTATAACAGATGAAAGCATACTTCCAGAAACATTTAAAATTAATTCATTAGAATCGTCTTCATACTACAATCAACTTCTATTTTCTTATTTTGATATTCATGATAACTTTAACTCTCACCCAATTATTTTAAATGATACAGCATCTCAAAATAGACTTGCTTATGATTTAGACGCAGAGCAAGTTAATGAAATTATTCAAGGTCCAAGGAATCATTTAGTGGGCCACACTAGAAGACAACAAGCATTTCGATATGCAGAGACTCAGATGTTGGCACAAGAAATTACTCCGTATGGATTTGATTTTGAGGCTACTCGTGATGCCCAATCGTGGATTGTGGGAAAGGTTTATGAGGTGTCTCATGTATTTTACAATGAATCTGGTGTCATTAAACCTAGATTAGGAACTGTTACTGGAGATAATATAACTACTGGGCAATTAGCTCGATTAAAAAGAAAGATAAGGTATGCCGATCATCGATATTCAACTCAATGGGAATTTCATGATGACAATGTGTTTCAACCTGATCCGCATTTATTTACTCCTATTGTCACTAGATTTAATCCTATAAGTTCAAGAGCCATCGGTCCGGTACGTTTTCTTGAAGTAGAAATTATACCGACACACAGTTCTGTGTCTCCGTCTGACTTACTATTCCGATTAACATGGCTCCCTCCACACAATAGTTATAATTTTGTTGGAGCACATATAGGATTTACTGTTTCTAGTGGGTTTTCTGAGGAACAAATTTACATAAATATAGGTAGAAGTGTGGGGGTACGCTACGCTGAGGTAAGATTGACACGCCAAGTAGAAGTGAACTCTACCGTTGTATTTCATGTTACCGCACTAAATAGTTTTGGGGACAGAGGACATCCAGTACTTTCTCGAGCTGTTTACATTCATTCAAACCTATTTAAGCCTCTTCCTGTTGCAAATTTAAGAATTTGGAATCAACTCGACAAGCACCCCACTTGGTACACTCAAAATGTTGTTTTATTTGAATGGAATGCTACAGGAAAGACTGGAAAAAATGTAGGTCCTAAAAATAGAAATCAAGTAGGGAAAAGAAATGATACGTTAAAAGATCGTGGGCAAGAGAATTTTGTTGTAAGAGTTCAAGCGTGGACAAATATTGACGACACTACTTTACGTTATAAAACAAATCAGATTCATTGGAAAACTCTCAAAGAGTATCGTATTACAGATTCTAGATTTTCGTATCATGCTATTCAGAACCAAGAAGATTGGGTAAATTATCAACTTAAATATTTATCTGTTAAAGAAAAAGGAATTATAGATCATACTCCTTTGAAATTATTTAGAATAGGGGTGTCTCAAGTTAATAGTTTGGGTGGAGAATCAGAACCTTTGTACATAGAAGCTACTCACAAAGGGGATTGGAGGCGTATTGAGGGGGCAGGTACACAGACATTTTTACAGAGTAAAACGGTAGACTCAAGTTTTATCCCCATAGACGCCTTAATTGACGCAAATGACAATTTAGTAGTGATGTTTTTTGAGAGCGGGGCCAAAGACAACACTACTAATTATATTCGTACAGAAAGTTTTCAAGCTAGACCTGCTTCTTGTACAGCTATTGATCATGTCGATGAAACTCTGCCGCAAGGTGGAAAATGTTTTGAAACAAGTGATGGTAATATCCATTTTCTTTATCAAAAATATGATGTTGTAAAATATTCTAGTCGTAACGATGCCGACGTTGAGATAGAGTCACCCGCCGATCTTTATGAGCATCCGGAAGGAATTGGAGGTTCTTGTTTTGCTGCTGCAGGTATAACAAATACTCAATATTTATTTATTCGATCTGGAAGCACCTCAACTGGCGACCCTCCTGTATTTTCTCACACAATGGCATTTGAAAGTGTGAATATGCCTACTACTGTGGTAGAAACCCAAACAATTGGCACTTTTCCGTTCCCACCTGAGTATGACCCATCAGACACCGTTATTAGAGGATTAGATTGTGTTTATAACAGTGATGGAACGGTTGATGTTGTTGCTACAACCTCTAGTGCGGATATACTCTATTTTAAATGGGATTTTCTTAATGCTTATTTCCGTATTCATCCTATAAAAATAGGAAGTATTAGCATTCGTACAGGTCAGAGTGCGGTGGCTGTTTTTGATTGTATGGCTGTTTCAATTCATAAAGATAGCGACGGCGTTATGTTGGTGAGTTATTTTGATGTACAAACAAGAGAATTTGGTATGATTAGGTTTACTGAAATAGATGACGAATTTATTTCTATTGACAATGAGGAAAAAATTACTAGTTTCCCTAGAACGCAACCGTTTTGTTATGGATTTCTTTTTGATGAGGGAAGAAATAAATTGTTAACTCTTTCAAGAAATATAATAGATGTAACTACGGGGGAGGATAAGATAGATATACATCTTGCCTCATTAACCAATCACCAAAAATAAAGGGTAAATATAATGGTAGATATTAATGCTCAATATGGAACTACAGTAGACGATCTTATTAAGTGTGCAATTATTGGTGCGGTTGTTCATGGCAGTTCGGGGGTTGGGGATTCTAATAAACAAACAACATTTACGGATAAGATAAGTGTAGGCCATGTAATTAAAGTTAGAGATAAATTCGCTCTTAACTTTGCTCAAACTATAAATTCTCAAACTAAAATTACTTGTGATGCAGCAAATATATCTAATTCTGATACTGAATCTAGTGGAACAGTTTCAATTACAAATGCTACTTCTACTGTGACAGGAGTTAGTACGTTTTTCACAAGATTATCTGTTGGAGATTTATTAGTTATAGATAGTGAAGATCCTGTAGAAATAGCATCTATCGCCAGTAATACTTCTTGTACAATAACCACTACATGGTCTCCGTCTACTAAGTCTGCTGTAACTTTTGTTGGGTATAAAGTGGAGTCATTTGAAATTAATAGGAGCGTGACTCCTGGTCTTGGACTACACTTAGCGCATGATGAATCTATAGATTGGAATCATTTGGAAAATGATAATTGGTTAAAAATAGAAAGATATCTTCTTCAAAGAGGCGAATTTATGCCTATTCAGGCTAACGAATCAATTGCTATAGACGACTGTTTGTACGTTCTTGATAAAAGTGACGACTGGTATATCGTTGGAAAATGTGATATAGCGTTTGCACAAAATAAATTGCCTTGTGCCGGATTTTCTACAAAAGCATTAAGTCAAGGGCAACGTGCTGAAATGAAAATAGGTCATTTTTTGACTAATGTTGGGACTACAGATTATCCCTATGGCACGTTATACGTAGGAGATAATTCAAAAATCGCATGGGATGGCTCAAGTAATGCGCCATCTTCCGGTGAATATAGAAGTGTCATCGGGGAAGGGAGGGGAATCGGTGAATTACAATTTTCGTTTAATCCCATTAGTGACATTGTTTCTTAGTATAGGAACAATTTCTAGTTATACTCAGACTGCGACGCCCACTTTTACTCCATATCCTACAAGGACGCCTATACCTACGCCTACAGGACAAATCTATGATGCTGCTGCATTTGCAGAAATGAGTGGTAGAACTGGGTTCAAGGCTATAGGTAATGGCGAAACCTTGAGACTGAAGGGTGCTGCACGTAATTTACATATAAAAATGGATGGGAATGTTGTTTATTTTTATGCGGATAACGATGCATCATCTATTATGTCTATCGATCTCACTGATTCAAGACTGGGAGTAGGGGTAGATGCCCCAGCAACCGTATTTCACAGTGTACATCCTTTGACTTTAGATGATGGCACAGCAGATGCACCTAAGTTAATATTTAAAGACGCTACAGACGATTATACGGAGTTATATAAAACGGATGGGGGCAATTTTAATATATTAAACTATGGTGACGCTGGAGATAAAGTTCTTCTTAGGAAAACTATACGAGGGGCTGCTGGAGCGGATGATGACCTTTGGGGAATTTTATTTCAGATGGAAGATGACGACGGCGATGCTGTTGGGGGAAATGTAAGTGTTGGTGAAATAAGATCTGTAATGACTGACAGTACTGATGGGACAGTCGATGCAGATTTACAACTATATTCAATGACAAATGACGCACAAGTTGAATTTATACGATTAAGCGGGGATGATGTAGAGATTCGCACAGGGGATTTAGATGTGGGAATCACAACGACCACTGCGGGAACCCTACAATTATTTGGCGATACTTCTGTAATTGGAGGCTCACTAGTTTTACACACAGGAGGTACTCATGCCGATTCTTATACATTAGGATTCCCATCAGGTGACGATATAATAGAATTCACAACTGCGGACTCCGATGATGCCTCCCTTATAATTAAAAATACAGGGGCGGGCGACTTTAATCTGTTAATGAATGAAGATGCTAATGGAGATGGCCCTTTTCAGTATTCTATTTGGAATAAGGTTGCTGGGAACCAAGTCCTTGATGTAGTAAAATTTTGGTACGAGGAGGACGTAGGAGCTGCGGTTATTAGTACTTGGTATTTCTCTCTTGATAGTATCCCAACAGAAGTATATGGAGGTACAGTTGTAATAGATAGTATTGAGATAGACGGATACACAGAGTTCAATGCGCTCTCTTTAGATTATGTTGAGATTGTCAGAAATAACGGCACTACTTCCGTAAGTGTAGATAAAGATAATACAGACTATGGTAGTGGCACAAGTGGGGCTTTCTCGGTCACTACTGCTCCAACAGCAGATGTCACCCTTGATTCCGGCTACAATCTAACGCTAAAAATACATTGGACTAATTCTGGTGGTTTTGTTCCTGCTGAGGCAAGGATTTATAAGATAATTGCTCAATGTCATTTAGAGTAGAGTAATATAATAAAACAATAAGGAGAAACAGAATGATTAAGAAATTGCTAACTGGGGCGTTGTCATTATTGTGTATAGGTGGTTATGCTCAACTGCCTAGCGAAGAGAATGTTCGAGCAGGTGCTGCGTTTCAGGCACTAAAAAATGAACCTTACAAATCAATGAAAATAGTGCAATCCACTATAATGGATGCCACTGACATATTAACCATTGATCAACAATCTGAGTTAATTGACAACATAGAAACAAACTTGCAGGTTCCTGAATTTGCTGTTATTAGGTTCTCTGTTAGAAGTTTAGATATATCCAGGCCAGATAAAATTAGGTTGATTAGGAGAATGCGGCAGGCACTGTCTATTTATTGGAGAGGTGACATCACTGACACACAGAGAATTAATTTATCAGAGTTTATTGGTCGGCTATCTCGTCTACATCCAGACCAATTTGGCGAGGGAATGACAAT
>Ga0310345_10003879_pt1 | contig 13912 bp, 8 predicted proteins | sample HC15DNA20500_MG_FD_204667 | JGI IMG/M metagenome (GOLD analysis project Ga0310345, IMG submission 204667) | Marine microbial communities from station ALOHA, North Pacific Subtropical Gyre - HC15-DNA-20-500_MG | ecosystem: Environmental > Aquatic > Marine > Oceanic | place: Pacific Ocean: North... | reverse complement strand
TTCTTTTTCCCCAAGGACCAGGAGGATATCGTGGGGATTGCGGGGTCCGTCCATTAAGGCCTCGCCGGCTCTCACGTACTCTCCTTCCTGAACGTTCACATGCACGCCTCGAGGCAACAAATACTCCGCCTTGGTGTTGCTGGCTTCGTTCTCTACGATGATCTTTCTCTGGTTTCTGCTGAAGCCTCCATATTTAACCACTCCGTCTATCTCGGTGATGACAGCTGTTTCTTTGGGCTTGCGGGCTTCAAAGAGTTCCTGAACACGAGGCAATCCCCCCGTAATATCCTTGGTCTTGGTGGTTTCTCTGGGAATCTTGGCCAGCGTATCTCCCGGATATACCTGGTCACCGGATTCGATCATCAGGTGAGCTCTTGAAGGAATATGATAGGATTTGACGACTTTTCCCTTTTGGTCCTTGATCTGGATCTGCGGCTGTCGCTTCTCATCAGGAGAATCCATGATGATCTTACGGGCAAGACCCGTGACTTCATCCACTTCCTCCTTCATCGTGATCCCTTCCACAATATCCTTTAAAACGACCTTACCCCCAGCTTCGGTTAAAATAGCAAAGGTAAAGGGATCCCATTCCACTAACTTCTGTCCAGGTTTGATCTTTTGTCCTTCCTTGACCATCAACTTGGCTCCGTAAATGACCGAGTAGCGCTCCTTTTCGCGACCCTTGTCATCCAGGACAATGAGACTTCCATTACGATTCATCACGACCAGGCGGCCTTCCTTATCGGTGACCGTCTGAACCGTCAGGAAACGAACGATTCCAGCGTTCTTCGATTCCACAGTGGACTCTTCCTCGATTCGGCTTGCAGTCCCTCCGATGTGGAAGGTTCTCATGGTGAGCTGGGTTCCGGGTTCACCGATACACTGAGCCGCCAGCACTCCAACGGCCTCACCCATCTCAACCATTTCACCCGTTGCCAGGTTGCGTCCGAAGCACATCCTGCACAGGCCTCGCTTAGTCTTGCAGGTCAAAACGGATCGGATCAGAACCTTTTCAATACCGGCCGCCTGAATGGCTACAGAGATATCCTCGTCAATCTCATCATTGACATCCACGAGAATGTCTCCGGTAAAGGGGTCAATCACCCTCTCCAATGCTACTCGCCCCACAATGCGATCTCTGAGAGCTTCGATGATCTCCCCTCCCTCGACCAGAGCGGTCACCTCAACCCCATCCAGGGTCTCACAATCCTCCAGGGTGATAATGACATCCTGAGCGACATCCACCAGACGCCTGGTAAGATAGCCTGAATCCGCCGTCTTGAGAGCCGTATCCGCCAGCCCCTTCCGCGCTCCATGAGTGGAGATGAAGTACTGCAAAACGCCTAACCCTTCCCGAAAGTTGGCGGTGATAGGGGTCTCGATTATCTCACCTGAAGGCTTGGCCATGAGTCCGCGCATACCAGCCAGCTGACGGATTTGCTGTTTACTGCCACGGGCTCCGGAATCGGCCATGACGAAGACCGAGTTTAGCTCCTCGCCAAGTCCTTCATCATCAGCCATGGCGGCAAACATCGCGTCGGCGATTTCCTCCGTCACATTCGACCAGATTGCTACCACCTTGTTGTATCGTTCACCATTGGTGATGGCACCATCCTGGTACTGCTGCTGGACCTCAATGACGCCTGCTCGGGCCTGCTCTACTAGTTCCTCTTTGTTGTCTGGGACGATCAAGTCGTCAATACTGACGGTGAATCCGGCTTTAGTGGCGTACAAAAACCCCAGATCCTTCAATTCATCCAACATCTGAACCGTGGTCTCACTTTGAAGCGTGAGGTAGCAGTAATTGACCACCTGTTGGAGCCCTTTTTTCTTGAGCAGACCATTGATAAAGGGCATCCCATCGGGAAGATGATCATTGAAAATGGCTCGTCCCACAGTGGTTTCAATCAGTTGATTGCGAACCTCCAGCAAATCGGCGTGCAAGACGTCCTGATTATCATATTGTTTGGTAAGATCGATCAGTCCCCCTGAGTAGCGCAGGAAAATAGGGGTGAGCAATCCCACCTGTTCCGCCTGCAGAGCATGGTAGATCTCCTCGACATTGGCGAAGGCACGTCCTTCCCCTTCAGCACCGGCACGAGCCACGGTCAGGTAGTAGCAACCCAAAACGATGTCCTGGGTGGGTACTGCCAGAGGTTGCCCGTTGGCGGGCGAAAGGACGTTCTGGGAAGCCAGCATCAAGACCGAGGCCTCGACCTGAGACTCCTGAGACAAGGGAAGATGGACAGCCATCTGATCGCCGTCAAAATCGGCATTAAAAGCGGTACACACCAGAGGATGAACCTTGATAGCCTTTCCCTCGATCAGCACCGGTTGAAAGGCTTGAATACCCAGACGATGAAGCGTGGGAGCACGGTTGAGAAGGACCGGATGCTGTTTGATGACCTCCTCCAGGATGTCCCAGACGATCGGCTCGTGGTTCTCCACCATTTCCTTGGCGCCCTTGATGGTCGTGGCGTGACCCTCTTTTTCCAGACGGTTGTAGATAAAGGGCTTGAACAGTTCCAGAGCCATGATCTTGGGCAAACCGCACTGGTGGAGCTTCAGTTCGGGTCCAACCACAATAACTGAGCGACCCGAGTAATCCACACGTTTCCCCAGGAGATTCTGACGAAAACGCCCCTGCTTCCCTTTCAGCGTATCGGAAAGCGACTTCAGCGGACGATTCTTGACACCCCGCAGGACTCGTCCACGACGACCATTGTCGAACAGGGCGTCAACTGCCTCCTGGAGCATTCGCTTCTCGTTCCGAATGATCACTTCCGGCGCACGCAGTTCCATCAACTTCTTGAGTCGATTGTTGCGATTGATCACCCGACGGTACAGGTCGTTGAGGTCGGAGGTCGCAAATCGACCTCCATCCAGAGGAACCAGGGGGCGCAATTCCGGAGGTATCACAGGGATGACGTCCAGGATCATCCACTCCGCCCGGTTTCCGGATTTCCTGAAGGCATCGACCACCTTGAGACGCTTTGCATACTTGATACGCTTGAGCTGGGACGTCTCGGTTTTCATCTTGACGCGCAGGTCGACACCGATGGTGTCGACATCGACCTGACGAACCAGTTCCTTGATGGTCTCCGCCCCCATGCCCGCTTGAAACTGGCCGGGGTGTTCCGCCTGCAAAGCGCGATATTTTTCTTCCGTCAACAACTCATTCTGCTTGACGGGGGCATCCCCGGGGTCCACTACCACATAGGCCTCAAAATAAAGAATTCGCTCCAGATCACGGAGAGACAGATCCAGAAGATGTCCGATCCGGCTGGGAAGTCCCTTGAAAAACCAAACATGGGAACAGGCAGTAGCCAGTTCAATATGGCCTAGCCGTTCCCGCCGCACCTTGGAAAGCGTGACCTCGACACCGCACTTGTCACAGATCACCCCCCGGTGCTTCATCCGTTTGTACTTTCCGCACAGGCATTCCCAATCGGTGACGGGTCCGAAGATACGAGCACAGAAAAGTCCGTCTCGTTCCGGCTTAAAGGTCCGGTAGTTGATCGTCTCCGGCTTGGTGACCTCTCCGCTGGACCAGGAGCGGATCTTCTCAGGAGAAGCCAGACCGATTCGAATCGCTTCAAAATTTTTCAACAACTGAGTCTTGTCAAGATCGCGAAACATTCTCAAGGCTTCTATCCCTCCTCATTCACTCTCGGTTTCAGCCGCAGCCCCACTGAGGGCTTCCTCTGCAATGAGCAGTTCGGACCGAGTCCGAAGCGGTTTTTTGGGTTTTTCCATTAATTCGACATCCAAGCCCAAGGACTGCAGTTCCCGGATTAAAACATTGAAAGACTCCGGGATGCCGGGATTATAAGTCGACTCCCCTTTGACGATCGCCTCATAGATCTTGGCTCGACCCTGGACATCGTCTGACTTGGCAGTCAACAACTCCTGGAGAATATTGGAAGCCCCGTAGGCTTCCAACGCCCAGACTTCCATTTCGCCAAAACGCTGGCCTCCAAACTGGGCCTTGCCTCCCAGTGGCTGTTGAGTAATCAGGCTGTAGGGACCGATGGAGCGGGCATGAATCTTGTCGTCCACCAGATGGCTGAGTTTCAACATGTAGATGTAGCCAACGGTGACCTTCTGAGCGAAGGCTTCGCCCGTCATTCCGTCACAAAGAACGGCCTTCCCATTGCTGGGAAGATTGGCGTTACTGAGCTCACTCTTGATCTCGTGCTCTCGAGCACCATCGAACACCGGAGTTGCGTACTGGACGCCCAGCACCTTGGCCGCCCATCCAAGATGAGTTTCCAAAATCTGTCCCACATTCATACGAGAAGGCACACCCAGCGGATTCAACACAATCTCCACCGGGGTCCCGTCGGGAAGATAGGGCATATCTTCTTCCGGAAGGATCCGGGCAATAACGCCCTTGTTTCCATGCCGACCGGCCATCTTGTCGCCCACCGAGAGCTTCCGTTTCATGGCCACGTAGACCTTGACCATCTTGATGACACCCGGCAACAGCTCATCACCTTTTTGCATCCGGCTCAATCGCTCCTGATGCAGGGAACGAAGGATCTTGATCTGGCGACCCGCCTTGTCTTCAACCTCAGACAGTTCTTTGAGGGTGGCCTTTGCGGAAACCTGGATCTTGCGCAATTCCTTGAAGCCCAGGGAGCTCAGAACCTTGGGAGTCAACTTGCCGCCTTTTTTGACCACCACCGTTCGTTCGGCGCCCAGGACGCGGGTCTGGGCAACCTTTCCCGCCAGCACGTCGATCATCTGCTTGCTGCCCTCTTCCTGCAAAATACGGATTTCATCTTCCAGGTCCTTCTCCATTCGCTGGACCTCTTCCCCCTCGATCTGCTGGGCTCGCAAATCTTTTTCCACGCCCTTTCGGGAGAAGATCCGGACATCAACCACGGTACCCTCGATGCCGGGAGGCGTGTAAAGAGAAGCATCTTTGACTTCTCCCGCCTTCTCACCAAAAATGGCCCTCAGGAGTTTCTCTTCCGGAGTCAGCTGAGTTTCACCCTTCGGCGTCACTTTCCCCACCAGAATGTCGGAGGGACGAATCTTGGCCCCGATCCGGATAATGCCGCTTTCATCCAGATCCGTTAATATCGACTCATTGACATTTGGGATATCTCGAGTGATATCCTCCGGGCCCAGCTTGGTATCGCGAGCTTCGATTTCAAGCTCTTCGATGTGGATGGAGGTATAGAGATCGTCCTTGACCAGGCGCTCGCTCACCAGGATCGCATCCTCGAAGTTGTACCCTCTCCAGGGCATGAACGCCACCAGGACATTCCGGCCCAGTGCCAGTTCGCCTTTTTCGGTACAGGGACCGTCGGCCAGGACCTGACCTTTGACGACGCGATCCCCCTGTTTGACCAGGGGCTTCTGGTTGATGCAGGTATTCTGGTTGGAGCGTTTGAACTTTGTCAGTTTGTAGATATCGACTCCGGCCTCTCGAACCTCTTCCCCATCTTCGGTGAAAACCCTCAGAATAATCCGGTCCGCGTCAACGCTGTCAACAACCCCGGAGCGCCGGCAAAGCAACACCGCTCCCGAGTCTCGTGCTGCGATATACTCCATTCCAGTTCCCACAAAAGGAGCTTCCGCCTGCACCAGGGGAACGGCTTGGCGCTGCATGTTGGAGCCCATCAAGGCGCGGTTAGCATCATCGTGCTCCAGAAAGGGAATCAAGCTGGCCGCCACGCTGACCAGCTGCTTGGGACTGACATCCACGTATTCGATTTCGTCACGTTGCACCAGAACGAATTCGCCCTGGTGGCGCGCACTGAGCCGCTCACGGACAATCCGCTTATTTTTGTCAACCTCGATATTGGCCTGAGCGATCACGTGCTTGTCGCCTTCCCAGGCCGTTAGATAAAAAGCATGGGATTGATACTCGGCGGGTTGTCTTCGGCCCTTCATCTTCTGGTTTTCCGCATCCACTTCCTTTTGGGTGAAAACGTCGCCGATTTTGAATTTAGTGTTTCCGGCGTCGTGGATCTTGACGTAGTCCTCGATTCTGCCCTTAACCACCCTCCGGTAGGGAGATTCGATAAAGCCGAACTCATCGATCTGGGCATAGCAGCTCAACGAGGAAATCAGACCGATATTGGGTCCCTCCGGCGTCTCGATCGGGCAGATCCGGCCATAGTGAGTGTGATGCACATCTCGAACCTCAAAACCCGCCCTTTCCCGACTCAGTCCTCCGGGCCCCAGGGCCGACAGGCGCCGCTTGTGGGTGATCTCGGAAAGAGGATTGGTCTGATCCATGAACTGCGACAGCTGGCTGCTCCCAAAAAACTCGCGAATTGAAGCCATGACGGGTTTGGCATTGATCAGGTCATGGGGCATGGCGGTTGCCATTTCCTGGTGAACGGACATCTTCTCCTTGATGGCCCGCTCCATTCTCACCAGACCGATACGGAACTGATTCTCGAGCAGCTCACCGACCGCTCGGACCCGGCGATTTCCCAGGTGATCGATGTCGTCGACCGACCCGATATTCTTTTTCAGCTTCATCACGTATCCGATCACCTCACAGAAATCCCGGGGCGAGAGGGTACGTTCTTCAAGTGAGGTATCCAGATCGAGCTTGATGTTGAATTTCAACCGCCCCACACGGGAGAAATCATACTTTCGGGGATCGAAAAACATGCCATGAAACAGAGCGGTGGCCGTCTCGATGGTCGGAGGATCACCGGGGCGCTGCTTGCGATAGATTTCAATGAGCGCATCGTTGGTGTTTTTCACCGGGTCGCTTTGCAGACTATTGGAAAGCGTATCTCCCACATCATCCTGCTCCGGAAAAAAGACTGAAATTTGCTTGATCTTCGCTTCTACCAGGGCATTGATGATTCCTCCCGTTACCTCTGAGTTGGCTTCGACAATGTGGGCGGCGGCAAAGGCTCCTTCCAGGTCTTCAATTCCGATTTCAACCTCCTTGACCTTGGCCTTTTTCAACTCGGCCAGAGCCGACTGGGTGACCTTTTTTCCAGAAGCGACCAGAACGGACCGCTTCTTGCCGGGCGTGGGAATGGGCTTACTCAGCTTCTTCCCGCGCAAATTCTCATCCCTCGCCCAGAACAGCTTCTTGCCCTGGAATCTGATGGTGGACATGGTGTAGAAGGTATTCAGAATTTCCTCATCCGAGTTGGACCCCAGAGCACGCAGGAATGTGGTGGCCAGAAACTTTCGCTTCCGATCGATTCGCACATAAAGCAGATTCTTCGCGTCATATTCGAACTCAACCCAGGAGCCTCGATAGGGGATGATCTTGGCCAGAAAATAGCTCTTCTGGGCGTCCGACTCGAAGAAAACTCCCGGCGAACGATGAAGCTGGCTCACGATGACTCGTTCGGTGCCGTTGATGATGAAAATCCCGTTCTCGGTCATCAACGGGAGATCCCCGAAGTAAACCTCCTGCTCCTTGATATCGCGGATGGTCTTGACCTCGGTCTCCTTATCCTTGTCCCACACCACCAGCCGTATAATCACCTTTAACGGAGCTGAATAGGTCATGCCCCGCTCCTTACATTCATCGATGGTGTACTTCAAGTTGAGCTGGACGGGATCCCCGCAATCGTCGCACCGCTCCACTTCATTGGGATTTCGAGATCCGCAATGCCGGCAGGTCACATCCTCGATGCTGGAGGGATTCAAACCCAGCGTCTTCCCACAATGCCGGCATTCTCCTCGAAGATGTTTCAGTCCCTTCAAGGTCCCGCACTTGCACTCCCAGTTGCCAATGGAATAATCCACAAATTCCAGCGAGGAGGTTCCGCGAAAGTCGGAAATCGGGAAAACAGAGTTGAACACCGACTGCAGCCCTACATCGTCCCGCTCAGACGGCAGGAGATCCATCTGCAGGAATCGCTGATAGGACTTCTTCTGGACCTCGAGTAAATTGGGGATGGGAAAGGCAGAGGCGATTTTGGCAAAATCATGCCTTTCCCGGTAGACGTTTTTCAAAAAATCAGACATGTGCGCCAGCTCCCTTGACGGATTCGGTGACTTTTATCGACACCCTTAGACAACAGCTCGATTTGATGCACGAACCCCTTTTAAGTACTGGGGGATACAGAGGAATAGACGGAGATACGAGAGTAGAAAAAAACTCCCAACCGCTCTTTAACCTTTACTATTCAGAAAACCGTTCAAAAACGCATAAAAGGGACACACCAGCCCCATGTGCCGCCTCGGAAAATTGAACTCCCTAACTGACAAGAATGAAGTCTACCATAGGCCCTTGGCAATGACAAGACCGTCCCGGATAATACTTGAATCCAGGCCTTGCCCTCTCTTTTCGACCCAAAGGCGGCCTCCTTGACAAGACAAATACCCCATCCGGGTCACCGCCACAATCTTACTGAACCTCGACAGTGGCTCCAACCGCTTCGAACTTGGTCTTGATCTCTTCGGCTTCCTCCTTGCTAACGCCCTCCTTGATCGCCTTGGGCGCTGCCTCCACCAGGTCTTTGGCTTCTTTGAGGCCCAGACTAGTCACTTCTCTAACTGCCTTGATGACATTGATTTTCTTTTCTCCAATCGCAGTCAAAACACAGTTAAAGGCGCTCTTCTCTTCTACTGCCTCTGCGGGAGCACCTGCAGCGGCCGCCCCGACTACTGCAACCGGTGCGGCAGCCGTGATTCCAAATTTCTCTTCCAGATCGGTGACCAACTGGTTAATATCCAGAATCGATGCTTCCCCGATCCAACCCATCACATCTTCTCGTTTAATCGTCGCCATTGAATTTTTATCCTCCTACAAACAAACTTTTCGAGAAGCTGACAGCCGACAGCTGACAACTACTCGTCTTTGGACTCCTCCTCGGGGGAAGCTTCTTCCGGGGCCTCCTGCGCCTCTACTACTTCCGGTTCCGGGGTTCCTTCCGGAGCCGCTTCTTCTTTAGCCTCCGGCTCTGCAGCTGCCTCAGCCGCCTCCTGCGCCTCTACTACTTCCGGTTCCGGGGTTCCTTCCGGGGCCGCTTCTTCTTTAGCCTCCGGCTCTGCAGCTGCCTCAGCCGCCTCCTGCTCAGCGGCGGCCTGGGGCTGCTCTTTCTCCATTTTCTCCCCCAACTGGCTCAAGACGGACGCCAGATCCCTGATAGGCGACTGCAGGGCGGTGGCCAGCTGGGTCAGCGGAGCGTTCAACAAGTAGAGCACCTTGGTCAGAAGCTCCGGACGGGATGGCAGGCCGGCCAGATGATCGATTTCGCTGGCCAAAACGGCCTGACCTTCCACAATCCCGGCCTTGAAACTCATGGCCGGATGATCCTCGATAAAGGTCTTCAGGACACGGGCAAGCGCTACGGGATCACCACCCGTATAGGCGATCGCCGTGGGACCTTCGAAGTGCACCTTGAGCTGTTCCAATGAGGTATCTTCCAGGGCTCTCAACGCCAACCTGTTCTTGATCACTCGATAGCCGCACTCCATTTCAGAGATTTTGCGCCTCAGGTCGGTGGAGTCCTCCACATTGACTCCCGTGAAGTTGATCAACAAGACGCTGCCGTTCCCCTTGAACGTCTCGTTCAGTTCTTTGACCACATCCTGCTTTTCTGCCCGGTTCATTTCACCCCTACTTCGCTTCTAACTGGGCCACATTAATCCTGATCCCAGGTCCCATGGTGGAGGAAATAAAAAGCCCACGTAAATATCGCCCCTTGGCCGACGCGGGCTTGGCCCGAATCACGGCTTCGACAAGACTTTGGGCGTTCTCAACCAACTGGTCGCCGGAAAAGGACATTTTCCCGAAGGGAGCATGGATGACACCGTTTTTGTCGACGCGAAACTCCACCTTTCCCGCCTTTATCTCGGTCACCGCTTTCCCTACATCGAAGGTCACGGTCCCTGCCTTGGGATTAGGCATGAGCCCTCTCGGACCCAGCACACGACCCAGTTTTCCAACCCCTTTCATCATATCCGGGGTCGCCACGACGGCATCGAAATCCATCCAGCCTCCCTGAATCTTCTCCACCAGGTCATCGCCACCGGCATGCTCGGCACCCGCTTCTTCGCCTTCCTTGACCTTGTCACCCGAGGCAATAACACAAACGCACACCTCCTTGCCCAGGCCGTTGGGAAGCACCACGGTTCCTCTGACCATTTGATCAGCGTGCCTGGGATCGACGCCCAGGCGAACCGCCAACTCGGCGGTCTCGTCAAACTGAGCGAACTTGAGCCTGTGAATCGCCAGGACGGCCTCCTCGAGCGTGTACTCCCGCTGCTCCAACTCTTGTTTGGCTGCCCGATATTTTTTTCCCGACATCCCCACTCCTCAGTCTTTGACTTCAACTCCCATACTGCGGGCGGTTCCCATGATGATTTTCGAGGCTGCTGCAAGATCATTGGCATTCAAATCCGGCATCTTGGTCTTGGCAATCTCCTCCACCTGCTTCATGGTGATCTCTGCCACCTTTTCCTTATTGGGCTCGGCAGAACCCTTGGCAATTCCCGCGGCTCGCTTCAGCAAGACCGCCGCCGGGGGCGTTTTGGTAATAAAGGAAAAGCTTCGATCCTGATAGACGGAAATCACAACAGGAATAATCAGCCCTTCCTGGCCCTGGGTTTTTTCGTTGAATGCCTTGCAAAAATCCATGATGCTGACCCCATGCTGACCCAATGCAGGACCGACAGGGGGAGCCGGAGTGGCCTTTCCCGCAGGGATTTGCAACTTAATGGAACTCAAAATTGGCTTGGCCATGATCTCCTCAGAGTTTCTCCACTTGAATAAATTCGAGCTCAACCGGCGTTGGCCGGCCAAAAATAGTGACCATCACCTTGACCGTGTTTCGTTCCAAGTTCACCTCTTCAACAAGACCTGTGAAATTGGAAAACGGGCCATCGATCACCTTCACCGTCTCTCCCTTGTCGAACATGAACTTGGGCTTCGGCTTCTCGTCGGCTGAAGACACCCGGTTAACCACCTGGTTGACCTCCTCCTCGGTCAGCGGAGTGGGCTTGCTGCCCTGGCTCACGAATCCGGTAACCTTGGGGGTGTTCCTGACCAGATGCCAGGTCTCGTCAGTCATGGCCATTTCCACCAGAATGTACCCGGGAAAGAAAAGCTTGGAGGTCACCACTTTCTTTCCGCCTCTCATCTCGACAACATCCTCGGTGGGGATAAGAATCTGCCCGATCTCATCCTGTAGAGCATGGACCTGCACGCGACTCATCAAACTCTCGGCCACCTTGCGTTCAAAACCGGAGTAGGTGTGGATGATGTACCACTTCTTCCCCTCTGCTTTGCTCTCTTCCTGGGCTGCGCTAATGACTTTTCACCTCACTCGACTTACTGAAACATTCCAAAAATCCGCTGCACAATATTCTGCAAGAAAAAATCCACAACGTACAAGTATAACCCGAAAAAGAAAACGGTAATGATGACAATCAAAGTCGTCGAGTAGACCTCCTTCTTGCGGGGCCAGGTAACCTTCTTGAGCTCCGTTTTGACATCTCCATAGAAGGTGATCAGGTTCCGAGGAGCATCTTTTACTTTCTCCAACATCATTCAATCAATCCACTGGCAGGCCAGGAGGGATTCGAACCCCCAACATCCGGTTTTGGAGACCGGCGCTCTACCAATTGGAGCTACTGGCCTGCGAACTCAACTGACAACTGACAGCTGACAACAAACAAACACCCGACATGACGTGGGTTTCAGTTGTCAGTTGCTAGCCGCTCGTAATCCGTTCCGAATCTCGCCCATATCATTTCGTTTCTTTGTGCGGGGTGTGGCAGCGACACCACTTACAGTATTTCTTCAGTTCCAGACGTTCCGTTACCGTCCTCTTGTTTTTGGTCGAAGTGTAATTTTTCCTTTTGCACTCCGTACACTGCAGTGTGATGTTTTCCGTCATCGTCTAACGCCGTCCCAGCCTCCCGGTTTCAGGTTTTTAAGTAAAAGGTCAACGAGCGCACAGCCGTGCGCCCCTACTATTCCACAATGTCGGAAATGGCGCCGGCGCCGACCGTGTGGCCTCCTTCACGAATGGCGAAACGCAGACCCTTTTCCATGGCGATCGGCTGAATCAGCTCCACATCAATCGAGATATTATCTCCCGGCATCACCATCTCCGTCCCGCTCGGCAGATCCACCGATCCCGTCACGTCAGTCGTCCGAAAGTAAAACTGGGGCCGATATCCCGTGAAAAACGGCGTATGCCGCCCGCCCTCTTCCTTGGTCAGAATGTAGGCCTCTGCCTTGAACTTGGTGTGCGGCAGGATGCTCCCCGGTACCGCCACCACCTGGCCACGCTCCACATCTTCCTTGTCCGTCCCCCGCAGCAGCAGTCCTACATTGTCTCCCGCCTGCCCCTCATCCAGCAACTTGCGGAACATCTCCACTCCCGTGACCACCCGCTTGATCGTGTCCCGGATTCCCACGATCTCCATTTCTTCTCCCACTTTCACGATTCCTCGATCCACCCGGCCCGTGACCACCGTTCCGCGACCGCTGATCGTAAAGATATCCTCGATCGGCATCAAAAACGGCTTGTCCACATCCCGCTCCGGTACCGGAATGTATTCATCAATCGCCGCCATCAACTCCAGAATCGTTTTTTCCTGCTCTTCGTCCCCTTCCATCGCTTTTAACGCACTGCCCCGCACCATCGGGATATCGTCTCCCGGAAACTCGTACTTCGAGAGCAGCTCTCGGACTTCCAGTTCCACCAGATCCAGCAGTTCCGGATCATCCACCATGTCCACCTTGTTTAAAAACACCGCGATGTGGGGTACCCCCACCTGCCTGGCCAGCAGAATGTGCTCCCGCGTCTGCGGCATCGGGCCGTCCGCTGCGGACACCACCAGGATCGCCCCATCCATCTGGGCCGCTCCCGTGATCATGTTCTTCACATAATCCGCGTGCCCCGGGCAATCCACATGCGCATAGTGACGATTCTCCGTCTCGTACTCCACATGGGCCGTGGCGATCGTGATTCCCCGCTCCCGCTCTTCCGGCGCGTTGTCGATCGAATCAAACGACCGAATCTCCACCGCTGGGTTGTTTTTCGACAGGGCCTTCGTGATCGCCGCCGTTAACGTCGTCTTCCCATGATCCACGTGCCCGATCGTTCCCACGTTCACATGCGGCTTGGTTCGCTCAAACTTCTCTCTTGCCATAATTAATTCTCCAAATTGCCGGATGCTAACCCGGATGATTCATCATCCGGACTAGGCGGATTTTCCAATCAGCCTTCCTTGAGCCTTGGCAACTATTTCCTCCGCAATCTGAGCGGGAATCTGCTCATAAAGATCGAAATGCATGCTGTAATTGGCTCTTCCCTGACTCAGGGAACGCACCGCCGTAGCATAGCCGAACATCTCCGCGAGAGGCACGACAGCACTGATCACCTGACTGGCACCTCGAGGCTCCATGTTACTGACTCGGCCGCGACGTCCACTCAAATCGCCTACAACATCTCCCATATACTCCTGAGGAACCACGACCTCGACTCGCATGGTCGGTTCCAGAATCACGGGCTTGGCTTTGGCAAGGGCTTTTTTGAAAGCCATGGAACCCGCTACCTTGAAAGCAATCTCCGAGGAATCCACCTCGTGAAAGGATCCATCATAGAGTTGGACCTGGACATCTTCAATTTCAAAGCCGGCCAAAAATCCGCTCTCCATGGCCTCCTTGACCCCGCGTTCCACGGAGGAAATGAACTCGCGCGGGATGGAGCCTCCGACGATCGCATTCTCGAACACCAAGCCGGCTCCCGGCTCAGCAGGCTCAATCTTCAACTTGGCGTGGCCGTACTGCCCTCGACCACCGGTTTGTCGTATGAACTTCCCCTCACCTTCAGCGGCAACCGTGATGGTTTCCTTGTAAGCCACCTTCGGCTTGCCGACATTCGCTCCAACGCCAAACTCGCGCAACAGCCTGTCCACGATGATCTCCAGGTGCAATTCTCCCATTCCGGAAATAATC
>Ga0310345_10003876_pt1 | contig 13919 bp, 10 predicted proteins | sample HC15DNA20500_MG_FD_204667 | JGI IMG/M metagenome (GOLD analysis project Ga0310345, IMG submission 204667) | Marine microbial communities from station ALOHA, North Pacific Subtropical Gyre - HC15-DNA-20-500_MG | ecosystem: Environmental > Aquatic > Marine > Oceanic | place: Pacific Ocean: North... | reverse complement strand
TTCGCGGCCTTCGCCCGACAGGTCCATCATTCGGTCGAGCGCACCTGCCGCAGGCAGATAAGCTGTCGGTCCGCCGGGGAAATGCATCACCTCTCGCAGCTGCCCGGCAGTCTCGCCATCCGCGCCACGATAGGCGAATCCCATGGCGAGCGAGATGCTGGCCGGCGAGAAGAAGAGGTTGTCCCCCTCCACCGCCACTTCGCGATACAGGTCGAGCGCGAAAGCGTTCGAGCCGCGTGTCGCCTGGTCCAAAGTGACCTGCCCATCGGGCGTTGCCGGAGGTGTTCGCGTTGTCGCACATCCCGCAAGGCTGGAGCTTGCGAAGAGCAATGCCCACGCGAGTGCCCGTGGCTTTATTCCGGTCATCACTGTGCGCCCTCCAGCAAAGAAGTCCCGATGTAACTCTAATGGCCAAGGATTAACGGCGGCTATTCAGGCTCAAATGCATGTGGCTCCATTCCCTTACATGGCGCGTCTCAGGTCAGCCCCTGCCGCCTACGCAGCACATTGCGCTCCTTGCCCGCATGCAGATCGTCCGCGTCGATCTGGGATTGCAGCCGCGCCATGTCGTTTTCGCGGTACTCTCGTTCCAGCCGCTCGATCGCGCTCTCGTCGGTATCGACATGATCGAGCGCGGCCCGGCTCATCGCGATCGCGCTCTCGCGCACCTCGCGCACCTGGAAGGCGATGTCGGCATCGGCCAGCTTGATCACATGCCGGCGGTCGAAGGTGCGCACGAACAGCGCGGCGGCGGGAAAGGCCTCGCGCACCGAGGCGAGGAATTCGCGGTCCACCTGATCGCCGTCGATGCAGAAGCAGATCACCTCCGCCTCGCCCGCCCCCGCCTGGCGCAGCATGTCCATCCGCAAGCCGTCGCCGAAGAACACCTTGATGCCGAACTCCTCGGCGGTGTCGATCTGAGGCACGTCCTTGTCGATCATCGTCACCTCCAGCCCGGCGGTGGCCAGCATCTGCGCGACTGTCTGCCCGAACCGCCCGAAGCCGATCACCAGCGCCTGCGCAGTCTCGCCATCGGGGCCGTCGCGCGTCTCGTCGGCGCCACGGAGCGGCCGTCGCAGCCGCTCGGTCGCCATCATCAGGAACGGCGTGGTCGCCATCGAGATGGTGACGATGGCGGTGAACAGGCTGGCGGTCTCGCCGTCGATCACTCCGCCGCGCTGGCCTTCGGTGAACAGTACGAAGCCGAACTCGCCGCCCTGGCTGAGCAGCAGGCCGAGCGCGAGCGCGCTGCGCCACGGCAGCTTCACCGCCATGCCCAGCGCGGTGATGATCGCGGCCTTGCTCGCCACCAGCGCCGCCGCCATGCCGAGCACGAACAGCGGCTGCGCTGCGATGGCCTCGAGGTCGAGCATCATGCCGACCGAGACGAAAAACAGGCCGAGCAGGATCGAGCGGAACGGCTCGATATCGGCCTCCAGCTCGTGCCGGTAGGGCGTGTCGGCCAGCATCACGCCCGCGATGAATGCGCCCAATGCGGTCGACAGGCCGATCGCCTGCATCAGCGCGGCCGAGGCGACCACGGCGAAGAGGGCTGCGACGACGAACATCTCGCGCTCGCCCAGCCGCCCGATCAGCGCAGCAGCGGGCGCAGCGCGAACCGCCCGGCCAGCACCAGGCCGACGCACGCCCCCAGCGCGACCGGCAATTGCAGCCAGCCCGACACCGGGCCCGCCTGCTCCGCGCCTTGCGTGCCGAGCGCGGCAACGATCGCGAGCAGCGGGATGATCGACAGGTCCTGGAACAGCAGGATGGAAAAAGCCCGTTCGCCCACCGGCGTGCGCAGGTTGCCGCCCGATTGCAGCATCGGCAGCACCTGCGCGGTAGAGGACAGGCCCAGCGACAGGCCCACCGCGAGCGCGGCCGCCAAGGGGTAGGAAGTCGCCAGCCAGATGACCGCAGTGAGAGCCAGCCCGCATGCCACCACCTGGGTCAGCCCCAACCCGAAGATCGCATTGCGCAGCCGCCACAGGCGGCTGGGGGCCAGTTCCAGACCGACCACGAACAGCAGCATCACGATGCCCAGCTCGCCGAAGCTCAGCGTCGCCTCGCCACCCCCTGCCAGGCCCAGCACCTGCGGGCCGACCACCGCGCCCGCGACCAGATAACCCAGCGTCGCCCCCAGCCCCAGCTTGCGGAACAGAATCACGAACAGCAGCGCGGCGGCGAGCAGCACGACGCCGCTTTCGAGCGCGACATGCGCGGAATGGGCTGCAGCTTCCCCGTGTTCCATGTGCCCTCCCGGTATCAGGTGCGATGGAATCGGCATGCCCCGCCCGCCGCCCCTAGGCAAGCGCTTCGACCGGCCATATCCGGGCCGGCTTTTCATGGCCGATACAGCACATCTTTCCGGAGCATCGTCTCCCTGGCGCGCAGAGATCGCCGCGACGCTCCGGCTCAGCTGGCCGCTGGCGCTCGCCAACCTGTTGCAAATGCTCACCTATGCGATCGACGTGATCTTCATCGCGCGACTGGGCGAACAGCAGCTGGCGGCCTCCGCCCTCGTCGTCTCGGTCTTCGGGCTCATCGTGTGGGCGCTGTCCGGGCTGACCGGCGCGGTGTCGGCGGTGATTTCCGCCGCGCTCGGCGCGCGAGCCCCTGCCCTGCGACCGGTGCGCCGCGCCACGCGCATGGCATTATGGCTCGCGGTGCTGAGCGGGGCGGCGGGGATGGCGCTGATGCTCGGGTTCGAACAATTCGCATTGCTGACCGGGCAGGATCCCGTGCTGGCGGCGCTGGGGCAAAGCTATGCTCTGGTGCTGCTCTGCTCGACCATCCCGTTCCTCATCAACAACGTCCTGCGCAGCTTCGTATCCGCGCTCGACCGGCCGATCTTCGCAACCGCGATCACCGCGCTGGGCATCGGGGTCAACGCGGTGGGCAACTACGCCTTCATCTTCGGCAACTGGGGGGCACCAGAACTCGGCCTGCCCGGCGCGGCGGTGGCGACGCTGATGACATCGCTGTTCACCATGGGCGCGTATGTGATCGCGATCAGGATCGATCCGAAGCTGCATCGCTACCATATCTTCGGTCGCTGGTGGGTGCCCGACTGGCAGGCCTTCGGCAGAATCGTGCGGATCGGCACCCCGATCGCGCTGATGATCTGCGCCGAAGCGGGCGTATTCGGCGCGGCAGCGTTCCTGATGGGCAATATCGGAGCGGCGCAACTCGCGGCACATACGATCGCGCTGCAGATCGCCGCGCTCGCCTTCCAGGTGCCCTTCGGCGTGGGCCAGGCGACCACGATCCGCGTGGGCTATTTCTACGGCGCGCGCGACAGCGCAGGCATGGCTCGCGCGGGCTGGGCGGGAATTGCGATTGCGCTCGTCTTCATGTCCTGCACGGCGAGCGCGATGGTACTGATCCCCAGGCCGCTGCTGGCGATCTATATCGACCCGTGGGACATCGCGAACGCCGGGCTGGTCGCCTTCGCCACCCGCTACCTGCTGGTCGCCGCCGCGTTTCAGCTGGTCGACGGGGTCCAGGCCGTGGCGGCCGGCGCACTGCGCGGATTGCAGGACACGCGGGTGCCGATGTGGATCGCGGTGTTTTCCTACTGGGTGCCGGGCTTCGGCCTGTCGCTGGCGCTCGGTTTTGCGACGCACCTTGCAGGGGTCGGCGTGTGGATCGGCCTCGCCACCGGCCTCGCCTTCGCCGCCGCGCTGCTGACCTGGCGCTGGGCACGGCGCGAGACGCTGGGCCTCACGCGCTTCACGCCTCAGGAAGCAGCGATCAGCCCTGCACCATTGTAATCTCGCGCTGCGGGAAGGGTATCGAGATACCGGCTTCGTCGAACCTGGCCTTGGCCGCCTCCGTCAGGTCCCAGGTCAGCGCCATGTAGTCGCTGGTGGCGCACCAGACCCGCAGGCCGATGCCAACCGAGCTGTCGTCAAGCGAGGCGACGAAGGCCTGCGGTTCCGGATCGTCGAGCACGCGCTCGTCCGCCGCCGCGAGAGACAGCAGCGCTTCGCGCGCCTCCTTCATGCTGTCGCCATAGCCGATTCCGACGATCAGCTCGATCCGGCGGGTCGTGTGGCGGTTCAGGTTGACGATCGGCTGGTTCCACAATTCGGCATTGGGGACCATCACGAACAGGCCGTCGAACTGCTTGAGCTCGGTGGTGAACAGGCCGATCCGCTGGACGACCGCGGTGAACCTGTCGACGCTGATCGCCTCGCCCACCACGAAGGGCCGCTGCACCAGGATCATCACGCCCGAGGCCACATTGCTGAGCGTGCCCTGCAAGGCGAGGCCGACTGCAAGCGCCATGCCCCCCAGCGCGGCGAGGATGCTCGCGGTCTCGACCCCGAACTGGCTCAGTACCGTCACCAGCACCACCGCCCACAAGGCGTACTTGACGATATTGGAGAGGAAGTTCGCCACCGTCGGCTCGAACTTGGAGGACTTGCCCAGCGCCCGTTCGGCCCAGCGCGAAAGCACGCCCGCGATCAGCAGGCCGATCACCAGAACGGCAAAGGCGCCGATGATCTGCATGATATTGGCTTCCAGCCAGTCGACGATACTCGCCACGAAGCTGAGATCGAGACCGGAGGATGCGGCGCGGGATGTTTCGGGGGTTGGAGAAGCCATGCTGGTCCTGTTAACGCGGGTTAGGAACGGTCGGGTCGGTCGCCCTTAATCGCGCGTCGCGCGCATGGCAAAGCCAGTCGCCGAAGCCGTGCCACGGCTCGCCCGGCGGACTCAAGATTTTCTCTTCCCCACCGCTTGACGCCCGAACCGGCGCTGCACATATCGCGCCTGCTGGCACTCTTTGTATGAGAGTGCCAACACCAGTTTTCACCCTAGCAAGAGGTATCAAGCATGGCATTTCGTCCGCTGCACGACCGTGTTCTGGTCCGTCGCATCGAAGCCGAGGAAAAGACCGCCGGCGGCATCATCATCCCCGACAGCGCACAGGAAAAGCCCAGCGAAGGCCAGATCGTGGCCGTCGGCTCGGGCGCCAAGGCCGAAGACGGCACGGTCACCCCGCTCGACGTCAAGGAAGGCGACCGCGTCCTGTTCAAGAAGTGGGGCGCCGAAGAGATCAAGATCGACGGCGAAGACCTGCTGATCATGAAGGAAAGCGATATTCTCGGGATCGTCGGCTGAGCCGCTCCCTTCCGCTTCCAGTAATTCAATAACCTCATTTCAGGAGAACCCCGAAAATGGCAGCCAAGGACGTAAAGTTCTCGCGCGAAGCGCGCGAAGGCATCCTCAAGGGCGTGGATACGCTCGCGAATGCCGTGAAGGTGACGCTGGGCCCCAAGGGCCGCAACGTCGTGATCGACAAGAGCTTCGGCGCCCCGCGCATCACCAAGGACGGCGTCACCGTCGCCAAGGAAATCGAACTGAAGGACAAGTTCGAGAACATGGGCGCGCAGATGATCAAGGAAGTCGCATCGAAGGCGAACGACGCCGCCGGTGACGGCACCACCACCGCCACCGTGCTGGCCCAGGCCATCGTGACCGAAGGCATGAAGTCGGTCGCGGCGGGCATGAACCCGATGGACCTCAAGCGCGGCATCGATCTGGCCGTCGGCAAGGTCGTCGAAGACCTCAAGGGTCGTTCGAAGGACGTGTCGGGCACCAGCGAGATCGCCCAGGTCGGCGTGATCTCCGCCAATGGCGACCGCGAAGTCGGCGAGAAGATCGCCGAAGCCATGGAAAAGGTCGGCAAGGAAGGCGTCATCACCGTCGACGAATCGAAGGGCCTCGAATTCGAGCTCGAGACCGTCGAAGGGATGCAGTTCGACCGCGGCTACCTGTCGCCCTACTTCATCACCAACCCCGACAAGATGACCGTCGAGCTGGATGATCCCTACATCCTGATCTTCGAGAAGAAGCTGTCGAACCTCCAGTCGATGCTTCCAATCCTCGAAGCGGCGGTGCAGAGCGGCCGTCCGCTCCTCATCATCGCGGAAGACATCGAAGGCGAAGCGCTGGCCACCCTCGTGGTCAACAAGCTGCGCGGCGGCCTGAAGGTTGCTGCGGTCAAGGCTCCGGGCTTCGGCGATCGTCGCAAGGCGATGCTGCAGGACATCGCGATCCTGACCAAGGGCGAAATGGTCAGCGAAGATCTCGGCATCAAGCTCGAGAACGTGACGCTGAACATGCTCGGCCAGGCCAAGCGCGTCACCATCGACAAGGACAACACCACGATCGTCGACGGTGCCGGTGACGAAGCCGACATCCAGGCCCGCGTGAACGAAATCCGCACGCAGATCGACAACACCAGCAGCGATTACGACAAGGAAAAGCTGCAGGAACGTCTCGCCAAGCTGGCGGGCGGCGTTGCCGTGATCAAGGTCGGCGGTGCCACCGAAGTCGAGGTGAAGGAACGCAAGGACCGCGTCGACGACGCGCTGCACGCAACCCGCGCCGCAGTGGAAGAAGGCATCGTCCCGGGCGGCGGTACCGCGCTGCTCTACGCCACCAAGGCTCTCGACGGCCTGAAGGGCGAGAACGACGACCAGACCCGCGGTGTGGATATCGTGCGCAAGGCGATCCTCGCTCCGATCCGGCAGATCGCGACCAATGCCGGCCATGACGGCGCGGTGGTCACGGGCAACCTGCTGCGCGAAGGCGACGAAACGCAGGGCTTCAACGCCGCGACCGACACTTACGAGAACCTCGTGAAGGCCGGCGTGATCGACCCGACCAAGGTCGTGCGCACCGCGCTGCAGGATGCGGCCTCGGTCGCCGGTCTGCTCATCACGACCGAAGCTGCCATCTCCGAAGTACCGGAAGACAAGTCCTCCGGCGGCGGCATGCCCGACATGGGCGGCATGGGCGGCGGCATGGGCGGCATGGGCTTCTAAGCCCCCCAACCACGCCTGCCGTTACGGCAAAGGAAAGGCCCCGTCGGAGCGATCCGGCGGGGTTTTTCGTGCGAGATTGCCGTCGGGCACGCTAGGATGTCCGCAAGAGAGGGTTGGAGGAGGGGCGATGCATCCCGTTTTGCAGCACGCGCTGGAGGATACGGGGCTGCAACGGCGGTTGGTCGCCGTACGAACGGACGATGCGCTGGTCGAATTGCTCCGCGAGCTCGATCTGGCGACAGACCCGCGCGGCGAGATCGAGGCGGCCCGCCGGGCTTTTCCCGGCTCGCTCGCGACCGAGCCGCCCCCGGCGCAATGGCTCCCCGTCAGGCTGCTGGACGCCTGCGGGGGAGACGGTCCTCCCGAAGTCGAGTGGCACCATTTCGGCTTCGCGCGCCTGACCGAACCCTTTTTCGAGGAATCGATGGCCGGTGCGCGCCGTTTGCCGGCGCAGGCCTTGCTCAGGGTCCGTACGCGGATCGATGCGCTGCTTCCATTCTCGGACGCGGGGATGCCGGACGGGCTGGTGTTCCACATGTCGCGCTGCGGATCGACGCTGGTCGCGCAGATGCTCGCCGCGATCGAACGCGTGACGGTGATCGCCGAAGCGCCCGTGTTCGATGCCGCGCTGCGGATGCACCTGCACGGGCACCTCTCGCGCGAACACATGAGAGGCCTGGCCGGCGCGCTTTTGCGCAAACGTCATCCCGGCGCCGAGGCCGGGGTGATCAAGCTCGATGCATGGCACGCACCCCGAAGCGGAGCCTTATGCGACCTGTTTCCCGAAGCCGGGGCGGTCTTCCTTCATCGCGATCCGACCGAAGTACTCGTGTCCCATGCGCGCAAGCCCGGGCTGCACGCGATCCCCGGCGCGCTGCCGCTGACCGCCTACGGCCTGGACGCAGACGACAGCGCGCCGCGGGAGGACCATGCGGCACGGGTCATGGCGTGGATCATGCAGGCCGGCGTCGACGCGGTGGCGGCGGGAGCGCTGCGCGCGATCGACTACGCCTCTCTTCCGGGCGCCTTGACGGGCCGGATCCTGCCAGCTTTCGGCATCATCCCCGAGGCGCGCGATCTCGAGAGCATCGCGCGCGCGGGTGCACGCTATTCGAAAGACCCGTCGCGGGCGTTCGCGGCGGATTCGGCCGACAAACGCGCCGCGGCGCCGCCCGAACTCATTGCCAGGATCGAGGCCTTCGCGCTCCCGGAGATACGCGACCGGCTTCTCGCACTCGAAGCGTCCGGGGCCGTCTCGCCGGAGTGAGACGCGCCCCGCGACGCGACCGGTCAGCCCCCCTTGCGGCTCGCCTCGACCGAAGCGACCACCTCGTCCGGCCACGTGACCTGCGTCTGCGTCTGCGGATTGAAAACGTCGCCCTGATACTGCGCCGCTTCGGCTGCGGCGATTTCCTCTGCGGTCAGGAATTCGCTCGGTTCGAGTGCGAAAACGTCGAGCCCGCGGGCGATCTCGGTGCCGTAGATGCGCCCGTTATACCAGTATGCGGACCAGTAACCTCCGGTGATTAGCTGCTCCTCGTCCACCGGACCGCGATCGAAATAGGCGATTTCTATCGGGTTGGCCGCATCGGTGAAGTCGATCACCGAGATCCCCCCCTGGTACCATGCCTGTACGAAGATATCGCGCCCCGGCACCGGGATGATCGAGCCGTTATGAGCGACGCAGTTCTCCTTGTCGCCCTGCGGCGCGGGCAGCTTGTACAGGCTTTCGAAGCTCAGCTCGCCATCCTCCAGCGAGTAGATCGCGTTGGCGCCCCAGTTGCGCGGATCGCCCGCCTGGCAGCGCGGACGGCCGCCACCGCCCCATTCGTCGGTGAACAGCACCTTGGTGCCGTCGTTGTTGAAGGTGGCCGAATGCCAGTAGGCGAAGCCCTTGTCCGTCACATCGTCGATCCGGGTCGGCTTCATCGGGTCGGAGATGTCGAGGATGATGCCGTTGCCCGAACATGCGCCCGCCGCGATGTTGAGCGAGGGGAAAACCGTGATGTCGTGACAGTGATTGGTGGTGCTGGTTTCCTGCGTGCCCTCGCCATGGTCGCCGCCGCGCCACAGGCCCGCGATCTGCCCGTTTTCCGCAAAGACGCGCGGACTGTCGACAATCCGCGAGGCGCCCGGATCGGCGAGCGGAATCTCGATCACATCGATGCTGAACAGCGCGGTATCGTCACCCCCGGTCTCGAAGCAGCCGGCCAGTTCCTCGTTATCGCGCACGTAGCTGGTGCCCGAGTTATAGACGACCAGCCGCCGATCGTCCGCCGAGACGACCGAGTGCGTGTGGCTGCCACGGCAGGTCTGCACCTGGCCGACCTGGCGCGGGTTGGTAATGTCCGAAATGTCGAAGATGCGAAGGCCCCGGAAGCGCTCTTCGCTGACCCGGCCTTCGACGCCCTGCAGCCCGCAATCCTTGCGTGCGCGGCTGTCCTGCACGCTCATCAGCAGCAGATCGCCCACGATGGTCACATCGCCCTGCCCGCCGGGGCATACGACCGAGGTGACCAGCTGCGGCACGCCATCCTCGCCCAGGCGATAGGCGTTCCAGCCATGATAATTGCCCGCGACCAGCAAGTCGCCCGAAAAGGCCATGTCGGTATTGGCGAAGCTGAGCAGAGAACCGCGCTGGCCGAAGCGATCTTCGCTTTCCTCGTCCCCGTCGCGCGGGTCGGCTGCGGTCGCGGCCACCAGCTCGGGCTCTTCCTCGGCATCCGGCGCTGCCGTTTGCGCGCCTTCTTCCTCGTCCTCGATCCTGGGCTGCAACTGCGCCGGGTTCGCCGGATCGAAGAACCCGGTCGGCTTGGGTAGCGCGGCCACCAGCCTCAGGTTGCTGATCGCTTCGCCCGCATCGCGGAACCCCGGGGCAAGGCTGGCGCGCGGGTCACCCGAGAGCCGGGCGGCAAGCGCGTTCATCCGGTCAATCTCGTCCTGCTGCTCGGTCTTGATGTCGTTGACGAACTCGAACATCACCGGATCGTAGGCTGTGCCGGGCTGGTCCAGCAGATCGTCGACCATGTCGATCGCGCCCTTGTGATGGCGGGTCATCAGCTCGAGGAAATAGGCGTCGAACGCGGCCCCTTCGAGCGTGGCGAGCCGCGCCATCTGATCGGGGCTGGCCATGCCCATGGAAGCCATGTGTTCCGCGTGGCTCATACCGCCCATGGCCTGCGGGGTGTGCTGCATCCTCGTCGCCTGCCCGCGCGAGGCCAGCCAGTCGCGCATGAAGGCGATCTCGTCGTCCTGCCCGGCGGCGATCCGCCCCGCGATGGCGAGGATATCAGGGTTGCTGGACCGCTCCTCCACCAGCGCCACCATGTCGACCGCCTGCGCATGATGGGGAATCATCATCTGCATGAAACGTGCGTCCTGGGGGGTGAACGTGGTCGCGGCCAGCTTGGTCGCGTCCTCGGCGCGCAGTGTCCTGTTTTCCGAACCGGGCGCACCGGGCTGGATGATCGGGGCCTGCTGGGCGGCGAGCGGGGTGGCAAGGGCGAGAAGGCTGGCAGCGGCGGCGAAGGCGCGGGTCGTCATGGTGAATCTCCTGTTGATGCGAACCTACCGCTTTTGCGCGCGCTGGGAAGGCCGGTTTTTTCACCCGTTTTCGGCACCATTCCCCGGGCCCGTGTGTTGGTTGCGGGAAGGAGAAATGCCCTATGAAATTACCCCATAACGCCCACGTCGCCGTCGCCGATGGCAACCGCTTCATGTTCCTCAAGAACACCGGCCAGATTTTCGAGCCGAAACTGGAGATGGTCGAACAGCCGGATCTCGATCCGAGCAATTTCAGCGCGGGCGTGCGCCATCAGGACGATGTCAGCCAGCGCACCGGCGCGACCGATCTGAACGAACTGGCGCATGGGGCTGCCGTGGCGGAGTGGCTCAATGCCAAGGCCGTGTCGGGCGAGATGACGCAGCTGCTCGTCCTTGCCGATCCCAAGACGCTGGGTGAGATGCGGCGGCATTACCATAGCGCGCTGGAGAAGGCTCTGGTGGGCGAGATCGACAAGACCGTAACCGGCGAACCCTTGGATAAGATTGCGAAAATCATCGCCGACACCTGAGGCGAGGGCGCTCGTTCCTCGACTTGTCGCAGGATTGGCATGATCGGTCGTGCCAATCCTGCTCAACCTTCGATTAGGGGTTGAGGCCTTGTTAAGCTCGCGCATTAATACTGCACACAAGAGTCGCAGGCTATGGACGGGATTATGCTTAGGAAACTTGGGTCGACATTCGCACTCGCGCTGGCAGCCAGCGCCCTCCCGTTCACGCCGGCCTCCGCGCAGCAGGTTTCGCTCGAAGCCCAGTTCGACAGCATGCTCGGCACCGAGGTGCGCGCACCGCAAAGCTTCGAGGCGGTTTATGATTCGCCGTTCGAACGCCAGATCGCCACGCTTGCGGATGGGTCAAACGGCCGCATCGGCGTTTACGCCATCGACCTGGCGACCGGCGAGGAAGTCGGCATTCTGGCCGATCAGCGCTTCCCGATGGCCAGCACCAGCAAGGTCGCGATTGCCGCCACCTTTCTGGCGGGGGTCGATCAGGGCCGCTGGAGCCTGACCAGCGAATTCGAACTGCCGGGCCGCGGCACCTATATTTCCGGGCGCGAACACCTCGATCTGATGATCAGCCGCAGCTGCAATGATTGCACCGATGCGCTGCTCAAGGCGGTGGGGGGCCCGCGGGCTGTGAACGCATGGATGCGCCAGACTGCCGGCATCCACGATTTCGAGCTGACCCGCGATATTGCGACCCTGGTGCGTGAGGACGGGCGGATCGATCCCGCCTCGCAGATCGCCTTCGAAGACAGCGCGACGCCGCGCGCGATGGGCCGTCTGCTCGCCGGAATCTACCAGGGCAAGTGGCTCAGCTCCTATTCGCGGCAGGTGCTGATGAATGCGATGGCCTCCACGGTCACGGGCAAGCGCCGGATGACCTCCGCCCTGCCCGATAGCGCCAATCTGGCCCACAAGACGGGCACGCTCAGCCGCACGGCGAGCGATATCGGCATTTTCTATACGCCCGACGGCCGCCCCGTAGCCGCCGCGATCTATGTTACCGGTCAGAGCGTTTCGATGGCGTCGGAAAACGGCAGCCGCGCTCTCAAGCTGGAAGCGCGACGCCAGCGCGACGCGCGTATCGCGGAGATCACCGGCGCACTCTATCGCGGCTTCGGGCAGAGCGTGCCGGTCGATGGACGCGTCTGGGCCTCGGCGACCTACGGCTCGGGTGGCCAGTAAGCCCACATACCAACACACACGAAAAAGGGCGGCGCCGCGAGGCACCGCCCTTAATTTTTCCCGAAGGAAGCGCGCCTTAGTCGTTGGCGGCTTCTTCCATGCTTTCGTTTTCGATTTCGGCTTCCGTTTCGGTAGCTTCTTCTTCAGCTTCGGCGGTCGCGTTGTCGAGAGCTTCGTCGGTTTCGGCGACGCCTTCTTCCATTTCGTCGCCCATGGCGTCGAGGTTGGCTTCGGTGTCGGCAGCGGCGCCTTCAACGGTGTCTTCGGCGTTTTCTTCGGTGGTTTCCGAGCAAGCGGCGAGGCCGAGAGCCGAAACGGCGATGGCCGAAGCGAGAACGATCTTGCGCATAATCTATATCCTTTTCAGAATTGACCTGCCGCAGATGAATGCGGCCGGTTGAAACCCCCTCCTGGCGGCTTCTGATTCGTAGATAATGGCAGGAATGTGGCATGGCAAGCCCAAATTGGGCAGGCGGACACTTTTTTGCCCTTATCCTGACATTTTTCCCGGATCATGCAGGGCTGACGGGCCCCTGGCCCGCTGCTAGCAGAGGCCATGGCCGACAAGCAGCACCTCTATCTCGTCGATGGCTCCGCCTACATCTTCCGCGCGTACCATCGTCTGCCGCCGCTGACCAATCCGCAAGGCACGCCGGTCGGCGCGGTGTACGGCTACACGACGATGCTGTGGAAGCTGGCCGAGGACCTCGACAAGGCCGAGGGGCCGACGCACCTTGCGGTCATCCTCGACAAGTCGAGCCAGAGCTTTCGCAACGAAATCTACGATCAGTACAAGGCGAACCGGCCCGAGCCGCCCGAAGACCTTGTGCCGCAGTTCCCGCTGATCCGCGATGCCACGCGCGCCTTCTCCCTCCCCTGCATCGAAGAGCCCGACGTCGAGGCGGACGATATCATCGCCTCCTATGCGCGTACCGCGGCCGCGCAAGGCTGGGACGTCACGATCGTCTCCTCCGACAAGGATCTGATGCAACTGGTAGGCACGAGCGAGGCCGGCGGCACGATCGACATGCTCGACACCATGAAGAGCGCGCGGATCGGACCGGAAGAAGTGCAGGAAAAATTCGGCGTCCCGCCCGAACTGGTGGGAGATGTGCTGGCCCTGATGGGCGATTCGGTGGACAATATTCCCGGCATCTACGGTGTAGGTCCGAAGACCGCGACCAAGCTGATCCAGGACCACGGCTCGCTCACCGCGGCGCTCGACGCGGCGCCGGACATGAAGAAATCAAAGCTGAAGGAAAGGCTGCTGGAACATCGCAGCGATGCCGAACTCAGCCGGGTGCTGGTGACACTGAAGGAAGACTGCCCGCTGCCCATGCCGATAGAGGAGATGAAGCTTTCCTCGATTCCTCCCGAGCCGCTTGCCGCTTTCCTGAGCGAACAGGGCTTCAACAGCCTGCTGCGCCGACTGCAAGGCGGCAGCAGCGCGCCCGGGCCGACCACCCAGCTCCACCCTGCCAAACCCCAGAACAAGGGCGAGGCGCAAGCGGCACAAGGCAACCGCCAGCCGCTGCCGGACATGCCCGCGGTGGACCGCGGCGCCTACGAATGCGTGCAGACGCCCGAAGCGCTCGATCGCTGGATCGACAAGGCGTTCAAGGCGCGGCTGGTGGCCGTGGACACCGAAACCAGCGAACTCGACTGCATGGCCTGCGATCTGGTCGGCGTGAGCCTGGCGACCGGGCCGAACGAGGCCTGCTACATCCCGCTCGGCCATCTCAACGTCGGCGGCGGCGGGGAAGACATGTTCGCCGAAAAGCCGCAGCAGGTGCCGATGGATGTCGCGCTGGAGAAGCTGCGCCCGCTGCTG
>Ga0310345_10003875_pt1 | contig 13919 bp, 13 predicted proteins | sample HC15DNA20500_MG_FD_204667 | JGI IMG/M metagenome (GOLD analysis project Ga0310345, IMG submission 204667) | Marine microbial communities from station ALOHA, North Pacific Subtropical Gyre - HC15-DNA-20-500_MG | ecosystem: Environmental > Aquatic > Marine > Oceanic | place: Pacific Ocean: North... | reverse complement strand
CGCAGCCGAGCTCGCGCACGGCGTAGGCGAGGACGGGGGTCGGGAGGGGGCGGGGCAGCAGCCACACGTCGAGCCCGGCGCCGCGCATGACGGCGGCGGTGTCCTCGGCGAAGGTGTCGGAGAGGTGGCGCGCGTCGTACCCGATCGCCACGGCGCCGCCCGGGCCGAGGTGGGCGGCGAGCCCGGCGGCGGCTCGGAGGACGACGACCCGGTTCATCCGGTTGGGGCCGGCGCCGAGCCTGCCGCGCAGGCCGGCGGTGCCGAACTCCAGCGTCCCGTCGAAGCGGTCGGCGAGGTCGGTCGGGTCCCCGCCGGCCTCGACCTCGGCGACGATCCGCTCCAGCTCGTCGCGCGTGGTGGCGTCGGGGTCGGCCGCGGCCCAGGCGCGGGCGCGGGCGAGGAGGTCGGTCAGCTCGGACTCCGAGGGGGTCGTCATGGACCGGACGGTAGCCGCAGGATGGTGCTCGTGCCGATCCTGCAGCCCGTCGCGGCGTACTCCTTCCGCGACCGCTGGCACGTCGACGCGCCACCCGCGCGGGTGCGCGAGGTGCTGGCGGACGTCGAGCACTACGTGGAGTGGTGGCCCGAGGTCGTGGCGGTGGCCGTGGCCGGTGAGGGGCGGGGGCTGGTGCTGTGCCGCTCGGTGCTGCCCTACACCCTCGAGCTGCTGCTCACCGAGGAGGTGGACCGGCCCGAGCGGCTGGAGGTGTCGGTGGAGGGCGACCTGGAGGGGCGGGTGTCGTTCGACCTCGCGCCGGAGGGTCCGGGGACACGGCTGGACTTCGCCCAGGACGTGCGGGTGCGCGGGCTGCTGGCCGTCGCGTCGCTACCGGCGCGGCCGCTGCTGCGCTGGAACCACGACCGGATGATGCGGTCGTGCGTGGCGGGGCTCAGGCGGCGCGTCGCCAGCGGGGGAGGTCGCGGCCCAGCTCCTCGAACAGCGCCTGGTTGAGCCCGAAGGCGACCTTGACCTCGGCGACGACCCGCTCGGTCTCCTCCGGGGAGGTGCCGAGGGCGTCGAGCCGCGCGCGGTAGGCGTCCTTGTAGGGCTTGGGCTTGCCGATCGCTGCGAAGTCGTAGAACGCGATGCCGCGGCCGTCGAGCTCGAAGGCCCGGTCCAGGCAGCGGCCGATGGCCTGGCCGCCGGACAGGTCGCCGAGGTAACGCGTGTAGTGGTGCGCGGCGAAGAGGCCGCCCCAGGCCGAGGATGCGCGCAGCCGGGCGGCGTAGGCGTCCGCGGCGGGGGAGTCGACCTCACGTGGGCCGTCGGGGGCCCAGTGGTCCAGGTCGGCGTCGATGGCCGCCAGGCGCTCGAGGTCCACGTCGTGCACGGCGGCGACGAACGGGTCGTCGAGGTGCTGCCGGCCGACGGACTCCATCGCGGCGTAGACCGTGCGCAGCCGCAGCAGGTAGGCGGTGTAGCCCTCGGGTGCGATGCCGCCGTCGAGCAGCTCGCTCATGAACGAGGAGCCCTCGGCGGCCTCGTGCTCGGCGCGGGAGCCCTCGCGCATGGCGGCGGAGAGGGCGAGCAGCGTGGTGGTCATCGGGTCCTCTGGGAGTGGGGACGTGCACGGACGGCCGTGCGGGCGGAGTTCTCGACACAGTGTCGACAACAAGTCGACACTGTGTCAACAAACGTCTGGACAGGTAAGGCTCACCTTGGTTAGATGATGTTAGCCTCACCTAACTTCGCGTGGCCAGGCCGCGCCCGGATCGAGAGACGGTACCCATGCGTTCCCCCCTGCCCGCGGCCCTGGCCGCCGTGTGCGCCCTCCTGCTCACCAGCGTGCTCACGGGCTGCGCGGCCAGCGCGGACGGCACCGCGTCCTCGTCCGCCACCACGACGGTGGCACCCTCGCTCGCCGACGTGCGCGACGACGTGCTGGCCGACCCGCGCTCCTGGGAGGGCCCGACGAGCGCCGTCACGGCCCCGACACCCGTCGACCCGGTGACAGGTCCCCAGCCGCAGCTGCCGGTCACGGTCGAGGACGCGCAGGGGACCGAGGTCACGATCACCGACACCAGCCGCATCCTGGCCCTCGACGTCCACGGCACCCTCTCGCGCACCGTCCACGAGCTCGGCCTGGGCGGCCAGGTCGTCGGGCGCGACATCTCCACCCAGTTCGCCGAAGCCGCCGACCTGCCGCTGGTCACGCAGAACGGCCACGACCTCAACGCCGAGGCGATCCTCGCGCTCGACCCGACCGTCATCCTCACCGACACTTCCCTGGGCCCCTGGGACGTCGTGCTCCAGATGCGCGACGCCGGCATCCCCGTCGTCGTCACCGACTCCCACCGCGGCCTCGACAACCTCTCCTCGCTCACGATGGAGGTCGCCGACGCCCTGGGCGTGCCCGAGCGCGGCCGGACGCTGGCCGAGCGCATCGAGTCCGAGGTCGCCGCCGTCACCGAGCAGATCGAGGCCGTCGCCCCGGCCGACCCGACCCAGCGGCTGCGCACCGTCTTCCTCTACGTCCGCGGCCAGTCGGGCGTCTACTACCTCTTCGGCGAGGGCAGCGGCGCCGACTCCCTCATCGACGCGGTCGGCCTCTACGACGTGGCCGAGGAGATCGGCTGGGACGGGATGAAGCCGGTCACCGACGAGGGCATCGTGGCCGCCCAGCCCGAGCTGGTCCTGATGATGACCGACGGGCTGGAGTCCGCCGGCGGGGTCGACGGGCTGCTGGAGCGGCTGCCCGCGCTCGCCAGCACCCCGGCGGGGCAGCAGCGCCGCTTCGTCGACATGGCCGACGCCGAGATCCTCGGCTTCGGGCCGACGACGGCCACCACGCTCAACGCCCTCGCGGTCGCGGTCCACGCCCCCGGAGCCGTGTCGTGACCGCCGTCCCCGTCACGGCCGCCCAGCGGCGTACGTCGGTGCGGCGGGTGGGCCTGCTGGGCGCCCTGTCCCTCGCGCTGCTCGCGGCCGTCGTCGTGGCCGCGGGTCGCGGCCAGCTCGACGTGGCCCCGGCCGAGGTGGTCGGCTCGCTGCTGCACCGCCTGGGCCTGGACCTCGGCCCGATGCCGAGCCACCCGCAGGGCGACGTCACGCTGTGGACCGTCCGCTTCCCCCGCGTCGTGATGGCCGCGGTCGCCGGGACCGCGCTGGCCACCGCCGGGGCCCTCATGCAGGGGATCTTCGGCAACCCGCTGGCCGAGCCCGGGGTGGTCGGCGTCTCCGCCGGCGCCGCGCTGGCGGCCTCGACCGTCATCGTCTTCGACCTCGCCCTGGTGGGGACCTGGACCGTCGCGCTCTTCGCGTTCGTGGGCGGCCTGGTCACCACGATCCTGGTCTACCTGCTCTCCCGCGACGGCGGACGCACCGAGGTGGTCACGCTGGTGCTCACCGGCATCGCCGTCAACGCGGTCGCCAGCGCCGGCCTCGCCTTCCTGCTGTTCCTGGGCGACCAGCAGGCCCGCGAGGAGATCGTGTTCTGGCAGCTCGGCAGCCTCAACGGCTCGCGCTGGGAGCAGGTCGGCGTCGCAGCACCGTTCATGGTCGTCGGCCTGGTGGCCGCCATGGCCATGTCGCGCCGCCTGGACCTGCTCGCGCTCGGCGACCGCGCCGCCCGGCACGTCGGTGTCGACGTCGAGCGGCTGCGGATGGGCGCCATCGTCGTGGTCGCCCTGCTGACCGCCGCCGCCGTCGCCTTCTGCGGGATCATCGCCTTCGTCGGCCTGGTCGTCCCGCACCTCGTCCGGCTGCTCGCAGGCCCCGGTCACCGACTGCTGGTGCCGGCCAGCGCGCTCGGCGGGGCACTGCTGCTGGTCGTGGCCGACCTCGGCGCGCGCACCCTGGTGGCGTACGCCGACCTGCCGATCGGCATGCTCACCAGCCTGGTGGGCGGCCCGTTCTTCTTCTGGCTGATCCGTCGCGCCCGCCGCACCTCGGGGGCCTGGGCATGAGCGCCACCCGGCTCCGCGCCGAGGGCGTGTCGGTCCGCCTCGGCGGCAGCACCGTCCTCGACGGCGTCGACCTCGACGTCCGCGGGGGCGAGCTGGTCGCGCTCGTCGGCCCCAACGGCGCCGGCAAGTCCACGCTGCTGGCCGCCCTGGCCGGCGACCTCGACCTCGACGCCGGGACGGTCCGGCTCGGCGAGCGCGAGGTCCGGTCCATGCGCTCCCTCGACCTCGCCCGGCGCCGCGCCGTGCTCCCGCAGCAGGGGCGGCTGGCCTTCGGGTTCCTCGTCCGCGAGGTCGTCGCGATGGGGCGTGCCCCGTGGGCGCGCACCGGCCACGAGGACGACGACGAGCGTCTCGTCGACGAGGCGCTGCAGCGCGCGGACGTCGTGCACCTGACCGGGCGCAGCTACCCCACGCTCTCCGGTGGCGAGCGCGCCCGCACCGACCTGGCCCGCGTGCTGGCGCAGGACACCGCGGTGGTGCTGCTCGACGAGCCCACGGCCGCCCTCGACATCCGGCACCAGGAGGCCGTGCTGTCGGTCGCCCGCGACCTCGCGCGCGCCGGTCGCGCCGTGGTGGTCGTGCTGCACGACCTGAGCCTGGCGGCGGCGTACGCCGACCGCATCTGCGTCCTCGCCCGCGGCGCGGTCCGCGCCGACGGGGCTCCCCACGAGGTGCTCACCGCCGAGCTGCTCGGCGAGGTCTACCAGCACCCCGTGCGGGTGGTCGACGTCGACGGCGCGCTGGTCGTCGTCCCGGTCCGGAAGGAGGCGTCGTGCGACGCGCTGCTGTCCTGATCCTGCTGCTCGCCGGGCTGGTCGTGCCGGTGGGGATGGCCGGCCCCGCGCACGCGCAGGGACGCGTCACCGTCACCGGCCCCGACGGCGGTGCGGTCGTGGACCCGACGTACGCCACCACGCTGACCGTGCGCGGCAGCGGGTTCCAGGCCGTGCAGGGCGGGCACGGCGGTGTCTACGTGTTCTTCGGCCACGTCCGCGACGGCTGGCGTCCCAGCCAGGGCGGGCGCACCGGTGAGGACTACTTCTACGTCCCCGACAGCGAGTCGCGCGACAACCAGGGCTTCCAGCAGTTCGTCGCCTTCCCCGGCTCCGACACCTCCTCCTCCGCGCAGGCGACGATGACCCGGGCCGGCGCCTGGTCGGCGACCCTGACCGTCCCCGGGGCGGTCTTCGAGGCCTTCGACCGCAGCGGCGGGTCGCGCACCATCGACTGCCGCGAGGTCACCTGCGGCGTGATCACCGTCGGCGCGCACGGCGTCAGCAACGCCACCAACGAGACCTTCACCCCCGTCACCGTCTCCGACCTGTACGACGCCGCCGACCCGACCGCCACGGGGGAGCCGACACCCGTGGCCGGCGCGGAGGTCACCGAGCCGGCGCCCGAGGAGCGCGAGACGTCCCGCGGGCGACGCACCCGCTCGGCGGCGGCAGCGCTCGAGGTCGACCGCGAGTCGGCGGTGGCCGGGCACGTCCTGCCGTTCTCGGCGGCGGGCCTGGCCGCGGGCCGGCAGTACTCCCTGGTCCTCGACGACGGGGTCGCGGGAGCGGGCCCGTTCGTCGCCGGCTCCGACGGCACGCTCGCCGGGGTGCTGACGCTGCCGGTGGACCTCGGCCCGGGCACGCACGTGCTGCGCCTGTGGGCGGGGGAGGGCACGGACGCGCCGGAGGTGTCCTTCGCGGTGCGGCAGGCCAGCGCGGTCCACGTCGAGCAGGTCGCCGCGTCCGGCCGGGAGTCGGGGCAGCAGACGGGCCGGGACCCCGGCGCCGTCCTGCTCGTGGTCGCCGGGGCCCTGTTGCTGGCGCTGGCCCTGCTGCGCCTGGCCCTGCTCGTGCGCGGGAGGCGGGCATGAGCCGCCGTCTCCTCGCCGCGCTGCTGCTCGCCGTCGGCGCCGCGGGCGTCGCCCTGCCGGCGGCGGCCCAGGACCAGCCGGCCGAGCCCGACGCCCCCACCAGCACCGCGCTCGAGGACGTCACCCTGCGCTGGGGCCTCAACGACGAGTCGAGCAACCGCGCCTTCGCCCCCGACACCTACAACTTCTTCTCCGCCGGTCGCATCCCCGACCCGGGCCGGGGCGGGACCACGATCGACCGGGCCGACTGGAGCAGCCGCGACGGCGCGGTGCAGGTCGAGAAGTGGGACGGCACCGCCTGGCGGCGTGCCACCTGGGCCGGTCTGCGCACCACCAGCGCCGGAGAGCCGCTCGGGTCCCCGACGGCCGGCACCTTCAGCAACCACACCGTCACCGTCTCGGGTGGCGACGGTGTGGTCGACCCCGTCGAGGGCACCGCCACCATCGCCTGGGAGGGCGAGGTGACGGTCCTCTACTACTCCGGGATGAGCTTCTTCCACCTCGCCGACCCGGTGCTCGAGGTCGCCGACGGTGCCGGGGTGCTCACCGCCGAGGTGTCGGGCTACGCCTCCTCGCAGGCGGACCCGGACGTGTGGGAGCCGGTCGCCCCGGAGCGGGTCACGGTCGCGGACCTGCCCGACGTGGAGGTGGACGCGCTCACCGACGGCAGCCTCGACGCCGGGCTCAGCTGGCGGCCGGCGTACCTCGGGGTGCGGGTGAGCGGCGTCCCGCAGCAGCGCGACGGCGAGCACGCCGGCTCCTTCCCGCAGTCCTTCGTCGACGTCATGGACCGGCTCGGCACCGCCGCGTTCTGGTACTCCAGCGGCGGCTCCACCGACGCGTTCAAGGTCGCCGCGCCGCTGACCCTGTCGACGGGCGAGGACGACGTCGTGGGCCCGACGCCGACCGCCGCCCCCACCAGCCCCGGCGCCACCGCGGCGCCGGCTCCGCCGACCGTCGTCCCGCCCCCGGCGACGGTGACCGCCACGGTCACCGCGGCGGCCGCGCCGACCACCGCGCCCACCACCGCCCCGTCGGCACCCGCACCGGCGGTCGGCGAGGCCTCGGCGACCTCGATCGCCCCGGTCACGACCGTGACCACCCAGACCCGCCTGCTGGCCGCCCCGGCCACGGCGACCCCACGTGACCGTCCCGACCCGCTGTGGTGGGTCGGGGGCAGCCTGCTGCTGCTCTCGGTCGCGGTCCTGCTCGTCCCCGTCAAGAAGAGGAACACGCCATGAACCGCGCCACCGCCCTCGGTGTCAGCCTGGCCACGGCCCTGGTCCCGACGCTCGCGGCCTCCGCCGCCGTCGTCGGGCTGGCCGCCCCGGCCCACGCCGACGCCGCCGCGCCCGTCCTGAGCTGGGAGATCTCGCCCCGCTTCGACGACCACCTGTCCACCCACACGCTGTCCGACGGCGCGAGCGAGGACGAGGACGGCGTCGTGTCGTTCCCCCTCGTCGCCGCCGACCTGGACCCGGCGACCGGTGCGGGCACCCTGACCTACGACGGCTCCGTGAAGGGTGCCTTCGCGATGATGGGCACGGAGTACTACTCGGTCACCCTGGCCGACCCCGTCGTCTCGGTCGCCGAGGACGGCAGCGGGTCGCTGACCGCCGTCGTCTCCGCCGCCAACGCCGCCTCCCAGCAGGGGGAGGCGGCGGCCACCGACCCCGCCCGGGTCCTGGTGACGACGTTCGCCGACGCGGCCTGGACGCCGACCAGCGGGCTCTCCACGCTGCAGGCGACGCCGGACTGGGCCGGCGTGCTGCCCACCGGCAGCCCGGCCGCGCTGGCGCTGGGCCTCTCCGACACCCAGCCGGTCGACGGCCAGTCGTTCGCGCCGGAGTTCCTGGCCCAGCTCACGCCCGGCGTGCGTGCCCACTTCTACGCCTCCGGCTCCGGCTCCGACGCGACCAAGCAGCCGGCGGCGTTCGCTGCCGAGGCCGCCGGGCCGCAGGTCGCGGTGAGCACCTCCTCCGCCACGCCCGACGCCCTCGTGCTCGACGTGGACGGCTCGGGCTTCACCGGCGTGACCAACCCCGGTGACGACGGGGTGTACGTCGGCCTCGCGCCGGCCGGCGGCCTCCCGGACACCGACTCGCAGGAGGACCAGGACGCCTTCGCGGCCGCCGCCTGGGTGCCCGCCGCGCAGATGACCGACGGCACCATCGACGTCACCCTGACCGCCGACCCGGCGGACCTGGACGCTCAGCGCGACTACAGCGTCTACACGTGGCAGGCCCACGCCCACTCCAACACCAGCCAGGACACCGAGACCGAGGTCGCGATCGACTGGGCGGCCCTCGGGCTCGCCGACGTCGCCTCGACGACCACGGTGAAGGTCAAGAAGAAGCCGACGACGAAGCGTCGTGGGGTGCTCCTCGCCAAGGTCACCGGTGAGGCGGGCAAGGCCACCGGCAAGGCCGTCGTGACCGCGAAGAAGGGCGGCAAGACCAAGAAGGTGACCAAGTCCGTCACCCGTGGCAAGGCCCGCGTCACGCTGCCCAAGCTGTCCCGTGGGAAGTGGAAGGTCGTCGTGGTCTTCAAGCCGTCCGACACCTACGCGCGGTCGACCGACCGGCTGACCCTCAAGGTGCGCTGAGCCGTGCGCAGGATGCTCGCGGGCCTGGTGGTCTGCTGCCTCGGCACGCTGCCCGTCGGGCTCGCGGGCGTCCTCGCGGCGCCCGCCGCCGCCGACGAGGGCAGCGGCGACACCACCGCGGCAGCCCCGGTGCTTCGGTGGGAGGTGTCCCAGCAGTTCGACGACCACCTCAGCAGTCACGAGCTCGGCGGGGGCGCGACCGAGGACTCGGACGGTGTGGTCACCTTCCCCGGGGGGAGCGGCACCTACGACCCCGCCACCGGCGTCTCCGAGGTGGCCTACCAGGGCTCGGTGAGAGGTGCCTTCCAGCTGGGCCAGGAGTTCTACCACGTCCGCATCGCCGAGCCGGTGCTGCACGTCGACGGCTCCGGGCGCGGGGAGATGACGGCGCTGGTCTCGGCTGCCAACATCGCCGCGCAGGGCGAGGAGGCGCAGGAGACCCAGCCCGCGAGGGTCGTGATGTTCGGCTTCGACGCCGGCTCGTCCGACTGGTCACCGGACGGTGCGCTCGCCTCGCTGTCGGCGACCCCCGACTGGGCGGGTGTCGTCGAGCCGGGCAGCGACGACGCCGCCGAGCTCGGCATGGACGAGGGGACCCCGATCGACGGCCGCGCCTGGGCCGTCCCCTTCCTGCACCAGATCACCTCCGGTGTCCGCGCCCACTTCTACGCCACCGGCTCGGGCTCGGACGAGAAGAAGCGCCCGGCGGCCTTCGTCGCCCAGGCCACCCCCACCGACGTCGTGCCCGAGCCCGAGCCGGCGGCCCCGCTGAGCCTGGACTGGGCGGTCTCCCAGGAGTTCACCGACGTCTTCGACCGCAGCCTCTCCGGAGGTGCGACGGAGTCCGACGGGGTCGTCACGTTCCCCGACGGCCGGGGCAGCCACGACGAGGCCACCGGCGTCACCACGGTGTCGTACGCCGGCTCGGTCACCGGATCGGTGCCCGACCCGTTCCTCGGCATCTCGACGCAGTACTCCCTCACCCTGGCCGACCCGCGGCTCCAGGTGGACGGGACCGGCGTCGGGCAGGTCACGGCCGTGGTGTCCGGCGAGACCCCCAGCCGCCTGTCGGCCGTGCTCCCGATCCTGCCCGGCACGAGCACGACGCCGACCCGGGTGGTCGTCGCGACGTTCTCGGTGACCGGCGAGGACTGGTCCGTCTCCGACGGGGTCGCCACCCTCGGCACCACCCCCGACTGGGCCACCGTGGGCAAAAGCTTCCCCGGGGCCTTCCTGGACCAGGTGACCGAGGAGTCGCGCGACCACTTCCGGGCCACCAACGAGGACCCGGCCCAGGACGCCAAGGCGCCGGCGCCGCTCACCGCCACCGCGGTGCACGTCCCGGCACCCGAGCCGGAGCCCGAGCCTGAGCCGGAGACGTGCGAGCCGGCCCCGGCCTCGCCGTCGGTCGCGGTGTCCCGCCTCGACACCACGAGCGGCGACACCTACCGGATCCTCGGCACCGGCTTCCGCGCGGAGAGCTGCCCCGGCGACAGCGGCGTCTACGTCGGCATCGCCGAGGGCGACGTGCTGCCGGACGTCTCGGAGCGGGAGAACACCGAGCAGTTCCTGGCCGTGGACTGGGTGACCCCCGGACGGATCGTCGACGGGGCGTTCAGCAGCACCCTGTCCCTGCCCGACGGGGCGCCGGAGGGCACGGTCTCCGTCTTCACCTGGCAGGCCCACACGCACTCCAACACCAGCCAGGACACCGTCACCTCGCTGCCCGGGAGGGACGCCGGACCCGTGACGACCACGACCACGCTCCGGGTCCTGAAGAAGCCGGCCGCCGGTGGACGCGGTGCGATGCGCATCCTCGTCACCGCGGACGGCGCGCCGGCCACGGGGCGGGTGGAGCTGAAGGTCCGCCAGTCCGGCCGGGTCGAGACCCATCGGGCCACGCTGCGCTCGGGCGGCAAGGTGAAGGTGCGGCTGGACCGGGCCAGCGAGGGCAAGCTCGTGGCGGTCGCCACCTACCCGGGCGACGAGGGCCACGACCGGTCCAAGGACCGGGTCCGCTTCAAGGTGCGCTGATCACGGTGCGCTGATCACGGTGCGCTGACCGCGCGCAGCACGAACGTCGCCACGCTCTCCGGGGCCAGGCCCCGGGGAGCGAGGCAGGCGTGGATGAGCGCCAGCGTCGCGTCGAGGTCGTCGACGGTGAAGAGACCGGCGCGCTGGCCGTCGTCCAGCACTTCCCGCAGCACCTCCTCGACCGCGACGACGTGCTCGCGGATGGCCTCGCGCGACTCGGGTGGGAGCACGCCGTACAGCCGTGGGCCCAGGCCGAGGTGGAACTCCTCGCCGGACGCCAGGTGGTGGCGCACGTAGGCGCGCAGCCGCGCGGCCGGGTCGGGGGCCTGGGCCAGGACCTCCTCGAGACGCTGGAGGTAGCGCGAGGTCTCATGGGTGGCGAAGGCGACGACCACCGACTCCTTGTCGGGGAAGTGGTGGTAGATCGTGGTGCGGCCGACCTCGGCGCCGGCCGCGATCTGCGCCATCGTGATCGCGTCGAAGCTGCGCTCGGCCAGCAGGTCGGCGAAGGCGGCGAAGACGCGCTGGTGGATCTGTGCGCGGTGCTCGGCGAGCGACCCGCCGGTGATCCTGGGCACGGGGCTACGTCAGGTCCGGGGCAGGTCGGCGCGGAGCATGCCGGTGGCCATGGAGACGAGGTTGCGCACGAAGGTCTCGGTGTCCAGCCCCAGGCGCTGCGTCGAGCCGCGCTCCTCGGCCCGGGCGCGATCGCCGATGGCCCGCAGGACGAAGGAGGTCAGCAGTGCCAGGCGCTCGGCTCGGACCTCCTCGGGCATCTCGGGCATCCGCGCGGAGATGAGCTCGTAGACGGGGACCCCGCCGGTGCGCTCGAGCGCCGCACGGACGTCGGCGTCCTTGTCGTGCTGCTCGTCGGCGATCAGGTCGGCGACGATCACCAGGTAGCAGCGACCGCTCCACCCGGTCTCCGAGAGCTCGGTCGCCGGTCGCACCAGCGCCTCCAGGGCCGCGGGGAGGTCGTCGGCGGGGCGCTCCAGCGCCGCCTGGTGCAGGCGGTGCTCGCGCTCGGCGAGGAAGTCGGCGTGCTGCTCGAGCACCGCGGCGAGCAGTCCCTCGCGCGAGCCGAAGTGGTAGTGGACCGCGCCCCGGTTGCGCTGGCCGGCCTGGCGGGTGATGTCGAGCAGCGAGGCGTTGGCCACGCCGTGCTCGGCGAAGGCCCGCGTGGCCGCGACCAGGAGCCGCTCGCGGGTCTCGGCGCCGCTCGAGGCAGGACCGGCGGAGGGCCCGGCGGAGGGCCCGACGGAGGGACCGTCAGCGGGTGTGCCCGGGGAGGAGGGTGCGGTCATGGTGGGCTCCTGTCAGATCCGGGGGACGACGCGGCTGAGGAGGTCGCCCATGCGCGAGGCGGCCGCGCGACCGGCCTCGATCACCTCGGAGTGGTCCAGCGGCTGGTCGCTGATGCCGGCCGCCAGGTTGGTGACCAGGCTGATGCCCAGCACCTCCATGCCCGCCTCCCGAGCCGCGATGGCCTCGAGCGTGGTGCTCATGCCCACCAGGTGGCCACCGAGGACACCGGCCATCCGGACCTCGGCGGGGGTCTCGTAGTGCGGTCCGGGGAACTGGACGTAGACGCCCTCGTCGAGGGACGGCTCGACCTCGCGGCACATCGCGCGCAACCGCGCGGAGTAGAGGTCGGTGAGGTCGACGAAGCGGGCACCCACGATCGGGGAACGGCCGGTGAGGTTGATGTGGTCGCTGATCAGGACCGGGGTGCCGGGGGTCCAGGACTCCTTGAGGCCACCGCAGCCGTTGGTCAGCACGATCGCCCGGCAACCGGCGGCGGCGGCCGTGCGCACACCGTGGACGACGGCCTCCACGCCCTTGCCCTCGTAGTAGTGGGTGCGGGAGAGGAAGACCAGCAGCTGGCGGTCACCGGCGCGCACCGAGCGGATCTTGCCGCTGTGCCCGGCGACGGCCGCGGCCGAGAAGCCGGGCAGGTCGGTGGTGTCGATCTCGGCGGTCGCCTCACCGAGGGCGTCCACGGCCGGGAGCCAGCCGGACCCGAGGACCAGCGCGACGTCGTGGCGCTCGACCCCCGTCAGCTCCGCGAGGCGGGCGGCGGCGTCGTCGGCGCGGGTGTAGGGCGTCGGCTCGTCAGTCACGAGCGGTGAGGATACGCCCCTCCGGTCCCGTGGAGGGACCGACTCACAGGCCCGTCGAGCGGCAGGGGCGCCGGCGCAGGGCGGCGACGTAGTCGTCGGGCGCGTCGGCGGCCTCGGCGGCGTCGGCCAGCACGCCCAGGTGCAGGGCGGAGGGCAGCCCGCCCTCGTAGGCGTCGAGGACGTAGGCCCAGGCCACGACCTCCCCGGTCAGCGTGGAGACCCGCACCTTGGTCTTGCGGTAGAGGCCGCTGTCGGCGGACTCCCAGCCGTCCAGGGCCGTCTCGTCCTCACGGGTCACGTCGTAGATCGCGACGAAGACCTGCTCGAAGGCGTCCTGGACGATGGTCGGCAGGGCGCCGTCCCACCCGTGCTCCTCACCGCCGAACGTCAGTCGCCAGCCCTCCAGCCAGCCGGTCGTGCGCAGCGGCGAGTGCGGGCAGCGCTCGCTCATCCGGGCGGGATCGAGGTTGGTCCCGTAGGCGGCGTAGAGCGTCACGACACCGAAGGCTAACGCTCGTGCGTCCGGGACTAGGGTGGACCTCGTGACGACCCACTTCGATGTCCTCGTTCTCGGTGCAGGCCCCGGCGGCTACGTGGCCGCCATCCGCGCGGCGCAGCTCGGCAAGACCGTCGCCGTCGTGGAGGAGAAGTACTGGGGCGGTGTGTGCCTCAACGTCGGCTGCATCCCCTCCAAGGCGCTGCTGAAGAACGCCGAGCTCGCCCACGTCCTGACCCACGACAAGGCCAAGTACGGCATCGAGGGCGACGCCACGATGTCCTTCGGCCCCACCCACGCGCGCAGCCGCAAGGTCAGCGAGGGGATCGTCAAGGGCGTCCACTTCCTGATGAAGAAGAACAAGATCACCGAGATCGACGGCTGGGGCACCCTCACGGGCCCGACCTCGATCGACGTCAAGGACAAGGACGGTGGGACCACCTCCTACACCTGCGACGACCTGATCATCGCCACCGGCGCGAAGGTCCGGCTGCTGCCCGGCCTGGAGCTGAGCGAGAACGTCGTGACCTACGAGGAGCAGATCCTCGACTCCGACCTGCCCTCCTCGATGATCATCGGCGGCTCCGGTGCGATCGGTGTCGAGTTCGCCTACGTGATGAAGAACTTCGGCGTCGACGTCACGATCGTGGAGTTCCTCGACCGCATCGTCCCCACCGAGGACGCGGACGTGTCCAAGGAGCTCGCCAAGCACTACAAGAAGCTCGGCGTGAAGATCATGACCTCCACGAAGGTGGAGAAGGTCGAGGACACCGGCTCGGGCGTCAAGGTCACCGTCAGCCCCGCCGACGGCGGCGAGAGCCAGGTGCTCGAGGCCGACAAGTTCCTCGCCGCCTTCGGCTTCGCGCCCCGCCTGGACGGCTACGGGCTCGA
>Ga0310345_10003874_pt1 | contig 13923 bp, 15 predicted proteins | sample HC15DNA20500_MG_FD_204667 | JGI IMG/M metagenome (GOLD analysis project Ga0310345, IMG submission 204667) | Marine microbial communities from station ALOHA, North Pacific Subtropical Gyre - HC15-DNA-20-500_MG | ecosystem: Environmental > Aquatic > Marine > Oceanic | place: Pacific Ocean: North... | reverse complement strand
CAATAAATGATTAGTTGGATTTCGAACCCTAAATATCAAGGTCATGCTTTTCTCTTTTTTCTGGATGCTAAAACTGAGTTTAGGATCACCTTTTCCAATTAATAATTTACTCCTACCCTGTTCTGATTTATCCTCTAAACTTTTTAAATCACCATAATACTCCCCATTTATTGAGGCTGATTTTAGACGGTAAGAGTCAACACCCAAATTGGAAAAAATTCCAGCTTCTATGATCCCCAAACCATTGTCAAAAACCAATTCTATTCCAGCATCTTCACAGTGCAGACAAGTAAGATAGCTAAGACGATTGAGCACAGGAAGTTTCTGATCATCTAAGGAATAGTCAAAAGTGGCATCAGTAGATTCTCCTACAGGAAATAAAGGAACTTCTTCAAATACTTCATCCCTTCTAATGAGATGAACATATCTTTTACTTAATCGATTGTAGCGGACAAGTATGTTCCTTTTAGTTTCCAATCTAGGAACAAAAGGGAGTTGGTTAAAAGTATAGTAAGTTTTCCACTTCATTATAGGTGTAGAAATAACTTCTATTTTTACTTTTTCGACTTGCTGAAGCTGACTATTAAACCGCTCATAAACCCATCGATTACCCAATTGTAACGGTAAATATCCGGGTCCTATTGATGTAACTTTCTGAACAGTGTCGTTGTTGACCAGATCTTGAAAATTAGAACTATTTAGCGACAGGGGGAAATTTTCATTAGTATAAAATATTATTCCTAACAAAGTGATCAACGACCCAGTAGCGCTTAAAGTTTTCAGAATTTGTCTAATCAACAACATCGAAGTCTATCATTAAAACTTACGTTTTAAATTATGAGTAAATTATTAATACTTTATGAAGGAATTTAGCTAGAAATTTTACCATATCAATTCTGTAAAATACTGACTGGCTATCCATTATCAACTCAAATTCTCAACAATATTCCTCTAGACTTGATTATTTAATGACAGTGTATTAAAAGATTTTACTAGCGTTTCTTCTCCCATTTAAAATCAAACCCACCTTTCCAAAAGTGCTCAGAATTTTATTTAAGTTTAAACCCTATTAATAACAAGCCCCTAGGCTGTACTCAGCAAGTTATTGTAAAAAAACATTTACAAGATTGTTCATGCCGTTATGCCTAGAGTGGCAGTGGAATTATAAGTTTGTGGAAGACTGATTAGTGAAAACAACTTTTAATCAAATAGTTTTGAAAGGAAATAGAAAAACTGGCAAGAATTGATGAACAAGGTATTTACTCTTCAAGCAATCCTTCTTCCAACATCTCTTGACAACTAATACAGTGTCGGGTCCAAGGAACAGCTTCTAACCTCTTGGCTTGAATATTGCTCTTACAGGATATACAAATTCCAAAACATCCCTCATTAATACGATCTAATGCTTCATCCACTAATTGAAGTATAAATCTCTCATTGCTACTATGACTAAAAAGAAACTCCTTGGTATAGGAACTAGCTGCCTTATCTGCAATATCTTGTGTAGCATCTTCGTCTGCTTCACGTCCATACTGCTCTGTTTTAGATACCATTTGTAATAATTCTTCTTTTTTATATTGAAGTTTCTTTTTTAATCGATCTAATTTTCTAGCTGCCATGGTTACATACCCCAAATGGACTATTGAACAAATTGATAAGAGAAATGCAGTTATTTCTATTTACAATATTACAGTCTTAGAAACAAAATGGGATATTTTACCTATAAAAATAAAGAGAACCAACCTATTTGTGATATGGGTGTTGGTTTATCAAGGTAAGAGCTCTATAGATTTGCTCAACAAGAATAAGTCTTGCCATTTCGTGATTAAATGTCATTGGTGAAAGTGATACGAGTCGCTGACACCTACTTTTCACTACACTTGAAAGACCACCTGCTCCCCCAAGAACAAAAACTAATTTTTTGAGTGAGTGCTCACGCCGTTCATCAATAATCTCAGCAAATCTTTCCGATCCCATTTGTTGTCCAAGTGGGTCCAAAGCTATTAGATAGTCATCTCTATCAATCTTACTCAATAATCTACTGCCCTCTACCAACACAGATTGAGCAATATTCAAGCCTTGTGTGGGTTTAACCTCAGAAAAAGTCAGTTCAGAAAAGTGCCGTATTCGAGATTGGTACTCTTCTATGAGCCTGGCCAGCCAAGGATTCTTGGTTTTTCCAACCCACCTTAAAACAATTTTCATCTGACTACCAAAAGATTTACTTTACCAACTACACCATTTTATAAACCCACTTTCTATTGGGTTAATGTTGGTGAATGCTAGATTAATCTGTCATATCAGAAGTAGCAATTGTCAACGCTTCCCTCCATATGCGCTCTAAATTATAAAAAGATCGAACCTCATCTAAAAAAATATGCACAATAAAATCATTGTAGTCCATTAGAACCCATTGGGCCTTTCGATAGCCTTCAATATGTTCGGGATATCGTCCACTTTTTTTCAGTTGCTCCTCAACCTCATTTGAAATTGCCTGAATTTGAGGAGCAGAAGAACCTGAACACAAGATAAAAAAATCAGTGAACTGAGCTAAATTTCGAAGGTCCAGTACTAGTAAGTCAAGGGCCTTTTTTGATTTAGCAGCCTCAAAAGCACATTGTAAATAAGAATCAATGATCTTCAATTAAATGCTCGTACCTCTATACAAACAATTTTTTGTAATGTATTCATTCACAGAAGTAGGTAATTGCTCACTCACATCTTTCCCCTCCCAAATACGTTTTCTAATATCTGTTGAGGACAGGGAATTTGAAAAATTTTGATATAGAACAAAACGGTGACTCACTTGCAAAACACTTTCATTTTTATCTTTAATAACATAAATGTCATTTAGAAAATCTTTAGGAATTTTTAACCTCAGTTGATTCTCCTGAGAACCAGGTCTAGAAAAAATAAGAAACCGACAAAGCTCAGGTAATAGATCGAAATCCTTCCAACATGCAATATCAAAAAAAGAATCAAGACCCATGATAAAAAATACTTCTGAAGATTTCCCAAATAATTTCTTAAGTTGCTGAATAGTATCTATTGAATAAGACTTTCCGTAACGATTATTTTCTAAGCTAGAAGGAATTAGTTTAGATTGGTTCATAGCTGCCAAAGAAACCATTGCATGTCGATCAGGATAACTAGCCTCAGTACCTTGAACCTTGTGAGGAGGAATAGCAGCAGTGACTAGATAAACTACTTCTAGTTCAGCTAAGCGGAGTGCAAGTAATGCCAGTTCAATATGACCGCAATGGACTGGGTCAAAGGTTCCTCCTAGTAAACCAATTCTCAAATTTTACCTCCACTAGTATCTTGAAGAGGGAAGGACAACAATTACAATAGCTTATAAAGTAGAAAATCCCTTTAACATTTTCCAAATCTTGACTTTTAGTTCTGAAAGACCCTGTCCTTTAACTGAGGAAATTGGTTGGCATTCAAGTCCTTGTCTCTTTGCCATTTGACAAAGAACTTTTAATTGATCTGGGTTCTGCATTGCATCGATCTTAGTGGCAACTATTAAGGTGGGTTTCTGAAGCAAATTTGGACTAAAAGCGTTAAGTTCTTGGATTACTGCTTCATAATCTGAGAAGGGTTCACGACCATCCACTGCTGACATATCAACTAAGTGTAATAAGATTTTGGTCCGTTCAATATGTCGAAGAAATTTAATACCCAGGCCTTGACCTAGGTGAGCTCCAGCAATTAACCCGGGAATATCAGCTACAACAAAGCTTTGGTAGTCTTCAAGAAGTACCACCCCCAAAACAGGTTCCAGTGTTGTAAAGGGGTAATTAGCAATTTTTGGGCGAGCTGCTGAAATTCGAGAGATTAAGGTGGATTTTCCAACATTGGGGAAACCTACTAACCCGACATCAGCTAATAACTTAAGTTCAAGATGTAAATCAAGGTTTTCACCTGGAACTCCATTTTCAAAGTACCGTGGTGCCCGATTAACTGAGGTGGCAAATCGAGCGTTACCCCTACCACCACGACCACCTTTACATATAAGGATTACTTCATTGGACACTGTGAAGTCATGAATAAGCTTACTTTGATTAGATTCAAAAGCCAATGTGCCTACTGGAACCTCAATCGTCAAATCTGAACCATCTCGTCCATGACAGTTACTTCCCAGACCATGTTCTCCCCTTTTAGCCGTACAAACTTTTTTATATCTGAACTGACTTAGGGTGGTTTGACTTGAAACTGCTTTCATATAGACATGTCCCCCACGACCTCCATCACCACCACTGGGACCTCCTCGTGGAACATATTTTTCTCGGCGAAATGCACGACATCCACAGCCACCATCTCCTGCTCTAATGATAATATTTGTCTCATCTAAAAACATTGTAATCCCAAAAATAAAATCCCCTGTCATGTGACGTTCAAAGTCACATAACAGGGGACGTCGCAACCAAATTATTTCCTATTCCTTTACAGGCTGGATCTCAACAAACCGTCCTTTACTTCCTCTGTTCTGAAACTTAACTAGGCCCGAAACACGAGCAAACAATGTGTCATCTTTGCCAAGACCGACAAAAGAACCTGGCTTAATTCTAGTACCCCGTTGGCGCACCAAAATAGAACCACCCGTTACCAACTGTCCATCAAAACGCTTTACACCAAGCCTCTGAGCATTAGAATCTCGACCATTTCTAGAGCTGCCTCCCGCTTTTTTATGAGCCATTGATCTCCCTATATACTGACATCTTTATTCAAACTATAATTGAATTAATCTGAACGGCAGTATAAGACTGCCTATGTCCTAGAAGTCTCCTATATTGTTTTCTTCGCTTATACTTTAAAACTTTGACCTTCTTTGCCCGACCAAGCTCAACCACCATTCCACGAACTACTGCCTTTTCAACCAAGGGTTTTCCAATAGTACCTGTGTTGTCATTGTGAACTATTAAAACCTGCTTAAATTCCACTTCATCACCAAGTTTTTGTTCTAGTTTCTCTACACGAACAACTTCGCCAGGTGCTACTTTATATTGCTTACCTCCCGATCTAATAACTGCGTACATAAATACCTCTTACCCGAATTTGGAATAAAATTATAAACAGCATCCTGACGTACTGTCAATGGCTAGAAGAATCTCCTTAACAAAAGAACTTAACAAAAATTTACAAGTCAGCCCTATTAATAGAACTAAGTTATTGAATTACTTGACTTAATCATTTTGAATTTTACAAAAACCATCATCCTAGTTATTTTCATCAGCGAAATCCACATTTACCTTTCGACCAATGATTCCTTTCTCATAACCTAAATCTAAAAGTAGTTGCACCGCTTTACGTTCAGCTTCACCATATCCAAGTGTCCGCTCATTAACATACATCCCAACAAACCGATCAGCTAATAGAGGGTCCATATCACGAGCGAACTGCAGAGCATAAGCTAATGCTTCTTCACGATGTTCGAGTCCATATTTAATGCTTTCTTTAAGAATTTTCGAAATCAAACTGATAGCTGAAGACCCAAGATTCCTCCGAATTACATTACCGCCAAGAGGTAAAGGTAAATCCGTTTTCTGATTCCACCATTCACCCAAATCTACTACTTTACTCAACCCAACATTTGAATATGTCAACTGACCTTCATGAATTACTAATCCTCCATCAGCTCGACCGTCAAAAACCGCCTGGAAGACTTGATCAAAAGGAACAACAATTGAGTCAAAATCAGGTTCAAAAAGCTTCAGAATCAGGTAGGCAGAAGTCATCTTACCAGGAATTGCAATAACTTTTCCCTTTAGATCACTTGGCTTAATAGGTTTTTTAGAAACTACCAATGGGCCGTAGCGGTCTCCCATACTGGCTCCACTATCAAGTAACATATATTTTTCATATAGGAAGGCATAGGCATGAAAAGAAATTGCTGTAACCTCATATTTTTCCTCCATTGCTTGACGATTTAAAGTCTCTATATCACTAAGAACATGGAGAAACTCAAAACCACCACTATCGATCCTTTTTTCAGCAAGAGCATAAAACATAAAAGCATCATCTGAATCTGGGCTATGAGCAATAGTTATGGCATTAGATGACATCAGAAGATTTATTCTCCTTTTAAGATTGAAATTAGCACTTTAGTAACTAAACCTAGTCGAAAATCCAACAAAATTAAAGTTTATTAACCATATGAAACTGGTATATTAATCTGGAACAGTCTCCCACAGCAATTTGAAATTTTTGTAGAATCTAGTTGTCAAAATCCTTTTTTCACTTTTAACAACAGTTCTCATGATTCTTTGTGGCATTAATTATTTAAAATCCTACGATAAACACTTGTAACTGAAAAAGCATAAAAAGCCATGCCATTTCTTGATCTTCCAACAGGTGCCTGTGTTTATTACGAACGCAAAGGTAAAGGACCGCCACTTATACTCATCATGGGTACAGGATTAGACTGCTCCTGTTGGAAGTACCAAATCAATGCTTACTGTCAATACTTTGAATGCATTTCATTCGATAATCGGGGTACTGGTAAAACAAGAGGAACCCAGACTCCTCTAAGTGTATCTCTTATGGCAGCTGACACTGCTGCTCTGATACAAAGCCTCAAACTTGGACCGGCTCATATTTCTGGTCTCTCCTTAGGATCATGCATAGCCCAAGAACTTACTCTAAATTACCCTGAGCTGGTTACTACGTTGCAACTCCATGGCACATGGGGACGGGCTTACGGATATGCCAAAAGAAAATTCCGAGCCCAAGTTAGGTTACTTGAAAAACTAGACTTACGCGCTTTCTACGAGATAAATGTACTTTGGTTCATGACACCTAAATATATGAACCTCTATCCTGATAAAGTAACAAATCAAATTAATCAGATTATTCAAAGTGGTCCCCAAATAGACCTACTCAAACAACAATATCAAGCTGATTTAGACCATGACACTCTAGATCGTTTGCCTCAGATCAAGGTACCATCTCTTGTAACTGTTGGAAGTTTCGACCTAGCTCTTCCCCCAATGTATGGTAAAGAGGTATCATCAGCTATTCCTAACTGCGAATTTTTTATGTTTAAGAATGGTGGACATCTTCATAATATTGAAGAATCAGAAGAGTTCAATAAAATCACTCTTGAATTTTTACAGCGACATTCACTTTAGAAATAATACAAACCGTTTTCAACTCAAGAAAAATGAATCTATTCCTTTCAAATTAGTTTAACCTCTAAAAATATTGTCTAAAACGATTACATTTTTATTGGTAAAGAAAGCTTCGTAGGATATGCACCTAGTAGTTTTCCGTTGGCCATTCGAAAATCTACATACCATGCTTTCTGTAGTATTGCTAATTCAGGATGCTAAGAAGTATTTTTTCAATAAAGAGTTTGAAAGTAAATTAATTACTTTTAGTAATATTTTTTTTCTATGCTAAAAACTCCTTTAACACAACTCACAGAAGAAGAAGAAATGTTCAGGGATGCTATTCGAATTTTCTCTGAAGACCAAATTAAACCTTTAACTCAGAAGATGGATGAGGAAGAAACCTTTCACTCTGATCTCCTTAAACAATTTTTTGAAATAAATCTGATGGGAATTCAAATCCCTGAACAGTGGGGAGGGGCTGGTGGAAGCTTTTTTATGTCTATTTTAGCAGTAGAAGAATTGTCCCGTGTTGATCCTTCAGCCGGAGTAATCGTTGATGTGCAAAATACCCTAGTTAATAATGCTCTCTTGAATTGGGGTAGTGAAAAACAAAAATCCCAATATTTACCTCAACTATCAAGCCACAAAGTAGGGGCTTATGCTCTATCTGAAGCGGGGGCTGGCAGTGATGCATTTGCCCTTAAAACAACAGCAACACCGGATGGTAACTCTTTTCTACTCAATGGCCAAAAACTCTGGACAACGAATGCCATTGAAGCTGATATTTTTATTGTATTTGCAACACTTGACTATAATTTAGGTCACCGGGGGATTACTGCTTTTCTTGTTGAGAAAAGTTTTCCTGGATTCTCTCTTGGGAAAAAAGAGATTAAGCTTGGGATTCGAGCAAGTAGTACTTGTGAAGTAATTTTGAATAACTGTAAAGTACCTAATGAAAATGTCCTAGGAGAAATTGGTAACGGCTACAAGGTTTCTATTGAAACACTAAACGAAGGGAGAATTGGAATAGCTGGCCAGATGGTTGGATTAGCTGATGGTGCTCTGCATTTTGCAATTCAATACTCAAAAGAACGGAAACAGTTTGACCAATCCCTATATAAATTTCAGGCTATTCGATTTCAGCTTGCAGAGCTTTCCACCCAACTTGAGGCAGCCCGCCTATTAACCTACAATGCTGCCAGAATGAAAGATATTGGAAAACCTTTTATTCGAGAAGCAGCTATGGCCAAGTACTTTGCATCTCAAGCCGCTGAAAAAATAACCTCCCAAGCAATAGAAATTTTGGGGGGTTACGGTTATACAAGAGATTATCCTGTTGAAAAATATTTTCGTGATTCCAAAATAGGAAAAATCTATGAAGGTACTTCTTTCATGCAATTAGAAACTATTGCCAAATCTATTCTGTCTAAAAAAGATTAAAATGAATGAAAAAACTGGCTTACTCCTTATTGATCATGGAAGTCGTAAACAAGATGCAAATAAAGTTGTCATTGAGGTAGCTAGTTTAGTCCATAAAATGTCAAACTTCTTAATTGTTCAACATGCCCATATGGAATTAGCTGCCCCTTCCCTCCAACAAGCATTTGAAAGATTCGTCGCAGCTGGTGTACATAATATTATTGTGCAACCTTATTTTCTTGCTCCCGGGAGGCACTCCACCTCGGATATTCCAAAAATGGTAGGAAAGATAGCCCAAAAACATCCCAAACTTTCTATTCAAATAGGTGCTCCCCTTGGGGTCCACCGTAAAATGGCTGAGCTTGTTCTAGAAAGAGTGAGGGAAGCTGATAAACTCAACTTACTCTCTAAATAAAATTTCAAAACCATAGAAACTCTACCTAGTTAATTTTTTCGAACTTAAAGAAACTTAAGGACCAAATAAATTAAAGAATTTATAAGGATAACCTTCATACTCCTCTATATTAATATTCGAATTGAATTTTTAAATATAAATCATCCTCACTTTGGCCGAAAGGGAGCTACAAAAGGAAAACTTAAAGTGCTTTTTAGGTTAAATAAATGACTAACCAAGAAACATTATTTACAATCAATTTCTATAACTAGATATAAACTATTTTATTCAAAAAATAACTTTTTTATATGAATTCCTCAGACACAAAAAAAGTCAAAGCACTAAAGCCAGGTGACACTATTGGAATTGTCGCTCCTGCTAGTCAAGTTGACCGTAAAACTTTTTTGCGCGGGGTTTCTGAAATTGAAACCTTAGGATATCAAGTTCAGTACAGTGATTTGTTATTTTCTGATCACTATTATTTTGCTGGTACTCATTTCCAAAGAGCTGAAAACCTCATGGAATTCTTTACCAACCCTAAAATTAAGGCTGTCTTTTGTGCTCGTGGAGGTTATGGCAGCCAATATCTATTAAACCTATTGGACACTAATAAATTAAAAGCCAATCCTAAGATTTTTTTAGGTTACAGTGATGTCACTACCCTTCTTCAATACCTAGAAAACCAATGTGATATGGTCTGTTTTCATGGACCTATGGTTTCGAGAGAGTTTGCTTTAGGCGAACCCTACTACCTCAAAGAGAGTCTGCAGAACTGCTTAACAAGAACCTCTCCAGGTGCACAACTCCATTTACCCCAGACAGAAACTCTTATGCCGGGCCGAGTTCGAGGTCGTTTGACAGGGGGATGTCTTTCACTTTTAACTGCTTGCTTAGGAACTCCTTATGAGCTCTGTTCCAAAAATAAGATTTTATTTCTGGAGGATGTTAATACCAAACCCTACCAGTTAGATCGGATGCTGCTGCAGCTTAAACTCGCTGGAAAATTAGAAGAAATCCGAGGATTAATTTTTGGTGAAATGCTTAGTTGTGAGGATTTATCTAAAAGTTTTACTTTGCAGGAAATCATTCTTAACGTTGTTCATCAATTAGACATTCCAGTTTGGTACGGACTACCGTCTGGACATACTAGTGGAAGAGGTTTAACCCTACCTTTTGGAGTAGAAATACAGATGGATACTAGTGAGAAATGGCTTAAAATTGAGGAATCTGCTGTCATTGAATAGAGCAAGGCTGATTGCTGAATGATAATCTTGAAATAATATTTTAGAAAACTTTTTCACACCTAAAATAGGTAGCTTAAATCGAAAAATCATGATTCTAGACTCACTAGACACTTCAAAAAAAATTCATCTTGTTGGTATATGTGGAACTGGGATGGCCTCGCTGGCTGGAATGCTTCACACTAAGGGATTTCATGTTACCGGTTCGGATCAAAATATTTATCCGCCAATGTCAACCTTTTTGCAAGGGTTAGGCATCCCTGTCTTAAAAGGGTTTACAGAGTCAAATTTAAAACCCCATCCTGATTTAGTTGTGATAGGCAATGTAGCTTCACGTGGTAACCCCGAAGTCGAGCTCACATTGAATGAAAAGATCCCCTATATTTCAATGGCAGAAATCGTAAAAGATGTGTTCATCAGAGGAAAGAAATCAGTTGTAGTAACTGGGACTCATGGTAAAACGACCACAACTGCTTTACTAGCTTGGATTTTAGAATTTGGAGGTCTCCACCCCTCTTTCATGCTGGGTGGAATTGCTGAAAACTTTAAAAGTAGTTTTCAGATAAGTGATTCTATTTATTTTGTAATTGAAGGAGATGAGTATGACACTGCTTTTTTTGATAAGGGCCCAAAATTCCTGCACTATCTACCTGAAGTAGTCATCTTCAATAATTGTGAATTTGACCATGCTGATATCTATCCTAACTTTGCTGCCGTACAACAAAGTTTTTCTAGATTAATTAATATTATTCCTTCTAAAGGAATGTTGATTGCAGGCTGGGACAACAAAGTTGTGCAGAATCTAAGCGCTCAATCACTCTCCCCAGTCATCTCATATGGAACACAAGAAGGTGTTCAATGGAGAGCCTGCTCTTTTGAATATTCAAAACAATCAACTCGATTTCAAGTAATTAGAGAGGGACAGTTATGGGGACACCTCGAGATCCCTCTAGCAGGAGTTTTTAATATACGCAATGCATTAGCTGCAATCATTTGTGCTAATCATTTTGGATTACCCAAAAAAATTATTTCTCAAGCTTTACTTCATTTCAAGGGTGTGAAACGCCGGCTGGAGCTTCGCGGTGAAGCTAAAGGTATCATGGTTTTTGATGATTTTGCTCATCACCCTTCTGCAATTAAAGCAACTTTAACAGGAATAAAAGCAAGATTTCCTAAAAACCGAATTTGGGCAATTTTCGAACCCAGATCTGCAACCTCTAGACGCAAGGTTTTCCAAAAGCAATTTTCTCAATGTTTCGACCAAGCTGACAACATAGTTTTGTGTTCGATTTTTGCACCTGAAAGATTATCGTCTAACCTTCAATTAAATCTCGAACAGTTAGTTAGCGACTTAAGAAAACAAAGTTGCCACCAAGTAGAATTTTATTCGTCTGCAAACGAAATTGTCGAACATATCTCTCCTAAACTTCTTTCAGGAGACAAGGTTGTCATTATGTCTAATGGAGGATTTGATAATATTCATACCAAATTATTAGATGCTCTAAATTAAGATTTATGGGGAAAACATTCTTAATTCAGTTCTATACCGCAGAAATATCCACTTTTGGAAGAAAACCACAGAACATAAATTTGTTCAAAGAATTAAAATTAATCTTAGGTTTTTAAAAATACCTATCACTAAAATGTCGTTGTGATGAGAAAAGTAAATTTTAAAACATTTAAAAATAAGTAATTTCTGGTGCTTCGAACTTTTTCTGCTATTTTTGTGGTTTTACTCTTTGGTTGCATTGTTGGACCTTTATGTTTACTGCTCAGTCTGTTCCGAAAAAACCAAAATATTTTGTACTGGATTGGAAGAACAGGATGTCAGCTTGGACTAACTGTAGCTGGAATTAAGGTTGAAGTGCAAGGACTCGAATTCTTGAATCCCAGTCAAAATTATCTTTTTCTTGCTAACCATCAAAGTTATTGTGATCCACCAGCCATCATAACAACAATTCCCTTAAATATTCGATTGATCCTAAAAAAAGAATTACAGAGGATCCCTTTGCTAGGGATCATTATGAATAAAGGGGGATTCATCTTCATCAACCGCTGTAAACAGATAGAATCTTTCAAAAAAATGGTAAATATAGTAGACCAACTACAACAAGGATATTCTTTTTTGATTTACCCTGAAGGTACCCGTACTCGAACTGGACACTTAGGATCTTTTAAGAAAGGAGTATTTGCTTTAGCCATTAATTCTAAAGTACCCATTATCCCTATAACAGTTTCTGGTAGCTATGCCCTCATGCCTCCTTCTAGTTTTTTAATAAAATCAGGAACTATTAAGTTAACATTAAACCAACCTATCTTGACTACCAAATTTCATTTGAGGGACCGACATCTTTTGATGCATCAAGTGCGGGAAACGATAATTAAAAATCTACAAAATTCAGAAAAACCAAGTTCTAATCATGAACAGAAAGAAGCCTTACAACAGACACATTAGTCAGTCATAAATACTAGTTCTTTAAACAATCTACTTCTATTTCCGATTCACCTGGTCCTTAATTAATAACCTTTGGGTCTGATCTTGTTGGTCAGCAAGAAGGTCAAACAACCCACATATGAAGACACGATTTTCTGCTCTCTGCTATATAAGAAAAATTTTTTCTGAAAAACAACTTTTTTCCATTGACAAACTTTAAAATTTATCCACTTTGGTACAAAAGGACCTGTACCACACTGCAAATCAATGATATAAAGAGAGTTGTAGACGTTTGACAACAGTCTGGAGAGATTCTTACTAGGGGGTTCTTGACTTGAAATCATAATCCCGTATACTTGCGCTCTTCAATATAGTAGGAGTTCCAATTTACTTCCAATCTTATTCGAACTCAAAAATTTCATGAAAATCCATGAATATCAGGCCAAATCTTTACTTAGTCAGCATGGGGTTAGTGTCCCTCGAGGTAGAGTAGCTGAAACCAAGGAACAGGTATTTGAAATTGCCTCTGAACTTGGAGGTTTAGTTGTCATTAAAGCCCAAATTCATGCGGGTGGACGTGGTAAAGGAGGAGGTATCCAATTAAGTAGGTCACCTGAAGAAGCAAGAAAAATTGCAGATTCAATGTTAGGTATGAAACTCGTCACCCATCAAACCGGACCTGAAGGTCAAATTGTTAAACGGGTTTTAGTCGAAGAAGGACTACCTATTAAACAGGAATTCTACTTAAGTATGGTAATTGATCGTAACTCAGCCCAAGTAGTAGTCATTGCTAGTAAAGAGGGGGGGGTTGAGATCGAAAAATTAGCACAAGAAAAACCTGAGCTAATTCTTAAGGAGTATATAGAGCCCTCACTCGGTCTCTGCCCTTTCCAAGCACGAAAATTAGCTTTTGCCTTAGGCTTACCAACAAAATTAGTGGGCCAAGCTACTCGATTCTTCTCCTCACTTTATCAAGCCTTTGAATCAACTGATGCTTCTTTAATTGAAATTAATCCTCTATTACTTAACGATGATAATCAGTTTTATGCTCTGGATGCAAAAGTTACGTTTGACGACAATGCACTATACCGCCATCCAGAAATGAAAAAGCTTCGGGATACTGATGAAGAAGAACCTCTTGAAATCGAAGCCAGCAAATACAAACTTAACTACATAAAACTAGACGGAAATGTTGGATGCATGGTAAACGGTGCAGGGTTAGCGATGGCTACAATGGACATTATTAAACTAACTGGAGGCTCTCCAGCAAATTTTCTTGATGTAGGCGGAGGAGCTACTGCAGAACAGGTAAAAAATGCTTTT
>Ga0310345_10003873_pt1 | contig 13929 bp, 11 predicted proteins | sample HC15DNA20500_MG_FD_204667 | JGI IMG/M metagenome (GOLD analysis project Ga0310345, IMG submission 204667) | Marine microbial communities from station ALOHA, North Pacific Subtropical Gyre - HC15-DNA-20-500_MG | ecosystem: Environmental > Aquatic > Marine > Oceanic | place: Pacific Ocean: North... | reverse complement strand
GACGATAGATCAAGAAAAACTAGGAGTTATGCAGTCGGCTGGCGTCACCCGGTTAAGCTTTGGCGTACAAGCCATGCAGGACTCGTTACTGGAAAGCATTGGTCGGGTTCATAAGTCTGACGATGCACGGCGCAGCCTTGATCTAGCAAGACAAACCGGAGTTCAGAACATCAACCTGGATCTGATCTTTGCTCTGCCCGGCCAAACCTTAGAACAATGGCAACAGACACTAGAGACCATCATTCAGTTATCTCCCGAACACATTTCCACCTACAATTTAACTTTGTCATATGGTACGCAGTTCTACGACTGGTGGGAGAACGGCGATCTAAAACTGGCAGAAAACGATCTGGAAGCGGAAATGTACCAATATGCCATTACCCGATTAACAGACGCCGGTTATCAACATTACGAAATTTCCAATTTCGCTCAGCCGAAATATGAAGCCCGACACAATTTGGTCTACTGGAACAATCAAGCCTATTTTGGACTAGGGGCAGGTGCCTGCGGTTATATTGATGGCCACCGATATACCAACCTAAGAGGAGTGAAGGAATACATTACAGCGGTCCAGCAAGGAGCCCCAATTTCCAGTCAGGAGGAATTGGTTGGGCGGGCTCGAAAAGCAGAAACTCTTATGCTGGGGTTGCAAAAACTGGCCGGGATCTCTCAAGAGACATACCAGCGGCGTTTTGGTGAACCCATCGACGCCGAATTTGGGGCGGCGGTGAAACAGTTCAAACACCAAGGTCTACTCCAGTGGACAGAGAACCGGCTACATTTGACACCAAAAGGGTTAATGATCGCTGACCAAATATTCTCGGAGTTTATTTAACTCATGGGACACGTCAATTTTATCCTGATTGCCGGGATTGTCTTTCTGCTCTCTGCCGATACGGTTCCTAAAAGCTTAGATCTAAACCCTGGCTTGACGATTGTGGGGACTGTAACTGTCGCCTTAATCCCCGCACTATTGGCCTATATTTACTGTCGTTGGGTTGTCCGTTATCTTCCCGCTTCCCACCAAGATCGTGTTCAGCGATCCTTTTTGATAAAAAAGTCGATGATCGCGTTCGAAATTCTGATGCTAGTGGGGTATGTCTGTGACATCTATTTTCTTTATTATCCCTATTGGGTTTCAAAGTGGATGGGTCGAATTTACTTTTTCACCCCACATATGTTGATCTCCATTCTTCCGCTGGTCATTGGTACCATTTTGATTCGCTTGGTTTCATTTGAGTTCGACCGCCATTCTGAGACGACTGCTATGGTACTGGAAGACACTAACTCGTGGGCTACTCGAAGAAAAGTATTCAAATTTCAAACGAAATTGCTACTACTTCCGTTGTTACCGATGTTTGTCTACTATTTGCTTTTCGATGTTATAGAACAGATGCCAACCGTGGTTCATCAAGTCTTAAACCGTCATCTGTGGGTCGGGTTTGGTCTGATGGGGATGATTATATTAGCGGCCTTCATTTACGCGCCCTTTTTGCTCAATTTTCTCTGGCCGACACGTCCACTCGACGACAGTGAGTTGGGAAAACGCCTGCGCCGGCTGGCTGAACAAGACGGGATTAAATATCGGGATATTGTGGTCTGGCAAACCCGACCATTCAACATCGCTAACGCTGCTGTGGCAGGCCTAGTCCCCTGGTCACGTAGGATCTTCCTGACCGATATACTTCTGGATCACTTTTCATCTGATGAAATCGAAACCATCGTGGCACACGAATTTGGGCATATTCGGTACAAGCATATTTTAACCTATTTTGTCTTTTCTTTAACCTACTTTTTCAGTTATGCACTGCTCTACGCCGTTGTTGGGCATCCGATTGTAGTTGCTTGGGATAAATCGCCCATCGTTTCCGCTTTATATACGATTGTATTTCTGTTGCTCTACTTTGTTTTCATCTTCCGATTTCTGTCTCGACGGTTTGAATACCAAGCAGATTTATACGCGGTTAATGTAACGAGAAGACCTGTCTCTTTTAAGCAAGCTCTATATCGACTGGCAAACATGAACTTTATCCCACGATCACTCCGTTGGTTCCTCGAAATCTTCTCAACCCACCCCTCGATTGAACGTCGATTTAAGTTCATAGATCTAGCCTGTTTTGACGATCCTACGACTCACCGTTATCGAACTTACCTACTCGAAGCCAAAATCCTGGTAATCTTATTGCCCATATTGGTCTATTTGACCCATCTAATCGACTTGTCCCGCATCAACTAGCTTCGGACTTATAAGCGCACATATCGATTTCCGAATCTTTTTGATATTTCCGCGATTTGTGGTATGATATGAGGCATTTATTTGCACCGCACTGGAGTCTACTATGTCAGAAGCAAAAATTACGGTTAGGGCTGGCGAACATGACCGTCACGGTTGCCCAGTAACAGTCACCATCGATTCCTTTTCCGGCCTGGACAATGGCACTGTCACACTCATTGATCAAGATGGTGAACGGAGCACAGGCCAGTATACAACTAATAAGGAAACCGCAGATATTACCTGGATTCTCAATAACCTATCCGCTCATACCCAACGTACTTATACAATCTCAAGCAGCCCCTCCCAGTCCAGTGGATCAGGGGTTTCCTTCTCTGAACAAGATAATGCTATTGGGATTAGTGTTGATGGACGTCATTTTACAACTTTTCGCTACGGCACTGATCAATATCGGCCTTACTTTTTCCCGGTTCACGGCCCGGGAGGTCGTCAGGTGACACGTGGTGACACTAGCGAGGAATCGAAAGATCATATCCATCACCGTTCTCTTTACGTTGCTTATGGTGAAGTCAATCACGCTGACTTCTGGAGCGAAGGTCAAAATGCTGGGCGTATAATTCACAAAAATTTTACTGAAAGATCAGAAGGATCCGTTGTGGGCAAGATTTACACCCAAAATAGTTGGGTTGACAAAAGTGGAAACCCGCTAATGTCAGATCTTCAAAACTTCCGTATCTATGCTTTACCGGAGGACCGGGCGATAATCGATCTGGATCTAACCCTTTTGGCTGAGCATGGGGATGTGTTTTTCGGTGATACCAAAGAGGGTGGAATTATCACCGTCCGTGTTAATCCACAGATGAACGCTTCCAACGAAACAGGAAAAATAGAGAATGCCTTCGGTGGCATCAACGAAAATGAGACTTGGGGCAAGAAAGCACATTGGTGCGACTATTCTGGCGTTGTCGATGGTACCTCCGTCGGTGTGGCCGTGTTCGACCATTTGTCCAACCCTAGGTACCCAACCTACTGGCACGTTCGTAACTACGGCTTGATGGGCTCCAATATCTTTGGTGGAGGCACTTTTGAGGAGGATAAAAGCAAAGATGGATCTTATACGCTCCAAAGCGGAGCGCAAATGGACTTCCGTTTCCGAGTCTATATTCATGCTGGCGATGCGACTCAAGGCAATGTGGGTCAACGGTACCACGACTTTATTAACCCGCCGGACGTTGTCGCCAGTTAACAATTGATGGCAGAGGATAGTCTGATTGCCACCACTACGGATTTAGGATGTAGATGACTCGCCTGTTTAGAATCGCTTTGATTCTTTTAATCGCTTCTGTCGGTGGGATTGTGATCTATGTTTCACAAAACCCAAAAGTTCAATTAACCAGATCGAAACCGATTATTACCCACGAGATCCAAACTAGTGATGGTAGCCGTATGATCCTCATTCCTGCGGGCGAATTCTACATGGGATCGTCAAAGGCCGGAATCAGAACCATGCCAGAGGGCTTCCGACCAAATTTAGAACACTATACCGATGAAATGCCACGGACAAAGGTTAACTTAAAATCCTTTTACATCGACAAGTTCGAAGTTACCAATGCTCAGTACAATGAGTTTGTCTCCCAAACCGGGTATCCTCCCCCCTACAATAGCCACGATCTAGCTAAACCCTACAATTGGTCAAGCGGTACTTTCCCTCCTGGTGCGGCTAACTACCCAGTGGTTTTGGTCAGTTGGGAAGATGCTTTCGCCTATGCTCGTTGGGCGGGCAAGCGTCTCCCTTCTGAAGTGGAATGGGAAAAAGCCGCACGGGGAACAGATGGCCGAATTTATCCTTGGGGTAATGAATGGAGCGGTAGCAAATGCAATAGTGCAGAACGAGTAGCCGGTCGCCCGTTGAAATCATATGCCGCTTGGAAAGGGTTTGCACAGGTACAACGAACCAGGTTAGAGAAGCCGATCGGCGGCCTTTGGGATGTATTCGGGCAAGCCGAAGTTTATGCTAATAACGAACGCCTCAAGCATTTACAAGCTGTAGGTAGCTATCCGGAGGGAAGAAGCCCGTATGGTGTTTACGATATGGCCGGCAATGTAATGGAGTGGTGTTCAAATTGGTATGACCCGCGATTACTGAATCATATCAAAGATTCAACCCAGATAAGCAACTATCAGGGAACCTATCGTGCCGTAAGAGGAGGATCTTGGATGCGACCTCTGGACGATCAACGAACCTCGGCTCGTGATGCCTGCCCGCCATCCGGGTATCTTAGTGTTCGTGAAAAAAACGAAGAAGGTAAGATGCAAACCTATAGTTGGCCGATCATTTCAATCGGATTTCGTTGTGCAATGGATGTCGAGGATGCGCAACGGATGGGCATTATCTCCCGATCGAGGTCGAAGGTAAAAAAAACAGGAGAAAATTAAGATGTCTATTTCATCGCTCATTGGCGTTTTTTCAGATAGCCACGACAACATTCCCATGATCGAGAAAGCAGTTCAACTATTCAATCAGAAGAAGGTCAGTTTGGCCATTCATGCCGGCGATTTTATTGCTCCCTTTGCTATCGCACCAATGAAAGAGTTAAATTGCCGAGTAGTTGGCGTCTTTGGGAATAACGATGGGGAGCGGATCGGTATTAACAATCGATTTCAAGCCGTTGGAGAGATCCATGACAATTTGGCTGAGGTTGGGGTCGCAGGACGGAAGATCTGTGCCATGCACTATCCTGAATTGGCCGAACCGATTGCTAATAGCGGCCTCTACGATCTGGTCATTTACGGGCATACTCATCAGATCGATATTCGAACGATTAACACGCCTTGCGGCGAATCCTTAATTTTGAATCCAGGTGAAACCGGTGGTTGGGTGACGGATCGATCAACGGTGGCACTGGTCGATCTGGAATCGATGGAAGTTGAGATTTGGGACCTTTAATTTCTAGGATTTGCATGACTTGAGCCCGGATCAGCAAATGTTTGAGTAGTTCGCTATATTCTAACAAATTGAGGATGCGTTTTGCCTCTAAGTAACCTTATCTTTCGCCTGGTCTGAGAAGCCTCGTACCCAGTAGTCCGCCAGAGTTTGGGGCCGGCACCAAAAATATGAGGATACGTCTGCTGAAACAAGATCCACTAAATATCGTTATCTTTAACTAGAGCTAATTTCCCATCTGGTTAAGGAGTGGAAGATGATCTCACTTAGGAATAGTGAATTCTTAATTCTTAACAGCGATGCCTGAAGAAGAAAAAACTGAGGAAGCGAGTCAGCGACGGATTGACCAAGCACGGGACCGTGGAGATGTTCCGAAAAGTCGAGAGTTGAACTCGGCTATCGCGTTGTTGTTAGGCTTGCTAACGCTACGGTTTTTTGCCCAATTTTCATTGGGTGGGTTGAAAGATATCAGCGTTTATACCCTTACGCAACTCAACTATATCTCCCCAGATCCGCAGACCTTGCAAGTGGGGTTTATGAATCTTCTACTGCGGATAATGCTGATCATCTCGCCTATTCTGATCGTCACAGCCGTAACAGGAATTTTGACCAACTTTCTCCAAGTTGGAGCTCTCTTTTCATTTGAAGCATTGGCTTTCAAGTTTGAAAAGCTAAACCCGCTATCGGGTTTGCAACAGCTTTTCTCTCGCAACAGTTTGGTTGAAACGCTGAAAGCAATTTTGAAATTCACCATTATCGGTGTGGTCGTTGTACTAACGATTATGCAGGAGGCTTTGGGCTTTCAAACGGCTGGATCTAAGTCGATGCCGGAACTGCTAACCTATCTCGGTGGATTAACCTATAAGGTCGGGTTTCGGGTTGCACTCTCGCTCCTACTTTTGAGCGTGATAGACTTCTTTTACCAACGGTGGAGTTATGCCGAGAAATTGAAGATGTCGCATCAAGAGGTCAAAGAAGAGCAAAAGGAGACGGAATCCTCACAAGAGGTTAGATCTCTGATTCGACAGCGCCAAATGGCGGCCGCTCGTCAGAGGATGATGCGGGATGTTCCTGAAGCAGACGTGGTAATTACCAATCCGACGCACATTGCTGTAGCAATCGTCTACGACCTGGAGCAGTCACAAAGTCCGATAGTTACCGCCAAGGGGGCGGGGACAATCGCCGAACGAATTAAGGAAATCGCTTTTGAGCATAATATCCCAGTTGTCGAAGATAAACCCATTGCTTGGGCTTTGTATGAAATCGAACTTGGTGAAAGTATCCCTTACGAACTCTTTCAGCCTGTGGCCGAGATTTTGGCTCGCATTTATCGTACTCACAACCAAAAGACAGCTTAACCTATTTCCCCTTCAGATCAAGGCCGTTTTGCTACCAAGTTAAGGACATGTCTAAAATCGGCTTGATATTGACCGTACCTGTAGGTTCGGCCGCTGATCATCAAACCAGGTACTCAGAATAGAATGAACGACGCCGGTACACTTCAAGTTCCTGCTTTATCCCGATACGGAGACTTATTTCTCGTTGTCGGCGTAGTCGGGATCTTGTTGGTGATCCTGATTCCGCTTCCCCCTCCTCTGCTAGATTTGCTTCTAGCGATCAATATCTCTTTGTCTTTGATCGTACTGTTGATGGTGCTCTACACTTTACAACCTGTCGATTTTTCGGTCTTTCCATCCCTATTGCTGGTCTTAACTCTCTATCGATTATCACTGAACGTCGCCTCTACCAAACTGATTCTGACCAAAGGCCATATTAGCGAGCGCTCCGTCGGCAAGATTATTTCAGCCTTTGCCGGAATTGTAATTCGGGGGGATTACGTGGTCGGTTTTGTCATTTTTGCTATTTTAACCATTATTCAGTTTGTAGTAATCACTAAAGGATCTGGACGAATCGCGGAAGTGGCGGCTCGATTTACTTTGGATGCCATGCCGATGAAGCAGATGGCAATTGACACCGATCTGAACGCGGGTCTCCTGGACGAAGCCGAAGCTAGCCAACGCCGGGCTGCTGTCTCGAATGAAGCAAACTTCTACGGAGCAATGGACGGTGCAACTAAGTTTGTGCGAGGAGATGCTATTGCTGGACTGATTATTACCGTTGTTAATATCGTGGCTGGGCTAATCGTTGGAATTGTTCGGCACAATATGGAACTAACCGGTCCTAATGGGGCCATACAACGGTATACGCTGTTAACGATTGGAGATGGCCTGGTCACCCAACTACCGTCACTGATTATCTCTATTGCCGCCGGTATTCTGATTAGTCGCAGTTCAGAAAGTAGTAATTTTGGCCGTGCCTTAGCCAGCCAGTTTCTATTACAACCTCGTCCACTCTTCATTTCGTCTGGAGCTTTGGCTTTGTTGGGGATTGCGTTAGGGGCGCCAGTCTTCTTTCTTTTGTCCGTTGCAATTGGTGGGGCCGCTCTTATTTCCCACCGAGCTGAAACAGAAGAATTGGAAGTGCTCCCACCTGCAGAGGAGGAAACTACGGATGAAGAAGAGCTAACACCAATTGAGCAAGCAGCTGAAGATCTCGAAGTCGAACCCATCCATCTCAATGTTGGATATAATCTAATCTCCCTGATTACACCCTCTGAAGGCGGCGATATGCTCAACCGAATTAAACAGATCCGCTCGACCTTAGCCCAGGAATTGGGCGTTGTTTTACCCCATATTAGGATTCGCGATCAAGTGGATCTACCGGCTGGTGGTTACGTGATTATGATTCGAGAAGAACCTGTTGCTGAAGGAGAGTTAAGGGTCAACGACTTTCTAGCCATGGAAGTCGGCCCCGTAATTGAGGAGATCGACGGTATTTCGACCGAAGAGCCAACCAATAATCAACCTGCTCTGTGGATCACCGAAGAGCAGCGAGAGCAGGCTCAACTAGCGGGCTACCTGGTCATTGAACCTTCGAGCGTTTTGGCCACGCACCTGATTGAGACCATTAAGCGATATGCTGACCGGCTGCTGACACGTCAAGATATCCGCAATTTATTGGACCGAGTTAAAGAGACCAATGAAGTACTGGTGGAAGAGGTTACCTCCAATACAGCACTTGGCCTGGGACTAATCCAGAAAGTGTTGCAAGGGCTGTTGAAAGAAGGTGTTTCGATTCGAGACCTAGTCCTTATTTTAGAAGGCATTGCCGATCATTCCTCCGCCTCTCAGGATGTGGTACTGTTGACAGAAGCGGTTCGGCAACGTCTTGGTTCTCAAATCTGTCGGCAACACCTGTCGCCTGAAGGGATTTTGGATTATATTGGATTAGGTGAAAGTGTCGACCAGACGATTCGAAGCGCAATTATGCAAACCGAATCGGGCGAATTTGAGTTCACGCCACTTGATCCTAGCACAGCATTGGAGTTAGTGGATTCCATCGCTAATACGATCACGCAAGTTTCCGGTTTGCATGCGGTTCCCTTAATCCTTTGCTCTAGTTCGTTAGTACGGGCCTATATGTCACAGTTTATCAGCATCCAATTCCCAGCATCGATTCCTGTTTTATCAATCGAAGAGGTTCCTGCTACTGTGCCGTTGAATGAGATTGACCGGGTTGAACTTGGTCAATCCTAACTAGAAATTATACCTCCAATCCGGCATCGAGTAATCTGTATCAGTACAAAAAATACTTAACCCCACCGGGTGAAGTGTGAATGTCACTTTGCTAACAGGTTTGAATAATGATTCCACGAGCTAAAACGGATAGTACACGCTTACCGCAGGTCGACCACTTCGATCCGGTACATTCACCAGAGCAGGTTCCCGATCAAGTTGAAGACAGGTTGTCTGAGCCCGCCAACTGAAGTTGGCCATCTACTGAGTAGAGGATATGTTGCAACTCGCAATTCCTACATTCTCAATAAACAAGGTAAATTTTCGTTTTACCAGTAATTAATACGCTCCAAATGTCAACCAGAATCCAGAAAGTTTACGGACGAACCCCCAAAGAGGCGCGGCAGAAAGCACAAAAAGAGTTTGGTAACGACTTTAGTGTGATCAAGATGAATCGTGTTTCCGGTAAGAGCTTACTAAAACCGGATAAACATTCCAACTATGAACTGATCATCTCTATTGAAAGTGAGGTTGAAACTACGGCTCCGCTAATCAGACCTCAATCAGATGTCCCGGATCCAAATAAGCTCAAAGATGCCATCAGTAGAGTCAATACGCTGTTGACGGCGAGTGCCTATAGTAAACATACGGCTACAGAAACACCTTCAAACCAGGTGTCTCACCAGGCAGGGACGGATTTACCAGATTTAGCAGAGGAATCGGCGCGACACGAAGCGTATGGAGATCCACCAGAATTTGCTGACGAGACTCCATCTGATAAAACTGATCTATCAAGGTCCGGGGTCGAGCAACAGTCAGATCTATTTAACTATCTGGGCTCCGAGTTGACCGAGATCCGTGATGTGTTGCACATTTTGCTCAACAATGTCAAAGCAACCGACACACCAGATCTACCGGATGAAGTAACAGGTCTCTACCAAAAGTTCTTAAAGCACGATATCGACCAAAACTTAGCCTACGATTTGGCTGAAGCAATGGAAGACTGCTTTCATGATGAGAAAGGTAGATCCATCCACCAGTATCTGACGATGTTACTCAAGAAAATCGTCAAGGTTTCGGGCGGGGTTCTGTTTGGGCCCCCACCAACAGTGATTGCGCTAGTGGGGCCAACCGGAGTTGGCAAAACCACCACCATCGCCAAGTTAGCGGTCCAATACAAATTCAAAAATAAAAAAGTTGCCCTGATTACTACTGATGATTTTCGGATTGGCGCCATCGAGCAACTCAACACCTATGCTGAGATTCTATCGTTACCGATGGAAATAGCACATGAAGTAGAAGAACTAAAGGATAAAATCGCCAAGCATGAATCAGCTGATCTAATCTTGTTGGATACCCCAGGTCGGAGTCAGCTGGATCAACCACGAATCAGACTCATCGAATCATTTCTCAATGCTGCTTGTCCAACCGAAACCCATCTTCTAATTAACATGACTACCCGTAATGCCGATCTCCAGAGTATGATTAACCGTTTCGGTACTTTAGGGGTTGATCGACTGATATTTACTAAGCTAGACGAAGCGAACTGCTTTGGGCCAATCCTCAACAGTAGTATTCGATTCAAGAAACCAATCTCCTTTTTTACCACCGGCCAGGATGTCGCCGGCGACATCGAGGTTGCGAGTCATAGCCGAATTGCAACTTTTTTGCTGCGTAGTTTTCAAGCCCGGCGAAAAAAAAAGAAAGGTCAAGTCAAGAATAAAGCGAAAAGTTAGACCGGGAAACGAATATAGCAAGTGTATGTGGTAAATACCCCTAGACTGCTGGCTTAACTTTGGGAGCAATGAATTGAAACAAGATCAAGCAACACAACTTCGTCAACTAATGCGAGCCAGAGTACAATCCCAATCGGACGTGAGTACAACCTCCGCGACCAGCCGCCTGGAACGTCAATCGCAAGTCCAGTCAGAAGACCGTACCGGACTATCGGATGAAGCCAAACAACCTTCGACCGGTTTGAAAACAATCGTGGTAACAGGCGGTAAAGGTGGCATTGGAAAAACGAATCTATCGGCTAACTTAGCGATCGCGATCGCACAGTCTGGCTTTAGAGTTGGGATTCTAGATGCGGATCTGGGTCTAGCGAATATTGATGTCCTGTTTCGGTTAACGCCTAAATACAATCTCCGGCACGTCCTAACAGGAGAAAAGAGAATTGAGGAAATTATCCTCTCTGGCCCGCTGGGGGTTTCGATTATTCCTGGTAGTTCTGGAATCCAGGCCTTAGCAGATCTACCAACTAAAGCACGCCAAGAGTTAATTCAGGAACTACGTCGACTAGAGGACCTACTTGACTATCTTATCATCGACACGCCAGCCGGTATCGGGGATAATGTCTTGAGTTTTGTTCTTGCTGCGGATCTAATTTTGACTGTCACCGAACCCGATCCCATGGCTTACACCGATGCCTACGCTTTGATTAAAACCATCTCCCGTCGAAAACAGAATCAGGTGATCTATCTAGTAGTAAATAAGGTTCGGAGCATGGCACAGGGACAAGAAGTCTACGAAACACTACAGACCGTTAGTGAACGGTATAAGCTTAGTATTCGTGGGATTAACTACATCGGTTACGTGCCATATGAGGCCAAAATCCGAAACGCGCTTTTCCTTGGTAGTCAGAAACCCTTTATTCTAGAGTACCCAGAGACACGCGGTGCTAGGTGCTTGCAACAGTTGGCAAAGAAATTGCTATACTATCTTCGACGAACACCGCGTGAGCAGGTGGACGAGAATATTCGGGACTTTTTTTCCCAAATGTTCGTATACACGACCGACTAAAATCGCCGACTGTGTGAATCTGGTAGATGCATACCGATTAAAAGTCAGCGTAGGTGCATCTACTTCCTGCCAGACATCTACGAATACACACTACATACTCGCACGGCCGGCAACTAGACATAGGGGGGAAAACATATGCTTCCCAAGAATTGGATTGCAAGGAAACTAGGGTACGCCCTAAGCATCTGGTCAGGTTGCTCAACCATCACTATAGGCTATACTGCTGGTAACTCTTTTGATACTATTTTTGTCAGAGCCATTACTGCTTTTCTTGTCTTTGGGCTACTAGGCTATATTGGCGGATGGATCATTCAACGCTCTATGAGGCCAGAATTGTCTTTTATTTACAAAAATAGTGACGTTGGTGTCGCCCAGAATAGGCGTAGCGTAGAAGTAGAACAAGCCGGAAACTGAACAAGAACGCGTGTCGTCAGGCCATTTATTCACCGATTGGGCTAAAGGTTAGCTGAGATGGATCAACTGTGGAGCGCATATAAATTTGGTGGCGACGAGCAAGCTAGAGAAAAGCTCATCACCGAATTTGTGCCAATCGTTAATAGTATTGCCCGACGGTTGGAGATCTACGCCTCATCCTCTTACGATATCGGAGATTTAGTCAGTGTTGGGGTGATGGGATTGCTGGATGCCATCGAGAAATTCCAACCCGGTAAAGGGGCTGTCTTTAAAACCTATGCTTGGCATCGGATTCGAGGGTCCATTTTGGATGAGATCCGTGCCCTCGACTGGGTACCCAGATCTATTCGGGAGAAAGCCAGCCAATTGGAAAAGGCCTACGAAAATGTAAGACAAAGAACTGGCCGTCCGGCTGAAGAATTAGAGGTTGCCGAAGAGTTGGACCTCGCCGTCCCCCAATTACAGGAGATGCTATCAGAGGTCGGATGCACCTCGATGTTGACGATAGAGGATCTAGTCGTAGATCACGAAGATGAAGAAAAGGTTAACGATTGGTTAGCTGATCCGTATGCTGTCGATGTGCAGGAACAACTGGAACTTCAAGAAACCAAAGAGATTTTGGCCGAAGCTATCGACCAACTACCGGAAAAAGAGAAACTTGTCGTCAGTTTGTACTATAATGAAGAAGCAACCATGCAGGAAATTAGCATGATCCTGGATCTCAGTCTTGGTCGTATTTCTCAACTGCACTCGAGTGCGATTTTACGACTACGCAACGCCATGCAACCGTCAGACGAGAATTAGTCTTACTTTATTGTAGATGATCGCCTGTGAACGAATCACCCAAACAAACAGTTGTTATCGCAGGGGATCTTAGTCGATGGGACAGCCCTTATAAAATAGAGGGAAATCTAGTTGTCAGGGGCGATGTTCCCAATAACTCCGAAATTCAGGTTGAGGGGGATTTAAGGGTTCAAGGAGGTGTTTGGGCCGCTAAGGTCCAGGCGGGTCGCCATCTCATTGTTGGTCAGGGGATTTCTAGTGATAGCCAAGTAACAGTTGGAGGCAGTACCAAGGCTCTGTTTATTGAAAAAAGTATCGTCCACAGTAGAATCGACATCATCGTTCAGAATAGTGCAATGCGAGCTGAGCTTTTTGCGGGTCGAAATGTTTTGCTTTCGGATGGCGCAATCGTCGGTGGGATCGCTTGTGCTGGAGAAAAAATCCTAGCTCACAGAGTCGGCTCCTCTTCCGATGTCGAAACCAACCTGTCGGTTGGCATCCGCCCTAAAATTCGCCGTCGACGCCGGGATCTTCAAATGCTACTCAATCGCTTGGAAGAAGGGGTCGATCGACTGGCTAAAGATATTACCTTTCTGGAACAAGCTAACCCCATGTCCTTACCGCCCAAGTCTCGCCAACGCTATCAGCAGTTGACGCAAATGAAAGCCAGGAAGAGCCGATACGAGAACGAACTCGATCAAGCGAGACGTAAGTTAGTCCAGTTATTGAACTTAGCCAAAGTCCGCTGGCCTCCTGATCCTCACATAGAAGTTAGAGATACTGTTTTCCAAGGGGTACAGGTCGAGGTCGGCTGGGACCTATTCCCGGTTACTACAGAGTTTCATCGGGTGATCTTTAAAATGCGGAACAAAGCCATTTGCCTAGTCGATTTAGTCTAAACGGAAAACAATGAGCGTTCAGGGAAAATCTTGCCCTCAGCGGTACGTCAACCTATCCTTATTGTTTTTCTTGCTTCAACTCTCGTTACATTTTGTGGTGGCACAGAATTCAGCAAACCAACTCAGCCATATCGATTATTATTTTACTGGGAATAACGGCCGGTTTGTCGCTGTATTTACAAAAGAATTCGATTTTAAATATCAGACGTCAAACGCTGGTGAAACTGTTACTATTAGTGTTGAGAATGCTAACCACCACCCAAACTTCAAACAAAAGAA